>LZQR01000320.1_pt1 | contig 12070 bp, 14 predicted proteins | sample 768601 | NCBI WGS metagenome assembly LZQR01 (sample SAMN05207299, study PRJNA324521) | oil field metagenome | isolation source: sample BH-FW-24 from oil reservoir | place: India: Bombay High | collected 2015-12-04
AAGAGGGGCAAACTGACCACGAGTTAAGCTCAATAAATCTTTCGGTGCTAACTCGATTTCTAAACCACGCTTACCTGCACTTACACAAATTGTGTCTTGAGTCTGAAGAAGTAACGCTTCACTGACTGGATAAATCAAAAAAGGACGCTCATGGGCGTCCTTTTTATTTGTCATGTATTTAGATTAGAGACAAAGAGGGGCAAACTGACCACGAGTTAAGCTCAATAAATCTTTCGGTGCTAACTCGATTTCTAAACCACGCTTACCTGCACTTACACAAATTGTGTCTTGCTCTGTTGCGCTTTCGTGCAAAAAAGTCGGCAGCGCTTTCTTCTGTCCCAGTGGGCTAATCCCACCAACAACATATCCTGTGGTCTTTTGCGCGATTTCGGGATCGGCCATATCGGCCTTTTTGCCCTTTGCTGCTTTCGCCGCCAGTTTTAGGTTCAGCTTTTGATCAACCGGGATAATCGCAACCGCAAGGTTCTTTGGTTCGCCGTTCAAACAGAACAACAAGGTTTTAAATACTGTCTTTGGATCTTGTCCCAATACCTCAGCCGCTTCTAATCCATAGCTGTCTGCTCTTGGATCGTGCTCGTATTGGTGAATGGTGTGTGTAACTTTTTTCTTTTTCGCAAGATTAATGGCCGGAGTCATCAAGATTCTCCTTATAAAACAAAAAACGCTGCACCTAGTGAAGGGCAGCGCTTTAAGTTAATGGTATCAGCGACTTTGAGTCAATCGCTTTTTACTTGTAAACGATGTCACCAGAAGGCGCGTACTCATTTACATCAATTGGACTGTGTGACTCCAAGAACTCTTTCAGTACCTCTGCATCCGTAAATCCTGTATTTACGTAACCCGGATGAGTATTCACTTTCGGGTAATCATCACCACCTGACGCGTTGTAACTTGGTACGGTAAAGCGGTATTGACCATCTAGGCGAAGCTGTTTATTACCAATAAAGACATTCGATACTTTGCCATTTTCAACCGTCATTGAGATACCAGCAAACTGAGCGTAAGCGCCTGAATCAACGGGTTTTGTCGCCACCACGTTTAAGTAATCAAGAACTTCTTTACCCGACATATCGATGTAAGACACCATGTTGCCAAATGGCTGAACCGTCAGCACGTCTTTGTAGGTGATATCGCCTGCTTCAATCGAATCACGCACACCGCCCGAGTTCATCACAGCGAAGTCCGCTTTAGCACGCTCCATGTGGCAGTTGCAATCAAACGACCAAGATTAGTTTGCTGGAAACGAACAACGTTGCGGTCACCTTCCAGCTTGCCGTTAGATTCGGCAATTTTCACATTCAACTGGCCCTGACCTTTTCTTGGTAAGGACGAAGGAAATCCAGCATTGCCGAGTCTTGTGCGATTTCATCTTGAACCAATACACGCTGAGATTCGCCATTCACTTTGATTTTCTTCTTCAAGTTGACCGGAATCAGATCGTAGCTCACCATCGACAATTCGCCGTTGCGGAACTCGTAATCAGCACGACCAACGTACTTACCCCACTCGTACGCTTGCACAATGTAAGTACCGTTTTGCTCATCTGGCTTACATTCGTCACCCGGCTTAAAGTTCTTCTTAATGACGTTAGGGCCTTCCATACAAACAGGCTCTTGTGAGTGACCACCCACAATCATGTCCAAGTCACCCTCGTTTAAGTAGCGAGCCAAGGCCACATCACCAGGCGCATTCACACCACGGTTGCCGTTTTCGTAGTGACCCATGTGTGTCACTGCAAAGATAAGGTCTGGCTTTTCAGTTTGCTTTAGTTCAGCAATCAGCTTTTTCGCTTCTTCTTTCGGGTCGCGGAAATCAACCTCGCCGATGTACTCTGGATTACCCAGTTTTGCCGTGTCTTCTGTCGTGAGGCCAATCACAGCAATCTTGATGCCCTGCTTGTTGAACATGGCATAAGGTTGGAACAGACGCTCGCCGGTTTCTTTGTCGTAAATGTTGGCAGACAGCATTGGGAAGTTTGCCCACTCTTGCTGTTTGAACAACACTTCCAGTGGGTTATCGAATTCATGGTTACCCAGTGCCATCGCGTCGTAACCAATCTTGCTCATGCCTTTAAAGTCAGGCTCAGCATCTTGCAGGTCAGACTCAGGCACACCTGTGTTGATATCACCACCTGATAGTAGAAGCACACTACCGCCTTCGGCTTGAATCTCTGCACGCAGTTCATCAATCAGCGTCTTACGTGCCGCCATGCCGTACTCACCGTACTTGTTTTGCCAAAAACGACCATGGTGGTCGTTGGTGTGCAGTACGGTCAGTTTGTAAGTTGTGTCTTCATTCCATTCGTGTGCTGGTTGCGTTGCACATCCGGCAAGAGTTGCCAAGATAGCCGCGCTCAAAGCGGTCTTTACAATCAGGCGTTGCTTCATTGTTTTACCTTTTTATCGTCCGGGTTCCACTGCATTGCGCGCTCAGCAGCCAAGAAACGATCCTCTCACTGGGCTAAAACGCGCAAACTTAGCACTAGTGTAAAACACTAAAATATTGATTTCATGTTTCTGCGACGCAGTTTGCTGCTGACAAGCTAGATAGCCTTAAATCTAAGCAAATTATAGACATAATCAAGGTGGTGTAAGTAAGCGAGAAGCGAGAAGCGAGAAGCGAGAAGCGAGAAGGAGAAAAGGATAGTGAGACAGAGTCGATGTGTCTATACAAAAATGGCCAGCACATAGGCTGACCATTTCATTCAGACATTCACAATAACCGATTATTTGATATCGATGTCTGCAAAGCTCTTGATTAGATCGTCTAGCGATTTCATTTGCGCTAGGAACGGTTCTAGTTTGTCTAGAGGCAGTGCAGATGGGCCATCACAACGTGCTTGATCTGGGTTCGGGTGCGCTTCAATAAACAGACCTGCAATACCTGTTGCTAAGCCAGCTTTTGCAAGCTCAACAGTCTGCTCACGACGACCGCCAGATGCCGCGCCTGATGGGTCACGCATTTGTAGTGAGTGCGTTACGTCAAAGATGATTGGGCTGCCTTTCGACGCGTTTTTCATCACACCAAAGCCAAGCATGTCAACAACTAGGTTGTCGTAACCGTGGCAAGAACCGCGCTCACAAAGGATGATGTTTTCGTTACCACACTCTGCAAACTTCTCAACGATGTTACCTACTTGGCCAGGGCTCATGAACTGAGGTTTCTTCACGTTGATAACCGCACCTGTTTTCGCCATTGCTTCTACAAGGTCAGTTTGACGAGCTAGGAATGCAGGAAGCTGGATAACGTCAACGACGTCAGCCACTGGTTGAGCTTGTGCTTCAGTGTGAACGTCAGTGATGATCTTCACGCCGAATGTATCCTTCAGCTCTTGGAAGATTTTCATGCCTTCTTCCAGGCCAGGGCCACGGTATGAGTGAACAGAACTGCGGTTTGCTTTGTCGAACGACGCCTTGAATACGTAAGGGATGCCAAGCTTGTCCGTCACTTTTACGTAGTGCTCACAGATCTGCATAGCAAGATCACGAGACTCAAGAACGTTCATGCCTGCAAATAGGGTGAATGGCTTGTCGTTAGCAACCTGAATGTCGCCAATATTAACGATTTTCTGTTCCATTTTGATTCTCTTTTGTCTGTCTTAGACACGCCGGTTTCAGCATGCCGATAAAATTAGTGAAGCGTAACGTGCTTTTCGCTCATGGCGTTAACTTGTGATTTTAGTAGTTCTGATGCCGGATCGTCTGGGCATTGGTCAATAAAGTACTGAAAATCTGAAACCGCCACCTGATGACACTCTAACTGCTGGAAGATGAAACCACGGTCACGAATCTCGTATGGGTCATCCGGTACGAAAGTCAGTGCGAGATTGGTGCATCGCAGTGCCAGTGTGTAACGCTCTTCACGTAGCATCGCGCTTTTAATTAACGCGAGCCAACGACCAATCACTGTCGGGTTGTCCGCTTCTTCAAAGTGTTCAGGCTTCAATGTTGCCAATGGGCCTTCTTGACCAATCAACCAAGCTTGAAGTATTTTCTCACCAACATACTCACCGTTAAACGGGTTAATGTAGTCTGGTGTTTGTGCATCCAATCCACTTTGATCAAAACTGAGTCGGGAATGTCACCCCTTTCATCGGGAAGCCAAGACGGTTGCCCAAGTAAAGCAAGATGGCACCAAGGCTTACCGGAATGCCTTTTTACGCTCCAACACTTATCAATGAAACTATTGTCAGAGATAAAGTACTCTTGATCGTCGCCTTTAAAGCCCCATTCGTAAAAGAATAGGCGCAAGAAAGAGTCAAAACGCTGCTCTTCGTCCGTCTCATGAACCAGAATCGCTTCGGCCTCTTCGTAGAGACGTTCTAGTTCTAGTTTTGCCCAATGCACATTAGTGTCTGGGTTGATGGAATGGTTCAGTTCTAACGCGCCTTCCACCAACGCCATGTTGTCAAAATCTTCGTCAAAAACTCAAGCATTGAGATTACCCAAATAGGTTTGGATTTTTAGATACGGCAATATTAGCGGCCATCACTAACCAGCCTAGAGCGCCAAAGAAGGCAAAATTCTCAGCAGCTTGTTTTTCGCCATTTTCAAAGCGAAGAAACCAAGAGCGATGTACGCAAGCACACATGTAATCTTGTTGGTTAGCCAAGGCGCAGCATCCGTAAACGGAATGAAACCAGTCACCATGATTAGGCCGATACCTGACAGCAATAGCGCCGTATCAACAATGTGTGGGAAAACTTTCAAGAAGCGATTGTTGCGTTTTGGAGAGTCCATCATCAACAACGCGAATCGGATCGATAGTAGCGTCGCGCTCAATGCGATAGTTACTAAGTGAATGTGTTTTAGAGCTACGTACATTTTCTTTCTCTTTTATAAGTTACTGCTGACTTGCTCGTTATTATTGAGACTTGTAACAACCGAGCGTCACTCGGTCATTACCACCATAGTCTTTTTCCGTGACTACTTGCTCATAACCAAAGTTCGTCATGATCTCACGAACGGCGTCGCTTGATCATAACCATGTTCAAATGCGAGCCACCCACCCTCTTCCAGATATTGACGTGCAAGATCAGAGATATGGCGAATATCTGCCAAACCATTTTCATCAGCGACCAGCGCAGATTTTGGCTCAAATCGCACATCACCTTGAGAGAGATGCGGATCTTGTTCGTCGATATACGGTGGGTTGGAGACAATTAAAGCAAACTTTGTTCCGCTGACAATAGGTTCGAACCAGCTACCTTGATCAAACGTCACATTTTTGATGTTTAACTGCGACGCGTTGTACTCGGCAAGCTCTTTTGCTTCTTGCTTTAAGTCAACGCCCATCACTTGGCGTTTCGGCATCTCAGACGCGAGCGCTAACGCAATCGCCCCTGTGCCAGTACCCAAGTCAAGAATTGGTCCAGTCTGCTCGTAAGTTTTATCCAATGCGACTTCAACCAAACGTTCAGTGTCTGGTCTTGGGATCAGCGTGGATGGAGAGACTTTCAGTGGCAGCGACCAAAACTCACGCTCACCGATGATGTAAGCTACAGGCTCACCAGCAATACGTCGCGCTAAAAGGTCATCGAACTGAGCTTGTTGCTCTGCTTCTAATGCTTTTTCTGGCCAGGTCAGTAGGTAGGTTCGTGGTTTGCCAAGGACATGGCAAAGAAGGACAGCTGCATCGAGAGAAGGCGACTCTTTGCCGCCTTCTGTCAGAATTGCCGTCGCACTTTTAGTGCTTGCTCAATAGATTGAACTTGGCTCATTCGATTAGCCGTTCTCAGCTAGCGCCGCTAGTTGGTCTGCTTGGTGCTCTTGAACAACTGGGTCGATCAAGCTTTGTAGGTCACCTTCCATCACTTCATTCAAACGGTTAGATGGTTAGGTTGATACGGTGGTCAGAAACACGGCCTTGTGGGTAGTTGTAAGTACGGATACGGTCACTACGGTCACCAGAACCTAGTAGGTTACGACGTGTGTCAGACACTTCTGCCGCACGACGCTCTTCTTCCGCTTGAACGATACGCGCAGCAAGTACAGCCATCGCTTTCGCTTTGTTCTTATGCTGTGAACGCTCGTCCTGACACTCTACTACTGTACCAGTTGGTAAGTGGGTAATACGGATTGCCGAGTCCGTGGTGTTAACGTGCTGACCACCCGCGCCAGATGCACGGAAAGTATCGATTTTTAGGTCTGCTGCTTTGATTTCTGGCAGATCCGCTTCTGGGATTTCCGCCATAACCGCTACGGTACACGCAGAAGTATGAACACGACCTTGAGATTCTGTTGCAGGTACACGTTGTACACGGTGACCGCCTGACTCAAACTTCAGCACGCCGTATGCGCCGTCGCCGCTCACTTTCGCGATCATCTCTTTGTAGCCGCCGTGTTCTGCTTCGTTTGAAGACATAACTTCGATACGCCAGCCACGCTTTTCTGCGTATTTACTGTACATACGGAACAGGTCACCAGCGAAGATACCTGCTTCATCACCACCCGCACCTGCACGGATTTCTAGGAAACAGTTACGGTCATCGTTTGGATCTTTCGGAAGAAGAAGAATTTGTAGCTCATCAGTCAGACGCTCGATCGCTTCTTTTGCTTCTTTGATTTCTTCCTGCGCCATTTCACGCATTTCTTCGTCGTCTTCGTTCGCCATATCTTCAGCAGCCGCAAGATCGTCTTGCGCTTGTTGATACGCTTGGAAGCACTTAGTAACTTCTTCTAGCTGAGAGTACTCTTTTGATAGAGCGCGGAATTTATCCTGATTTCCAATTACATCAGGATCACCAAGAAGATGTTGAACTTCTTCGTAACGTTCTACTAGCGTTTCTAGCTTAGTCAGAATAGAGGCTTTCATAGTGTCGTTTTCTTAATAAAAAGCGTGAGTTACAGATCATCCAAACCAAGGGTCTGGCGGATAACCGTTAATTTTGCTGGTTCGCCCTGCTCTGCCGCACTTTGTAGCGCACGAGTTGGAGCGTGAATCAGTTTGTTGGTGAGTTTATTACTAAGCTCGCGCAGCACTTTTTCTGGGTCTGCACCGGTTGCCAATGATTGTAGGCTCTTACTTAGTAAGTCTTCACGAATTTCGTTAGCCGATTTGCGATAGTCACGAATACTGTCCACAGCTTGGAGTGAACGCAGCCACGTCATAAATGCCGCGCTTTCTTCGCTGACGATCGCTTCTGCTTGAATCGCTTCTACTTTACGTTGTTCGATGTTGCTATCGATGATCGATTGTAAGTCATCCACCGAGTACAAGTAAGCATCACTCAATTCACCCACCTGCGCTTCCACATCACGTGGGACCGCAATATCCACCAAAAGCATTGGCTGATGACGACGTTTCTTCAACGCAGTCTCTACCATGCCCTTACCAATAATAGGTAATGGACTCGCCGTTGAGCTGATGACGATGTCTGCCCTTGATAAATGGTCAGGAATTTCATTCAAGCTGATCACTTCTGCGCCAAATTGCTCACCCAAACCAAGAGCACGCTCTCGCGTTCGGTTAGCAACAATCATCTTAGTACAGCCGTTAGACGCTAAGTGTTTCGCCACCAGTTCGATGGTTTCACCCGCACCAACCAACAATACCGTTGAGTCAGACAGTGATTCAAAGATGTGTTTCGCCAATGTACAGGCAGCATAAGCCACCGACACCGCGTTACCACCAATATCAGTTTCTGTTCGAACACGTTTTGCGACTGAAAAAGTCTTTTGGAACAACTTATCAATCGACGTATCCACCGCCTGATGATCTCGGGAATCAGAAAACGCTTGTTTTACCTGACCCAAAATCTGAGGCTCACCAAGTACCAGTGAATCAAGGCCGCAAGAAACACGCATCAAGTGCTTAATCGCCGCTTGCTCTTCATGGACATAAAGGCTCGGCATCAAGTCTTCTTGACTAACTTGATGGAACTGGGCTAACCAGTCGATAAGCTTATTTCGCGCTCCTTGCTTCACGTCGCAGTACACTTCGGTACGGTTACAGGTAGAAACAATCACACTGCCATTGACGGCTTCGTGCTCTCTGAGTTGCTCAAGTGCTGGGCCCAATTTATCGGGTCCGAACGCCACTTTCTCTCGCAAGTCAACAGACGCTGTATTGTGATTGATTCCAATAGCAAGCAAGGACATCTAACGTGGTATCTCTGAGATCGGTTATAAAATAGGTTCAGAATTTTACTGTAAGCACGCATTTATTGAAAGGGTAAGCCGGATTTGTTTTCCTTCGCTCGGCTTTTCAATGCTATAGTTGTGAGCGATTACCGATGAAACTGATTAATAAGCCATCAAACATGACCTTACGCTCCTTTCTCATCTTGCTCTTATCGAGCATAGTACTCGCGGGTTGTAGTTCTGTTCCTGAAAGTGTCACCAGCGTAGAGTGGCAAGCGCATGAACAGCGACTGGAAACCATTGATAACTTTCAAGCTACAGGCAAACTTGGCTATATTGGCCTGATCAAAGACAAAGCCTGAATTTTTTCTGGAAGCACTCTTCCGCTCTAAGTCAATTGCGTTTAACGACTCTACTTGGTCAAACTGCATTAAAGCTCACCATTACCCCACAAGGTGCGACGGTCGAAACTTACGACGACCAAGTCCTCTCCGCACGTGATGCTAACCAACTGATTTACAGATTAACCGGCTTAATGATGCCAGTTGACCATTTACCTGATTGGCTACTTGGCTTACCTACAGATGCCGACTCTTTCCAACTATCACCGACCAATACCCTCCAAGCACTGGATAAACAGATTGGCTTGAATGATTGGAACATCGCTTATCAGCGTTACGGTGACATTGAATGGCATGAGCAGACCTTGCCGCTGCCGAACAAGTTAAGACTGAGCACATCTGACGTAAAAATTAATTTAGTGATCACAAAATGGAACATCACCCAATGATCGATCTTTCAACCCGCTGGCCATCACCAGCGAAATTGAATCTCTTTCTTTATATTAATGGCCGAACAGAAAACGGCTATCACGAGTTACAGACCTTATTCCAATTCGTCGATCACGGCGATGAGCTAACCATTCAAGCAAACGATTCTGGTGAGATCACGATTTCGCCAGAGATCGAAGGTGTTCCTCTAAAAGACAACTTGATCTGGAAAGCAGCGACTGCACTTCAACGTTTCGCGAACTGCTCATACGGTGCACATATCGATCTACATAAGATCCTACCGATGGGCGGCGGAATTGGCGGCGGTTCTTCCAATGCAGCAACGGCGTTGGTTGCGCTTAATTACCTATGGCAAACCAATCTGAGTGATGACGAGTTAGCCGAAATTGGCCTTGCACTTGGTGCGGATGTGCCAGTATTTGTGCGTGGTTTTTCCGCATTTGCTGAAGGTGTTGGCGAGAAACTTTCTCCCGCTCATCCAGATGAGAAATGGTATTTAGTGGTACGCCCGAACGTTTCCATTGCAACTGCCGACATATTCGGACATCCAGATTTGACCCGAAATACGCCAAAACGCGATTTAGAAACGCTTTTAAACACGCCAAGCGTAAACGATTGCGAAAAAATTGTACGAATGCTCTACCCAGAGGTTGATAAGCAACTTTCATGGCTGCTACAATACGCGCCGTCAAGATTGACGGGGACAGGATCTTGCGTTTTTGCTGAATTTTCGAGCAAATCCGAAGCAGAAACTATCCTTGCACAACTCTCTGATAAAGTCTCGGCATTTGTCGCTCAAGGGCGAAATATTTCGCCACTAAAAGAGACTTTGGCTGAATACCAATCAGCCTCACACCGACCTATTTAAACTGGACGCAAACCCGAGGTTTCCACCGTGCCTGATATGAAGCTATTTGCTGGTAACGCAACACCTGAACTAGCCCAACGTATTGCTGATCGTCTTTACATCTCTCTTGGTGATGCATCTGTTTCTCGCTTTTCTGATGGCGAAGTTGCAGTTCAAATCAACGAGAACGTTCGTGGTAGTGATGTTTTCATCATTCAATCCACTTGTGCACCGACTAACGACAACCTAATGGAATTGGTTGTTATGATTGATGCAATGCGCCGTGCTTCAGCAGGTCGTATCACTGCAGTAATTCCTTACTTCGGCTACGCTCGCCAAGACCGCCGTGTACGTTCTGCGCGTGTGCCAATCACTGCAAAAGTTGTTGCTGATTTCCTATCTAACGTTGGCGTAGACCGCGTTCTGACTATCGACCTACACGCAGAGCAAATCCAAGGCTTCTTCGATGTACCAGTTGATAACATCTTCGGTACGCCAGTACTTCTAGAAGACATGCAATCTCGTGGTCTAGAAAACCCTGTAGTGGTTTCTCCTGACCTAGGTGGCGTTGTTCGCGCTCGTGCGACTGCAAAAGCACTAGGCGATATCGACATTGCTATCGTTGATAAGCGTCGTCCACGTGCAAACGTTTCTGAAGTAATGAACCTAATCGGTGACGTTGAAGGTCGTGACTGTGTGATCGTTGATGACATGATCGATACAGGTGGCACTCTATGTAAAGCAGCTGAAGCGCTAAAAGAGCGCGGTGCTAAGCGTGTATTCGCTTACGCAACTCACGCTGTATTCTCTGGTAACGCTGCGGACAACATTAAGAACTCTGTTCTTGACCAAGTTATCGTAACTGACTCTATCTCTCTATCTAAAGAGATGGCTGCAACTGGCAAAGTAACCACACTAAGCCTTTCTCGCATGCTAGCTGAAGCGATTCGTCGTATCAGCAACGAAGAGTCAATCTCTGCAATGTTCAACTAACCCGAACATTTCAGTTAGACTGATTTCAAAAGCACCCCTCTATGGGGTGTTTTTTATTTGTATCGATAGGCAGAAAATCCCTTGGTCGCCCACTGCGAGAATTCTGTGCTATCATACTGCGCTTTTTGAGATTCCAGAGAGATCCTAACCTTGACTCAACCAATCAAACTTCTTGTTGGTCTTGCTAATCCGGGACCAGAATACGCCAAAACTCGCCACAATGCGGGCGCTTGGGTTGTAGAAGAACTAGCACGCGTTCACAACGTTACCCTGAAGAACGAACCAAAGTTCTTTGGCCTAACAGGACGCATTATGGTCAATGGCCAGGATCTCCGTTTGCTAATCCCAACCACCTTCATGAACCTATCTGGCAAAGCGATCGCAGCACTTGCGAAGTTTTACCAAATTAAGCCAGAAGAGATCATGGTTGCTCACGACGAGCTAGACTTACCGCCAGGTGTCGCTAAGTTTAAGAAAGGTGGCGGTCACGGTGGCCACAATGGTCTGCGTGACACCATTAGCAAACTGGGCAATAACAAAGATTTTTATCGTCTTCGTATCGGCATTGGCCATCCGGGACACAAAGATAAAGTGGCGGGTTTTGTACTAGGCAAAGCTCCAGCGAAAGAGCAAGAGCTACTAGACGCCGCAGCTGACGAATCAGTGCGCTGTCTAGATATCCTAATTAAGGATGGTCTATCAAAGCACAAAATCGCCTCCACACGTTCAAAGCTGAATAAGGTTACTATCATGGGTTTTAAATGTGGCATCGTTGGTCTACCTAACGTTGGTAAATCAACTCTGTTTAACGCACTAACTAAAGCGGGTATTGAAGCAGCAAACTTCCCGTTCTGTACCATTGAACCAAACACTGGTGTGGTTCCTGTGCCAGATCTACGTCTAGATGCTCTAGCAAAGATCGTTAACCCACAGAAAGTTCTACCTACCACAATGGAATTCGTAGACATCGCTGGTCTAGTTGCGGGCGCATCTCGTGGTGAAGGTCTAGGTAACAAATTCCTAGCGAACATCCGTGAAACTGACGCAATCGGCCACGTTGTGCGTTGTTTCGAAAACGACAACATCGTTCACGTTGCAGGTAAAGTATCTCCAATCGAAGATATTGAAGTTATCAACCTTGAGCTAGCGATGGCTGACCTGATTCTTGTGAGCGCGCTATCCAGCGTAACGCTAAGAAAGCAAAAGGCGGTGACAAAGACGCGAAATTCGAACTAACCGTTCTAGAAAAACTGCTTCCTGTACTAACAGAAGGTGGCATGGCGCGTACTGTTGATCTTGCAAAAGAAGAGCTAGCAGCAATTGGCTACCTAAACTTC
>LZQR01000321.1_pt1 | contig 12046 bp, 12 predicted proteins | sample 768601 | NCBI WGS metagenome assembly LZQR01 (sample SAMN05207299, study PRJNA324521) | oil field metagenome | isolation source: sample BH-FW-24 from oil reservoir | place: India: Bombay High | collected 2015-12-04
CCGACGGATTCGACGGCATCGACATCATGTCGGCATCATCGTCATCGTCGTTCTGGCGCTGGCGGCGACGGCCGCGCCCGCGGCCACGCGAGCGCACCGGAGCCTCTTCTTCTTCGTCTGCTTCTTCCTCGGAAGAGGCAGCTTCGTCGTCTTCCTCGTCGGAGGAGTCTTCGTCTGTGCTGCGCGCCGATACGCCTTCGCCATCCGTTTCGTCGGCAGAGGTCTCTTCGGAAACTGCGTCAGTATCTTCTGTGGCTTTTACGGCCTCTTCGTCGCCTTCTGCGGTGTCTTCGGAGGCATCCGCCTCAACCTTGTCGCTGGCAACGGTTTCAGCAGCCTCGTTTCGTGCTGCACGGGAGCGGCGGCGGCGCTTTGGTTTTTCTTCACCGTCCGAATCATCACGCTGTCTGTCGGCTGCTTCCGCAGCCAGAAGTGCTTCCCGGTCGGCAACAGGGATCTGATAGTAGTCAGGGTGAATTTCGCTGAAAGCGAGGAACCCGTGGCGATTTCCGCCATATTCGACGAATGCGGCCTGCAGGGACGGTTCGACCCGGGTTACCTTGGCAAGATATATGTTTCCGCGCAGTTGCTTCCGATTAGCTGCTTCAAAGTCGAATTCTTCAACCCGATTGCCACGCACGACGACGACCCGGGTCTCTTCCGGGTGGCCCGCGTCGATCAGCATTTTGTTTGCCATTATTGAACTTCTCCACGGCAGCACTCATGGGCGCATGTGCGAAACGCGCATCGCGCAGCAGGAGGATGTCTGCCGTATTGTTTTGCTAAGATGAGAAAGAGCGTCTGCGCCCGGCGCGGTCGTATGATCAACGCAGGCAGCCGCTGAAGCGGTACCTTGCTGTATGTTGATCACCATGTGCATCGCGCGGGTCCTTCAGGCAACGCAGGCCCTTTAGTTAAGTCGTTGTACCTTCTGCCGGTATGCAGCCTGCTTCGCCAATGGGCCTGCATCCGGTTCCGGAATGGGTCCGCTCCTAACGGCCGCCGAAAACCTCGCCGGGGAAACTGCCGTTTTGTAAGGGCAACACGTCGCGAGGCGGGGCGGTCTCAAAGAGGTGCCGATACCAGATCCACTGTCTTCCAGGGCTTGTCTTTAAGCGGCAGAACGGCCTCTGTTCTGTCGTTAGAAGGCCTGGGAATGCGATAGCGTTGTGGATAGACACCCATGTCAGCTATCTGGAAAGGTATCGGTTTCAAACCGAAATCCGTAAGGTACTTTTACGTTCCGTCGCAGCGCATTGCAAGCAATGTGAATTGGATATGGCATTTTCCTTGCGTGGCGGATGGCGTATGACAGGGCTGACGGGGCTCAACACGCGAAGTTTTCGAGCGACATGGCCGAAATAATTGAGTTCAAGGACGGAATGAAACCGCAAGTAGACCAGGGACCGGGCAGTGTTTTGAGACTGGCGACGTCTTTCGCAGTGGTTTTGAGCATCTGCGTTGCTGCGATTGCCGGCCTGACTTGCGCCGCATCTGCCGAACCGGAAAAGGCCCGGGTAACCGGAGCGCCGCGTGGCGGGAGACGAGGCGCGCACGCGATTCGTTCTTGATATGAACCGTCAGGTGACACCGACCATCTCCGGCCTTGCCAATCCGGCCCGGCTGATAATTGACCTTCCCGAAGTGACATTTTCGCTGCCGGCCGATTCTGGCGAGAGCGGGCGAGGGCTTGTCACCGACTGGCGCTTCGGCCTCTTTGCGGTTGGAAGATCCCGTGTGGTGATGGACCTGACGGGACCGGTGAAGGTCGACAAGACATTTTTCCTGCCGGCTGTCGATGACCAGCCTGCGCGGCTTGTTGTGGACCTTGTCAGCGCGACAGCGACGAATTCGACACCTTTGTCGAGACCTCAAGGCCCAAGCGCGTCGTCGCCGGGAGTGATTCCGCACCGAAAAGTGACCGGTTGACCGCTCCCAAGAACAGAGACAAGCCACTGATCGTCCTTGATCCTGGGCATGGCGGTATCGACACCGGGGCGACAGGCGTCCACGGAACTCTCGAAAAGGCGATCGTTCTTGACTTCGCTCAGCTGCTCAAGGAAAAGCTGGACGAAAGCGGGCTCTACAACGTTCAACTTACCCGGGATGATGACACATTCATTCCGCTGGGGCGCGAGTTGAAATCGGTCATGAACTCGAAGCCGATCTCTTCGTTTCCATCCACGCCGATTCTGTCCGGCGCGGGCAGAAATTGGCGCGTGGCGCGACCGTCTACACAATTTCAGACAGGGCGTCGGACCAACTGGCCGAAGATCTGGCCCAATCGGAAAACATGTCGGACGTCATCGCCGGTGTGGATCTGACGGAAGAGCCAACAGAGGTGACAGATATCCTGATCGATCTTGCGCGACGCGAAACGAGGTCGTTTTCGGTCTATTTCGCCAGGTCGCTGGTGGACGAGCTGAAAAGCGCTGTCCGGCTGATCAACAATCCGCATCGTTCTGCGGGTTTCCGGGTGTTGAAGGCCCATGATGTGCCCTCGGTGCTGGTCGAGCTCGGCTATCTCTCCAACGAACATGACGAGAAGCTTCTGATTTCCGACGAATGGCGTGAACGCATGGCGAATGCCATGACCGAGGCTGTTCACGGATTTTTCCGGCCGCGGCTTGCGCGGCAACAAGCAGCACCGTCACAGTAAAAATCCTTGCATTGCTTTCAAAATGGCAGGTTAGCACTGGCGATTGCCTCAGCATCGCCATATTGGTGCACGAGGAAGGCAGACAAGTTTGTGCGACTGTCGGCATCGGTGATGCTGAGCAAATGTTTCCGTGTTAAAAAGCTGGAAGCGCTAAGAACGGGGAAAGACGAGCCCGCGGTATGAAATTTTTGGTGAAGTTTTTTGGCTACCTGTTCGGAATCGGCGCGATCTTTGCGCTGCTGATTGCCGCCGGGGTCTGGATGTACCTGCAGGACCTGACGAAGGATCTGCCGGATTATACGGCCCTGAAGAACTATGAGCCACCGGTCATGACGCGTGTGCATGCCGCTGACGGTAGTCTTATGGCCGAATACGCGACTCAAAGGCGCATGTTCCTGCCGATCCAGGCAATCCCGGATCGCGTCAAGCAGGCGTTTGTCGCAGCCGAAGACAAGAATTTCTACACCCATATCGGTGTCGACCCGGAAGGCATTGCCCGTGCGGCGGTGCGTTTCATCCAGAACTATGGGTCCGGCCGTCGTCCGGAAGGTGCTTCGACCATCACGCAGCAGGTCGCAAAGAACTTCCTCTTGTCCGATCTCGTGAGCGAAGAGCGTGAACGCCGTTCCGCCGCGTATGAGCGCAAGGTGAAGGAAGCGGTCCTTTCCCTGCGCATCGAGCAGGCCTACACCAAGGACGAAATTCTCGAGCTTTATCTCAACGAGATCTATTTCGGCTTCGGGGCCTACGGCGTCGCAGCCGCTTCGCTGATCTATTTCGACAAGTCGGTTCACGAACTGTCGCTTGAAGAAATCGCCTATATGGCAGCGCTGCCGAAAGGTCCGAGCAACTATCATCCTTACAGGAAGACAGAGGCCGCCATTGCGCGCCGCAACTACGTTATCGACCGTATGATCGCAGATGGTTACGTAAGCGCTCAGGACGGCGAGGAAGCCAAACAGAAACCGATTGTCGTCAAACCGCGTGAAACCGGTTCTCGCCTGTTTGCCGCCGAGTACTTCACTGAGGAAGTCCGCCGCGAAGTGGCCGACATCTTCGGCGACAAGCGCCTGTATGAAGGCGGGCTTTCGGTGCGATCGACGCTTGACCCGAATGCAGAAACTGGCCCGCAAGTCGTTGATGGACGGTTTGATTGCCTTCGATCATCAGCGTGGCAGCTGGAATGGCCCTGTCGACAAGATCACCCTTGGTGCCGACTGGGGCATCGATCTGGCCAAGGTGGAAGCCCTGAGCGATCTGCCGGAGTGGAAGCTCGCAGTGGTTCTGGAAGCCGGCGGCGAAGAGGCCAAGATTGGCGTTCAGCCGGAACGGCAGGTCAGTGGCCAGCTTTCCGAAGAACGCAAGACCGGCCCGTTGTTCCTGAGCACCATGAAATGGGCCCGGGTCAAGGGCAGGGCACCGAGCGCCGTTTCCGATGTGCTGACGCCTGGCGATGTTGTTTATGTTCAGGAAAGCCCGGTTGCGCCGGGAACCTATGAACTTCGTCAGATCCCGAAGGTGTCGGGCGCTCTGGTGGCGATGGATCCCTATACCGGCCGTGTCCTTGCACTTGTCGGTGGTTTCAGCTTTGCACAGAGCGAATTCAACCGTGCAACGCAGGCCTACCGGCAGCCAGGATCGTCCTTCAAGCCGTTCCTTTACGCTGCCGCTCTCGACAACGGTTACACGCCGTCTTCCGTGATCATGGACGCGCCTCTGGAAATCAGCCAGGGCCCGGGTCTCGGCACGTGGCGCCCGCAGAACTACGGCGGCAAATTCTACGGTCCGTCGACCCTGCGCACAGGCATCGAGCTGTCGCGGAACGTCATGACCGTTCGGCTCGCTCAGGACATGGGTATGCCGCTGGTCGCAGAATATGCGAAGCGTTTCGGCATCTACGACAACATGCTTCCGGTTCTGTCCATGTCACTTGGTGCGGGGGAAACCACCGTGCTGCGGCTGACCACTGCTTATGCGACCATCGCAAATGGCGGCAGGAAAGTTCGACCGACCCTGATCGACCGTATTCAGGACCGTTACGGCCGTACCATCTACAAGCATGACAGCCGTATCTGTGACGGTTGTACGCAGGATGTGTGGGAAGGCCAGGACGAACCGACCTTGATCGACGACCGCGAGCAGGTACTCGACCCGATGACTGCCTATCAGATCACATCGATGATGGAAGGCGTGGTTCAGCGCGGTACGGCAACGTCCGTTCGTGCGGTTGGTCGTCCGGTCGCCGGCAAGACCGGTACCACCAACGACGAAAAAGACGCCTGGTTCATGGGCTTTACGCCGGATCTTGCGGTCGGCGTATTTGTGGGCTTCGACAATCCGAAACCGATGGGCCGCGGGGCAACCGGCGGTCAGGTGGCGGCGCCGATCTTCACCGAGTTCGTCAAGACTGCTCTGGCCGACAAGCCGCCGGTGGAATTCCGTGTACCCAAGGGTCTTCAGCTGATCCCGATCAACCGCCGCACCGGTCTTAGAACCGCTGCCGGTGATCCGGGTTCGATCCTGGAAGCCTTCAAGCCGGGTATGGCCCCGCCGGACAGTTACTCCGTCATCGGGTTCCAGGACACCATGGGAGTTCCGACTGCAGTTTCTCCGGAAGCGCAGCAGGCCGTTACGGTCGGCACAGGCGGTCTTTACTAACCCGCCTTGCCTAGCAGGGGCTGACTGACTGTCGGGTCATCGCGAGATCCTTTTCGACGGTTTACAGCGAAGTCCTGCTTGGGTAATGTCCCGCTCCAATTCTCGGCCCGGTGCCTCTTGCAGGAGACCGGGCCGCTTCACATCAAAAGCGAGGTATCCGATGCGCGCCGAAATGGAAGCGATCGTCGATGAAATCAAGCAGGCCATAAGCCTGCTGAGGAGGCATCTTTGACTGGGATCAGGCCGTCGTCCGACTGGAAGAGCTGAACGCTCTTTCCGAAGATCCGAACCTCTGGAATGAGCCGTCCAAGGCCCAGAAGCTGATGCGCGAGCGTCAGCAGCTTGATGACAGCATTGGTGGCATCAAGTCGCTGGAGCAGGACCTTTCCGACAATATCGAATTGATTGAACTCGGCGAGATGGAAGACGACAAGTCCGTCATTACCGATGCGAGGAAGCGCTTCGTGGTCTCAAGGGCAAGGTCAACCAGCTGCAGCTCAATTCGCTGCTGTCCGGTGAGGCCGATGCGAACGACACGTACCTGGAAATCAACTCCGGTGCCGGTGGTACCGAGAGCCAGGACTGGGCGTCAATGTTGCTTCGCATGTACCGCCGGTGGGCGGAAAAGCGGGGCTTCAAGGTCGAAGTGCTGGAATATCATGACGGTGAAGAAGCGGGCATCAAAGTCTGCGACCTTGCTGATCAAGGGCGAGAATGCCTATGGCTGGCTGAAGACCGAATCGGGCGTGCATCGCCTCGTGCGGATTTCGCCCTATGACAGCAACGCCCGCCGCCACACCAGCTTCTCCAGTGCCTGGGTCTATCCGGTGATTGACGATTCCATCGAGATCGACATCAACGAGAGTGATTGCCGCATTGATACCTACCGCGCCTCCGGTGCAGGTGGTCAGCACGTCAACACGACCGATTCCGCCGTGCGTATCACGCACCAGCCAACCGGTATCGTGGTGCAGTGCCAGTCCGAGCGCTCACAGCACAAGAACCGGGCAACGGCCTGGTCGATGCTGAAGGCCCGCCTTTATGAAGCGGAGTTGAAGAAGCGCGAAGAAGCGGCCAACGCCGAAGCTGCTTCGAAAACCGACATCGGCTGGGGGCACCAGATCCGCTCTTACGTGCTTCAGCCCTATCAGTTGGTCAAGGACCTGCGCACGGGCGTTGAGAGCACGTCTCCGGGCGATGTTCTCGATGGCGATCTGGATGAATTCATGGAAGCTGCGCTGGCACAGCGCGTCTTTGGTGGAGATCCGGTCGAAGTCGCCGATATCGACTAAAGGCACATTGGAAAATACAAATGAAAGCGGGGCCATTCGGCCCCGTTTTTTGTTTCGGCCTTGTTCACCCTTCAAAGGTCGAGTGCCGAGAAGCGATCGCCTGCCGCCAGGAAAGCTGCCGGATTGCCGGGCTTGTCATGCCGGCGGATCTCGTAGTGGAGATGTGGACCTGTGGAGCGACCGGTGGAGCCGACATTGCCGACGAGATCGCCCGCCAGAACATGGTCGCCTTCCGATACCTGGATGCGGCTCATATGAGCATAGCGGGTGACAAACCCGTTCGCATGACGGATCTCCACCATCTTGCCGTATCCACCGTTACGTCCCGCGCTGATCACTGTGCCGGGTGCCGTTGCGAATACGCGTGCGCCGTAAGGGGCCTTGAAGTCGATGCCAGTGTGCATGGCCAGCCGGCCCAGGAACGGATCAACCCGAGGGCCGTAGGTGCTTGACACGGAGCCGTTCCGGACCGGCCGTTTGATCGGCAGACGCAGTGCGGTAAATTTCACGCGTCGCAATGTGTCCAGGGCTGTGTTTGCGCGGTCCAGACGGTCTGGAAAGTTCTCGTCATTTATCGGCTGGAACGGGCCGCCAAGGGAGGTCTTTTCACGCAGTGTGGCGTTGAGTCCGGGCGTGATAGAGCGCGTGATGCGGAGGATGTCCTCAATACGGCCCTCCGTCGCGATCGTGATCGCATCGACGGCCGCCGTACTTTCTTCGTCCATCATGGAGATGTCGGCCTTTACCGCGTCGAGGGCAGCCTGTTTCTCAGAGTTTTTTTTTACGTCGGTATCCGGCGTTGCGGTATCGGTTGCCGGCTGCTGCAGAATAGCCAGAGGATCGAAGGACCTTGTGGAACCGTCGCGCAATCCCAAGGCTTTTACCGGTTCCTCGATCAACTCGCTTTCGCCGCCAATTGCAGACTTGTCGCTACCATCCAGGGAAGCGAGGTTGCGCTCGTCGAGCGAAGGCTTCTCGGGAGGCAGGGGCTTGTCGTTGCTTAGGTAGATACCGACGCTTTCCGCCCTGGCAACCAGGTCGGCCACGATGCATGGCGCTGATTGAGGTCTTGCTGCCGGCGCAGAACGTCCATTACCTGGATCTCGACGGTTTCCCTGTCGACCATCTGGCGGCTCGTCAGATTTGCAATCTCGGTACGCAGGCGGTCGATGTGTCCTGATACTCCAGCACCAGCTCGGTTCTTTCAGCGCTGGCCTCGGCCATCATGTCACTGCGCAGGGCGTAGTAGCCAATTGTGCCTGCAACCGCCAAGGTTGCCGTCACGCAGCCGATTGCACCGCAAATAAGATGAACTGGCCTTACACTGTACGTGGTCGTCTTCTCGCCCTTTTCCAGAACCGGATGATGTGGCTCTGTCCGGGGGGCTTGATAGGTCCGCGTCGATTCTTGGCGCTGTTGCATTGTCACTCAGTCACTGCCTGCATTCTGCAAAAGATCTGAGCCTGATTAGAATTTGGTAAGGTTAATAATTCGTCTTCACGGCAGTGAAATTTATCCGATGAGAGGCGCAAGAGGCTTGTAAAAACCGGGAGTTAGTCCTGCTTCGGACGCGCGCGATCGTTGAAAGGAGGTTTTAACGGCCCCCTGAAGTGACGGCGCACGTAGGTGTGGAATGCCGACTCAGGCCTGATTCCCTGCCGGTCACACAGAAACCGGAACCACTTTGCGCCAAAGGCGACATGGTTTTCTCGTCCCGATAGATGATGTCGAGACATTTGGCGGTGTCTTCGTCATCGATTTCGCGGGCTTTTCGATCATCGGTGGCGTGATGTCGAGGCCTCTTGCCTCGAGTACCAGCGGGATGATGGCAAGGCGGGCAGCAAGGTCGTGTCCGGTGTCCTGCGCTGCCTGCCAGAGACCGTCGTGGGCAGCAGGTCTCCGTAGGTGGCGTCCAGTTTCGCCAGGCGCTCCTGCAGCATGGCAAAATGCTTGGCTTCCTCAAGCCCGACTCGCACCCAGTCGTCATAGTAGGACCTGGGCAGCCTGACGTGCGCGAAGCGTCCGATCAGATCCCATGTCAGGTCCACTGCGTTGAGCTCGATGTGTGCCAGGGAGTGAATCAGGGCAAGGCGGCCCGCCTTGCCCTTCAAGCTGCGTTTTGGCATGTCTCGCGGTGCAAGCAGAACAGGTTTTCCGGCCGCCGCGATCCGGCATCGCACCATCTCTCGAGGGAGATCCGAGAGCGAGTTCACGCTGAAACCAGGCCCTGGAGACAGCATAGGCAAGCCGCACTTTTTCGGCTGTATCGGAAGCGCACACGATCGCTCGCGCTCCGGCAACCAGAGTGTGCGGCAAGTTGTCCCTGCCGGTCACCATCCTGGTGCTGCCGGTTGCCGTTTCCAGTGGGGAACTCACAGGGCCCGCGCAGCCTCAAGAACGGCATCCGCGTGCCCTGGAACTTTCACCTTGCGCCAGATCTCGGCGATCCTGCCGTCTGCACCGACGAGAAAGGTGGTGCGTTCCACACCCATGTATTTCTTGCCGTACATGGATTTTTCCACCCAGACCCCGTAGGCCTCCGCGACTTCCTTTTTCGTGTCCGCCCCCAGTCTGATCGCCAGATTGTGCTTGGCGATGAACTTGTCGTGTTTGGCGGCTGTGTCAGGCGAGAGCCCGATAATGGTCACACCAAGTTTGGCAAATGCATCGGACTGTTCAGTGAAGGCAATAGCCTCCTTTGTGCAGCCTGGCGTGTCATCCTTGGGATAAAAATACACTACGACGGGTTTTCCTTTGAGGGCGCTCAGCGACACCTTGTTGCCGCCATCCCCTTCCAGTTCGATATCCGGTGCGACATCCCCGACGGCCAATTCGCTCATCATGCCTTCCTTCTGTCAAAGTTTGTGCGTTAATGCCGGTTTCCGGCTGCGTCTACAATGGCTGCGGTCGCTTTTAGCAAAGCTTTCGCAGTATCATCAATCGCTCAGCGACTCGTCCGGAGCTGCAGTGAGGTAACCCGGCGCTTTGCTCCGAACCCGAACCCAAGCGCCTGTCTTACGCATGCAGGCGGAAGATTGGATTGACGTATTTGCCTAAAACCGGCGGATCTCAGGACACGGCCAAAGTGACGCCGAAAAAACGCAAGCGCTTGCGCTACGTCGTCGCCGCCGTTCTGGTTGGTCTTGTTGCCGGCATCGCCATTCTGTTTGCAACCGGGCCGGTGCACATTCCGCTTCTAGGCAGCCTGCTGGCCTATCAAGGCACCCGAGGCAGGTTGAACTTTCCATTGGCAGTGCCAGTGTCGATTTTACCGCGCCGGACGGCATCAATATCCTGATTTCGGATGCCAGGGCGGAGATCGCCGGTGGGTCACCTGTAAGCATCAGTCTTCCTGAACTGACTGCGCCGCTGAACCGGGATGCACTGCTCTCCGGCAAGCTCCATTTTCGTCTCTAATCCTGACAAGGCCCATGTGCGGATTGTCCTGGCTGGCGGGCCGGCGAAGTTTCCGGAAATGGGGCCGCTCATGGAAGCCGTCGACAGGGTCAGCGATGTAGTGGACGACCAGTTTGCCCGCCGAGGCCTCAGCTTCGTCAAGATCCGTGACGCTTCTTTCGAGTTGGCCGGTTCCATCCCAGACGATACCGAGGCATTGACGCGGACATCCTGCGTGACGACAACCGTTCGATACGGGCCTTCGCGCGAGTTGCCGGCAATATCTCCACCTGGCGACTGGAGCTGGCGCGCAACGCGCCGCCGGGTGCGAATGCCAAGAGCATCGGGGTCGTGGTCAATGGAATCACCCTTGCCGAACTGCTGGGACCAAACGCGAAATCGGTGCAGGGCAAGGGACTGGGACTTCCGGCTTCCGCCAAAATCGAGAGCAGACTGACAGGCGATGGCAAGTTCGTCTCCGCCAATGCGGTTGCGCGTGTGCGTAACGGCTGGTTCCAGCTTGGCAAGACACTAGTCGCCTTTGACGATGCAGCGCTGTCCCTGTTGTTCGAGGCGGGACAAAACGCAATTGAAATTACCAGTTCGCACGTCATTCGCGGCAATTCACGCATCTTCTTCAAGGGGTCTGTTTCGCCGGTTGCTGGTGATAGTCCCGAGTGGCAGATCAATCTGGATTCGGAATATCCGCAGTTCGGTTCAGCCGATGTTCCCGAGGAGCCGCATATGCTGGACGGCGTCCAGATTCGTGCGCGTTTCGATCCGCTTGAAAAATTGCTCTCCGTCGACCGCTTCACGGCTCGCTCGGGCAAGGCCGTCGTGCATGGTGTCGCCTCGCTGCAGATTACACCGGAAGGACCTTATCTGGCGCTGGCCGCTGATGGGGAGTTGATACCGGTTGCAGTGGCAAAGCAGCTCTGGCCGATCACGCTTGTGCCGCCGGCGCGCCGCTGGATCATCGAACGCCTGAAAGGCGGCTTGATCGAGACCGTTTCCTATACGGGCGCGCTCCGCCCGCCGGCATTTGATCCGCGGGATCCGGACCCGGGCTGGGCGGGGGACGACATGCGCCTGGACATGACGTTTTCCGATGGTGCAGTGACGCCTGTTGGGGACGTTCCGCAGATTGATGGCCTCGACGGTACGCTCACAATTGAAAACGAGACACTGACCGTGACCGCGACAGGCGGATCGGCGACGGCGTCAAGTGGTGGCGAGGTTACCCTGCCGGATGGTGTCTTCGCGATCCAGAACCTGCCTTTGCGGGACGGCAAGATGGCAAGCGTGAAGACCCGCATGGAGGGATCGGCGAGCGACCTTGGTGCGATGGTCAACAGTGCGCCTTTCCGCGTGCTGGACCGGGCTGATCTCAAGAATGATGGCGTCGAAGGGGCGGGAGAACTTGAAATCACGGCATCGTTTCCCTTGGGCAATGAAATCGATCTTGCCGATATCGACTGGCAGGCGACAGGCCGTCTGACGAATTTCTCGGACAGCAATCCGATCATGGGGCACACGGTGCGCAAGTCGGATGTTGCGCTGGAGGCCAACAAGGATCAGGTCGCGATTACCGGCAAGGGGATACTCGACGGATTGCAGGCCGATATCGACCTTGTGGTGCCCTTGGGCGAATCCGGTGTTGCGGCACGACAGGATGTTGTTGTTGCGCTCAACGCGAAGCAGCTGAAAGAGAAGGGGGTGGATCTGACCGCCTTTCTCCAAGGCAACATGACGTTGAGCGTTGCAAAGGTCAGCGACGGACAGGAATTCGTCATCGACCTGAAACAGACGGATGTCCGGCTGCAGGCGCTCGGCTGGCAAAAAGCCAAGGGTGTTCCCGCAACGGCGTCTTTCAAGCTGGTTGAGACGGACACACAGCGCCGTGTGAAGGACTTCAAGACGTTGAGCGTTGCAAAGGTCAGCGGACGGACAGGAATTCGTCATCGACCTGAAACAGACGGATGTCCGGCTGCAGGCGCTCGGCTGGCAAAAAGCCAAGGGTGTTCCCGCAACGGCGTCTTTC
>LZQR01000322.1_pt1 | contig 12039 bp, 16 predicted proteins | sample 768601 | NCBI WGS metagenome assembly LZQR01 (sample SAMN05207299, study PRJNA324521) | oil field metagenome | isolation source: sample BH-FW-24 from oil reservoir | place: India: Bombay High | collected 2015-12-04
CTTGACGGGTCTGCTCGGCAGCGGCACCACGGAACTGGCGGAAGTGCTGTTTGGCCTTGCGAAACGGCCGGCGGCACCTTGCGCCTGGACGGCAAGGCCTACACTCGAAGAGTGCGGAAGACGCCGTCGCCAAGGGTGTGTTCATGTCGCCCAAGGACCGCAGCGTGAACGCCGTGGTGCCGGACTTCGACATCGCCAACAACATGACACTGCCTTTCCTGGGGGCATTCAGCCGGTTCTCTTTCCTGAGCGAACGCGGTCAACGCCGGGCTGCTGAGACATGATCGGCAAGATCGGGATCGTCTGTCAGGGCAACGGCGACGGCATCAACACCCTGTCGGGTGGCAACCAGCAGAAGGTCATGATCGGCCGCTGGCTGTTGCAGGCAAGCCGCGTATTGTTGCTGGACGAACCTTTCCAGGGTGTCGACATCGGCGCCCGGCGGGACATCGGCCACTACATCCGGCAGACCGCAAAAGGGCGCACGACGCTCGTCTTCGTGGCGGAAATCGACGAGGCCCTGGAAATCGCCGACCGCATCGTCGTCATGCACGAGGCCGCCATCGTCGGTGAATACATCAACAAGAACGTCGACCTGAACCGTCTGGTCGCGGATGTCTCCGGGCCCGCAAGCGGGCAGGGGCAGAGCGAGCCAGCAACGCAGGCAATGGCAGGATGAATACCGGAACAATGAACAAGAACCCGCTCGAACTTGCCATCCGCTACGGCTTCCTCGTCCTACTCGGCGGACTGGCCCTTTTCTTCAGCCTCTATGCCAGCGGCTTTGCCAGCCCGCGTTCGGCAGTCTTCATCCTGCAGTCGGTGGCCATTACCGGCATTCTCGCGCTCGGTGTCACCTGTACGCTTGTGGTGGGCGGGTTCGACCTGTCGATCGGCTCGGTCGCAACCTCGGCGCTGATGCTGTCCGCCTATTCCATGGTGGTGCTGGAGCAATCCGCCTTTGTCGCGGTTGCACTCTGCCTGGTGATGGGTGCGGTCGTCGGGCTGATCAACGGATTCCTGATCGTGAAGATGCGGGTGCCGGACCTTTTGGCGACGCTCGGCATGATGTTCCTTCTCATCGGTTTGCAGCGCATTCCGACCCAGGGCAATTCGATTGCGACCGGGATGAGCCTGGGCGAGGGCGTCGTTGCGGAGGGAACGTTCTCCGCGGCCTTCCTTTGGCTCGGCCGGCATCGGTTCGACCTGTTCCTGGACCGGTTGCTGCCGGTGCCGGTGGTGGTGTTCCTTTTGATCGCGCTGCTGATCTGGCTGTTCCTGGGGTACACCCGCCATGGCCGCCTGATGTATGCCATCGGCTCCAACGAACGGGCTGCCGAACTGGTCGGCACCAACGTGCAGCGCTACAAGATCGTGGCCTACATGATTTCCGGCATGCTGGCATCGGTTGGCGGCATTCTGCTGGCTGCCCGCCTTGGCCGCGGTGACATCGCCTCCGGCAACAACCTTCTGCTCGACAGCGTGGCCGCAGCCTCATCGGCTTCGCGGTACTGGGCGCTGCCCGCCCGAACGCCTTCGGCACGGCGGCAGGGGCCCTGTTTGTCGGCATTCTTCTTCAGGGGCTGACGATGATGAACGCTCCTTACTACATGCAGGATTTCGTCAAGGGCGCCGTGTTGGTCGCCGCCCTTGTCTTCACATTCTACCTGTCCTCGCGACGTGGGGGCCGGAGAACAGCGTGACGCCCTGAATGGCGCCGTTTCCATTGGGAGGAAAACAAATGCTGAGACGTGAATTCATGAAGCTGGCGGTTGCCGCCGGGATCGGGCTTTCCGGCGGAGCGGCTTTTGCAGCCGACATGCCGGCGCCGTTCGACAAGCCGGAAGAGGTCAAGATCGCGCTGGTGCGTTATCTGTCCACCGGTGACTTCTTCCAGTCCTATCTGTCGGGTGTTGAAAAGCAGTCAGCTGCCCTTGGCGTTGATCTGCGTGTTCTCGACAGCCGTCAGGATGCCGCCCTTCAGGCCGACATGGTCGACCAGGCCATCGCGCTTGGTGTCGACGGCATCATCATCCAGCACGGCCTGACCGAATCCATGAAGGCCGCCGCACAGCGCGCCGTCGATGCGGGCATCAAGGTTGTCGCCTTCGACGTCAACGTTGAAAACGATGCGATCCCGCAGATCGAACAGTCCGACTACCTGCTCGGCAAGCTGGCCCTGGAACAGGCGATCAAGGACAATGGCGACAGCTTTACCGCCGGCTATGTCTATGTGCCGGGCATCGCACCGCTGGACCGCCGCGACGTCGCCTGGAAGGAAGTCAAGGAAGCCAATCCGGGGATCACGGAAGCGGCGATGTTCGGCACGCTTGATAACCCGATTGCCAACTCCGTTGCCAACCAGGCCCGTTCGGTGCTGCAGGCCAACCCGAACATCAGCGTCGTCTTTGCCCCTTACGATGAATTTGCCAAAGGCGTGAAGATCGCGGTCGATGAAGCCGGTCTCAACCAGGACATCGCCATTTATTCCGCGGACGTTTCCACGGCCGATATCTCCGCCATGCGCGAGCCGGATTCCGCCTGGGCGGCAACGGTCGCGACCAACCCGGCGGTGGTTGGTGAAGTCAGCGTTGCGTGACGCTGGCGCTGATGCTGGCTGGTGAAGACCCGGGCAAGCAGGTTGTCGTTCCGCCGACCCTGATTACCCAGGACTTCCTCAATGAGCAGGACGTCAAGAACATGGAAGAGCTGGGCCAGAAGATGCCGCAGTTCCAGCATGCCGATGTTTCTGTTGCCGAATGGATCCCGCTTCCGGCGCGCTAAGGCCAGGTTCAATAACCCGTCAAAAGAAAACCCGGTGCCTTGGCACCGGGTTTTTTTTGTCTGGCAGGGACTGGGCGTGATGTCAGATCGCGCGTCCCGTGTTCACATCAGGGATTGCGAGGCCTGCTTAACGTTCTTGGTCGCGGCGTCTATCTGGGCAGTTGCCGAGGAGATCGACTGCATGTTGGAGGTGATCCGTTCCACGCCCTGGGCGGCCGAATGCATGTTGGAGGATATGTCATTCGTAACCGCCGACTGCTCCTCGACCGAGGATGCGATGCTGGCGGCGATGTCTCCGACATTCTTGATGACAGCAAGGATCGATTCGATTGCGGCGACTGCCTGACCGGTCGTCTCCTGCATGGAGCCGATCTGGTTGGAGATCTCTTCGGTTGCCTTGCTTGTCTGCGCGGCGAGGCTCTTCACTTCGGAGGCAACAACGGCAAAGCCCTTGCCGGCTTCCCCAGCTCTTGCGGCCTCGATGGTCGCGTTCAGGGCCAGGAGATTGGTCTGGTCGGCGATGCCGTCGATTAGTTCGATTACCGAACCGATCGTCTTTGCATCCTCAGACAGCCCGCTCATTATGTCACTTGACCGCTCGGCCTCGGTCGCAGCGCTTTGCGAAACTTCAAGCGCGGTCTGGACCTGGCGGCTGATTTCCTGAATCGAGGCAACAAGTTCTTCTGCCGCCGCCGCGACAGTCTGCACGCTGGAATAGGTCTGTTCGGACGCTGATGCGGAAGTTGTTGCCTGTTCCGTGGTGTTGGAAATGGCCGTGGCGATTTCGGAAAGATCCTGGTCGATGCCCTGTTGAACGGTCGCGCGGCGACGTCTTTCGACAACCTGTGGCGTGCGGTCAGTCGCGAACTTCACGACCTTGAAGGGACGACCGGCGGAATCGAATATCGGATTGTAGGTTGCCTGGATCCAGACTTCGCGCCCACCATTGCCGATGCGCTTGAACTCACCCGCCTGAAATTTGCCTTCGGCGGAGATTCTTCCAGAACTGCCGGTACTCCGTGCTCGCTGCATGGTCCTTTTCGACGAACATGCTGTGTTTACGGCCCTTGATTTCATCAAGGGAGTAACCCATCGCGGACAGGAAATTTTCGTTTGCGTCGAGGATCGTGCCGTCGAGGTCGAAATGGATCACGGCCTGCGACCGGTTCATCGCTTCAACCTGACCTTCAAAATCGGCGCTCTTCTGCTTGCGCTCGGTGATGTCCGAGGCGATCTTGACTACCTTGACCACCTTGCCGGCGGTGTTGAGGATCGGGTTGTACGAAGCCTGGATCCAGACTTCTCGGCCACCCTTGCCGTAGCGCAGATATTCGGCGGTCTGAAATTCGCCTTGCGCCAGCTTTTTCCAGAAGGCCTTGTATTCTGCCGATGCCGCGTAGGCGGGGTCGACAAACATGCTGTGAGGTTTTCCCTGAACTTCATTGAGGGCGTAGCCATCGCTTTCAGGAAATTGGGATTGGCAGTCAGGATCGTGCCTTCGGGTGTAAACTCGATGATGGCCTGCGAGCGGTTTAGCGCATCAAAGGCGGCTTTCCACATGTTCGACCCTGAAAACAGCACCTTGTTTACTCCCGGTTTTGCCTCTGTAGGGGAGATATTGTCGTAGGGGAAACTGAAGAAAGAGTTTCAATGACCCTTTCTAGTCGGACGATATAGCTATTTTTGACAACACAAATAGGTGATCGCGCAATCCTGAGACGGTGTCGAATTTAGCACTGCAGCCTTGGGGTGTTTTCCCAGGTCTCAGGCCCTGGCCTGCCGCCGGACACGGCCGAATTCCGAGCTCAGCACCTGGGTTCTAAATTTTCGCAACAGGTCCATGTCGAGCTTGCCCTTCATCTCGAACATGATCGCAAAGGCCTGGCGCGGACTGAGGCTGTCCTTGTAGGCTCGTTTTTCGGTGAGGGCGGAATAGATGTCGCTGATCGTCAGAAGCCTGACCCTTTGCGAGATCTGATTGCCTTTGAGGCCATCCGGATACCCGGTTCCGTCCAGAAACTCATGGTGACACAGCGCCATCTCGACAACCTGCTTTGGAACTTCCTGGCGCGTTGCCAGCATCTCCCGGCTAAAGAGCGGATGTTTGTTGACAAGCTCACGTTCTTCCAGGGTCAGCCTGCCAGGCTTGTCCAGGATGGAAAGCGGGATCTTGACCTTGCCCAGGTCGTGCACCAGTGCACCCAGGCCGAGAATTGTCTGCTCCGCTTCGGAATGGCCGAGTGCACGCGAAAACGAAACGGTGTGCCCGGCGACCATCATCGTGTGGCAGAAGGTGTGGCTGTGGTGGCATTGAACCGCACTCAACCAACTGTCGAGACCGTCCGTCATGATGACCGAGGTGATGTCCTGGGCGTTGGTAGCCAGGAATTGCATGGGCAGGGGAGCGCCGGAAAGGGCTGCGGCCGACATCAGGTTCAAGCCCATGCTGGTGGTTTCAACCGACTTGACGATTTTCTCCGAGTACCGGCTGGGCAGCGTCGGTTTGGAATAGTCGCCCACCACTTCGCGTATTTTTTCGAACAGTGTCGCGAATTTTCCTCGCGATCTATCAGATTGTAGAAGCCAAGCTCGCGCGCCTGCAGCACGCTCTGTCTGCTTTTTGTGTCAACGATGCCGAGCGCCGGCACGGATTGGCCGCTTCTCGAAAAATCTCGAAGTATTTTGATGTGGTCAGTGCCAAGGTCCAGAAAGTCGACAAGAAGCAGCGAGCGGGGCTTGATGTCCCTCAGGTTGGGGCGGGAGAAGGCAATTCGTTTTGTCGGGTAGAGGGTCGCGATTCTGGCGAAACGCGATGGAAAATTTCCGAAATCCACTGCCGCAACTAAAATTTGAACCATGATCAATTGGCATCTGAAACAATTTTGGTTGAAAGCAAGGATTGTAGAAAAAACCTAAAAAAGGTTTAGTAAATCTGCCAAGTAAAAATACGCAGGATGCTGAGTAATTTTTGCTTCGGACACTTCCCTTTAACCGCCTGTGTGAATTGGCCAACCTGTAAACGTTAAAGGCACTTGGTGAATAATCGTGTGCAGTGCAGCAAAGTTTTGGCTGCGCGAAAAGTGCTGCGTGACGGTTGCAGGGCTGAAAGTCTCGCCTTTTCAGGTGCTCGACGTTTCCTGCGCTCAACAACGTGCCGGGCGGGCTGGCCTGTGCAGTCTCTGGATAAACGTGGTTGGAGGCTGATTGCCGCGACGCCGGCTCTGATGCCGGGTGTATTCTGAGCGAAAACCGGATTTCGAAAACGAAAAGGCGCGGACGATGTCCGCGCTTCCTGACAAGATGAATTGTCGATGGTTGGTTGCTTCAGGCGGCTGCCACACCGTTCAGGAATGTTTCCACTTCCTGTTTCAGCTCTTCCGTGCGCGAAGACAGCATTTCCGATGCGTCCAGAACCGATTGGGAAGCCTGTGACGTCTGATTGACCGCACTGGAAAGGTCGGACATGCAGGACGACACGAAGGTGGTGCCTTCGGCAGCATTCTGGGCGTTCTGCGAAATCTCGCCGGTGGCCGAGCCCTGCTGGCTCACGGCTGCCGCGATGGTGCTGGTGTAGGAATTCACCTCTTCCATGATCTTGGTGATTTCCGCGATCGCACCGACCGAGTCCTTGGTCGCATCCTGAATGGCGGTGATCTGGGCGCTGATTTCCTCGGTCGCCTTGGAGGTCTGGGTGGCCAGTTCCTTCACTTCCGCTGCGACGACCGCGAAGCCCTTGCCGGCTTCCCCGGCGCGTGCCGCTTCGATGGTGGCATTGAGGGCCAGCAGGTTTGTCTGCTCGGCAATCGCCTGGATAAGGGTTACCACTTCGCCGATCTTGGAGGCGGAGGCTGCAAGGCCTTCCACCTTTTCGTTGGTCATGCGGGTGCCTTCGGTTGCCCGGCCAACAACTTCCGTCGTCTGGGCCACCTGGCGGGAAATTTCGCTGATGGACGCAGAGAGTTCTTCCGCGGCACTGGCCACGGTCTGAACGCTCGATGTTGCTTCATCGGCAGAGTTCAGGGTTTCCGTCGCGCTTGAGGCGCTCTGGCCGGACAGGTCGGAGAGGTGTCCCGCGGTGCCTTCCAGGCCATGAACGGTTTCGTTGACCGAGTTGAGCACGTTGGAGACATTGGTCCGGAAGGTTTCGATCAGACCCTGAACACGGTTCTGGCGGTCGATCGCCGCAGCTTCGGACGTACGCTGGTGCTCGGTCAGTTCGATCCGCTCGACAGCCCTGTCACGCAGGGTGCTGACGGCCTGGGCAAGCGTGCCGATCTGGTCGGAGCGTTCCTTGAAGGGGACTTCGTCTGCGAGATTGTCCTGCGCAATCTGGTCCGTGATTTCCGCAAGGCGTGTAATCGGACGCAGCTGGCGGCGAATTGCGAGGATCAGGAGGACCACCGAAACGGCGACAACCGGCAGCACCAGCATCGCGTAGCGGCTGGTCAATTCCCACGCGTTGGCTTCGACTGCGGCCTTTTCCACGCCGGCATAAAGGATGCGAGAATATCGCCCTTGGACGAGAAGATCGCTGGTAAACCGTGAAGTAGTCCTTGCGAGAATGGTGGCCTGCCCGTGGAAGGTCTTGCCCTGGGTAACGACAGGATAAACCGCGCCGTTCTGACCGAGCTGGGTTCCGACGGCACGCTTGCCGTCACCCTTGATGATGTTGGTGGTCTTGCGCCAGAAATCCTTCGTTTCCGGATCCCAGGCAAAAACAGTCGCGGTTTCACCTGTCATGCGCCCGACGGCGTCGATCATGTCATGGTTTTCGAACACCGGCATTTCGGCCAGTTCGATCCGCTTGACGTTGTTGTTCGCGTCCCAGCTGACCTTTGCACCGTCGATGCGGTCCTGAAACAGCGTCGCTGCCACGCGAAGGTTGATATCCTGTTTGACGAGGGCACGGTCCTCAGCCTGGCCAAGGGCGACCTGATACAGGATAAAGCCCACAACAATCATCGATATTCCAAGCACGCTGGCAGAAATAATTGCGAGCGTCGAAGTCACGCTTAATCGGGACAAGAACTTCTTCATCATTTCCCCCAAGGTCATAATTGGGATCATCTTTGTCGATTTGCGTAAATTAAGAATGAAAGAAAATTCGCGTAAAAATAGCAGTGATAATCACAGTTTAGTGAGCGTTTCATAGTTCCGCGAAAGGGCTGCAGTTTATGTTGTTTTTGTGTATTTTCTCCGCATGATCCATCTCTGTACCGATGGAGTTTCTGTCTTGTCGCTTTCCTGAAGCTGAACTGAAATGAACAGAAACCCTCGGTCAGTTAAAAGAATGCTGGAGGAAACATGACGCGCCTGGCCGCCATTTGCCTTTTCCTGCTTTGCATTTCGGGGACGTCCGTCCTGGCGCGAAGCGTTACCGATTCCGCGGGTCGTACGGTCGAGATCCCGGAGACGGTGACCCGAGTGTTCGCTGCCGGGCCTCCGGCGTCCATTCTCGTCTATGCGCTCAAACCGGAAGCGCTGCTCGGCTGGCCGAGAGCGCTTCGGGACTACGAGAAGCCATTCATCGCCGAAGCCTTTCGGGACCTGCCCGAGACCGGCCGGCTGACCGGACGCGGCGGGGAGGCAAACCTGGAGCGGGTTCTTGCCCTGAAACCCGATCTGATCATCGATTTCGGGTCCGTCCGCGATACCTATATCGATCTTGCCGACCGTGTGCAGGAACAGACAGGGATTCCCTATCTCCTGGTCAACGGCCGCTTCGATGAAACCGCCGGCGCGTTGCGTCTTGTGGGCGAGGCGCTTGGCGTTCCGGAGCGTGGAGATCTTCTGGCCGCAGATGTCGAGGCAACCTTCACCGCGCTGACGTCGGCACTCGGTGCCGTACCCGAGGCGGACAGGCCGCGTGTTTACCTCGCCCGTGGGGCGGATGGACTTGAAACAGGCCTGAAAGGCTCGATCAACACCGAAATCATCGAAAAGGCCGGTGGGCGCAACGTTGCCGATGTGCCTGGGCAATACGGACTGGTGCAGGCAAGTCCCGAGCAGATTATCGTTGCCAATCCGGACACAATCGTGACGTGGGATCGTAGCTTCTATGAAGCTGTCTGGCAGGATCCCCTGTGGCAAGGCATTGCCGCGGTACGTGAAGGCCGGGTTTTCCTGTCACCAACGGCCCCTTTCGGCTGGATCGACAGGCCGCCGTCCGTCAATCGGATGATGGGTCTGAAATGCTTGCAGGCCTATTCTATCCCGAACTCTGGGATGGGGAGCTGCGTCAGGAAACCGCCGACTTCTATAAGTTGTGGTATCATGTGGACCTGAGTGAAGCAGAACTCGACACTCTGCTGGAATGGGCAAAGGGGCGGGCTCCCTGACCGGCAAATCTACTTCTTTCGCGCGTTCCGGCTTGTTCGTATGGCTCGGCCTCGCGCTTGTTCTTGGCAGTTTCGCGGCTCTTCTGATCGGTCCGTTTCCGCTTACGCCGTCCGAGGCCGTCGGTGTGCTGGCGCGCGTCGTGTCCGGCGCACAGCCTTCAGGAACGCAGGACACGGTTCTCCTGTCGATCCGTCTGCCAAGGGTGGTTGCCGCGCTGCTGGTCGGGGCTTCGCTTGCCGCCGCCGGTGCATGTTACCAGACCCTTTTCCGCAATCCGCTGGTGTCACCGGATATTCTCGGTGTTTCTGCCGGCGCGGGGCTCGGGGCCGTGCTCGGCATCTTCCTGTCGCTTCCTGTCGCGGCAATCCAGCTGATGGGTTTTGCCGGCGGTCTTGCCGCTGTTGCTCTCGTCGGTTTTGTTGCCGCGACGGTACGCGGAGGAGACAGCACGCTTGTCCTCGTGCTTGCAGGCGTCGTCGTCGGTGCTCTGGCGGGGCGGCGACATCCTTGCTGAAGGTGCTGGCAGATCCTTATGACCAGCTTCCGGCGATCACTTTCTGGTTGCTGGGCAGTCTGGCAGGCGTGAAGGCCGGCGATATCCTGCCGGCGGTACCTGCAGTTCTGTTCGGCCTTGTCCCGCTGTTCCTGTTGCGCTGGCGGATCAACGTCCTGTCTCTGGGGGATGAAGAAGCGAAGGCGCTTGGAGTGGAGGCCGGTCGGCTGCGGCTTGTTGTCATTTTCTGCGCGACCTTGATCACCGCAAGCGTCGTCGCCATTGCTGGTTTCGTGGCTGGGTGGGCTGGTGATACCGCATATCGCCCGGATGATTGTTGGCCCTGGTTTCGGGCGCCTGTTGCCGGCAGCAGCCTTGCTTGGTGCGGGATACCTTCTTGCAGTCGACACGCTGGCACGCACGCTCTCGGGAACCGAAGTCCCGCTCGGTATTCTGACCGCCGTTGTCGGTGCGCCATTTTTCCTGTGGCTGCTTGCCAGGGGGAGGCGGGCATGGGCGTGAAGCTCAGGGCTGAAAACCTGTCCATCGGCTATCCGGGTCACGATGTCGGGAGCGAGTTGAACCTGACCGCTTCCTCTGGCGACGTCTATTGCCTGCTGGGCCCAACGGGTCCGGCAAGACCACTCTTTTCAAGACGCTTCTGGGGCTGCTGCCGGCGCGTGGCGGCACGGTGCTTGTGGAAGGACGGCCGCTGAAGTCGCTGTCCCGTGCAGATATCGCGACGCGGATCGCCTACGTTCCACAGGCACACGCCGCGCCCTTTGCCTTTCCGGTTCTGGAAGTCGTGCTGATGGGCCGAACCGCAAAACTGCGTGCCTTTCAGCAGCCCGGCCCGCGTGACAGGGACGTCGCGTTGGCGGCGCTGGAAAGGCTCGGTATCGGGGAACTCGCCGGTGCAGACTATACGCGGCTTTCCGGTGGACAGAGGCAACTGGTGCTGATCGCCAGGGCACTTGCGCAGGAAACACGTGTCCTCGTGATGGATGAGCCGACAGCCAGTCTCGATTTCGGGAATCAGGCGCTGGTGCTTTCCGAAGTTGCGGGTCTTGCGGCGGACGGCCTGACTGTTGTCCTGTCGACCCACGACCCTGATCACGCCTTTGCAATCGGAACCAGGGTGGCTTTGCTTCACGATGGTCGCATCAAGCGGATGGCCCCCAAAGGAAGTGCTGACAAGCGCTGCTCTTTGCAAAGTCTATGGTGTCGATGTGCGGATCGAACAATTCGCCGATGGCCGCACCGTCTGCCTGCCGTCATTGCGCGCAAGCGGGAAGTGGAGCAGGTCTGAATTGCCCCTTGACTCATTCATAACTCCAAGGTTATCAATTCAATCAATAACCGCGGAGTTATGAATTTGAGTGAGCCAACACCTGACCTTCTGTTTCGGACGCTGGCCGACCCGACCCGGCGGGCGTTGTTCGAGCGGCTTTGCCGTGAAGGCGAGCTGACGGTGCGGGTGTTGACCGATCAGGCCGGTGTCTCCCAGCCTGCGGTTTCCAAACATCTTGGCGTCCTGAAGGAGGCCGGGCTTGTCACGGACCGCCAGGAGGGCAGGCAGTCGCACTATAGCGCCAGGCCCGGAGCGCTCGCACCGCTGGTCGACTGGACCCAGCGCATGAACGTGTTCTGGGAACGCCGGTTCGACGATCTGGAAGACCTTTTGAGAAGAATGGACCAATGAGTTTCTCGGACGAAGATACCCTTGCTGTTGTCGTGGAACGGGAAATTCCCTTTCCCGCGGAAAAGATCTGGCGTGCGTTGACCCAGCCCCACCTGATCGAGGAATGGCTCATGAAAATGCCTTCAAACCGGTTGTCGGCCACCGCTTCGACCTGAGTGCCGACTGGGGAATGGTTGATTGCGAAGTCCAGTCGATCGAGCCGCATAAAGCGCTGGCCTACAGCTGGAACACCAAGGATCTTCGAAGCACCGTGACCTGGACATTGACCCCGACGGATAACGGCACCCTTCTGCGTATGGAGCAAATCGGCTTCACGCAGGAACAGCTGCCCTACTATCGCGGTGCAAGCGCCGCCTGGCCCCGCTTCATGGAGGCGCTGGAAAGCGTTGTTGCGCGGCTGGACGATGCCGGCAAAGACGCCTGATAACCGCAAGGAAGACGACCATGGACAATCAAATGTCCCCCGCGCAGCAGATCGACGCCAGGATCGCAGAACTTGACGACTGGCGTGGACGCACACTGGCGCGGATGCGCGCCCTCATTCACGAAGCGGTTCCCGAAGTCGAGGAAGCCTGGAAATGGCGCGGTGTTCCCGTCTGGGAAAAGGACGGCATCATCTGCACCGGCAAAGACGCCTGATAACCGCAAGGAAGACGACCATGGACAATCAAATGTCCCCCGCGCAGCAGATCGACGCCAGGATCGCAGAACTTGACGACTG
>LZQR01000323.1_pt1 | contig 12036 bp, 20 predicted proteins | sample 768601 | NCBI WGS metagenome assembly LZQR01 (sample SAMN05207299, study PRJNA324521) | oil field metagenome | isolation source: sample BH-FW-24 from oil reservoir | place: India: Bombay High | collected 2015-12-04
CTGCGACCTCACCCCCGGCGCCGCATCCCAGCGCCGCCGGGAATCGCGCCAGACGGCGTTGCGCTCCTCACGGCCCGAATTGAGCGTGACGATCTCGGTGCGCCGCTCCGGCCCGCCGCGCGCATTAAGCCCGATCGAGAGCGGGAATCGCACATCGTGAAACCCGCTCATAGCTGGCGCCCTCCGCGTTGCACCGCCCGCGCCACCGCCGCCGCGATCTGGCTTTCAGAGCGCCGTACGCTCTCAAGCGGTCCGCCCTGGGTGTTGATGGTGATCGAGATCGGCGCCGCGCCGAGAGCTGAAATCGCTCCGGACTGGCTCGGCGTGAACACCTCCGGTCCCCGCTCGCCGACCAGATAGCGCTCGCCCGCCAGCACCGGCCCGCCCTCGGCGCGCTGGCCCAGCACCCCGCCCAGAAGGCTCGCCGCATTGCCCAGAAGCCCCGAAACGGGCTGCAGCACGAACTGATCGAGCGCGATCTGCGCAAAGCTCTGGGCGATCTGTTCTGCGAGCGCGGAAAAGCTCAATTCGCCCGACCGCGCCGCCCCTTCAAGGCTGTTGGCGATGTCCCGCCCGGCGCTCTCAAATGCCTCTGACAAGGCTTGCGCCGCCAGACTCCCTTCGCGCGCCGTCTCCTTGAGTGCGCTCCGCGCCGCGCTGGCGCCAGACGCCAGCTCGGACAGGTCAAAGGTGTCGGTCATGTTCCCCTCCATCGGGATAGCGCCGCATCAAGGCTTCAAGCGCGCAACGGTCCGGCGGCAGGACGTCCGGCGCCAAAGCCGCGCACAGCGCCCGCCATTCCAGAACCGACATTGCCAGAACAGCTCCGGGTTCAGCCCGAAGCGCAGCACGCCCAGCGCGAACCAGCCTCGCCAGTGCGGGCTCATTTGAGGTTCGCCTCAAAACAGGCCAGGACCGCCTGCGCGGCTTCCGCCGGCGCCGCGGACTGCGCCAGCACGTCGGCTTCTGCGTGACCGCCCGCCCGCAAGACCGCGGTCAGGACCGCCGTCAGATCCGTCGCCGTCAGGGTGCGAAATCGCGCCGCCAGCGCCTCCATGCCGTCAACATCCAGCACATGCTCGATCTCCATCAGGGCCGCGAGCGACAGGCGCAATTGAACCGTCGTCTCGCCCAAACGGGCCGAGACAGTTCCAGGTTGAGAGATTGTCATGTGAAAGCCCCAGAGTTCGGGTTTAGTCTCGGCGCAGGATCCCAGCTCAAGGATGACCCATGCGCCGCGCTCTCGCCCTCCTCGCCCTCGCCTCGCCGCTTGTTCTGTGCGGCTGTGAAAGCGTGTTCGAAGAGGTCTATGACGAGCGCTATGAGGATGAATGCGAGGAATTGCGCAATCCGGACGCCTATCGCGCCTGCCTCAATGATCTTGAGGATCACCAGCGTCAGCGCCGGATCGAGGACCGCACCTCATAGAGGGGTGAAGCTCAGCGCCCCGGCGGAGCTCAATGAGAGCGAATAGCTCGCCTCGCTGTCATGGCGGCCGGAATATTCCAGCGCCGTCACCAGGAACGGGCCTTCGATGACGCCGAAATCCGGCACGATCACCTGAAAGCTGCGCCGGGCCTGATCAAAGAACACGCCGCGCACGGTTTCGTCCGCCGCGCTGTCCACAAAGATGCCCGCGCCTGAAATCGCCGCCTGACGCACCCCTGCGCCGTCTAGCAATTCACGCCAGCGCCCTGGGCTGTCCGCATGGGTCACCTCGACCGCGCGCGCATTGAGCGACAGCGTTTTCGCCCGCAAACCTGCGAGCGTGGTGAAGCTTTCGGGCGATCCGCCATCGCCGATTTTCAGCAAGACATCCTTGCCCGCCTGCGCCGTCATGGCCTGTCTCCTTGTGTTTGAAGTAGCGCCCTTACCCGCACGAGCCCTTGCATCACGCGGCTGTCCGAGGTCGAGAACAGATCGGCGTAGACGACCCGCGCATGGATTGCCGTATGGGGCGGGTCCAGCGTCACCGGCGCCGTATCGAGCGCCGTTCGGATCGCGCCCAGCGCCTGTTTGATGGTCTCGCTGTCATCGCGTCGGCCCCTTATCAGAAGGGTCTGGCGCAATTCGATCAGGCTGGTTTCGCTGGCGTCCGCGGCCTCACTTTCCACGCGTCCCAGATAAAGGAAAGGATAGCGCACGCCCGAGCGCGGCAGGTCAAACACCCGCTCGCCGAGGACCGTCGCCACGCCTGCATCCGCGAGAAAATGCTCCAGAAGTCCGCTCTGGAAGGCGGCTTCCGCGCTCATAGCCGCACCCGTTCAAACGGCGCGAGCAGACGGTCGACCATGTCCGGCGCAGGCGGCTCTCGCCGCCCTCGCCCCGGTCCGCGCCATAGCTCGCCGCGACCAGATGCAGGATCGCCGCGCGCAAGGGCGCGGGAACCTCGTCCGGCGTTTCGCCATAGCCGGCGGTGAAGTCGATCTCGATGCCGCCAGCTCGAATATCCGGGCGTGGCAAGGCGAAGGCAGGATGGCCACCAGCGTCCCGGCTCACCCGTCTCCACCCGGTATTCCGCAGAATTCCAGTCGGTCAGGTCGCCGTTACGGCCTCGCACCCTGACCGCCTCGACGCTGATCAGCGGCGCCCGCTTGAGCTGAACCGCCAGCCCCGATGCGCTCAACCGGTCCCGCGGCCAGTCCTCCAGCCGCTCGCGCCAGCTCTGGGTGATCAACGCCAGCCCGGTCCGGGTTTCGACATGCTCGCGTGCTGCGCGTATAAGGGATAAAATCAGAGCGTCATCAGCCGCATGACTGATCCGCAACCAGTCCTTGGCGTCAGACACGCTGACAGGCTCCGCTGCGGGAGCCGCAGTGAGTTCGAGTGTCATGGGATGTCCTTGGAATGGAGAGCCAGCCGATGCGGCTTTATCTCGGGCTATTACTGACGACGGCGATAGAAGCGCTGCTGGCTCTGATCGGTCTCAGCATTCTTTTCGCAGCGACTATTTATGCGATCGCTCAGGGCGTGATGATCGAAGCAGCCATTTTACTCGGCTTCGCCGCTTCCTTATTGGGGATGTGGGCCGTGTTCAGCCCTCTGAAGCTGGAACGCGGACTTCAAGAAATCCTGTGCCGCATTGCCGGGCAAGCCGCGCAGGACCTTTCACTCAATCAAGCCAGGGGTCGCGCTTTTGCGCTCGCCGCAGGCGTGACGCTCGGACTCGCCTCGCTGATTTTCCTACCCTTGGCCATTCTGCTGTCCGGCTGGCTTCATAGGAATGTCGTTGAATCCCTCACCATAGTGCTTTTTCTTGAACTCTTCATCGGCGCCCCCACCCTGTTCTTCTTCGCCACACGGGCCTACAGCCGAGCCAAGGACCATTTCTTCCAAGGTGATGACGGCCCGCCCAAATCGCCTGATCTCGACGACCGGATCAGCGCTTCGCTGGAAAAAGACCTCAACACGCCATCCTGAACGTCCCTCAAAAGCAAAGCCCCGGCGCTATGGCCGGGGCTTTGAGGTGGGGGAGAGAGGGTTTGATCAGGCGGCGAATTTCAGGAGCTTGATCGCGTCGAAATCCTGCACGCCGCCGCCGACCCGGCGGGTGGTGTAGAAGAGGACGTAAGGCTTGGCGGAATAGGGATCGCGCAGCACCTGAACACCCTGGCGGTCCACCACCAGATAGCCGCGCTCGAAATCACCGAACGCAATCGAGAAGCTGTTGGCGCCGATATCGGGCATGTCCTCGGCCTCGGTGACGGGATAGCCCATCAGGCTGGCGGACTGGCCCGCGCTCTGGGCGGGCTGCCAGATATATTGCCCGTCCGCATCCTTGAACTTGCGCACGGCGGACACCGTGGCGCGGTTCATCACGAACCTTCCCTTGGCGCGATAGCTGGTATTGGCGCATAGATGAGATCAATCAGGCGTCGGCGGGTCAGAGGCGGAGAAGCCGCCCGACACGCCCGTGGCGACAAAGCCCAGCTTGCCCCAGCTCTCCGAACCGACTGCCGCGACCTCATAATCGAGAAAGCCGCGCGGCTTGTTCACGCCATCGCCCAACACAACGCCCGGCCCTCGGCTTCGGCGAACACGTCACGCACTTCCTCGGCCAGCCATTGCTCGAGATCCACCAGCGCATCATCGAGGATCGCCGGGGTGGCGGCGGGCATGGCGTAGAGCTCGGCGGTCGGAAACTCTAAAAGCTCCAGCGAGGAGGCGTCGGTTTCAGGTCGGCTCGCCGTCTCCGCCGCCCAGGCGCCGGTGGCGCCGCCCGCGCTGACGGGTTTGCGGAAGGTGTGCGACGTCGTCTGCTTCACCGTCGCAATGGAGCGGATCGGGCTCACCTCGCGGATCAGGCGTTCAATGCGGGTTTCGAGCTCCGCCGGCGCCACATGGCCCCCCGTCGCGCCCGACTGACCCGACAGCGCTTTTTGATCGAGCGCGGGCGCGGAGCCCGTGCGCAGGAAGTCGCCCCAGCCTGCGCTTTTCGTCCCGCCGCCGGACAGGTCGGGCCTCGCCGCCTCCCGGCTCAGACGATCCAGACGCGATTTGGCTTCATCGAGCGCGGCGTCGATGCGGTTCACCTTCTCGGTGATCAGCGGATCCGCGCCGGTCTTGGATTCCAGCGCGTCCAGCCGCTGGTCATTGGCCTGCTTGAAGTGTTCGAACGCGGCCAGCATGTCGGCCATGGCGGCGCGCGTCTCGGCGGAGGGAACCGCCATCTTGGTTTCCCGGCTCATGAGTGTCCTTTCCGGTGATGAAGAGAGAAGGCGGTCAGGCCGCCGACGCGGAGAGCCGCGCCTTGGAAGGCTCCACAACGCGCAAGCGCGCCTGAGCCAGCATGGGGAAGGTCACGATCGACACCTCCCACAGATCGAGCTGCAACAGATCGCGCCCGCCGCCCGGTCGGGGCGCGGAGCGGATCGTGCGAAATCCGATGGAGAGGCCGTCAACAGCCCCCTCGGCCACCAGCCCCAAAGCGGCCTTGCCGCGCGGGGCGGTCGACAGAATGCGGCCGCGGACATAAAGCCCGCGGCCATCCTCGGCGATCTCGTCCCAGACCCCGACGGGTTCGGTCGCGTCATGCTGGAACAGCATGCGCACCCCGCCGGGGCCGCGCGCCTTGAGCCCCTCTGCAAAGGCCCCGGCGCGGACGAGATCGCCGCCCTGATCCTCGATATCAAACAGGCTGGCATAGCCCGCCACCTCCAGCGTCTCGCCAGAGCGGTTCAGCGCCTGCATTGGCGTCTCCATTGTCAAAAGGGGCGGACCTCAGTCCTCTTCGAGCCGACGCTCGATGCGTTCGAGCGCGGCGCGGGAATAGGCCGCGTGCGCTTCCAGCCGCGCCAGACGCTCGGCCACCGGCGCAGACGCATCCGCGCGGGTTTCCAGCTGATCGAGCCGCTCATTCGCCGCCCCGGTCCACATCAGGCGCCCGCAGTCTGAAGCGTCAAAGCGAGGATGACCCCGAGCGTGATGGATCGATCGAGCCGCCAGGGGCTGATCGTGTGGGACGTCTCGGTCATTGATCGCCTCCATGCGGGGCCAGACCCAGAAGCTGCGCTTCTCGTCGTCGGTCAGAAACTCCGCCGAGGCCACCCTGGCCCAGCGCGCCGCGCGTTCGTCGGTGAAGGCGGGCAGGCCGTCTTCATCCACACAGAGCTTCGGGTCCGCGCCCAGCCAGGGCGCCAGAAAGCGATTGAGCGCCATAGCGCAACTCTTCGCCAGCGGCAGCACCGTCTGGCGATAAAACGCCTGATTGGCCTCGCGATAATTGGAATAGGTGTTGTCGCCGGGAAGGCCCAGCAGCATGGGCGGCACGCCGAAGGCCAGCGCGATTTCTCGCGCCGCCTCACGCCTTGCCTCGATGAAATCCATCTCGGCGGGGGAATGCCCCATCGGCTTCCAATCAAGCCCGCCTTCCAAGAGCAGGGGCCGCCCGGCGTTCTCGGCGCCGGTGTACAGGCTCTCAAGCTCCCCCTTCAGGCGCTCGAACTGATCGGGCGTCAAACGCCCCTGCCCGTCGCTTCCGGTCTTCACCACCAGCGCGCCAGAGGGCCGTGCGGCGTTATCGAGCAATGCTTTCGCCCAGGCGCCGCCCGCCGCGTGGACATCGACGGCCCTTGCCGCCGCCTCCATGGGCGACAGGCCATAATGATCATCGGTGGGGTGAAAGCGCTTGAGATGCAGGATCGGCGACCGGCCCGAGACGCGATCGCGTTGAAACACTTCCGCGCCCGACGCCGTGCGGTACTCCCAGCCCTCGGCCCAGCCCTTGGGCCCGGTCATCACCCTGACCCGGTCCGGCCGCAGCGCGTAGAGCGACGGCGCGCCGGTCTCAAAGCCCGTCAGATGCAGATAGGCATCGCCCGCCACCTGAAGATGGCTCTGGACCATGTCGATCAGTTCGGGACCGGACTGGTCCGGGTTTGGCGCAGTCAGCAGCGCCAAGGCCGCCTCCCCCGCCGGGCCTTGCGCCGCCTTGAACGGCGCCGCGGCGACCGCTTCCGCCACCAGCCGGACGCAGCGATGGGCGACGGCGTTGCGGGCATAGCCTCGGTCGCGAAGCGGCATAGCCGCGCGGGCTCCCAGTTCGCCCCCGTCCCGAAGCCGAGCGCAAGGGTTCGCCCGGCCGCCTTGCGACCGAGACCCAGCCATTGCTTGAGCATGGCGTTCTCCTGTGGGTTTAAAGCCGCCGCAGCTGGGGCTGGCGGCCTGTGGGGTCAGGGCGGCGATGGCCCAGACAAGCGCATCCACCCGGTCCGGACTGCCGCTGTGATCGGGCGCGCCAAAGGCGCACATCTGGTCTTCCAATGCCGGGAACCGCCCGGCATGGCGCACCCGGCCCCTGGCGTAAAGCGCGGCGACCGGTTCCGCCCTGGCCCGCTTGCCGCGGCTCGCATGCACCAGCCTGATCGGCAGGTCGGGCGCTGCGGCCTGCAGCACGGCGCGGACCATGTCCCCGCCCTGATTGGCCTCGGCGACCACCCAGTCCGCATCGACCGCCTCAAAGGCTTCGGCCACTCTTGCCGCCCAGACTTCAGGCCGAGCTTGCAGGCTCATATCCTTGAAGACAACAAGCCGGGCGTCCCGGCCCAAACCCGCGACGCCCGCCGCGATGATCCCGCATTCATCTCCCGTTGCGCTCGCTGGCGGATCGACCGCCACCACGACGCGTTCGGGCTCAAAGGCGGGCAGACCCAGCGCCTGATCGATCAGGTCCCGCGTCCACAAGGCGCCGTCAGGATCATCGATCAGAACGCCCTCAAGCTCCTGCCGGGCCAGCCGCGAGGCGCCATAGCGATCCGTCATCGCGGCGACAAAGCCCGGCGCCAGATTGGCGGCGTTCGCCTCGGTGGCCGCATGGGTCATGACCACGCCAGCTTGTTTGAGCAGCGCCTTCAACGCCGGTATGGGCCTGGGAGTCGTCGTGATCATCAGTCTGGGATCTTCACCCAGCCGAAGCCCCAGCCCCAGCATGTCGAGCGTCTCCTGCGGGCGGGTCCAGGCGGCGAACTCATCCACCCAGCGCAATCAAATTGCGGCCCGCGCAAGCCGTCCGGATCTTCGGACGAGAAGCCATGGGCTTCCGCTCCGTTCGGCCAGATCAAACGATGCCGGCTGGCCTCATAGCGGGGGCGTTCGTCCTCCTCGCCGATATTGAGAAAGCCTGACGGGCCGGACACCATCACTTCGCGCACATCGGAAAAGGTCGGCGCCACCAGCGCGATGCGCCTGCATCCCGCCTTCACCTGTGCGCGTATCCATTCGGCCCCGGCGCGGGTCTTGCCCGCCCCCCGGCCGCCCAGAAACAGCCAGATGCGCCAGTCACCCGGTGGCGGTTTCTGCGCATCGCGCGCCCAGAACGCCCAGCTATTAGCGACGCGCCTGATCTCCTCCGGCGTCTGATTGTGCACCCATGCCCTTCGCTCTGAGATGCTCTGCAAGGCGATCGAGTCGGCGATCAACTTCGGCGTAATAGTCTCGTTTCTCACCTTGGGGCGCCTCCGCCTGTGCGGCGGGCGTAGCGCCCGTCTTCTGTTCGGTCATGGTCTCGCTCCATTGTTTCAGATCGCGTCCCGCGCGGATCAGCGCCGCAATGGTCCGGGCCTGTCTTTCCGCCTGAGCGGCATCGCCTCATCGAGCCGCGCCATGGCCCGTTCCAGGCGCCGGTTCAGCTCGGCGATCAGGCGCACCGGCGCCGGGGCCGGAAAGTTTTCATCGATCCAGCCGCATCGCAGTATGATTGTGCTGGCTTTCAGCCCATAGGCCTCCGCCAATGCGTCAGCGCTTTCACCGGCCCGCCAGCCTTCATGAATGGCGATCCAGTCAAAGCGTCGCCCGCCCGTCCGTTTCGGCGCCGGGTCAGGCGTCTTCGGGTTCATTTCGACCATGCCTGAAGACTAGGCGATAACCGCCCCGGTCGGATTGATCGCGCACAAAAACCGCCAACGCTCTAAGACATCGGCGGTTCCTGGTTCTCAACTTAGGGATTGGCGCGGATTTATTCCGGCTTTGCGTCCTGCCGGGCGACGATATGGTGCTCGAGATCATCCTCATGGACGATGTTCTCGCTGATCAGCGTGCCTTTGACCGAATGTCCGGCCTCGATCACGCTATTGGGGTCGCCGGTCTTCAGCGGGTGCCAGTCGGGCAGGTCCTTGCCCTCATGCAGCAAGCGATAGGCGCAGGTTTCCGGCATCCATTTGAGCTGGGCGATATTGTCCGCGCTCAGGCGGACGCAGCCGGGGACCTTGCTTTGGCGATTGGCGTAGTCCGAACAGCGAATGGTGTTCAGGTCCAAGAGCTTGCAGCCCACATTGGTGCGCCAGAAGGTGTCCGGATCGTCCTCATCGCCCAGGATGACGACGCAGCACTTGCCGCAGCCATCACACAGGGACTCCCATTCACTCACGCTCATTTCAGAAAGCGTCTTGCGTTCGTAGAAAGGACGAGTATCGCTCATCGCCTGAATTTAGCCGTGATCAGCTGTTCTTGAGATCATTCCCAATACGCCCGTCCGGGCGGCAAACCTGTCGAGGCTCGCCATCACCTTCCGTGCCGATCAAAAGCCCTCCCCATGGACCCGGCTGAAATCCCGCTGGCGCCTGGTCGCCCTGGTCACGGCGCAGATCGTGATCCTGGTCGGGCTGATCAGCGGGATCGCTTCTGGCGTTGGGCCTACCACGACTTGCCGTCGGTTCCAACTACCGCACAAGAGTTGTGGAGCGTCCGGCGCGAACCGGCAGTGACCGTACTGGCGGAAAATGGCGCAATCCTGGGTCAGCGCGGTCCGCTCTATGCGCGCCCGGTGCGGCTGGACGACCTGCCCGAGCATGTGCCACAGGCCTTCCTGGCGGTCGAGGACCGGCGCTTTTACGAGCATGACGGCTTTGACGAACGCGGCTTTGCCCGCGCCATGTGGGCGAATGTGCGCGCCGGCGGCCTTGTTCAGGGGGCTCGACCCTGACCATGCAGCTGGTGAAGAACCTGATCCTCAGCCCCGAACGCACGATCCGGCGCAAGATCCAGGAAATCCGCATCGCCACCGAGCTCGAGGACAATCTGACCAAGCAGGAAATCCTCGAGCTTTATCTCAACCGGGTCTATCTGGGCGATCAGGCCTATGGCGTGGAAGCGCCGCTCGACGCTATTTCAACAAGCCCGCCAGCGATCTAACCCTGTCAGAAGCGGCGCTTCTGGCGGCCCTGCCCAAGGCGCCCTCGCGCCTCGCGCCCACCTCGAACCTGCCCGCCGCCCGCGCCCGCGCCGCCGAGGTGCTCTACGACATGCTCGACGCCGGTTTCATTGACGAGACCGCCTATCAGGACGCCCTCGAGAACCCGGCGGAGCTGGCCGCCGGGGATGAAAGCTTTGAACCGGGCGCTTTCGGCTATGTGTTCGATCAGGCCCTCGCCGAAGCGCGCCAGCACCTGGGCGACGCGGCGGACACGCCCGACCTTGTCATCCGCACCAGTGTCAGCATCAGCGCCCAGACCGCCGCCGAGCGCGCCGTCGCCGCGGTGATGGATCTGCAGGCCGAGGCGCGCAACGCCGATGAAGCCGCGCTTGTGGCGATGGATCCGCAAGGCCGGGTGCGGGCGATGGTGGGCGGGCGCAATTATGCCGACAGCCAGTATAACCGCGCCGTCCAGGCCCGCCGCCAGCCGGGCTCCGCCTTCAAGCCCGTGGTCTTCGCCGCCGCCTTCGAGGCCGGCATGGAACCCTCCACCGCCTTCAATGACGAACCCATCGAGATCGAGGGCTGGAGCCCGGAGAACTATGGCGGCAACTATCGCGGCCGCATCACCATCGCCGACGCGCTGAAGCGTTCGATCAACACGGTCGCCGCCCAGGCGGGCGCGCAGGTGGGCGCGGACGCGGTCGCGGAAATGGGCCAGCGCCTGGGGATCACCACCGCGCTCAACCCGGTGCCCGCTTTGTCGCTGGGCTCGTCGGGCGTGCGCCTGATCGACATGACGCGCGTCTATGCCGTGTTCGCCAATGATGGCCGCCGTCCGGACCCGGTTCTGGTGCTGGAAGTGCGCAATTCACGCGGGGATCTTCTATATCAGGCGCCCGAAGCACCCAGGGGCGTCAGGTGATCGAGGCCGAGCAGGCCCAATGGATGTCCACCCTGCTGCAAGGCGTGATCCAGGACGGCACCGGCCAGCGCGCCCAGCTCAATGGCCGCCGGGCCGCGGGCAAGACCGGCACCAGCCAGAACAGCCGCGACGCCTGGTTCGTCGGCTATACGGGCCAGCTCGTTGCAGGCGTCTGGGTCGGGAATGATGACGACACGCCGACGGACAATGTCACCGGCGGACAACTGCCCGCCGAGATCTGGCGCCGCTTCATGACCGAGGCCCTGCAAGGCCAGCCGGCCCTTGAGCTGACCGCCCCCGCCCCGCAGCGGCGCGGCGCCCGCGAGGAAGCGCTGGCGGCGTATTACTCGGAATTGTCCGCCCGGTTCGAGTCGCTCAAGGACGGCATCGACGACTGATCCGCATCGACTTTTTCGGCCAGCAGGGCGCGCATTTCGTGCATTTCCCGCCGCATGGCGCGCATTTCATGGATCAGGGTCTCGCGCTCGTCATGGGCGATGTTCTGGCGCTCGGTCTCGGCGTCAAAATGCTTTGACTGCATGGAGTCCACGATGACGGCGATGAAGAGGTTCAGCACCGCAAAGCTCGTCACGATCACGAAGCCGACAAAGTAGATCCAGGCATAGGGATGCTCGGCGATGACCGGGCGGGCCACGCCCATGGACCAGCTCTCCAGCGTCATGACCTGGAACAGGGTGTAGGCCGAACCGCCCAGATCGCCGAAGAATTGCGGATGGGTGCCCGAAAACAGCTTCGCGCCCATGACCGAGGCGACATAGAAGATCACGCCCAGCACCAGCATGATGGCGCCCATGCCCGGGATCGCCTTGCCCAGCGCCTCGACCACAGAACGCATTTCAGGGATCACAGAGAACAGGCGGAACAGCCTGAGCACGCGCAGCGCCCGCAGCACGGTGAAGGCGCCCGCCGCCGGAATCAGGGAAATCGCCACCACGGCGAAATCGAACCAGTTCCAGCCCGACCTGAAGAAGTTCAGGCGATGCACGATCAGCTTGAGCAGGATCTCCACCACGAAGGCGGCGATGATGGCATGGTCGGCGAAGGTCAGGACCTGCACCACGATCTCGGGCAGCGGATAGGTCAGAAGCCCCAGGATCGCCGCGTTGATCAGGATCAGCGCCGTGATGGTGTTGCGGAAGGCCGCGCTCGCCAACAGGCGTTCAAGGGCGTTCTTGGGTTTCTCGGCCGACGCGTCGCTCATGACAGGCTCTTCTCTGGAGTGGATCGCGCTTGGTTAGCCGTGCGCCGGGACCGGCGCAACGGTTTGTCAAAGTCGTGATGGCATATTCCAAGCCATGATGCTGTCTTCCTCCTGATGCTGCAAACCGCAGCGCCCGCTCCGACCGCCCTGCCTCCGGCGGCGGTGATCGAGAATCACGCCCGCCGCGGCGTGCTCGTCCGGCTGGACGGCGCGGCGGCGCAAAGCGTGCATGCGTGCATCAGCGCCTGCGCCTGAACGCCG
>LZQR01000324.1_pt1 | contig 11984 bp, 11 predicted proteins | sample 768601 | NCBI WGS metagenome assembly LZQR01 (sample SAMN05207299, study PRJNA324521) | oil field metagenome | isolation source: sample BH-FW-24 from oil reservoir | place: India: Bombay High | collected 2015-12-04
TTTTAATTGTGCTTACTGCTTTGGTGTTCACGCTAAAGCGCACTTGTTCCAGTGTTAAGAACGCCTCACACAGTTGAGCTGCTGGCTTATAAAGTTCGCGCTCTCTGCGTTTTCTAGTTGCTGAGTGAAAGAGTTAACCAAGGTGCGATGTGTTTGTTAAACACCGCTTGTTGAAGATCTTCTTCTTCACCCGTTAGCATCGACATCACTTCGCAAAGTGCCGCGATGTGGTCTTCCGGCTCTTTCACATTCTCATCACGCTCGAAACCAAGCAGTTCCAAATCGTGACGAATTTCAGCCAGTGGTTTTTCCATCATTGCACCCGTCATGTGCCATGAGCCAAACGGCATCACTTCACCACGACCGATACCAATGAAAAGATCTTGGTATTCATCTTCTAGCGCTTCGCGGTTGGAATCTTTCGCCACTTGCTGAAGTGCAATCCACGCTTTTTGCATTGCGCTTTCTGATGGTTCAACTTCTAGAGAAGTCAGGAACTCGATCATCTCTTCACTTGGTGCGCTACGGAAAAGCGCTGACAAAACCAAGTAGATCTCTGTTCTCAGTGTTTGTTCTTGTTCTCGTTGTGTATCCACTGCGAGCTCCTAGTATTTCAGTTGTTTCATTGGGTCTTCTGCCATCGACTCAAACATGTCGATCACACGGCAGTCTTCACACATCGCGATACGATTGATCGCCGCTTCATCGGAGAAATGAGAGTGACCGCGTAACTTGCTTTGTAGCATGTCGATCATAGACTGAGGTGCGAATGGCTTATGACAGCGAATACATTCCGCTGCTTTCTCTTCGTGAATCACAACCGCTTTTTGGCGCTCTTCTTTCACCCAGTTCATGCGTGGCGTTAGAGTCAGAACTTTCTCTGGACATGCCTTTTCACACAAACCACATTGAATACAATCTTGCTCAACGAATTTAAGTGATGGAGATTCACCATCGGTATGAAGTGCACGCGTTGGACAAACCGCCACACAGCTCATACACAACGTACAATCTTTGCTCTCACAAGAAACATTGCCGTAAGGCGCGTTCGCTGGCAGTTCAACAATGTTCTCAACCGGAATGCGAGAAGAAGACATTGCATCAAGCGCAGTAAACAGACGTTGACGCTTGTTACCTTGAAGGTCGCCAAGGGCAAGGTCGAATGAATCTGTACATAGTGTTGGAGGACCTTCACGAAGCGATTCCAAGTAAAGGATATCGATGGTCTCTTTTGCGATACCAAGTTGATCCAATAGCTCTTGCGCGATACCCACTTCGTTGTTCAAGACACGAATAATGGTCTGTGGCATAAAGCGAGAAGCCGCAAATAGCACTTGCGTCGCGCCATTAACTAGCGCGGCGAACCATGTATCGATACCGATAGAAGGCAGCTCTTCAACCACAATTGGAATCACGTTATCTGGTAGCGCTTTCAGTGCCATCACATTGTAAGTCTCGTGACGAGAGCTACAGATAAGAACGATAGGATCCAGACCGCCCGCTTGCTCGTAGTTCGCTAGCGTGCGTTCAATGAATTTTTGCGTATCTTCAGGATTAGGTAGCGCGTAATGAATCGCTTCTGTCGGACAAGCCGTTGCACAAGTGCCCACGCCCTGACATAGGTATGGGTTAATCTCGATGCGATGACCGGTTTTATCGCTGCCTTCACTTGATAATGCGCCAGCAGGACAAGCATCTACACAACGCTCACAACCTTTTACGCCACGAGAACTGTGCGCACATAGGTCAGTATCCAGACGGAAGAATTTTGGCTTATCAAACGTCCCCATTAATGTTGGGATCTCTTCTAGCGCTTCAGCCAGTTTTGGATAACCGCGTCCCACTGGGTAGTAACCCGGAACCGGAACCTCTTCTGACATACAGCTGCTCAGACAAAGATCGAGAACAACATCGAAACAATCACTATTGATAGCGACTTTTGCTAGGTTGCTTGTTAGACCGTTATTTTCGATAAGCACTTCAAACGTACCTAGGAAACCAGAAACCTGAACTGAGTTTGCAAAGTACAGTTCTGGATTGGTACCTTTCTCTCCGTCTGTAGAAAGAAGTGTCAGGCTATTCATTTGAGATAGCTGCGCGGCTGCACTCTCAATGATGGCAGTCGGTCCAACAATCAGTGTATTACCGCCACTCTCGTAGCTCACCGTTGGTGGAATAAGATTGGTCAACTCTACGGTATTCTCAAACGCATACAGACGCGCCTTACCGTTGTTGGAAGTTGCTTGTTCTAATAGTTGTTTCAACATTGCTCAGTTCCATTTATCCGCATGGATAGTTTCTCCCATCTTTCATTGTAGTTAGCGCAGGCGATTCTGCTGATTAACTCGTCAGTAACTACCCCTTTTAGGTAGTCCAATACTTGTTATCGCTGCCTGTTAGGCAAATGATCTAACTTCAACAAGAATGGTAATGATCAACAAATAGCAAATGTCGTGCCAATTAAATATCAGCTAATTTTCAATAGGTTAGCTATTTATCTTAGAAATTGTAGGGATAAAAAACCGACTGGGACATTTTGTCTCAGCCGGTTCATTGAGCGTTTAGTCAAATGTACCTATTCTTTGTGTGGTATATTTTGTCCCACCTCTTCTGAGGCTAATTTTGTCTCTAGATTATCACTTTCACCAGAAACTGTATTTATATCCAGTTCCTTTTGTTCTTCGGGAATTTCGGCACCTTCAGCAAGTTCTACATCAGCCGATTCAATATCACTTTCTTCACGAGATTCAGTTGATTGTGTTGTTTCTTCTGCTGGTTCTTCTTCCGTTTTCTCTTTCACCCAATCACGAAGTGTTTCAGCCACCCCTTCAGAAAGGGACTTGAGGTTACTGTAATCATCATCGTAATCATCCAAGCCATCACGAACGTTAAACTCTTCTGATAAGAACATCTTACGCAATGCGGCTTTCTTAACGCTCTCTGAAGCCTCAGACACCAATAACTGTGCTACAGACATCTCTTCATGAGCAGTAGTTTCACTGGATGTCTCTTGAGATTCAGTCTCTATGGCAGAAGCTTCGGTAGCCAATGTTTGCGCTTCAGTGCTTAATTCTTCATGAGCTTGCGCGGTTTCCGGTTCAGTAGATTCAACAGAGTCCACAACCTTCGTGTCTGTAGGCTCGGTTGTCGTTTCTTCTAACTTACGTTTCGACCAACGGCTAAAAAACTAGTTGCCATTTGCTCTGCCCGCTCCTTTGCGTTTCTTACGTCTTACTTCTAACAACTCACCGTGACGCCCAATAAAGGCTTCCATCCAAGCTTGAACGGCTAACGGCATATCATTTGATAATACTAGGTTATCGCCATCCATATATTGCGCAGCGACGGTTTGAGACGCCGTAAGCAATTGAATCGTCGGCGTATCACTAGAATCAAGATTATCCATTACCAAGAAAAGCTTTGGCTGTTGCGAGCTCAGGTTAAAGCGGTAATCGGTGCGCTCGTCTTTGTGCAGCTGCAACAAGCACACGTGTTGAGTGTCTTCGGTTGGGTTAATTTCAAATCCCGTCAGTTGCCATTGGGTTGTAACCCAAATACCAGTACTGATCTCATGTTGTACAAGATCCACGCCTATTGGCCATGAATCTTCATTTTTCTCGAACTGTTTCTTATCCGACATAACTCACCCAATTTGTTCTATGTTTGCTTTAAGACAGAAAAGGACATTTTGTACTTTGCTTTCAACCATTTTAGCGGTACAAAGCAATAAACGCGCCAAATCAAACTCAAATTCTCCCCAAGATCAAAACTAGTCGATACGCAAACTGATATCTGTGTCATTACTGCGATATCGCGGTTTTTGCATTGAATTGACCTAAAGCCTCGCAATTTCTCGCATAACGGCTATTTTGGAATGAGAATTGCTTTGTAAGCAGAGTTAAGACGAATAGACCCATAAATGAGAGCGTGTATCGGCTCTCTCATTCATTAGGACATGACTGTGGTAAAACCAAACATTATTAAAACCAGTGAAAATCCCCTACAGACCATCGAAGTAGAAGTGTTTGACGAATACGGTGAGAAGCTGACTAAGCAAATCGCCTGTGAGCGCCCTCTTACAGTGATGTTGAACTGGAAGGAAGTCGTTACGCTAATGACGCTTGCTCTCCGCCCTGAAGCGCTTGTGTTGGGTTATTTGAAGAACCAGAGCTTCTTGTCTGATCCTGAAGCGATTGAATCAGTCATTATTGATTGGGAAACCCACTCAGCTGCGGTTATTACCAAAGAAAATACTGAGCACCTAGAAGGCGCGTTGAAGAAGAAGACGGTTACCTCAGGTTGTGGTCAAGGCACTATGTACGGCAACGTGATGAAGCAGCTTGAAGATTACCAAGTGCCACAAGTACCTTTGAAGCAATCTGAAATCTACGCGGCGCTTGAAGCATTGACGCATTACAACGATACCTACAAAAAAGCAGGTGCGGTGCATGGCTGTGCGGTATGTAAAGGCAATGAAGTGCTGTCTTTTGTGGAAGATGTTGGTCGTCACAACGCGGTTGATACGCTAGCTGGTGAAATGTGGCTTAACCAAGAGACAGGGGAAGATAAAATTTTCTACACAACGGGCCGCCTTACATCAGAGATGGTGATTAAAGTGGCGCAGATGGGTATCCCTGTTTTGCTTTCTCGCTCAGGGGTAACTCAAATGGGTTTGGATCTGGCGAAAAAGTTTGGCATTACGACTATCGCTCGTGCGAAAGGCCTACGCTTCCAAGTCTTTACCGGTGCAGAGAAGATTGATTTTGACGTGAAAGGAAATCAATAACCTCTCACTAAGTCGTCAGATGAGTTAGACTTAAACTATCATGTGGATTCACAAAGGATGTGAACTATGAACAACGATCAGCTGTGGAATTATCTCCTCACCCCAAGCGGCATCATCGTTTCGATGATCATTACCTTCGGGCTCGTTGGGATTTATGCTTATCTAATGAGGCAATTTAAGGATTGAACGCCACAACCTAGCGCTATCAAAGAATTAGCTCACAATGAATAGACATAAAAAAAGACCTCGCGATGAGGTCTTTTTCTTTATTCGGAAGAAGGATTAACCTTCAATGCCGCGAGATTTTAGGAACTCTGAGTAAGTGCCTTTGAAGTCTGTGATTTACCATCGCGGATTTCGATGATACGTGTTGCTAGCGAGTCTACGAATACACGGTCGTGCGATACGAAGAACAATGTGCCTTTGTACTGCTCTAGTGCCGTGTTCAATGATTCGATCGATTCCATATCCATGTGGTTGGTTGGTTCGTCCATTAGCAGCATGTTTGGTTTGTGCATCATTAGCTTACCAAGCAGCATACGACCTTGTTCACCACCAGACAGTACTTTTACTGACTTCTTGATGTCATCTTGACCAAACAGCATACGACCTAGGAAACTACGAACCACTTGCTCGTCATCGCCTTCTTGACGCCATTGACCCATCCAATCAGTTAGGTTTAGAGTCTTCTTCGAAGTCGTGTGCGTGGTCTTGCGCGTAGTAACCGATGTTCGCGTTCTCAGACCATTTGAACTCACCAGTACGTGGTTCTAGTACACCAGCAAGTGTGTTCAGTAGGGTTGTTTTACCCACACCGTTCTCACCGATGATTGCAACGCGCTCACCGACTTCAAAAATTGCATTGAAGTTAGCAAACAGGTCGTCTTCAAAACCTTGGCTTAGGTTTTCAACAATCAGAGCGTTACGGAATAGCTCTTTAGACTGTTCAAAACGAATGAATGGGTTTTGACGGCTAGACGCTTTCACTTCGTCCAGTTTGATCTTGTCGATTTGCTTCGCACGTGAAGTTGCTTGTTTTGCTTTCGATGCGTTTGCAGAGAAACGTGCAACGACGTTTGCAGCTCAGCGATTTGTGCTTTCTTCTTCGCATTGTCGTTTAGTAGACGCTCACGAGCTTGAGAAGCCGCTGTCATGTACTCGTCGTAGTTGCCCGGGTATACACGTAGCTCACCGTAATCCAAGTCAGCCATGTGCGTACATACTGAGTTTAGGAAGTGACGGTCGTGCGAGATGATGATCATTGTGCAGTTACGCGCGTTTAGCGTGTCTTCCAACCAACGGATAGTGTCCATGTCCAAGTTGTTGGTAGGTTCGTCAAGAAGCATTACGTCAGGGTCTGCGAATAGAACCTGCGCTAGAAGCACACGAAGTTTCCAACCTGGTGCAACTTCACTCATTAGACCGAAGTGTTGCTCCATTGGGATACCCACAGCAAGAAGAAGCTCACCCGCTTTCGCTTCTGCCATGTAACCGTCCATTTCCGCGAACTGAACTTCTAGGTCAGCCACTTTCATGCCGTCTTCTTCGCTCATTTCAGCAAGTGAGTAGATGCGGTCACGCTCTTGCTTCACTTCCCATAGCTCTTTATGACCCATTATTACTGTATCGATTACAGTGAATTCTTCGTACGCGAACTGGTCCTGATTCAGTTTTGCAACGCGCTCGTTTGGATCGTAGCTTACGTTACCGCTTGTTTGTTCAAGCTCACCGCTCAGGATTTTCATAAAGGTTGATTTACCACAACCGTTAGCCCCAATTAAGCCGTAGCGGTTACCTTCGCCAAACTTAACTGAGATGTTTTCAAATAGCGGCTTAGCGCCAAATTGTTGAGTAATATTCGCTGTGGAAATCAAAACCTTTACCTTAGCAATTCAAGTTTATTAGGAAAAACCGCGCAACGTTACTGCTTAAGGCTACACACTTCAAGTTTTGTTTTTATTAATTAATGAGAAAAAGCACTCTTTAGCGGACGGATTTTTGAGATTTAGCCAACATAAACCTCGCTAATAATAAGGGCACCTACCCTAACCGACTCAAATTTGAGACAAAAATTCGTCATGACTAAGCATTGACATACCCCATGAATTGGTTTATAGTTCGCCCCCTTTTATCAATTCCGTACGCTATGCTTTTATTAAACGTCAGTTTTCAAAACAAATCGCAACATTGTACACGGTTAATGGGTAAAACTCGCATATCGCGATAAAGCAACTACACTAACTCTAACCTTATAAGTTTTAAGAGAATTTTATGCATTTCATGGCGCGCATTCTAATGCTAGTCGGCCTCGTGCTTTCTTTACCTGCTCACGCTGAGTGGGAGTACGAATTCCAACCTGAGCCTCAAATACTGCCAGTGGCAAAAGAGATCACTCAGGAGATCAATAAGCTGCCAGAACCTTTGTTTATGTCTGACCAAGACAAACGTAAGGTCAACCAACTGCTCAATGCAGTAATGAACGAGCAGCGCAAACAGACCCTTATCTTTGATAAGCACTTACAGACTTATCGTGAGTCCGGTGAAGACATCGAATGGTTTGAGACGCAATCCAGCTACCTGACACTGAACAGCCTTGGACAAAGTAAAGAGCGTTTGCTGGAACTTACTGATCCCATCACGCATGACAAACTGACCGGTTTTGGTCCGTACGGTGTGACTCAGTTTAAGCAAGAGTGGCGTCAAACACAGCTTAATGTTGAATACTTAGTGTTCTTCCAGATTCGTGCTTTCAAATCTCTGATCAAGGAGATTCTAATTTCGCCAATCCCGGTTGTTTGGGCTGGCGTCAAAGTGCTGTTCATCTACTTCGGTTTGGTGTGGTGGTTAACCAATAGTAAGCGCATCATCAATCTATTCCGCGAGACTCAACTGGATAACGTCGCTAAGCCGCCGATTTGGGTTCGTTTGATTTGGTATTTCAGCCGTGCGCATAGAGCCATTGCTTGGCTGATTGCCATTACGCTCTCTCTGCGAGTGCTATCAGAAATCCCTAGCTTGCAGCATTTAATCATTCTAGAGATCTTCACTTGGTGGGTTCTGGGTGGTTCAATCGCAATTAGCTTCATCCTCGAATTTGCTTACCGCAACAGTCGCAGTACCAGTAAGGAAGTCATTGCCCTACGCCTTTCGACCATTCGTCGTTACGTATGGAGCGCCATTGTTGCGGGTGTGATTCTGCAAATCTCGATTCGCACCTTGGGTAAAGGCACCATCTACTCTTGGATCTACAGTGCGCTTTTCTTCTGGTTTGTATTGGTGACATTGTCTGTATTGCGCCTATGGCGTAAAAAGGTATTCGAAGTCACAGAGAAGCTTTCTGACCGTCCGGTTTGGGTAAACTGGTCTCTGCGCCGCAAAGACACTTTATTCCTGAGTATCATTGGCACTGCGATTTGTGCAGTGTGGATCATGCTACACAGCTCCAAGCATCGTATCGTGGCAATGCTGTCTAATTACACCATGTTTAGCCAAGCGCTGGCGTACTTGTTCCGCATCGAAGTCGCCAAGCAAACGGGCAATAAAGGTGGCGACACCAATCTGGTGAGAATCAAAGGCGAACAAACGTTCGAGTATATCCTCCCTGGTAGCGAAGACAGTGAGTTAGTGGAATACGCTTCTGATGAAATCAAGCTGCTGTCCAAATACCTTCTCACAGACAGCCCTGCGGTTTGCGTTGTTTCCGGTGAGCGAGGCGTTGGTACAACAACCTTCTTGCGCACTATGCTGAGCAAAGTAAAAAATGCAGAACCAATTTACTTGAACTGCCCTTACGCAGGCTACAGTGAACTACTGTCAGAGCTCGCTCTGCAACTAGGATTAGAAGAAGACGCATCTGAGATTCAAGTCCTTTCTGTCCTACGTAAAAGCGACACTTCTTACCTCATTGCGGTCGATAATGCTCAACGATTAGTTAAGCCAATGGTTGGCGGTTTGGGCGACTTGATTAAGTTGACGAACCTACTGCGCCGCTCTAAGAAGAACCACCGTGTTGTCATGGCGATTGAGAAAGCGAGCTGGCGTTTCGTCGACCGCGCTCGTGGCGAACGTTTGTTGTTTGACTGGGTGGCGTTTATGCCGCGTTGGAGCGAGAAACAACTCTCAGCTCTGTTTGATACGCGTATTAACCAACAAATTGAGAATCCAGTAACGTTTGATGGTCTTGTCGTACCTAAACAATGGGACCAAGAAGACATCACGGAAGAAGAACGTGCGAAACAAGGTTTCTACCGTATTCTGTGGCATTACTCAGATGGTAATCCAAAGGTTGCGCTACGTTTCTTCCGCCTGTCTCTTCGTCAGAACAAAGAGACGCAACAAGTGGTGGTTCGATTGTTCCACGCACCAGAGTCTCAAGAACTCGAGAAAATGCCGAAGCCAATGCTGGCCGTGCTACGCTCGATAGTTCAACTAGAGGTGGCGTCGCCTGAAGAACTGTCTGAGTGTACACAGCTGAGTATTGCCGAAGTTATCGGTACTCTGCGCTACTTCCAAAGCCGCGGCTTTATTGAGTGGAGCGAAGACAAAGCTCGCGTGTCGGATCATTGGTTCCGCCACATTACCAACGTTCTCGACCTCAACATTTATTGGTGAAATAACGATGAAAAACTACTCACCGTATTAGCGTTATCGCTATTAAGCACCTCTGCATTGGCAACTGAAGAGATCGCGAGTGTGGACAATATCTCGCAAATTGCTAGCCTAATTCGCTGGAGCGGCGTGTTCTTCTCCATCATTGTGATTGCCTCAACGTGGCTATTGCTTAAGTTCATGAACTCGATGGTAGAAAGTATTGGTAGCCAGTTCGTGCAATACCGCATGGTGCTGCAAAAGCTTCAATCTTTCTTGCAGTTCTTTATCTACTTAACCGCTGGCTCTGTCGTGTTTATGATGAGCTTCCGTATTAACGATCAAATCCTTGCTTTGATTGGTGGTACGTTAGCGGTTTCGGTCGGTTTCGCATTGAAAGACCTAGCCGCATCCTTCATCGCGGGTATGACGGTGATGGTGGATCGCCCGTTCCAAGTTGGTGACCGCGTCACGTTCGAAGGCAACTACGGCGATATTATTGCGATTGGTTTGCGCTCTGTGCGCATGCGTACCCTAACCGATGACATCATTACGATTCCAAACAACAAGTTCTTGAGTGAAGTTGTGGTCAGCGGTAACTATGGCGCGCTGGATATGCAGGTGGTGATTCCATTTTATGTCGGCATGAATGAAGACATAACGTTAGCACGTGACTTGATTCAGGAAGCGGCGTCTTCAAGTCGTTATATCCACCTACCTAAGCCAGTAACGGTTCTCGTCAAGCAGACCATTACGGATAACTACTTGGCGATTCAGCTAACGTGTAAGGCTTATGTGGTAGACACCGCCTACGAGAAGCTGTTTGAAACTGACATTACTCTACGTGTGATGAAAGAGTTCAAGAAGCACGGTATCAATCCTCCGAAGATTGCGGTGCACACCGGTTAATTCAACGTATTCCTCTCGCGTTTATAGAAGGACAGATACTAAAAGGGTCAGTGATTACACTGACCCTTTTCTTTCTGCGTTAGCCAATCATAAAAAATGCTAAGCAATATTCATCACCTCAAGCAGAAGCTCGGCTTTCTTTGGCAGGTAGATACTAAACGTACTGCCTTTGCCCCATTCCGATTCGGCTTTTAGCTCGCCGCCGGTTTGACTAAGAATACTTTGAGAAACCGAAAGCCCTAGCCCAGTACCATCGCGTTTGGTGGTATAAAACGGAGAGAAGATACGGCTTAAGTTTTCTGGCTTAATACCACAACCTTCGTCAGTGACATGAATCGCAGCACCTTTCAATTCGCCGTCTTCAATCCAATCTTCACTCACAACGGTTAACTTACCTTTGCCGTCCATCGCGTGAATGCCGTTCATCTGCAAGTTCACCAGAATCTGCAGCAAGTGATGGCGATTGATCTCGACCGAAGTATGGGCCTGTAGATCGGTGACAAACTCGATGTCGCGCTTTTTAGTGCCGGTTTTAACCAGCGTGATGCTTTCATCAATGATTGGATTCACGTGCTGCCACGTGATTTCGTCTTGTACACCGCCCTGACGGCTGTATTGCAGTAAGCTGCGCGTGATATTACGAATGCGGTCGATCTGAGCGTGAATGGCATCTATTTCTTCCTGAACGCGGCTTGCTTCTTCACCTAGCTCAAACTGAATCAGCTCAACATTCCCCAAAATCACTGCGGTTGGGTTGTTAATCTCGTGCGCGATGCCCGCGGTTAACTCACCCAATGCAGCAAGCTTTTCGTTGACCACAAGCTTGTCACGGGTTTGGTTGAGCAATTGAATATGAAGTTCGAGTTGTTCGGTCTTATCTTTCAAACTCGCCGTACGTTGTTGAACTTTGCCTTCTAGTTGCATGGCAGAGTTCTTAAGTTCGACTTTGCGATCTTCCAAAGCATCGAGCATATTATCGAACTGACGAGCCAATTGAGCTAGCTCATGATGTTCGTCTAGTCCGAGAGGGCCAATACGTTTTTCTTTGCCCAGCTGGACTAATTTCACGACTTTATGGATGCGTTCAATTGGACGGAATAAATCTCGCGAGCCGCGATACACCATCACACCAGAAACTAAGAGCAGCATTAAAGTGATTAAGCTTATCTCGACGATATTGGTCATATACGCTTTGACGAATGGCCACATCAAGTAACCGGTGTAGAGCATCCCGATGACATTATCGTACTGGTCTTTGATTGGTTGATAAGCGGTGATGTACCAAGCATCGTAGACGAAAGCGCGGTCGACCCATTGCTCACCTTTCGCCAATACCTTGTTGTATACCTCAGAACTCACTCTCGTACCGATAGCCCGCCCCAGACGTTGGTCACTGTCTAAGGAACGTTGGTGCTGACACGAAGATCATCCAAAAACACCGTCAGAGTCCCCACGGGGCGGAGGGTGTCGTTATCACTTAAATAGATAAGATCACGAATTTGATCGACCAATACCGTGCTGTTGTTAAGCAGCAAACCGCCATCTAAGAAGCCAATTAAGTCATTCTGTTGGCTGTAAACTGGGATCACAGTTCGACTCACCAAGCCACGCGCTTCCACTCCACCATTCTTTAGAATCGGTACTTCAGCACGTTTGGCGAGTTCGGGGTCTAGCTTTCCAGCTCTTTTTGTACAGAACATCG
>LZQR01000325.1_pt1 | contig 11978 bp, 16 predicted proteins | sample 768601 | NCBI WGS metagenome assembly LZQR01 (sample SAMN05207299, study PRJNA324521) | oil field metagenome | isolation source: sample BH-FW-24 from oil reservoir | place: India: Bombay High | collected 2015-12-04
CCCAGCCGGCGCGAGCGCACGATGCTGTCGCCCCCGGTCGAGCGCCCGCTCCTGCGGCCGGGCGCAATGACGATCTCGCGGGCGGCGGGTAAAAAACCCGACTGAACCGCGCATTAACCATGGTGCGGCACGGTTTCTTTACTCGCATGCAAGCAATATGGCTTGCTCATTGCGGAGGCCCGGATGTCGGTTTCGTCCAAGCTGCACAAGCTGACCGAACTTGCGAAAGAAAAATCGTCTGATCGCCGCCGCGAATTGCTCCGCGAGGTGACGGACCTGTTCTTTGACGCGCCGCCGGCCGGCGACAGCGCCGCCCAGGGCCAGTTTGACGACATCCTGCAAACCCTCGCCAACGAAACCGCCCAGGACGCGCGCGCCGAGCTGGCGGACCGGTTCGCCGACGCGCCGTTCGCCCCCAAGGGCCTGATCCAGCAACTGGCCAAGGACGCCATTGAGGTCGCCGCGCCCATCCTGTCGCGCTCGTCCGTGCTGAGCGAGGAAGACCTCGTGACCATCGTGCACGAGACCGGCCAGGCGCATATCCAGGCCATCGCCAGGCGCGAAACCGTGTCCGAACGCCTCTCCCACGCCATCGTGGAGAAGGGCGATGACCACACGGTCGCAGCCCTGATCCGCAATGACGGCGCCCAGCTGTCGCGCTCCACCTTTGAAGAAGTGGCCCGCCGCGCCGAGGACAGTGAAATCCTGCAGGCGCCGATCGTCGAGCGCGCGGACGCCCCGGCCGACCTTCTGAACGACCTGATGGTGGTCGTCAGCCGCACCCTGCGCGACAAGATCACCCAGCGCTTCGACAAGCTGGAGCCGGGCGTGCTCGAGGCCGCCCTCGCCGCCTCCCAGGCCCGGCTTGAAAAGCGCATGGCCGAAGACAAGGCGCTCGTTGAAGCCCAGCGCTTCATCGCCTCCAAGCGCGTGCGCAAGGAGCTGGACGGCGCCCTTCTGGTCAGCCTGCTGCGCGAACGCAAGCCCGTGCATTGCGCGCTTGGCTTCGCCGAGCTCACCGGCGTGGATTACTACACCGCCAAGCGCGCCTTCGAGCACAAGAGCCCGGACGGGCTGGCGCTGATCTGCAAGGCGGCGGGCATCGAGAAGGCGCTGTTCGTCACGCTCGCCGTTCTGCGCAGCCAGGCGGCGGAGAACGCCTTCAATGATGCGCGTGAAATCGGCGCCATCTATGAAAAGCTCGAACCCGATCAGGCCGAACGCGCCTTGCGGTTCTGGAAACTGCGCAAGCAGGCCGCGGCCGCCGCCTAGCGGCCGTCTCCGCTTTCCCCATCGTGATTTTCGCCGCGGGCGATCTGCCGGTTCTGCTTTTCGGGATCGTCGTGGGGGATGTGCTTTTTCACCTTGGGCGGCACGAACACCTCCGCCCCGTCATCCATGTAGATGGTGGTGGACGGGAAGGCGAAGCCGGTCCCGGCCTCTTCCACGATGCGCTTGATGGCGAAGGCCAGCTCTTCCTTGATGCGCAGCCACTCGCCCCAGTTCGTGGTGGTGGTGAAGCAGTAGAGGAAAAAGTCGATCGAGGACGGCCCGAACTTGTCCACATGCATGAAGGTGGACACTTCAGGCGGCTTGGCGAACTCGGGATGGTTCAGCACCCAGTCCAGCACCTCGTCGCGGATATAAGCCAGCTGGTCGGTGGTGGTCTTGTACTCCACGCCGATGACCCATGAGATCCGGCGATGGGTCATGCGGGAGAAATTGGTCACCGCCTTGTCCGACAGGAAGGCGTTCGGCACATAGACCGGCCCCTTGTCGAAGCGGCGCACCAGGGTGGAGCGGAAATTGATCTGCTCGACCGTGCCTTCCACCACGCCGTCCACCTTGATCCACTCGCCCGGCACGAAGCGCTTCTCGGTGAGGATCAGGATGCCGGCGATGAGGTTCTTGAACAGGTCCTGCGCGCCAAGGCCGACCGCGACGCCCAGCAGCCCGAGACCGCCGATCACCGGCGCCACAGGGATGCCCCAGGCGCTCAGGGCGGCTGCCACGCCAATGATGACGAACAGGATTTTCAGCGCCTTCGACAGCCAGTCGATCATCACCGGGTTCACGCCCGGCGCAGCGGCTTGAACAGGTGCGCGACCGGGTCGACCGCGTTCCGCAAGCCCCAGAACAGCGCCACGATCACCAGCGTCTGCACCAGGCTGTCGCCGCTGATCGCGGCGTTCTCGCCCCGCAGCCCCAGAATGTTGACCGCGATATAGACGCCGATGATCACCGGGATCAGCTTGATCGGGCCGTAGAGCGCATCCAGCAGCTTGTCATCAAGCTCGGTCTCGGTCCGCTCGGTGGCGTTGCGCACCCGGTTGATGATCAGCGCGGAGAACAGCCCGCGGAACAGGAAGGCGATGACGATGACGCCCAGCGCCGCCAGACCAGCCCCCACGGACAGGCCCAGAAAGCTGGTGTCCCAGACCGTCTGGACGATATCGACAAGGTCGTTCACCGATGCCCGGACAGGCTCTGGCAATTGTTCGGCGACAGACGGCGCGGTCATCAGCTGCGTTCCTTGGTGGCGTGGAAGGTGATGTTGGGGAATTTCTCCTGGGAGTAATTCACCTCCCAGGCCGATTTCGCCATGAACACCGGGTCGCCGTCGATATCCTCGGCGATCGCGATTTGTGCCGGTCGATGAAGGCGGCGATATCCGCATCTGAACCGGTGATCCAGCGCGCGGTGTCATAGGGGCTGGCTTCAAACACCACCTCGATGCCGTATTCGTCCGCGACGCGTTGCGCCATCACATCGATCTGCAGCGCGCCCACCGCGCCAATGATGAACTCGCCGCCCAATTGCAGGCGGAAGAGCTGCGTCACGCCCTCTTCGGCGAGGGATTCGAGCGCCTTCTTGAGGTGCTTGGCCTTGAGCGGGTCTTTCAGACGCGCCCGGCGCAGCATCTCCGGCGCGAAGTTCGGAATGCCCGCCACGCGCCATTTGCCGCTTTCCGACAGGGTGTCCCCCACGCGCAGAACGCCATGGTTGGGCACGCCCATCACATCGCCCGCGAAGGCTTCGTCGGCGATCTCGCGATCGGACGCGAAGAACAGGATCGGATTGTGCACCGACAGCGTCTTGCCCGCTTCGGTCTTCAGCTTCATGCCGCGTTTGAACTGGCCCGAGCTCAGGCGCACGAAGGCCACCCGGTCGCGGTGATTGGGATCCATGTTCGCCTGAACCTTGAAGACAAAGCCCGCCACTTCCTTGTCGCCCGGCTCCAGCACTTCACGCGGGCCCTTGGCGGCGGCCTGGGGCTGGGGTCCCGGCGCATGCTCGGCCAGGCGTCCAGCAGCTCATGCACGCCGAAGCGGCGCAGCGCAGACCCGAAATAGACCGGGCTCAGATGGCCCTCTTCAAAGCTCGCCTGATCAAACTCGGGCAGCAATTCACGCGCCATCTCGGCGCCTTCGGTGACTTCCGCCAGCTCATCCGCACTCAGCACGCTTGCGATCTTGTCGCCGTCCAGCGGCACGCGTTCTGAGCGGCTGACCTCGCTGTCATCGGGGCGCTTGTAGAGCACGAACTCGTTCGTAGTCAGATCCGCCACACCCTTGAAGCGGTTGCCCGACCCGCACGGCCATTGCATCGGCGTGACGTCGAGCGCCAGCTTGTCCTGGATGTCATCGAGCAGTTCGGACGGCTCCATCGCCTCGCGGTCGAACTTGTTGATGAAGGTGATGATCGGGATGTCGCGCAGGCGGCACACTTCGACGAGCTTCAGGGTGCGCGGCTCCACGCCCTTGGCGGCGTCCAGCACCATGATGGCGCAGTCTGCAGCCGTCAGCGTGCGATAGGTGTCTTCGGAGAAGTCCTCGTGACCGGGCGTATCGAGCAGGTTGAAGATGAGATCGCGATACTCATACGTCATCACCGAGGCGGAGACCGAGATCCCGCGCTCGCGCTCGATCTTCATCCAGTCCGACTGGGTGCGGCGGTTCTCGCCCCGCGCGCGCACCTGGCCGGCCAGACGAATGGCGCCCGCCTCCAGAAGCAGCGTCTCGGTGAGCGTCGTCTTACCCGCGTCAGGGTGAGAGATGATGGCGTAGGTGCGCCGGCGCGCCCATTGCGCGCCGTCAGCGGCGGTGGTCATCGGCATATCCTGCAAAGTGTTCAGACCCGCGAGGTAGCCGAGCCGCCCGCCGCACGCAAGCGCTAGGGCTTCAGGCCTGCATCCGCGCCGGCGCCTGGGACCAGACCGCCATGTTCGCCGTATGCCCGGACAGGCGTCCATCCGCTTGCAGGTCCATGAGCTGTTTCATGGTCACAAGCGACACGGAGGCGAGGCGCACCTGCACCTCCGCCGAGCTCTTGGCGGTCTGCGGCGCCACGGCCAGCAGCGCATTGGCTTCGTTGGTCTTGAGCGCCACCAGCGCAGACAGGAAGATTCCGCTCTCCGGATCTGACTTGGCGAGCGCCGGACGCTCCCAGACCCATTCACGAACCATCTTGATCACCTGGCCGATGCGCAGGCCGCGCAGGGCGATGGGGTTGATCCCCAGGGCTTCCCCCCGCTCGCGCGCCGTCTCCGCGACGTCACCCAGATCGTAAAGAGCATCGTTGAACAAAAACAGCATGTTGAATGTAACCCGTCGGCGTTTTCCCAACCCGTGGCTCATCCTAACCCAGCGATCTTAAGAATTATCAATCGCCTCGTTAAGGAAGTGTCGACCATGCGGGTCGTCCACCTCCACCAGCCAGAGATCGGGATCATCCTCGATCCGCCGACGGGCATAGCCCTCCGCGTCCTGTTCCGGCACGGGATCAGGGCCCAGCGGGGTCATCCACACCCGCTCCCCCTGCATGTTGCGCATCGGCGCATAGAGCTGGGCCATGCGTTCGGGCAGCAGGGTTTTCAACAGGATGACGCCTGCATCCGGGTCGCCCTTATGCGCCACATACACGCTGGCGCCGGCGCTTTCGGCCCGCCACCGCAAGGCATCCACCAAAATCGCGCTCTGAGATCAGTCATCGTCATTTCACTTGATGGCAAAGCAATTGCTTAATAGTTTGTTAATTGAGGGGAGCGTGCCATGCTGACACAAAATCGTTCATTCGGCCTTATTCTTATGGGCCTGATGTCTCTTGTCGTGCTGACGACGCAGGCGCAGGCGCAGGACCAGAGGGCTGCGCGCTCTGAAGAAGTCCTGCTGACCGAGCTGACCCACGATGCGAGCGATCTGCGGCTGGACGCGGATCATCGCGAAATCCGCATCCCCTTCACCATCGCGCCCAGCGCCGATCCGCAAGCGATCGAGCTGCTGATGAACGCCATTCCCGACAGCGCGCACTCGGATGGCCGCATCGAGGCGTTTGTGAACCGCTCGCGCGCCGTGGTGCTGCAACCGCGCGCCGAACCCTTCGAGGCGCGCTTCTCGCTCTATTCCGATGATCTGCGCGCCGGCGACAACACGCTGATCCTGCGCCTTGTCGATCCGGGCGAAGACGGCTGGACGATCAGCGCCCAGGCCAGCCGCCTGCGCATCGCCGCCGCGCCGCCCCATGGCTATTCGGGCCTGTCTGAAGTGGAAGCGGCGCTGAACGCCGACTTCGCGCCCCGCGCCGGGTGCATATCGATGCGCGCGAAGCGGGCGAGGACGAGCTCGCCGTCGCCGCGCTCATCGCCCAGGGCCTGGCCCTGCGCATGGGCGAGGCGCCGATCCTCGTCAGCGACGCCGAAGTCGCCGAAATGGTCGTCACCGCCCATGTGCGCGGCGCCGGCGCCCCTGCGATCGATCTCACCGGTCCGTCCGAGGTGCGCCTGTCCGCCGCCTCGCCCGCCGCCCTGATTGCTTCGGCGCGCCTGTTCGCCGCCCGCTCCATGCAGGCGCACACGGTCCGCTTTGACATGGCCGCAGCGCTCAACGCGCCGCGACTGGTCCGCACGCCGCCGGCCTCCACCGGCGACACGCACGCCCTCGCCGGTCTCGCCAGCATGGGCGCGCCCTTCGGTCTGGATCAGGGCGGTCGCGCCGCCGTGGTCATCGCAGGCGAGGATGAAGACCAGCGCAACGCCGCCCTGTCGGTGATCGCCCGCGCCGGTCTGGCGTCGGGTTCGGCCTGGCTCTACGCCTGGTTCGGCGATGACATCAACGCTGCGCCCGAACGCTATGACCTGATGGTGCTGGGACCGCAGGAAGCGCTCGACCCGCGCCTTCTGGCCGCCGCGCCTGTGGAAGTGCGCGCTGCGGCGAACGCCGCCGCCAATCGCGCCCCCAACGCCGACGCTATTACGGCTCGACCGCCTACGCCGCCGACCCCACCGAACGCGATGCGCGCATTACCGGCGTCGCCGCCCTGTTCGACACGCCCGAAGGCCGTCAGGTGGCGCTGTTCACCGCGCCTGACGGCGCAGACTTCGCCCGCGCCGCCAAACGTCTGGCGCGTTCGGAGCTGTGGAGCGAGCTGGATGGCCGCGCCGCGCTCTGGGATGCGGCGAACGTCACCCATTTCGGCCCCTCCTCCGCCCCGCGCTTCTCGGCGGAATGGATCAGCGGCCAGTTGCGCGCCCATGACGAATGGTTTGCGCTCGGCGCCTTCTCGCTGGCGGTGCTTCTGCTGCTCGGCAGCATCAATGTAAACCGGACGTCAAGACGCCGCGCCTAGACTGGAGGGCATGTGGACTTCCGCGCTTGCCCTTCTGACCGCCCAGGCCGTCTTTGACGCCGACGCCTCCTTTGACGCCTATGAGCTGCGTCTGGAGGCCCGGTCAGCCGATAATGCGTGTTCCGTCTTCACCGCCGTCGAGCGGGCGCTTCTGGACGCCGCCATCAAGCGCTCGCGCGATGATGCGGTGATGCAGGGCGCAAGCCCGGGCCAGCTCGACGGGTTCGAGCAACGCCAGGACGACGCCTTCTCCATCGCCTGCCGCGAGGCCTTTGATCTGCCCGGCGTCACGCTGCACCGGCAGGAAACCCTGCGCCTGAGCGGATTTGACCAGGCGCGCTTTGAAGGTCGCGCCCAGGGCTGGACGGCCCAGCGCGGCGGGTTGTCCGACGAGTTCGCCCAATGGCGCATCGTGCAGAGCCTGCGCCAGGGCGCGGCCAATTTCGGGATCTTCCAGCAGGGGGACGAAACCGCATTGGCGCTCAGCCTGCGCACCGCCCTGCGCCCGGCCTACGCCGTCGCCTATGTGCGGGATGTGGAGCGCGCGCCCGAGCCCGTCGACCTGACCGCCGGCGGCTTGCTGCCCCCGCCGGACGAGGATCCGGTGAGCGCCTGGGGTGCGCCGTCCGACCGGCTGGAGCGGGTGTTCGCCACCGAAACCCTGAGCCGTCAGCGCGCCGGGGAGCTGGCGCCGGCCAGCGGACAGCCCGCCGTGGGCTTCATTTTTCCGCAGGCGCTGACCGAAGAGCTGGCCAATCTGTCGCCCCGCGAAGGCGCGCGCATCGATCTGTATGACGGCACGGGCGCGGTGATTGATCGCTATTGGGTGGAAGTGGGCGCGTTCGACGCCGCCCTCGCCTTCATGCGGCTGCCGACCATGGCGCCGCAAAGCACGGCAACAGCGTCGAACTGATCCGGTATCGAGACACAGACGAGCGGCGCCAGGCTTACGCCGCGCCGTCTTTCGCCTGGATGATCACCTCGCCCGCCTGCTGGGCGGCGGCGATGCGCTGATGCACTTCGAGCGGCGCAAAATCGGTGACGGTGCTTTTCGCCTCTCCCATCACCGGCAGGCGCACGGTGACCGTGGTGCCCTGACCGCGGGCGCTCTGAACCTTGACGGTCCCGGACTGCATCTCGGCCAGAGCCTGCACCAGCGACAGGCCCAGCCCCGTGCCGCGTTCAGAGGTTTCCTTGCCCGAGCGGGTCTGGTGATAGGGCTTGCCCAGATCGGCGAGTTCATCCTCGCCAATGCCGACGCCGCTATCGCCCACCGCCAAAACGAGCTCCGCCCCGTCCTGACGCGCCATCACCACGACGGCGCCGCCTTCGGGCGTGAACTTCACGGCGTTCGACAGAAGGTTCAGAAGGATCTGGCGCATCGCCTTGCGGTCGGCCTTCACCGGCAGATCCGCATCGCCCGGCTCGCAATAGAGCGCAATGCCGCGATCCTTGGCGCGCGGGCTGATCATCTTGGCGCAGATCGACACCACGTCGCGGGCGTCGAACTCTTCCGGCGTCAGCTCGTACTTGTCCGCCTCGATCTTGGACATGTCGAGCACGTCCCCGATCAGCTCCAGAAGATGCTCGCCGCTTTCATGGATCAGATCGCCGTATTCGGCGTAGCGCGCGGGCAGCGGGCCGAACAGGCGCTGCTTGATGATGTCGGAGAAGCCGATAATCGCGTTGAGCGGGGTGCGCAGCTCATGGCTGACCGCCGCCAGGAATTCGGACTTGGACTGGCTGGCCGCCAGCGCCGCATCGCGCTCGGCCTCGAGATGAGCGATCGCCTCGGGCGTCGCCGCACCGGCGAGGCTTTCCGCTCCGCGCGGTTCCTCGAGACTCAGCACAAAGCCGGTTTCCGTAGCCTGGGCGTGCGCATCCAGCGCCTGACGCGCGCCGCGGCGGCTGCGCACCGGAAAGCTGAAGGCGCTGTCAGCCAGAGCGCCGTCCGACAGGGCGGAGCGAAGCCCGGCCTCGATTTCGACCCGTCCCGCATCATCAAAGGCCAGCCCCGTGACGTCGAGCCCGTTCATGTCCCGCGGCGCGCCCGGCGCGAAACCGCGCATGCGATGGGAAACCGCCGCGATCCGCCCCTTGCGATCAAGCGTCATGAGAGCAGTCGGCGCATGCTCGAACCCGTGCGCCGCCGGCGCCAGGGCCCGGATTTCGGCGCGAGCGCGATCCAGAGCGCCCAGAAGCTGGACCCGGGCGCAAAAGCCCGACACGGCGAAGAAGATGGCGAGGGCCAGCCCCGTGACCGGGCTGGCGACGAGGCTTGCAGAGCCCGCGCTCAAAGGCGCCCAGGCGCTGGCGATGGCGATCATCAGGAAAGCCAGCGTGTTCATGGTGGCGCTGAGACGCACATCCTTGCGCAAGCCCGCAGCCGAAAGCGCCGCCGGCCCGGTCAGGAAGCCAGCGCGGCCGGAGACAGGGCCGAGCCCAGCGCCAGAGCCGCGGCGAAGCCGGGCAGCGTCCAGGCCAGGGCCAGCACGAACCGCACGCTGTCGCGGTGAGAGGTGCGATGACCGCCCAGCAGAAGCCCGAGCAGACCCGGCGCGGCGGCCAGACCCAGAACGCCCAGATCGCCTTGCGACAGAGGCGTTTGCGCCTTCACGCCCACAAGCACGACCAGAGCCAGCCAGCCGCCATGAATCAGGCGCGCCGCCTGTTGATCCATGAAGCGTTCGAGGTGGGCGAAGGCAGGGCGCATCGATGCGAATCTCGACTCACAAATGAGAATAGAACCGCACGCTCGTCTGGGCCCGTTAACAATTACTGAATTCGCGTCAAACACCGTCATCCCCCTTGGCGCGGACCGCGCTCTAGGTCATGATCAAAACAGGTTTTTCTCCTTGGATGACGAGATCATGATTTTTGCCGCCATCAGCGTCGCCTTGATGTCCGCCGCAAGCCAGTCCGCCGCCCAGGAGCCGCCTGCCGCGCCGGTGCTCAGCCTGCCGGCGCCCGATCAGGGCGCATCCCTGCCCGACACGACCGAGCCCGAAGTCCTGCAGAACGCCCAGACCTATGCCGCATACCGGTCGGATGTGACGCTGGCGGGGGAGCGTGAATTGCTGTCCGGCGCCGATCTCGACGCCACCATGGACGCGCTGTCGCAATATTATGACGGCGACCGCCTTGTGAACGCCCAGATCGCCTATGCGGCGCTCGTGGCCGCGCGCAATCCCGAATTCATCGACGCCGTCCGCGCCGTGGCCGATTACTATGGCACCGAGACCGCCGCCGCCGCCCTCACCCATGATCCCATGTATGTCACCGGCTTCATGGGCGCGGATACGGCGGGCCAGACCGTCGCCGTCGCCATTGACGGCGATGTGACCGACATACGCGAGGTCGGCGCGCGCTATCGCCAGGCCGCCTATGACCTGCAGCACGAACGCTGGGCCCAGCAGCGCGCCCGCGATCGCCAGGAACGCCTCTCTTCGCTGGAGAGCGCCTCCGAGCGCCTGGACGTCCAGTTCCGCGCCCCTGAGACTACCGCCGCAGCGCCCATGGGCGCCAGCGCACCCTCTTCGCCCAGCCCGAGTCGTGGACCTCAACCTGCCCGACCTCAGCGTCGAGGTGGGCCAGAGCCAGCTTCAGCCCGATGAGCGGCGCGTGGGCCGCATGCTGTCGCTCGCCGCGCTTGACGCGATCGAGGACGGGGACATGACCTATATGGACCGCCTGCTGGATGATCCGGCGGTGGAGCGCTGCATGGCCTGGGTGCGGCTGGACCTCGCCCAGTGCGTGGCGGCGGGCCATTTCAAGTATGAGGACAGCTTCTGCATCGCCGAGCACGCCCTCAATGACGTGGCGGACTGCCTGACCGCGACGCGGGCGCCGACGGAAGCTGTCTCAAATTGAGACACTTTAACCGGTAAGGTAATTTCAAATTAAGGGTAAGTGTTCAGCGTTAACACACACTTTACCTTAATTCCACATCTGCTGGTATTTCCGGGAACAGTTTTCTAGCCTCAGAATTGCTTCAAGACCTGAAGTGAGTTGAAAAGAGGCTGGCATGCTCCGCAACGTGCTACGCGCCATTTTCTGGACCGCCGTGACGGCGGCTTTCGTCCCCGCCGGCTTCAGCGCCGCGCCGGACGGAGCGTTTGCGCGTGAGACGCGTCAGCTGGTTCTGGCCACGGATGCGCTGTCCGCCTCTCAGGACCTGACCCGGCAGGCCGGACATCAGACCCGCAATTTCTGTCACGACCAGGCTGAAGCCTGCGCCGTGGGTCAGCAACTGGCCAGCTTCTCTTCGATTGTGGCTAGCGTCGTCGGCGACCGCGCCCAGCAATGGGCCGCTGATCAGGCCCGGACCGGTTCGCATGATCCGCTCGCCCTGCCCGAGGGCGCGCCCGCACAGTCCCTGGATGCGCTGCTGGCGGATGTGGCCCGCGAGACCGGCGATCTGAACTAGACCCGCCCCCGGGTCTTGCCCCGTCCCGCTCCGCGCTTTACCTCAGCGCGCATGAGTGATCTCAACACCGATATCGACAATCTCGTGGACGAGTTCGACTTCCTGGGCGACTGGGAAGAACGCTATCGCTATCTCATCGAGATGGGCCAGGCCCTGCCCGGCCTCGACGCCAGCGAGCGCAATGACGACACCCGCGTGCAGGGCTGCGTCAGCCAGGTCTGGCTGGTCATGGATGAAGGTCAGGACCGGGCGCTGGTCCTGCGCGGGGATTCCGACGCCCACATCGTCAAGGGGCTCGTGGCGCTGCTGAACCGGCTCTATGACGGTCGCACGCCACAAGAGGCGCTCTCCATTGATCCCAAGGACGTTCTGGGACGGATCGGCCTCGCCGAACATCTCTCCCCGCAACGCTCCAACGGGCTCGCCTCGATGATCAAACGCATCCGGGCGGAAGCGGAAGCGCGGGTCTAGGCCGGGTGCGGCAGGCTGAGCTGCCAGGACAGGCCGAACGGGTCGAGCAGCCAGCCATAGCGGGCGCTGAATCCGTAATCGCCGACCGGCATCAGGATCTGCCCCTCCCCTGAAAGCTGTTCAAAGGCCGCATCCAGCGCATCGGCGCTGTCGCATTCCACATAAAGCGACATGGACGGCGTGAACTTGAAATCATGGATGGGCGGGCTGTTGTAGATGATCAGGGCATGCCCGGCGAAGCGGGCCGAAGCGAGCTTGATCGCCCCCTCCGGCAAGGCTTCGCCCGCGCCATACCGGTCCTGGACCTCCACCTCGAACGCCGGGAAGACCGAGCGGTAGAGCGCCAGCGCCTCATCCGCATCCCCCTGAAACATCACATGCGTCCTGACCTGCATGGTGTCCTCCCCTGCGCCGGGTGATTGCGGTCGCCCCTTCAACGCCCGAACGGTCGCGTGGC
>LZQR01000326.1_pt1 | contig 11976 bp, 16 predicted proteins | sample 768601 | NCBI WGS metagenome assembly LZQR01 (sample SAMN05207299, study PRJNA324521) | oil field metagenome | isolation source: sample BH-FW-24 from oil reservoir | place: India: Bombay High | collected 2015-12-04
GCTTCAATGGCGCTTTCGTAATCCCAGCTTGGTAGCTTGCTGCGCCTTTCCAGTTAGGATCAGTAAAGGTGCCTTGGGCTTTTTCGTACTCACCTTGCTGATAGAGTTGCTCACCTTTCTGGTTTTGGTTTAGGAAGGCATTCGCTTCTGCTTTTGGTGTCCAAGTCATCGGTAGCACGGTCGCAACCAGTACCAAATCATGCCTCGACGGAAGAGTAGGGCAGCAGGAATCAAAAGCAGAGGTAGCAACCAGAAACCGCCGTTCAAGCGAGAGTCGGTTTTGACGTCTTCACTTTGCTTGGCGGCAAGGTTGTTACTCGCGTTATTAGTAAACGCGGCAATGTTCTCGACATCACGGTTATTGTGTTGAATTGGCACAAATAATCCGCCGGTCTCTTTGGCTAACTTCTGTAAGTTTTCAGGTTAGTCTTTGCTACCACGGTGTTGCCTTGTCGGCTCTTCATTAACGAACCATCCGGAAGAGCAATTGGTGCGCCAGTTGATGTACCGATAGCGAGTACTGACACACGAATGTCTTTACCGTTTAATAACGCTAATGAGCGAGACAATTCGGAGTCATCCAAATCATCTGCTAGTACGACGATGTCACCTTGATTGACGCCCGCTTGAGTAAACTGACCAAGCGCGGTTTCAATCGCTGATGGTAAGTTGGAGCCTTGATACGGCATTAACTCAGGAGACAAGTTTTCGATGATGCCTGCAAGTGTGCTGGAATCTGTCGTTAGTGGACTTAACGTATAAGCATCGCCCGCGTACGCGACCAAACCTGTTGAGCCTTCTTTCCATTTTGGCAATAAATCCAACGCTTTATAGCGGGTTTGTGACAGGCGATTTGGCTTCACATCCGTTGCGTACATAGAGCGCGACATATCCAGAACTAACACTCGGTTTTGGCTTAGTTCAAAGCTTGGGCGTGTGTTGGATTGCCAACTTGGGCTTGCTAAGCGATACAAGCGATTGCCCATGCTAAACCCCAAATGGCGAAGTAGTGTTTAGTTTTTACTGAATGACCAAGCATTTTTGCCAAATGAGGCGCAATCAACGATGACTTTTGGTTCTATATTGGCTGTTAAGGGCAAGGACGACAGGGATGACGATCAAACCCAACAACCAATACGGATTTAGGAAAGTAAACTCAGCATGTTTTCTCCTTAGAACAAACAGGAACACGGAAAGCACAAGTGCAGCGCCTAGTGGGTAAGGGAACCATTCCGACTGAGGACGCCATGTTTGCGTATCGCTAGAAACTGGCTCTAGTTGATTAATGGTGTCGTAGATAGTTTCAAGTTCTTTGGCATCACGAGCTCGGAAGTATTTACCACCGGTCATCTCTGCAATCTTGGTCAGCGTTTGCTCATCAAGGTCTGAGGCGGTATTGACTTTGCGAGTCATGAAGAAGTCTTTCACCATCATTTCACCAGCGCCCACACCTACGGTGTAGATGGTTGCGTTGTACTTTTTAGCGATTTCAGCGGCTTCAAGCGGATCAAGTACACCAGCAGTATTGCTACCATCACTGAGCAAGATCATCACACGTTGTGGTGCGTCACTGTCTACAAAGGTTTTAGTGCCTAAGCCGATACCATCACCAATCGCAGTGCGCTGACCAACCAAGCCAATGACGGTTTGATTGATCTGTTGCATCACGGTTTTACGGTCAGCGGTTAGCGGCGTTTGTAGATAAGCGTGATCACCAAATAGAACCACACCTAAGCGGTCACCTTGGCGTTTTCTACGAAATCAGATAAGACTCTTTTAACGGCGGTTAGACGGTCTATGTATTCACCGTTGTCGTTCATGTCTTCTTTCTGCATAGAGCCAGATAAGTCGACCACTAACATCATGTCGCGGTATTTCGGTTGGAACTCAACCGGATCGCCATACCAAACCGGTCGAGCACAAGCGACAACTAACAGAGCCCATACGCCAATAGACAGGAACTTTTGTACGACCTGTTTTGGTTTGTTGCTGTGTTTGTTGTCTGGCAGGTACGCCAGCTTAATTTCAGCTTGCTGAGTCTCTTCAGGTAAGAACTTATAAATCAGCCAAGGTAGGGGCAGTAACAATAATGCCCACCACCAGACAAACTCAATGTTCAACCACTGAGAGAGGCTCGAAACGAGAGTTGCCTCAGTCACGAGTTTTTGCCTTTTTCTTTGGTGGCAATGCGGTTTCAATCCAGTATGCACAATCATCAATTAATGCTTGATGTTGCTCTTGACCAGACTTTTGATACAGCGCCGCTTGCCACTGTTGTTGTTTATCGACAAATCGAGTTTCTTTGGTGTAGCTATCAAGAAACTCGTACCAAGCAGAGCCTGTTAATGGCGCGATTTCTTCACGAGGGAAGTAACTCAAAGCCGCTTGGCGAAGAACCTCTAATGCAGAAGACGGTGTGTGTGGTGTGATCGGATTGGTCAACAATTTCAATGCGGTCTTCTTAGCAACAAGACGCTTTGTACGCCATCTTAAGTACAGTGCGACGATTAAGATGGAGAGAATTACACCGCCCAGAACAGCCCACCATCCCCAAGCAAGTGGGAACCAATCTGGTGCATTTGGCAGGATTAAAGGTTCAAGGTTTAGGCTTTGATTATTCGTTGTCATTATTATTACTACTGCTTGAATGATTTGTATGTTGTTGCTTTGATTAGCTTAACTGCTGAACCAACGGTAACCCGCTCGACAGACTGTTAAATGGAATCGCCATCGAATGACACTGCTGTTTGATGGCTTGCTGATGCTTAACGAAGTGAGATTCCAACGCTTGGCGCTGTCCTTTCGAACCGAAATTAAACCACTGACTTCGATGACCATCGGATGCTTTCGCTTGGCCTCGGAAGTCGGTTTCGCCTCGCTCTAAAGGATCATAAAACTGCACTGCACGAACGCTGTTGTGTTGCTTTAATCGACGCAGTTGAATCAGCTCTTTCTCCTCCACTTGAGCAAAATCACTCAGCAGAATAAGCTCACTGCCTTTCGGCGTCAGGTTGTGTAGCGTTTCAATTGCGCTCATGTATGGCAACGTGCGTGTGCTGTCAGCTTGTTGATTCGTAAGCAATTGATTGTGAGTATTCACTATCGCGTCAAGGATTCTCAGCCCTTGCTTTTGTAAAGAAGAAGGGCGGAACTCAATACACTGGGAACCATCATCTATCACCGCGCCAATTCGGTCTTTCTTAGCTAATGTCAGCCAAATCAAGACGCTAGCGAAGTGTGCCATTTGAACTGACTTCAATACATATTGCGATCCAAAGTGCATACTTGGGCTCAAGTCGATGTACAAGATCACCGCTTGCTCTTTGTCTTCAGCAAACAACTTGGTGTGCGCTTTTCCCGTTCGAGCCGTGACTCGCCAATCGATGCTGCGAATATCATCACCCGCTTGGTATTGGCGCACTTCCATAAAGTCCATACCACGACCTTTTTGACGGCTGCTATGGTTACCGCTCATTTGCGACCAAATACTCTGTGCTGGTGGCAGCCAACGAACCGATTGAGTGCGATATTGAAGCAGCTCTTCAAGGGTTAATGTCACCCCATTCGCATGAGGTGGCAATACATATGATGCAGACATGTCACCTACCTACGCTATGCGCTACCTACAAGATTTAGAAGCTTGTCGATAACCTGATTTGCTGTAATGCCTTCTGCCTGAGCGTGGTAGCTAAGCAGCAGACGGTGGCGTAGCACAGGGTAAGCCATGGCTTGAACATCTTCTGGTGAAACGAAGTCACGACCTGCCAACCACGCATGAGCGCGAGCACAACGGTCAAGCGCAATTGTCGCACGTGGACTCACACCCATAGATAGCCATTTCGTAAGCTCTGAGTCGTAATCGCTTGGCTGTCGAGTCGCCATCACAAGACGAACGATGTATTGCTCGATTGCGTCTGCCATGTGGATGTTGAGCACTTCTTTACGTGCGGTGAAGATGTCTTCTTGGCTCAAGCTTGGGCGCTCAATCGTCGCTTCGCCTTTTGCCTCACCACGGTTGATGCGCAAGATTGCCAGTTCATGCTCTGCATCTGGGTAATCTACATCAAGGTGCAACAAGAAGCGGTCAAGCTGTGCTTCTGGTAGTGGGTAAGTTCCTTCTTGCTCGATTGGGTTTTGCGTCGCCATCACCAAGAACAGCTCTGGCAGCGCGTATGTGTTTCGTCCTGCTGTCACTTGCTTCTCAGCCATTGCTTCAAGCATTGCGGCTTGCACTTTAGCTGGCGCACGGTTGATTTCATCAGCGAGGATCAGTGAGTTGAAAATAGGACCAGACTGGAAAGTGAACTCGCCTGTCTCTGGACGGAAGATATCTGTCCCCGTCAAGTCCGCTGGCAGTAAGTCTGGTGTGAACTGAATGCGGTGGAAATCACCTTCTACACAATCCGATAGAGATTTCACCGCACGGGTCTTAGCCAATCCTGGAGGGCCTTCAACCAAGATATGCCCATCGGCAAGTAGAGCAATAAGTAGCTGTTTAACGAGATCATGCTGACCAATGATCTGAGACTCTAAGTAGCTTTGAAGAGTTTCGAAGTTTGTTTTGTGCATTTTTGGACTCTCTGGTATCCATATGATTCTTGTTTTGAGTATTGGTCACTTCTTCTAAGGGAAAAGTTCCAGTACGCACATGCAATTTATCTTTTCAATATTGGGTTATTGCTATGTTTTACAAGGTCATGACAATGACTTAGGGCTACGGAAAGCCCTAACCTTAACAAGTGCTCATAGTGCGTGTTTCAATGTCAGCCAAAAATTGTCGTCTTCGTCAGCATTTAATGAAACTGTCGCCTCTTTTGTGATGTTGTGTCCAACCTGTGTCACTAACTCGACTCTCAGCTGTATCAAATTGCTATTCATGAAATCAGCTTTCGCTTCAGGCTTTTAATGGAGTGGACGACGGAGTCTGTTTTGTTAAAAAACGAATTCAGAGTCGCGAAGTTGTTGTCTCTTGTTAGCCGCTTAAATGCACCACATGGTGAGCACACTCCGATTGTGTACACGCAAGATAAACTGGCCCACCTTTCACGATGTACGCGGCAAACATTGAGCCGTTCGCTGCAGCAACTTGTTAAGCAAGGCATCATTACTATCGGTTATCGTCGTATTGAGATAGTCGACGATGAAAAGCTCAGTGCGTTCATTCTTGAGGGGATGCCAGATTGAGCATAGTTATCTGGTGATGATAGTCACATTAAGGAGTTAAATTATCTTACTAAACAATCTATTACATTGGGTTTGCATAAAGTTGTGAGAATTTTCTCTAGTTTTGTCAGATAAGGCCGATAAAAGTGTCGTGCTGTGCATAGTAAGTTTATATGCGCAAGGTTGTATTTATTCAGAATGCAGATAACTAGTGATTCTTTTAAAGGTCCAGATATGTTGAAACTTAGCTCTTTGAGTATCAAACAAAAGGTTGTACTCGGTATTACATTTGCAGTGCTTGCATCAACGATTATTGTAGGGGTGATGGCACAGCGTCATGCGCGAGACGTATTAAGCCATCGCCTTATTGATATTGAATTGCCTGCGATGTTGCAGCAAATCAATACGGAGATTGACCGTGAAGTTGTACAGATGCAGCAAGCGGCGAAACAGTTGGCGACCAATGAATTTGTTGTTGAAGCACTATCAACGACAGACCGTAACCCAACAGTCGAAGCGCAATTAGTTCGCCAACTAAATAACGTAAAGTCCCAATACCAGTTGAACGATGCTTCTGTCGCGAACAGACAAAGTGCTTATTACTGGAACCAAAACGGTTTCCTACGTCAGCTTAATCGCTCGCAAGATGCTTGGTTCTTTGGATTCACTTCTTCTGGCCAAGATACGTCTGTAAGCGTATTTCAAGAGGCAAATGGCGAAGTAAAAATGTTCGCGAACTACCAAACGTCAATGGCATCTCAATGTCTGGCCTGTCCAAGTCAATGGACGATATGGTTTCGTTACTAAATGGCTTTAAGATTGAGAAAACAGGCTACGTTTTTCTGACCAATAGTAAAGGTGATATCCAGATTCATCGCCAGCAAGGTAAGAACCAAAGCTCTATCAACCAATTGTTTGGTCGTGAAGCTTCTCAGTTGCTCAACAAAATCACTTCAATTTAGTAACGACAGAATTTGAAGGACAAGAGATGTTTGTCTCGAGCTTGTACGTGCCTTCAATGGACTGGTTTGTCGTTGGTGTTGTACCAGTAAACGAAGTATTTGCTGACCTAGATGCAACCGCCGAGAAAATGTTATTCACAACAGCGATCGTCGCGCTGATCTTCATTGCGATGGGCGTTCTTCTTGCAAACAGCATTACCAACCCAATTCGCCAAATTGCTGACCGCTTCACTGATCTTGGCGAAGGTGAGGGTGATCTGGCTCAACGAATTGAAATCAAAGGCAACGATGAGATCGCTCAACTTTCTAAAGGCTTTAACGGCTTTATTGAGAAGATCCATGCAACCATGAAGGAAGTGTCGCTAACCAGTGGTGCTTTAAGCCAAGCGGCAGACAGTGTTTCAAATAAAGCAACGTCTACGCATGATAATAGCCAAGAGCAACGTGACCAGACGATTCAGGTAGTGACGGCCATTAACCAGATGGGGGCAACGATCAGCGAGATTGCTTCAAATGCAGCAACCGCAGCTGATACGGCAAACCAAGCGTCTGATAATACGCAGACTGGCCGCCAAGTGGTGACGCAAGCAAAAGAAGTGATTAGCCGTCTTGCTGGTGATGTGGAAACGACAAGCATGGTAGTGACTCAGCTTGCAACAACCACCAAAGATATCGGCTCTATTCTGGATGTGATTCGCGATATCTCTGAGCAAACCAATTTACTTGCGTTGAAGCAGCGATCGAAGCGGCTCGCGCGGGTGAGCAAGGTCGTGGCTTTGCGGTGGTAGCTGATGAAGTACGTAACTTAGCGTCACGTACGGCTGATTCGACCGAAGAGATTCAGAAGATGATTAACCAACTTCAAAGTGATGCGCAAGATGCAGTAACTGCAATGGAAGCAGGTAAAGCGGTGACATTTGAGGGGTGGCTTCAACTGATGAGGCTGTTGTTGTTCTAATGAATATCTCTGAACGGATTGCGGATATTTCGGATCGTAATACTCAGGTTGCAACGGCAACAGAAGAGCAATCGACAGTGGTTCATACCATCAACCAGAACATCGAAGAGATTAATGCGATCAATGAGATGACGACAGCGACAGCAGAAGAACTTGCTGGTGCAAGTCGAGATCTCCAAGAATTATCATCTCGCCTAGATAAGATGGTTGGTAGCTTCAAGCTGTAGAGTTGGATAGAATAGACCTAGTTTACAAGTTTAACGACTCGATATTTAGGTAAGTACTATGAATGATTTCGAAAAAGAACTAGCACAGATCTCGCAAGAAGCGTCTCAAGAACCGGAAGTAAAGCTACCAACTCTTGAAGAGCAGAAGCAAATTGCGGCAGAGCTCAAGAAGTTAGAAGCTGAAGGAAAACTGACTCCAGAAATCCTTGAGCAATACTTTGGTAAGTTCAATCAGAAAAATTCAGTGCCAGTGCATTAATAAAGGGGGAGTTTGATACTCCCTTTTTAATACCTATCCATTTCCTCACACCTTTTATCTACATACCAATCAATAATTTAGTCTTTGCTACTACTTTTTTTCATACTTGACAATAGTGCCTCTCTAACTAAATCTATGCCTTATTTCACTCAAAATGACTAAGGGCATCGATCAAGATGGAGAATCAAAATACAAGGAAAGTGATCTTAATAACGGAGGACAGCTTACAGTCTTCACTGTTAAAAGATGTGCTAGAGACTAAGCTCAACATCAATGTTCAGTTGATCTCTCCTGAAAAGCTCGATACTCAGCCTGAATCGGTCAGTTCAATCTCTGCGATATTGTTGGATTACAGTGTGATATCAGACGAGGTTTTCTCTCGTTACATGGAGTTTAAAAAAACGGATCTCAAAGACACGATAGAAGTTCTTATTAACTGCGATAAATCGATTACAACGGAAGAGTTGTTTGTTTGGCAATCATTGGCTGGCATCTTCTACACTTCTGACGACATAAGTACGTTACAAGCTGGAATAGGAAAAGTATTACAGGGTGATATGTGGTTTAGCCGTAAGTTTTCTCAGCAATATATCACGCATTTACGTCGACACAGCAGACCACTTAATAAGACCGTTCCCGCAATTTTGACCAAAAGAGAACAGCAAATCATTACCTTTTTATCTATGGGGGCTTCGAATCAACAGATCGCTGAGCAGTTATTTGTGAGTGAAAATACTGTCAAAACTCATCTCCATAATATCTTTAAGAAGATTGATGTGAAAAACAGAGTGCAAGCATTAATTTGGGCAAAAGAGAATATTTCTGATCTCTCGCTGGCAGTATAAACCAGAAAAGTATTGCGGTTATTTTTGATAAAATGCGATGAATATCTAGTAAATTAGAGTGTCTGATAAAAAGTGTTTCTTTTATGAGAAACACTTTTTTTTGTTTCTGATTTTTGTGAGAATACAATTCAAAAAAGTAGCAAATATCTCTACTCTATCACCTAGCACTTAGATATGAGACTAGGTGCTCAGAGATAATTATTAAATTGATAATTTGATGTCAGTGAAAGTATGAGAAAGACTATGGAACAATATAAGGACCAGCCAGAAATCCTAATGATCACTCAGCAAAGTCTGCAGAGTGAAAACTTCAAGGAGATGCTTTCTAAGAAAACAGAAACAAAAATAACCATCATCGATAGTAAAAATCCAAGTTACCACGAGTTGATTCCTGAACAGTATTTCTTACTAGTAGATTTTTCAGTAGATATCCCTTCTGACACTTTAGTTTATCTGAAAGATAGTGAGAAAGTACTTGGGACCATTATGTTAAATTTAAGTCATGAGCTAGATACTGAAGAACTTGCATCTTGGCCTCATGTAAAAGGTATATTTGGCCCTAGTGATTCAATGGATAAGTTATGCCAAGGTCTATGTGCGATCGTCAGTGGTGATAATTGGCTATCGCGTCGTTTATTGGAACAACTTCTTACTTACTATAAAGGTAAAGAGTCTAACTACATTATTGAGCCAGCAATAGAAGTAGAGCTTACACGCAGAGAGGTTCAAGTTCTTCAGATGCTTAAAGATGGTGGTTCTAATATGGAAATAGCGGATTCACTATTTATCAGTGAGCACACGATAAAATCACACCTATATAATATTTTCAGGAAGATTGAAGTCAAAAACAGAACGCAAGCAACCAGTTGGGCAAAAAGAAATCTTTAGTACTTTTAGTACTAGGGTCAACCTTATGTATTTAAAGGTTATTATCTCTTAAAGTACCAAATATTAACGTTTATGCGTCATAACCTGACTAAAATATCATCCCATATTCAAACTTGTTCTGAATGCTTTGTTTATTAGACTTTTCACGTCTGGAGCAGTCTTTACCAGATTTGGAATTAAAAGGTCTATTCAAATATAAAGCCAAGAGGGACATACAATGAGCACAAATGATACATATCTCGGTGATGCGGGCGAAAATCACGAAATCGCTGATTTCGATGGTGGTAATGATGTATTCATCGGTTTTGGTGGGAATGATTCATTTGTTGTGGTGGCGGTGATGACTTTGTCGTTGGTGGGGCAGGCAATGACCGTCTAACAGGTGGTGCTGGAGACGATATTTTAATGGCTGGCACAGGTAATGATTACCTAGGTGGTGGCACTGGAAGCGATTTGCTACTTGGTCTGTTAGGTGACAACAAACTTAACGGTGGTGTTGGCGAGGATCTGCTTGTTGCTGGTTCAGGCGATAACATCTTGATCGGTGGTTCAGGCGCAGACAAGTTTATTTTCACGGATAAATTTGAAGGTCATGGTGAAGCTAAAGTGGTTGATTTCACAATCGGCGAGGATTCTTTGCACATCATCAGTGACTCTGTCACATCATTCTCTGATTTAACCATTAGCTACGATGCTAAAGGTAACGCTGTCTTTACTGATGGCGCAGATCTGACTGTCAAATTGATTGGTGTTACGCAAGAAGACATCAATACCTATGGCAGCGACTTGTTCATCATTTAAGTCATCCTATTAGGCGCTAGCGGGTCTAGCGCCTAAATATAAAAATATGTGGAAGTAATCGTGCAAAATACGGTTTTCAAAGAAGTTAAACAAAAACTATGCACGCTGACGGGCCTGCTGATTGGTTTTAGTTTATTTATAAATTTATTAGTGCTCTCTATCCCTCTGTACATGTTACAAGTGTACAACCGCGTTATCTCTTCCTACTCGATTGATACCCTCTTTTTATTGACAGTGATTGTTCTGGCTGCGCTTTTAACTATGTCGCTGATTGATATCGCGCGAGCTCAGATGAGTAAGTCGTTTGGGTATTGGATTGATTCAAAACTTTCGGTATTTATGCTCAAACGAAGCATTCAGTACCAAACACACACGGGCAAAAGCTATACATCTCAGGTGTTGAGAGATATCCAAAATATTAAAAGCTTTCTCAGTAGCCAAGCGCCTTATCCTTTGCTTGATGCACCTTGGACCCCGGTTTTTATACTTTTCGTTTATTTGCTGCACCCTGTTTTGGGCCATATTGCGTTAGGGGGCTCAATTGCTTTGTTTAGTTTGGGCGTGATCAATGAGCTTGTGACCCGAAAACCATGCAAGAAAGTGAAGTTCGATCGATATCTCACATCAATCAAGCAGAAATGGCGACTCAAAACGCGAATTCAATTATGGCTATGGGCATGATGAATGCTTTTCTGGAAAACTGGTACTCACGTGTTAATGAGTCTAATCAACTGGAACAACGTGTTACAGGTAAGTCGATTTATCTCGCTAACTTTTCGAAGTTCGTACGCGGCTCCCTTCAGATATGTTTATTAGGAGGCGGTGCTTGGTTGGTCATCCAACATGAGATTACCGCAGGTGCGATGATCGCCAGTTCTATTCTAATGAGTCGCGCACTCTCTCCGATGGAGCAAGCGATCGGTACATGGCGCAGCGCGATGTCTGCCAGAAATGCTTACAAGCGTTTATGGGAGATTGATCGGATTGTTAAACAAGATGAATCTGACATGCCTTTGCCTCGTCCAAAAGGTCACTTTGAACTGACGGGGTTAGCTTATCGTCACCCTGGAGCATCGGAACCTGTTTTATCAGCGATATCACTGTCGATTCCGCCAGGTGTTTCTGTGGGCGTTATTGGCCCTTCCGGAACGGGAAAGTCAACGTTTGCAAGACTACTACTCGGAAACATCAAACCTTTGGCTGGCAAGGTCACCTTAGATGGTATGGAAGTATCAAGGTGGGCTTCAGAAGACAGAGGTGCTCACTTTGGTTATTTAGCTCAGGAAGTGGAGTTATTCCCCGGAACAATTCGAGACAATATTGCACGATTCAAAGATGAAGACCCGGCAAAAGTGATTCAAGCTGCTCAACTTGCAGGGTGTCATGAACTTATTCTTAAGAAAAACAAAGGCTATGACTTTACCATCGGGGAAAATGGCCGCGGCTTATCCGGTGGAGAGCGACAACGCATTGCTCTGGCAAGAGCCGTTTACGGTGACCCTTCTGTTGTCGTGTTTGATGAAGCAAACGCGAACCTAGATGGAGAAGGTGAGGCTTCATATCAACGTTTAATAGCACACCTCAAGTCCCAAGGCTCAACAGTGGTTGTGATTGCTCATAACCCAAGTACGTTAAGGCAAATGGATCGACTTCTGTATTTAGCCGACGGACGAGCTAAGTTATACGGAGCGCGAGACGAAGTGTTGAAGCGTTTGATGGGAGAAGATAGAACAGATATACCGAGGGTGCGAAATGAGCAATCAACTGCCAACCGTTAATGAACTTGCAGCAGAAAAAGTATTCCGCTTTTGCCCTCTTCGGAGCTTCACTTGAAAGGCCCGATTTATTAGGTGTCTTAACGCTAAGCCTGTTT
>LZQR01000327.1_pt1 | contig 11968 bp, 20 predicted proteins | sample 768601 | NCBI WGS metagenome assembly LZQR01 (sample SAMN05207299, study PRJNA324521) | oil field metagenome | isolation source: sample BH-FW-24 from oil reservoir | place: India: Bombay High | collected 2015-12-04
AGGGTGAATCCGGGGCGGCCCAGGCGTTGGGCGACCCGTGTGACCGCGTTCACCGCGCTGTCGCGTGCGGGCATCACGAAGGCCCCCGCCACGCCGACCCAGCAGGATCGATCAGCTATACGTGAGCACGATCGTGTACGAGAATGACGGCCCGTTGCAGGGTGAATCCGGGGCGGCCCAGGCGTTGGGCGACCCGTGTGACCGCGTTCACCGCGCTGTCGCGTGCGGGCATCACGAAGGCCCCCGCCACGCCGACCAGCAGGGCGTAGACAATCATCGCGCCATAGCTCAGCAGATTCCGGAACAGCATCAGCGACAGAACCGCCGCGCACAGACAGGCCAGCGCGTGAAAGCCGCCCATCACCCAGCGGCGGTCGAGCCGCTCGGCGACGACCCCCGCCAGCGGCAGCAGGAACAGCATGGGGGCGGTGAGGGCGGCCTGGGCGATTCCCAGCCGGTCCGGACTTTCATTCAGCGTGTAGTTGATCACGCCGGGAAACAGCGTGGTCTGCAGGCCGAAGCTGAAGAACCAGCCCGACACCGCGATCATGTAGACGGCGAATGGCGGTAAACGCCTGATGCGGCGCAATTTGCGTAGACGTTTCAGCGCCACGATCCGTCCTGTCCCCTGCCGTCGGTCGAAGCCTGTTTGTGAATCGACACACTGAACTCTAGCAAGCCAAATACGGGCATAACAAGCTTGATAAGGACTTAAGCACTGAGCCGGGCATCTCTTTCCGCTCCGGCTTCCGTCTCGACGCTTCCTTAACGCCCTTGCGGGCACTCTGACGGCTCATGCAGGAAATGAAGTCGACCATGGCCGAAGATCTCAGCCCCGCACCGCCTCGTCCCGCTCCTCCCAAGGCGCGCGACCTTCTGACCCGCAGGCTTGCGGACATTGTCTGCTTGCCGTCCAGCCAGATCGCCCCGCAGGAGCGGTGGATGGTGGCCGATGTGCTGGATGAATTGCTGCGCGCGGCGGATGTGGACTTGCGCGCCAAGGTCGCCCGGCGACTGGCGCAGCAGCACGAGGCCCCGCGCGGCCTGTTGCGACGGCTCGCCCATGACCGGTTTGAAGTGGCCGAACCCTTGCTGCGCCATTCCCAAGCCCTGTCAGACTTTGACATGATGGATATCGCCCAGTCCGGCACGCCCCGGCACAAGCTGGAGATCGCCCGGCGCGAACAGGTGTCCGAGACCGTCGCCGCCGCCCTGTGCTCCAGCGCGGATCTTGAAGTCATGACGGTCCTGCTGCGCAATCCCGGCGTCCGCTTCGCCAGCGCGACCATGGATGTGATCGTGCGCGTCGCCGCAGAGCATGAGAGCATTGCCCGCCTGCTGATCTCGCGGCCGGAAATGCGTCCGGCCCAGGCGCTGGCCCTGTTCTGGTCGGTCTCGCACGAATTGCGGCGGATGATTCTCGACCGGTTCGCGGCCTCCCGTCAGATCCTGCAGGACGCCGCCGAGGACGTCTTTCCGCTGGCCGCGCGGGAGGAGACGCCGGACGCCGCCGTGCGGGAGGCGCTGGCCTATATCGATCGTCGCCAGCGCGACCGCAAAGCGGCCGACGTCACCCCCTTCGGTTCGCTGGAGGGGCTGGTGGAGCGCGCCGCGCAAATCGGGTTCACCGAGGAATTGCGCGCGGAGGCCGCGGTGCTGGCCAATGTGCAGCGCGATCTTCTCAACCGCATGATTGATGATTTCGGCGGCGAGCCGCTGGCGATTCTCGCCAAGGCCACCGGATTGTCGCGTCAGCACCTGACCAGCATGATCGAAGGCTCGGGACGCATGGACGCCTTCAATCGCGCCGAACAGGCGGTGCTGGTCTTTGACACCATGAGCGTGGACAAGGCGCAAACCGTGCTGCGCTACTGGAACTGGGTCATCGCCCGCGCCGCCCGCGCGGGCTGAAACAGCCTTCGCGCGCGCAACAAGTCTTGAACCTCCAGGTCTGTGCGTCTAGCTGTCGCACCATGATGGAAGTTCTTTCTCTCGCGCTTGCGAACCTGACCTCGCCGGCCGTTCTGTTTTTCGCCCTGGGCGTTCTTGCCGGGGTGGTGCGGTCTGATCTCAACATTCCCCAGGCGGTGGCCAAGGGGCTGGCGCTCTATCTGATGCTGGCCATCGGCTTCAAGGGCGGGGTGGAAGTCTCCAAGGCGGGGCTGACCGCGGAGCTGCTGCTGGCGGCAGGCTCGGGCGTGCTGCTGAGCTTCTCCATGCCGCTGCTCGCCTATGCGCTCCTGCGCGCTTTCACCAAGCTGGACCGCACCACGGCGGCGGCGAGCGCGGCGCACTACGGCTCGATCTCGGTCGTGACCTTCGTGGCGGGCTCGGAATTCCTGCAGCTTTCGGGCCTTGTCTACTCGGGCCATATGGTCGCCGTTCTGGCGCTGATGGAGACCCCGGCCATCTTGACCGGCCTGCTTCTGGCGGGCGCCTCGAGCAAGGGCCGGATCCGTCCGCCCGCGGCGAGCTGATCCGCGAAGTGGCGCTGAACGGGTCCGTGGTCCTGATGATGGGCGCGTTCGTGATCGGCTGCATTACGGGCGAGCCGGGGATGGCCCGTCTGGAACCCTTCGTGGTCGATCTGTTCCAGGGCATCCTGTGCCTGTTCCTTCTGGACATGGGCCTTGTGGCGGCGCGGCGTCTGTCGGGCGCGCGCAAGCTTGGCGTGCCCGGCGCGCTGTTCGGCGTGATCATGCCGCCCATCGGCGCCACGGCGGCGCTCGGCCTGGCCCTGCTCGCCGGCATGGGCGCCGGAGATGCGGCGGCGCTGATGATCCTGGGCGCTTCGGCCAGTTACATCGCGGTGCCCGCGGCCATGCGCATCGCCCTGCCGGAGGCGGATCCGTCGGTCTATCTGACCCTGTCCCTGGCCATTACCTTCCCGTTCAACCTGGCGATCGGCATCCCGCTGTACACAGCGGTGGCCCGCGCCATCATCGGAGGCTGACCCATGGCGCGCACCGTTCGCAAGAAACTCATCGCCATTGTCGAGACGCCCCATCTCAAGCGGTTGATCGATCTGTTCCGCCAGTGCGGCGTGACCGGCTTCACCGTGCTTGAAGGACGCGAGGGCAGCGGCCTGGGCGGGGACTGGACCCGCGAGGACGTGCTGGACGCCACCGAAATGAAGGTGGTGCTCTCGGTGATGAAGCCGGAGACCGCCGAGAAGGTGTTCGAACTCGCAGAGCCCTTCTTCGCGCGCTATCCGGGCATCATCTACGCTCATGACGTCGAGGTCGTTCGCGGCGAACGCTTCTGAAGAAACTCCAGCGTTAATGTCCGGTTTCACTGGAAAACGCTGTTCGGGGTGGTCTAGAACGCCCCAGCAACGCCGCCCCGTGTGCGGCGCAAAGGGAGGGTGATCGGTGGCCTCAAGGCTGTTCTACGGCGTCTTGCTCGCACTCGTTCTGGCCGTGCTCTGGCTGCTCTTGTCGGGGTATTGGTTCAAACCGCTTCTGGTGGGCTTCGGCGTGTTCGCCGTCATCGTCGCGCTCGTGGCGACGGCCCGGATGGGGCTTCTGGATGGTGAATCCGTCCCCTTCGCCCGCTTGCCGCAATACCTCAAATATTGGGGCTGGCTGGGCGCCGAGATCTTCAAGGCCAATATCGCCGTGGTGCGCATCGCCATGGCGCCCGATATCAACATCAAGCCGGTCATGACGCGCGTCGCGGTCACCGCGAAATCCGACATGGCGCGCACCACCTACGCCAACTCCATCACCCTGACGCCAGGCACCGTGACGGTCGAGGTGGAGGAGACGGGCTTTCTGGTGCACGCGCTGACCGAGGAATTCGCCGACCAGGACGCCTTCCGCGACATGGAGCGTCGCTCCATCCAGGCGGTCGAGGGCAAAAAAGCGCTCGAGAAGCCGCGGGGAGAGGCCTGATCATGATCACACCCATTCTCGATTTCGGCATCGCCATTGTCCTGGCCGTGTCCATGGTGCTGATGATCAGCCGCCTGTTCATCGGCCCGACGCTCTATGACCGCGTGCTCGCGGTGAACTCCTTCGGCACCAAGACGGTGCTGTTCCTGGCGGTGTTCTCGCTAATGGTGGGCCGGGGCGACGGCCTCGACATCGCGCTCCTGTATGCGCTGATCAACTTCATCGCCACCATCGCGATCCTGAAATTCTTCCGCTATCGCTCGCTGGATGTGGCCCTGTCGCAAATGGCCCTGCGCCGCGCCCTCGACGGGGAGGATGACGACTGATGGATTACGGATTCTGGATAGACCTCGCTCTCGACATCGTCTCGGCGGGCTTTGTGATCACCGGCGCGGTGTTCGTGCTGGCGGGGGCGATCGGCGTCATTCGCCTGCCCGATTTCTACACGCGCATGCACGCCGCTGGCGTGACGGACACGCTGGGCGCGGAAATGATCGTCATCGGCCTGATGATCCAGGGCGGCTGTCCCTGATCACGGTGAAGCTGGCGCTGCTGGGCGTCTTCGTCTTCCTGACGAGCCCACCGCCACCCACGCCGTGGCGAACGCCGCCTACAAGTCGGGCCTGAAGCCGCTTCTGACCCGCTATCGCCCTCATGCCGGTTCTGACGATGGAGGGGCGGCATGAGCGCGTCTGACATCACCCAGTATTTCGACTACATCTTCATGGCGATGCTGCTGTGCATCGGCATCGCGGTCATCCGCCTGCGCAATCTCTTCGCCGTGGTGATGCTGACCGGCGCCTATTCGCTGATTTCCGCCGCCTGGTTCGTCTCGCTCGACGCCGTCGATGTGGGCTTCACCGAAGCGGCGGTGGGCGCGGGCATTTCCACGGTGCTGCTTCTGGGCGCGATGCTGCTGACCTCGCGTGAGGCCGACAAGACCTCGCTGACCCGTCACGCCGCGGCGGCGGTGGTGACCATCGCGGCGGGCGTGGCGCTGTTCTATGCGCTCGGCGACATGCCGATCTACGGCGACGCCGCCAGCGCCGCCAATACGGGCGTCGGCATGGAGTATGTCGACCTGACCGCCGAACAGATTCACATCCCCAACGTCGTCACCGCGGTGCTGGCCAGCTATCGGGGCTTTGACACCATGGGCGAGGTCTTCGTGGTCTTCGCCGCCGGTCTGGGCGTCGCCCTGCTGATCGGTCTGGGCGGCTCCAAGCGCAAGGAGGACTAGGTCATGATGTCCCCTCACGTCATCCTGCGGGTCGTGTCCAAGGTCCTGATCCCGCTCATCATCGTGTACGGGTTCTACGTGCACTTCCATGGCGAGTATTCGCCGGGCGGCGGCTTCCAGGCCGGCGTCGTGCTGGCCTCGGCCATCATCCTGTACGCGCTGATCTTCGGCCTGGACGAGGCCCGCAAGGTCTTCCCGCCCTATTGGGCGCGCGTGGGCATGGCGCTGGGCGGCTTCATCTACGCCAGCGTCGGCTTCGTCTCCCTGATGATGGGCGGCAAGTTCCTGGAATACGCCGTCCTGCATCCGGATGTCTCCCACGGGACCGGCCAGCATATCGGCATCATCGCCGTGGAGATCGGGGTTCTGACCACCGTGACCTGCGTGATGATCGCGATCTTCTACGCCTTCGCCGGCCGGACCCCTGAAATTTCTGACGAGGACTGGTAGGCCATGGTTGAGGTGCTTGCAGAACGGTTCAACTACGCGGTCATCATCATTCTCATGATGGTCGGCCTTTATGCGGTGATCGCGACGGGCAATCTCGTCAAGCGACTGGTGGGCCTGTCTATTTTCCAGACCTCGGTCTTCCTGCTCTATATCAGCATGAGCAAGGTCTTCGGCGGCGCGCGCCCATCTTCGATTACAAGGAGATGGCGTATGACAAGCTTGATCCCAACGCGATCTACTCCAACCCGCTGCCCCATGTGCTGATCCTGACCGCCATTGTGGTCGGCGTGGCGACTCTGTCTGTCGGGTTGGCGCTGGTGGTCCGCATCCGTGAAGCCTACGGCTCGATCGAAGACGATACGCTGGCTGAGGCCGATTATTCCCTGGAACTGGAAAAGGGCGTTTAAGCCGTGACGGTTGGTCAATTCCTCCCGGCCGCGCTCGCGGCCCATGCCCCGGTCTTGCTGGTGGCGATCCCGCTCATCCTGTCGGCCCCGGCCGCAGCCCTGAAATCCGGCCGGACGGCCTGGGGGCTGGCGATGGCCGGCTCCGTGGCGGCGTTCCTGTTCGCGATTGAACTCTTCCTCGCCACACGCGGCGACGCGCCCGGCATCAGCTATGCGCTGGGCAATTGGGAGCCGCCGGTGGGCATCGAGTTCCGCGTGGACGGACTCAACGCCGCCCTGCTGCTACTGCTGACCGCCAGCGCCGTGCTGGCCCTGCTGTTCGCACTGCCCAGCGTCGAGGACGAGATCGACAAGGACAAGCGCTCGCTCTTCTATTCCGCCTTTCTGGTGGTCTTCGCCGGCCTTGCAGGCGTGGCGACCACGGGCGACGCGTTCAACCTCTTCGTCTTCCTCGAGATTTCATCCATTCCCACCTATGCGCTGATCGCCATGGGGGCGGGGCAGGACCGTCGCGCGCTGACAAGCTCGTTCAACTATCTCGTCATGGGCACGATCGGGGCGACCTTCTTCGTCATCGGCGTGGGCTTCCTCTACATGGCGACCGGCACGCTCAACATGGCCGACCTCGCCGCGCGCCTGTCCGAGCTGCATGGCAACCGGGTTGTGGAGATCGGCTTCGCTTCATCCTGGTTGGCCTGGGCCTCAAGGCCGCGCTGTTCCCGCTGCATCTGTGGCTGCCGGGCGCCTACGCCTATGCCCCGAGCTTTGTGACCACCTTCCTGGCCGCCACGGCCACCAAGGTGGCGTTCTACGGGATCATCCGCTTCAGCTTTGACGTGTTCTCGGTCGAGAACGGCTTTGTGCTGAACAGCTTCACCTATGTGATCACGCCGCTCGCGATTGCGGGCATGATCATCGCCTCGGCTCAGGCCCTGTTCCAGAGCGATGTGCGTCGCCTCCTGGCGTATTCGTCGGTGGCGCAGGTGGGCTACATGATGCTCGGCCTGGGCATCGGCACACAGGCCGGTGTCGCGGCGGGCGTACTGCACCTGATCAATCACGCCATGATGAAGGGCGCCCTGTTCATGCGCTGGGCGCGTTCGCGATCAGCTATGGCGTGCGCCGGATCGAGAACTTCAAGGGGCTGGGCCAGGCCCTGCCGGTCACCTCGGCCGCCTTCACTCTGGGCGCGCTGTCGCTGATCGGCGTGCCGTTCACGGTGGGCTTCGTGTCGAAATTCTATCTCATTCAGGCGGCGCTCCAGAAAGGCTGGGCCTTCGCGGTGGTCGCCATCCTGATCAGCTCGGTGCTGGCGGTGTTCTATTGCTACCGCGTGCTGGTCAATCTGTGGGTCGCCCCGCGACCGGACGGCGCCAGCCGCTCGGTGCAGCGCGTGCCCTACATGATCCTGGGCCCGCTTCTGGTCCTCGCCCTGATGAACCTGGTGTTCGGCGTCTATGCCGAGCCGATCGTGAACATGGCTGAGACGGCCGCCGCCGCAGCCTTCAACGCCGGAGTCGCGCCGTGAGCTGGACCCCTGAACTGGCCCTCGCGCTCGCCCTGATCCTGCCGCTCATTGGCGGCGCCGGGGTGCTGGCGCTGGGCGCCAAGCCCAATCTTCGCGAAGCCGTCACCCTCATCACCGCCATCGCGCTGGCGATCGTGGTGGCCTATCTGGTGGAAGCCTCCTCGGGGCGGCCCGAGCTGGTGCTGGCCACCCTGGCGCCGGGGCTGGAGCTGAAATTCAAGCTCGAGCCCTTAGGGGCCATGTTCGCCATGGTGGCGAGCGGTCTGTGGATTATCAACTCGCTGTATTCCATCGCCTATATGCGCGGAAACAACGAGAAGGATCAGACCCGCTTCTATTTCTGCTTCACGATCTCCATCGCCGCGGCGATGGGCATCGCGCTGTCGGGCAATCTGCTGACCCTGTTCTTCTTCTATGAAGCGCTGTCGCTGGCGACCTATCCGCTGGTGGCGCACAAGGGCGACGCCAAGGCCAAGCGCGGCGCCTCGATCTATCTGGGCATTCTTCTGGCGACCTCCATCGGCCTGTTCCTGCCCGGCGTGTTCGCAGTCTACGCGCTGACCGGCACCACCGACTTCACGGTCGGCGGCGTCATGTCGGGCGTCGGCCCGGTTGCGGGGTCTGTCCTTTTGGTGCTGTTCGCCTTCGGGATCGGCAAGGCGGCCCTGATGCCGGTGCATCCCTGGCTGCCCAACGCCATGGTCGCGCCGACGCCTGTCTCGGCCCTCCTGCACGCCGTGGCGGTTGTGAAGGCGGGGGTGTTCTCGATCCTGAAGGTCGTGGTCTACATCTTCGGCGCGGATTACATGCAGACCCTGCCGGCTGCGGATGTGCTGGCCTGGGTGGCGGGCGGCTCCATCGTGCTCGCCTCGGTCTTCGCCTTCACCAAGGACAATCTCAAGGCCCGGCTCGCCTATTCCACCGTCTCCCAGCTGAGCTACATCACGCTGGGCGCCATGGTGGCGAGCCCGCTGGCGCTTCTGGGCGCTGCGCTTCAGATCGTCATGCACGCCTATGGCAAGATCACCCTCTTCATGACGGCGGGCGGCATCTATACCGGCGCGAAGAAGTCCGAGATCTCACAGCTCAATGGCCTTGGCCATTACATGCCGGTGACGTTCGCCGCCTTTCTGATCGGCGCCCTGTCGATCATTGGCGTGCCGCCCTTTGGCGGGGTCTGGCCGAAAGTCTTCCTGATGGAGGGCGCGGCGTCCGGCGGGCAGCCCTGGCTGATCGTCATGCTGATCGGCTCGACGCTGCTGAATATCGGCTATCTCCTGCCCATCGTGATCCGCGGCTTCTTCAAGCCCAAGCCTGAACCGAGCCCGATGCGGCCCGGCCAGCCTCCGGCGCTGGCTGGATCGCACCGCTGATCACGGCTCTGGGCACGGTGGCGCTGTTCTTCGCCATCGGTCCGCTGATCGACTTCCTGTCGCCTGTCTTCACCACGGAGATGACGCCATGACCGCGCCCCGTGACTCCAAAGCCGGCATGCATCCGCTGGCGCGTCCGCTCAGCGGGCTGAGCAGCCGCGCGCGGGCCTGATCGCCCTCATTGTGATCGCCGTTCTGGTGGTCGGCGGCTTTGCGCTGGAAACCGTGCTGTCTGATGGCGGCCTGTCCAAATACCCCGAAGTCTATGGCGCCTATGAGCTGCTGCCGCTGGCGGCCGCGGCGGTCGCCATCCTGCTCGGCTGGGGGCTGGTCTGGCTGATCAGCCGTCCGGGCGATTTCTATTCCCGCGCTGCGGGCGATGTGACGGAGGGCCAGGATGACTGACGCCGTGTCCATTCTGAACGGCGTTTCGCCGGCCTGGTTCCTGATCGCCGCGGGCCTTCTGGCCTGGGCGTCGCCGCGCTCTGAACTGCGCAAGGCGCTGATGATGCTGGGCCCGATCGGGGCGCTGGCGGCCTGGTTCGCCACCGGTGAAACCGGCGTCTATGGCGTGCTCGATCTGGGGCCCGTGGTGCTGGAGACCTTCCGTCTCGACGGCCTATCGCGGGTCTGGGCTCTGGTCTTCATCCTCATCAGCTTCATCAACGCGGTCTACGCCCTGCATGAGCGCAACCGCATGACCGACGGCGCCGCGCTGATCTATGCCGGCTCCGCGGTCGGCGCGGTGTTCGCGGGCGACATGCTGACCCTGTTCTTCTTCTGGGAGCTGACGGCGCTCGCTTCAGCGCCGCTGATCTTTGCGGTCGGCACGCCCGAAGCCCAACGCGCAGGCCTGCGCTATCTGGCGATCCAGGTTCTCTCCGGCGTCATGCTGCTGGGCGGGGCGGCCATGTGGGCCAGCCAGACCGGCTCCTGGGCGTTCGACGCCATCGGGACGGGCAGCTGGGCCGGGATCATCCTCATGCTCGCCATTGGCCTGAAAGCGGGCTTCCCGCTTTTGCACATGTGGATCCCGGACGCTATCCCAAGGCGACGGGCGTGGGCTCGGTCGTCCTGTCCGCCTTCACCACCAAGCTCGCCATCTATGCGCTGGCGCGGGGCTTTGCGGGTGAGGATGCGCTGATCGTCATCGGCCTCGTCATGGCGATCTTCCCGGTCTTCTACGTCATCACCTCCAATGATCTGCGCCAGACCCTGGCCTATGCGCTGATCAACCAGCTGGGCTTCATGGTCGTCGCCATTGGCGTCGGCGGGCATCTGGGGATCAATGGTGCGGCGGCGAACGCCTTCGCCGGCGTGATCTACATGGCGCTGATGTTCATGGTGCTGGGCGCGGTGCTGCTGCGCACGGGCACAGTGAAGGCCACCGAGCTCGGCGGGCTGTACAAGTCCATGCCGATCACCACGCTCTTCGCCATCATCGGCGCCCTGTCGGTGATGGGCGCGCCCCTGTTCTCAGGGTTCGTCGCGAAGACGCTGATCCTGTCCGCGGCGCATCACGAGCATCATGATCTAGCCTATACGCTGCTGGTCTATGCGTCTGCCGGCGTGATGGAGATCAGCGCGCTGAAAGTCGTCTGGTTCGCCTTCTTCGGCAAGGACCGCGGCCTCCGCGTGAAGGAAGCGCCCCAGACCATGCATCTGGGAATGGCGCTCGCCGCCTTCCTGTGCGTCTTCCTCGGGGTGAACTATCCCGCGCTCTACGGGATCCTGCCGTTTGACATGGACTACAAGCCTACAAGCTCGCGAGCGTTTACGGGCAGAGCCAGCTGCTGCTGGGGACCATGCTCGTCTTCGGGCTGGCGCTGTACTTCAAGCTGTTCCCGCTGAAATCCGATCGCACCATCCTGGATGCGGACTGGCTCTATCGCCGCTTTGGCGACGCCAGCGCGCGTTGGGGCGCGGCCATGGGGCAGCTCCTGTTTGACGCCATCGGCAAGGTTCTGGGCGCGTTCATCAGCTTTGTCCGGCTGCGGCTGTTCAACCTGTTCAGCCCGGCGGGCGCGCTGTCCAAGGAATTTCCTTCCGGCATGATGGCCCTGTGGACGGCGATCATGCTCGCAGGCGTGGTTCTGGTAGCATACTTTTCCCCCGTCTAGGGCATTGAACGCGCTCAGCGTCAACTAGCCTAATAAGGGAATTCACGCGCGCGCAATAGGAATGTTATCCTCAGCCTTCATCGCGATCCTATACTTTGTCCGTGGATCGAGAAGGGAGGGGATAACCCGATGCGTACCAATACGCTTGTCCTGGACCAGGCGCGTGCGCGCCTGGCGCAACAGGCCGCCGCCTACGCCTTTGGCGTTCCGGTGGAAGAGATCAACACGCCGACCCGGGGGCGGGCGCGCGCCGCCCTCGCGCGTCAGGCGGCCATCTATCTGACCCATGTGGCGTTCGAGCTGAGCCTGAACCGGGTGGCGGACGCCTTTGGCCGGGACCGCTCGACGGCGGCCCATGCCTGTCACCGGATCGAGGATGCAAGGGACGACCCCGCCTTTGATGCGGCGATGGAGGATCTCGAAAGCCTGTCTGCGCAGCGCGCCCGGGCCCGATCTCATCCCTTTCCGGATGACCCAATGACCCCGGCGCCAGGCTGGATGCGGCGTCTCGCGCGGCGCGGGGCCGTGCTGGCGCCGCTGGCGGGCGGCGTCGGGATATGGCGTCTTCGCCCACGGGGATCGTCGTCGCCGGCCGCTGGCCCGGCTTGAGCGCGCCGCCTTTGAAGCGGCGGTAAGAGAGGGCTGGCTGGTCGAGACGGGCGAGGGCGTCCATGGCCTGAGCGATCAGGGACGCCAGCAGGTGGTGTCTGACGCGCCAGAGCGTCGCCCTGCGCTCAGCACCGAACGGCGATTGGCGCCCGATCCGGCGGGCGGCGTCAGCATGCACATGGTCAACCCGAACACCTGTGACGGCCCGCTGGCGCGCTATGCCCGGTCGCGCAACGGCCAGCCCGCCGCTGCTGGAGCCGGCCCATCTCAGCGCGGCGGACAGCCTGATGCGCGATTATGAGCTGTCGAGCCTTGCAAGCCGCGTCACGCAGGACTGGAGCGGGATTC
>LZQR01000328.1_pt1 | contig 11957 bp, 15 predicted proteins | sample 768601 | NCBI WGS metagenome assembly LZQR01 (sample SAMN05207299, study PRJNA324521) | oil field metagenome | isolation source: sample BH-FW-24 from oil reservoir | place: India: Bombay High | collected 2015-12-04
CATCTTCGCCGCGGCGGGCCGGCACCCGGTAGCGGGCATCACGGCGGCCTTTGCGGGCGTGTCAGGCGGCTTTTCCGCGAACCTTCTGCCCGGTCAGTTGGACGCCCTGCTGTTCGGCGTGACCGAAGCGTCCGTGGTGGCGCTGGTGCCGGAGTGGACGATGAACATTGTCGGCAACTGGTATTTCATCGCCGCGATGACCTTCATCTTCATGCCGGTGATCTGGTACGTCACCGACCGCATCGTCGAGCCGCGTTTGGGCAAATGGACGGGCGGCGCCTCCACCAACGCCAAGGACGATGACAGCGATCCTGAAGCCCCGCTTAGCGAAGGCGAGAAGACGGGCCTCTGGCGCGCGCTCTGGGCCGTGCTGCTGGTCTGTTTCCTCTGGCTGATCATGACGGTGGACCTGCCCGCGCTCGTCACAGGCGGCGCGCTGTCCATGTATGGCGGGGATGTGCCGCTGCTGAATGAATCCGCGCTGGCGGAAGGTCAGGGCGTGGCCATTGCGCTCGTGCCCTTCTTCCAGTCGCTGGTGGCGGGCTTCATGATCCTCTTCCTGCTGGCGGGCGTGGCCTATGGTCAGGCGGCCGGCACGGTGAAGACCCATCGTGACGTGGTCTCGATGATGGCCGAAGCAATGAAGGATATGGCTATTATCTCGTGCTCGCCTTCTTCGCGGCCTATTTCGTGGAGATGTTCAACCAGTCGCGTCTGGGCATCATCACGGCCGTGAACGGCGCGAACGCCATCGAGCAATCGGGTCTGCCGCTGCCGATCGTGCTGGGCCTGATCGTCCTGTTCTCGGCGGTGTTGAACCTGTTTGTGGGCTCGGCCAGCGCCAAATGGGCGCTGATGGCGCCGGTTCTGGTGCCGATGCTGATGCTGCTGGGCGTCAGCCCGGAAATGGCGACGGCGGCCTATCGCGTGGGCGACGGCTCGACCAACATCATCACGCCGCTCATGGTCTATTTCCCGCTGGTGCTGGTGTTCTGCCGGCGCTGGGTGGACGGGTTCGGCATCGGTCCCTGACCGCGAGCATGCTGCCCTATTCGATCTGGCTCCTGATTTCCGGCATCATCATGACGATGGCCTGGGTCTTTCTCGGCCTGCCCCTGGGGCCGGGCGCGGAAGTGGGTTATGTCCTGCCCAACGCCAACTAACGACAAACGCCGGGAGCCCCGCTCCCGGCGTTTTCATTCCAGACCGGAGGCGCGCATGCCTGTCATCCTGCACCATCTCGAACTCTCCCGCTCCGAGCGGATCATCTGGCTGCTTGAAGAGCTGAACGCGCCCTATGAGATCAAGCGCTACAAGCGCGACCCGCAAGTCCGGCTGGCTCCTCCCGAACTCGCTGAAAAGCACAGGCTGGGCAAGGCGCCGCTGCTGGAGCTTGAAGACGGCCGGGTGCTCGCGGAAACCGGCGCCATCGCGCAATACCTGCTCGACCGGTTTGACCCCGACCATGCGCTTCACCCGGCGCCGGATGCGCCCGAGCGCCTGAAGTTCCTTGAGTGGATGCATGCCTCTGAAGGCGCAGTCTTCCTGCCCTTCCTGATGAGCACCTATTGCGAGGCGACGGGGCTCAAGGACTCCCTGCTCGACCAGTTCATGGAGGGTGAGCGCGCCAAGGCCTTCGCCCATATCGAGGCGCACCTGAAGGACAATGACTATTTCGCAGGTGAACAATTCAGCGCCGCGGACTGCCTGATGGGCTTCCAGCTCGACGCGATCGCCAAACGCGGCGGCGTCAAGGACGGCTCCGCCCTCAAGGCCTGGCTTGACCGGGTGCATGATCGCGACGCCTACAAGGCGATGCGCCAGGTGACGGACGCGGATTAGGCGTTTCGGTCCAGATAAGCGCGAACGGCTTTCGCCAAAGCCGGGACTTCCTCGACCGCCGTGCGCCAGATGGTCTTTGGGTCGATGCCGAAATAGCCGTGAACAATGCGGTTTCTCATCCCGCGCACCTGCGGCCACGGGACGTCGGGAATGGCGGCGAGCGTTTCATCGCTCGTCTTCCCGGCGGCTTCTCCGATGGTTTGCAACATGTGCTGGACGGCGCGTTGCTAAATCGGGTCGTCGCGGAATTGGGTGACGGAAACAGTGTCTATCGCGGAGGCCAGAAGCGTGGCTTCAGCCAGCATGTCCGCCAGCCAATCGTGATCGGACCGCCTAGACATCAACCGCGTCAGCAGCGATGCGGGCGCGAACGCTTGGACGCAAGCCGGCCTCGGTCGCCAGATCGACTTTCAGGCCCAGCGCCGCTTCCAGCGCCTGTTCCAGACCGATGAGCTCCAGAAAGCTCGGCGTCTGGTCGAAATCTGCAATCAGATCCACATCGCTATCGGGCTTGGCTTCGTCGCGGGCGTAGGAGCCGACAAGGCGCAAAGACTTGGCCCCGTGTTCTTTCAAAAGGGGGCGCAACTGGCTCAAACGCTGGATCAGTTCTTCGCGGCGCATGCCCTTAGAGTCTCGCAACCCCGCGCTTTAGGCAAGCGTCCGCGGTTAAACCCGCATCGCCTCGAAGATCAGATCTTCCTCACTGGCTTCGGCATGATGGCGTCCATCGCCTCGCCATGGCGGATGGGTTCGCGGCCCACTTCCAGCATGACGGGCACGGCCAGCGGCTGATCTGATCAAGATGCACCGCCTCCACATGGCCCGCCACGCGCACCAGAGCGTCGGACAGGCGGCGCACATCGAGCAGCCCCGCCGCGGCGTCCGCCCAGGCGGCCTGCATCAGAATGTGATCAGGTTCGTGATCGCGCAGCACATTGTAGATGAGGTCGGCGGAGAAGGTGACCTGTCGGCCCGTTTTCTCCTGCCCCGGGAAGCGCCGCTCGATCAGCCCGGCGATGAGGGCGCAATTGCGGAAGGTGCGCTTCATCAGATCGCTCTCGGCCAGCCAGGCGTCGAGATCATCGCCCATCATGTCTTCGGAAAAGAGCGCGCTCATATCCACGCCCGAGAGGTCCTTGCGCCCCCAGACCGCCAGCGCATATTCGTTCGCCACAAAGCCCAGAGGCTGTTTGCCGAGCCGCTCGAGGCGCCGCGTCACCAGCATGCCCAGCGTCTGGTGGGCGAGGCGGCCTTCAAACGGATAGCAGACGAGCCAGGATTTGCCCGCGCGCGGAAAGGTCTCAACGAGCAGGCTGTCGGGCGCGGGCAGCTTTGATTTGCGCTTCTGGATCTCCAGCCAGTCGCGCACCTGTTCGGGCAGAAGGTTCCAGCGGTCAGGATTATGCACCAGCTCGCGCACCCGCGCGGCGAGATAGGTGGAATAGGGAAACTTGCCGCCCTCAAAGCTGGGGATTTTCGGATCTTCCGCGCTGGAGCGGCTCACGAGGCAATCGCCGCCGCTCACCCCTTCAAAGCTCAGGATCTGACCGGCGAACATGAAGGTGTCGCCGGGGCTGAGCTGATCGGTGAACCATTCCTCGATCTGGCCCAGCATCTTGCCGCCCATCAAAGTCGCGCCCTGCGCCGCCGCCGCTTGAGACTTCGTCGGGACGCACCAGCCGCGATTGCCGCGGCCGCGCTGGGGCTTGGACGCGCCGGGTGCGTCTGGCCAAGCGGACATTGAGCATCGGCGCCTCGATGATGGTGCCCCACATTCATCCGGTGGCGCTGGGCCACATCACGGTTGCGCGCCCGCCACAGACCATCTCGGGTCTGCACCAGACGCTTGAACCGGTCATAGCTGCCAAGCGCGTAGCCGCCATCGGCGACGAAGGCGAGCACCCGGTCAAACGTCTCGCGCGGCAGCTCGGCATAGGGCGCCGCAGCGACGATTTCCTCATACAGCCCATCCGCCTCGAAGGGGTCGCCGCAGGCGCGGCCCATCACATGCTGGGCGAGCACATCGAGCGATCCGGCTTTCAACGGATCGCCATCAAGCGCGCCCGCCAAGACGGCTTCAGCGGCGCAAGCGCATTCAAGATGCTCGAACCTATTGGTGGGGACCAGCACGGCGCGGCTTGTCGCATCCAGCCGGTGATTGGCGCGACCCAGCCGCTGCAAAAGGCGTGACGTGCCCTTGGGCGCACCCATCTGGATCACCAGGTCCACATCCCCCCAGTCGATCCCGAGATCGAGGGTGGAGGTGCACACGACGGCCTTCAGCACGCCCGCCCCCATGGCCGCTTCCACCTTGCGGCGCTGCTCGACCGAGAGTGAGCGTGATGCAGCGCAATGGCAGATTGTCGTCATTGATCGCCCAGAGCTCCTGAAAGGTCAGTTCGGCCTGGGAGCGGGTGTTCACAAAGATCAGCGCCGTGCCCGCGCCCTTGATCTGTTCATAGACCGCGGTCATCGCGTGACGGCCCGAATGACCCGCCCAGGGGATCCGGTCCTCGGGCGTCAGGATCTCGACTTCAGGGGCGGCCCCTGCATCGCCGCGCACAATCCTGGCGAAGCGGGCGTCTTCTTCGGGCTGCTGAGCGGACAGCCAGCGCGCATGGCCCATCTCGTCCTTCACGGTGGCCGACAGGCCCACCCGGCGCATGCGGGGCGCATAGTGCTGGATCGCGGCGAGGCCAAGCGCCAGCAGATCGCCGCGTTTGGAAGCGGCGATGGCGTGCACCTCATCGATGATCACGCATTGGAGGTCTTCAAAGAAGGCTCCGGCGTTTTCCTGCGCACAGAACAGCGCAATCTGCTCGGGCGTTGTCAGCAGGATGTCCGGCGGCTTCGCGCGCTGGCGGGTGCGTTTGGAGGCAGGCGTGTCGCCGGTACGAGTCTCGACGCGCAGATCGAGGCCCATTTCCTCGATCGGCGTCATCAGATTGCGCGCCACGTCCTGGCTCAGCGCCTTGAGCGGGCTGATATAGAGCGTGTGCAGGCGGTAGGGGCGGTCCTTGCCCTCGCGTTCGGCGATGTCGGCCAGATCAATCAGGCTCGGCAGGAAGCCGCCCAGCGTCTTGCCGCCGCCGGTGGGCGCAATCAGCAGCGCATCCTCGCCCGCCTGCGCGGCGGCGACCATCTCGCGCTGGTGCGCACGCGGCGTCCAGCCCCGGCTTTCAAACCAGGCTTCAAAGCGGTCGGGCAGGGCGGGCAGGCGGGCGTGTTTCATTGCCGAAAGAGATAGCATGGGCGATGGACGGGCACAGTCTTTCCTCTGTACCGCTCAGGCCCTAGTCTGCGGCGCAACACACTAACCATGAAGGAGACGCCCGATGCGCGCAGCCCTGTTCGCCTTCGCATCCGTTCTGGCCCTGACCGCTTGCAGCCAGCCGGCTGCGCAAACCGACGCGCCCGCCGAGTCTGAAGCGTCCGGCCCTGCGACGACGCAGATCGCGGCCCCGGTCTATCCCGAAACGCGCACGGTCGAGCAGGTGGATGTCTATGCTTCGGCGGTCGAGGGCGAGGTCGCGGTGTCGGATCCCTATCGCTGGCTCGAACAGGATGTGCGCGTGTCCGAGGATGTGGCGAACTGGGTTGAGGCGCAGACCGAGGTGACCAACGCCTATCTCGACCAGCTGCCGGGCCGCGAGCGGATCGCCGCACGTCTGGCCGAGCTGTGGAATTATGAGCGCTACGGCTTGCCGACGACGCGCGAGACCGAAGACGGCCTGCGCTATTTCTTCTCGCGCAATGACGGGCTTCAGGACCAGTCGGTCTTCATGGTTCAGGACGGGCTTGAGGGCGAAGCGCGCCCGCTGATCGATCCCAATGAATGGGCGGCGGACGGCACGACGGCGCTGGCGGGCACGGTGCCCAGCCCGGACGGGACTAAACTGGCCTATCTGATCGCCGATGGCGGCTCGGACTGGCGCTCGATCCGCGTCATGGACGTTGAGACGGGAGAAACCCTGTCTGACGAGATCGAGTGGGTGAAGTTCTCCCCCTTAAGCTGGGCCAAGGACGGCTCGGGCTTTTACTATTCGCGCTATCCTGAGCCCGAAGAGGGCGAGGCCTTCACCGCGCTCAATCTCAACCAGGCGATCTATTTCCACGAATTGGGGACCGACCAGAGCGAGGACGTTGAGATCATGGCCGATCCTGACAATCCTGAAGTGGGTTGGCGCGGATTTGTCAGCGATGATGGCCAATACCTGATCATCAATTCCTCCACCGGCACCGATGGCAATGGCGTTCACATCCTCGATCTGGAGACCGAGGGCGCCGAGCCGGTCGAGATCTTCTCAGGGTTTGGCAACAACCATTCCTATGTGGGCAATGACGGGGAAGTGTTCTGGTTCCAGACCGATCTCGACGCCCCCAATGGCCGCGTCGTATCGGTGTCGCTGTCCGCGCCGGAAGACCTCAGCGACGTGGTGGCCGAGGGTGACGGCCCGATCACCGGCGCCAGCCATGTGGGCGGTCATCTGATCGTGGAGACCATGCGCGATGTGGCGAGCGCGGTCAGCGTCTATACGCCTGCGGGCGATTTCGTGCGCGAGGTGGCGCTTCCGGGACTGGGCGTGGCGTCCGGCTTTGGCGGTGACCCGCAGCGGTCCGAAACCTTCTATTCGTATGAAAGCCTGAACCAGCCCGCGACGCTCTATCGCTATGATGTGGAGACCGGGGAGAGCGAGGTCTTCCGCGCGCCGGAGCTGACCTTCAACCCCGATGACTATGTGGTCAGCCAGACCTTCTATGAAAGCACGGGCGGGGTGCGCATTCCGATGTTTGTCGCCCATCACCGGGATGTCGATCCCAATGGCGTGCGCCCGACCCTGATCTATGGTTATGGCGGCTTCGCCATCACCCGCCGCCCCGACTTTGACGTGCGGCGTCTTCAGTGGATGGAGATGGGCGGGGTCTACGCCATCGCCAATTTGCGCGGCGGTTCGGCCTATGGTCGCGACTGGCACGATGCCGGGCGCCTCGCGAACAAGCAGAACGTCTTTGATGACTTCATCAATGCCGGCCACGCCCTGATCGATATGGGCTGGACCAGCCCCGATCACCTCGCCATCCATGGCCGCTCAAACGGCGGTCTTCTGGTGGGTGCGGTCGCCAATCAGGCGCCGGACCTGTTCGCCGCGGCTTTGCCGGCGGTGGGCGTTATGGACATGCTGCGGTTCAACCAGTTCACTGCTGGCCGGTTCTGGGTGGATGACTATGGCAGCCCGCAGGACCCGGAAATGTTTGACGTGCTCTATGGCTATTCGCCCTATCACAACATTCCCGAAACCGGCGAGTATCCGGCGACTCTGATTACGACGGCGGATACCGATGACCGCGTCGTGCCGGGCCATTCATTCAAATACGCCGCCGCGCTTCAGGCGGCGGAGACGGGTGACGCGCCGACCCTGATCCGGATCGAGACCCGCGCCGGGCATGGCGCCGGCACGCCGGTGTCCAAGCTGATCGAGGAAGCGGCGGATCGCTGGGCCTTCATCGCCTATCACACGGGCCTTGAAATCGAGGACTAGGACGAGCGCCTTTTTCTCATTGAAAACCCCGGAGCCTGGCTCCGGGGTTTTTGCTTTCAGTCTGGTCGCGATGTAATGTGAATAATCAATGTTTTGACATGAGGGTCTCATGAGCGACGCCGACAATCTCGCCCGCCTTGAAGCACTGTACGAGGCGTTCCGTGAAGGTCGGCCCCGTCCGGAAAAGGTGGCCTGCTGGCTGTCTGCAGCCTGTCTGCTCATGCGCGAAGACGACCCGGACGCGCTTGTGGCGCAAGTTCGCGACCGTCAGGCCGCTCTGAAGTCCGAGCTGGGTTGGCGCTCACCGACCGGCGCGCTGCGCTGGCTCTACGCCGCCATGATGACGCAGAACGACATCCCGGTGGAACGCTTCCTGGCGGCGCGTGCGGCCCTGCAGGACCATGTCGGCTGGTTTGACGCGCCAGTCTGCACGCCGGCGGCGCACGGGCGGCGTTGATGCTGTGCGTGGGCTCGAGCGAGGACACGCCGATCGAGCGCTTCCTGGCGATGCGTGAGGCGCTTCAGCCGCCCTGGTGGCGCGCCAGCGCGTCAGTGACGGACACCTATGCCGCCATTCACGCCGCTCGCGGCGATGACCCGGCCGAAGTTCTGGCCTTGCGGGAGGCCGCCGAGGCGGTCTTTCGCGCCAATCCGCGATCCCGGGGCCATACCCGGGATGGCGGCAAGATGTGCGCGCTTCTCAAGGCCGACCCGCACGAGGCGATGGCGCGATTTGAAGCGCTGGACGCAGCTCGCCAGACCCACAAGGCCCTGCGCCGCCATGCCTTCCGGCAGCGTTTCGTTCAATGGGCCATCCAGGGGCTGGGCGTGGATGATGCGCTTGCCATCGAGACCCTGCGCCAGGCGCTTCCGAACTCGGTCACCTCCATGGGCGGGGAACGCACGGCGCTGGCTCATCTTGTTCATACGGCGGGACGGTCCGGGCTTCAGGACGGGGCGCTGAGCGCCATGGACGCCGTCATCGCCGCCCAGACCGCTGTCATGGTCTCAGTCATCACCGCGAGTTCGGTGGCGGTCACCGCCAGTTCCAGCTCGAGCGGCTCGGGTGCTTAAGGTTGAATTAGCCAAGCGTTGCGCAACTCTGTGACGCGTCATTAACCCGCCTGGCCCAAAACTGCTCCATGCGCTGAAACAGCGCGCATTTCCATGATCGGGACAGTTGGGAGCAGGATATGCGTAAGAGTTTACTGGGGTCCGCCATGGCGCGTCCGCCGTGCTCGCTTTGGGCGGCGCGGCGATCGCGCTCGACCATCACGGCCATTCCTCCTGGGGGTATGAAGGGGATGGCGGCCCTGAGCACTGGGGCATGCTGTCGGCGGAATACGCCACCTGCGACAGCGGGACACGAACAATCGCCCATCGACCTTCATGCCGTCAGCGGTCATGCCGACGCCGTGCCGGCGCTGCACTGGGAAGACGGCGAAGGCTCGGTGACCGACAATGGCCACACCATCAAGGTGGACCTTGAGGACGCTGGCTCCCTGCACCTGGGCGATCGCGAGTATGAACTTGTCCAGTTCCACTTCCATGCGGGCAGCGAGCATACCGTGGACGGCCATCAATATCCGCTGGAAGTGCATTTCGTGCACGCCTCCGAAGACGGTCATCTGGCCGTTGTCGGCGTCTTCTTTGAAGAAGGCGCGGCCAATCCCGCACTCGACGCGCTCTGGGCCGCGATCCCCCATGAAGGCGAGCATCATGAGGTTGACGATGTCGATCCGGCTGCGTTCCTCCCGGCGGATCACAGCGCCTGGCGCTATGCCGGTTCGCTGACCACGCCGCCCTGTTCGGAAGGCGTGGCGTGGACCGTGATGCAGACCCCGATCTCGCGTCCGCCGAACAGATCGCGGCCTTCACCGCGCACTACGCACACAACTATCGGCCGGTTCAGCCCCTCCATGACCGGCATCTGTCTGCGGGCGATCTGCACTAGCAAAGCCCGTAACGGGCGGCGCCGCTTTCTCTCCCCCCTCAAGCGGCGCCGCCTCCTTACCTGTCAGGATCTCCGGTTTCCCGGCCCCCGAAGACGCCCTATGTCTTCTCCATGATCCGACCTGAGCAGCTTCTGCGCGAGACCCAACGCGGCCTCTGGTGTGAACCCGGGGGCTTTTTCATTGACCCCATGCGGCCGGCCGAGCGGGCGCTGGTCACCCATGGCCACGCCGACCACGCGCGGGCCGGGCATGATCGCGTTCTGGCGACGCCTGAGACCCTCGCCATCATGGCGGCGCGGTATGGCGAGGCGTTCACGCCGGATCCGGTCCCCATTTCCTATGGCGAACGCCTCAGGATCGGCGAGGTGGAGGTGAGCTTTCATCCGGCCGGACATGTCCTGGGCAGCGCCCAGATCCGGCTCGAATGGAAAGGTCTCGTGATCGGAGTGTCGGGCGATTACAAGCGCCGCCGCGATCCCACCTGTGCGCCTTTCGAGGTGTTTCCCGCCCATGTCTATGTCACCGAGGCGACCTTCGCCCTGCCGGTGTTCCGGCATCCGGATGATGCGGGCGAGATCGCCAAACTGCTCAAGAGCGTGCAGGAGAACCCGGATCGCACCCATCTTGTCGGGGCGTATGCTCTGGGCAAGGCGCAGCGCCTGATCTGTCTGCTGCGCGAAGCGGGTCATGACGCGCCCATCCATATCCATGGCGCGATGGAGCAGCTCTGTGCGCTCTATCAGGATCATGGCGTCGATCTCGGTCCGCTCGCAAAAGCCACCCTGAAGGATGGCGAGGGAACGAAGCAGGATTTCGCCGGCAAGATCGTGATCGGGCCGCCATCCTCGTTTCAGACGGCCTGGGCGCGGCGGTTCTCCGATCCGGTCATCAGCTTCGCGTCGGGCTGGATGCAGGTGCGCGCAAGGGCGCGCCAGCGCGGCGTCGAGCTGCCTTTGATCCTGTCGGACCATGCCGACTGGGACGAGCTGACCCGGACGGTTCGCGACGTGAACCCGGAAGAGGTCTGGATCACCCATGGCCGCGATGACGCCCTGGCGCGCTGGGCGGAACTTGAGGGCTACAAGGCGCGCCCGCTCTCGCTGGTGGGATATGAAGACGAGGATGACTGAACGCCTTGCCTCGTTCCGCGGACCGCGCCTAACTGACCTGATGACCCAGCCGCTTCGCACGCCCCTCACCGATCCGGTCCTGATGACCGTGAACGGCGCCCGCCTGATCGCGGACCCGTCCGGCGCGGCGGTCTGGGCGGAGGAAGGCGTGCTGCTGGTCAGCGATCTGCATTTTGAGAAGGGCAGCGCCTATGCGGTGCGCGGCCAGTTCCTGCCCCCCTATGACACCCGCGCCACGTTGCGAAAGCTGGCGGAGGCCATTGCGATCTATCAGCCGCGCCGTGTGGTGGCGCTGGGCGACAGCTTCCATGATCTGGGCGCGGATGACCGTATGGCCCCTGAAGATGCGGACACTCTGTCTGAGATCGTCGCCTCGGTCGAGGACTGGCTTTGGATTGAAGGCAATCACGACCCGAAGCCGCCGGAGCGCTTTGGCGGCCGCGCCGGGTTCGAGCTTGATCTGGGCCCGCTCCATCTGCGTCATGAACCGCAGGCGGGTGATCATCCTGGCGAGGTGGCCGGGCATCTGCATCCGTGTGCGAAGATTTCAGGACAGGGACGCCGTGTGCGTCGGCGCTGTTTCGCCACCGATGGCGCGCGGCTGATCCTGCCCGCCTTCGGGGCGTTCACCGGTGGGCTGAATGTCTGCGACGCCGCCTATGCGCCGCTCTTCCGTGAGCGTCTGCACGCCTACATGCTGGGCCGTGACCGGGTCTATGCGGTCAGCGGCTCCCGCCTTCTGGGCGATTAGAGGCTGAAGGTCGGAGAACTGCGCACGAAGGCGGTCAGCGCCAGGCACAGCACGACAACAGCGGTCAGGATGAAGCGCAGCGGCATGTACCAGCCGGGAAAGGTGGCGCCGCGAATGGCGGTCCGGTCCCACAGGAACTGGATGACGAAGCCCGCGATCAGCAGGCCCCAGCCGGTCAGCTCCAGATCCAGCGGCAGTCCGGGACGGTTCCAGACCTGGATGACCACCGCGACCATCCGCAAGGCTCAGGAGGATGGACAGCACCATGACCCCAGAGCGCGGCTTGTCGCTGCGGATCACCAGCTCGCTGGCCCAGCGTCCGCCCGCCAGGAAGGACAGGATCACCGCAGCGTAGACCGGAAGGGCGGTCGCCGCCTGCAGCGCGGCCTGGCCGCCCGCCATGACGCCGATGGCGCCGGCGAGGAAGGGCAGAAGGCCGCCAAACCCGAGGATCAGGACCAGAGGGGGAGCTTCGCTAAGACGTTGCATGGCGGGCGCCTCGTATCAGACTTGAACCATTAGCGCCGCTGGGTGACCGCGGCCGCCGTCCACCCGGCCAGCATGGCCAGAAGGACCGAGATAAAGGCGTACACGACCGGACGGTTCTGGGCCAGATCATAGATGGCCCGCTCCGCGCCCGCCTTCACCACGGTCAGATCCGTGCGCCGGGTTGCGATGGGTTGTCCATCCCGGAACAGGTACACATCTGCGTTATAGGTGCCGGTCGCGTGGTCGGGCG
>LZQR01000329.1_pt1 | contig 11904 bp, 14 predicted proteins | sample 768601 | NCBI WGS metagenome assembly LZQR01 (sample SAMN05207299, study PRJNA324521) | oil field metagenome | isolation source: sample BH-FW-24 from oil reservoir | place: India: Bombay High | collected 2015-12-04
CTGATCGTCGCGCGTGTCCGACATCAACTTTCTTGTCCAGTTCCTGCGTCCGGTGTCCTGCGCCCGGTGTCCTGCGTCTGGGCGGTCGCCCCTGCCCGCCCGTTTCTGAACGCTTCTCCTACATGAGCTTTTCAAAAGGGAAACTAGTGCTTGCCCTCTTCGAACGCACGGTTATCGTCCGGGCAGATGATCCACCTGACGAGTCACAAGGTTTTCCATGACATTGATTGCTCATATGACGGACCTGCATTTGCGTCCGCGAGGTTTGCCCTGCTATCGCGTTTCGGACACCAATATGCTCGCCGAGCGCGCGATCAAGTCGCTGAAGAGTCTCACGCCGAAACCTGATGCTCTCGTTATAACCGGCGATATAACCGACAGAAACGATCCAAGGGAATACGCGCTCGCCCGCTCCATCCTCTCGCGCGTCGACATGCCTGTCTATCTTGTGCCCGGGAACCACGACGGCACAGAAGTCATGCGCCGCGAGCTCGGGAGCTTTCCAGGTCTTTCAGGCAGCTTGAAGACAAGATCTGCTATACGGCAGACATCGGCGATATCCGCCTGATTGCGCTGGACACTCATATTCCGGGTGATCCGCGTGGTCGGCTCGGTCAGGCACAGCTTGACTGGCTCGACAGCCGGCTGCGCGAAAGCGCCAAGACAACGCTGATCGCCCTCCACCACCCGCCTGCACTTTCCGGAATCCGACACATGGACGACATCGGACTTGTGGATGCCGATGCGCTTGCAGAAGTTGTTTCGCCACACCGGCATGTTGCGCGCTTCCTGTGCGGTCATCTTCACCGTCCTATCATCGCGAGCTTTGCCGGAAAGGTGATGACGCTTGCTCCCAGCACCGGTCACCAGGTCGTCCTCGACCTGACGGAAGACGGCCCTGCCATGTTCAACTTCGAACCCGCGGCCTATTTTCTCCACTATCATTCGCCGAAAACCGGAGTGGTGTCACATATGGCCTACGTGGAAGCGTATCCTGGCCCGTACCATTTCTTCGCCGATGAAGGCGTCGTCTGGCCGGGAGATGAAACCTGATGTCCGTAATCGCCCTGCCCAAACGCTTCTTGGCGCTGTTGCTGCTTGGCCTTTTCGCGGCCTCACTCAGCGCCTGCGGCGCTTGCCCGGGAAAAAGCGACCTTGAAGACAAGACAGTGCTGACGGACCAGCCGGTCGACAAGGCGCAGATGCTGTCGATGATAAACGCCTACCGGCAGCAAAAAGGCTTGCCCGCCTTACGCCACGACCCGGAACTGGATGTCGTTTCCCAAAAGATGGCACGCCATATCGCCGAGCGCGACAGTATGGACACCTGGGCTCACAGTGCCTTCGGTCTGTCACAACGGCTCGACAAGGCAGGATACGCAAATTACGCAGGCGCGGAAAACCTGGGTGCGGGATACGCTGATCTGGCAGCAGCCTTCCGTGGCTGGCAAGGCTCAGAAGGCCACAACAAGAACCTTCTCAACCCCTACGTGACACGGGTAGGTATTGCCAGAACAAACCGCAACAATGGCAAATGGCGCAATTTCTGGGTGATGACACTGTCCCGCCCTTATGCGGATGGCCGACCGACCGTCCGATAACAAGGCACCTGGAAAAAGGGCGGAGCCAAGCTCCGCCAAAAGGCTTCTTCCAGAGATCGAATGACCCAGCTGTCATCCGGACGCCTCGCAAACAAAACATGAATACACGGCTCATATTTTATTAAGGCCGACGCATCAGCCTGTCAATCGTTCAAAAGGGAAATGGTCGGGCGGCAAATTCGGCTTCGCACGCGGGAATGTCTCGCAAACCACGCTCTACAACCCCGTCGAACAACCTTTTTTTTTTTTTTTTGCCGAACCTTGGCTCCCAACTGCAAAGCTCGGGGGACAACAGCTTGATGCAGGGAATTGCAAGGTCTTGGCGGGTCGCATCAAACTCCCAAAGGCTGATCTCGCGGTCGAAACAGCCCTGAAGCAGGCTTTCAAAGTCGAGGTCTTCTCCAGAACCTCAGGACGTGTGGCAACCGCACCCTGCAACGGCAGATCTTCGAAAATCACACGCCCTCTGGCATACGCCAACTGCCTGGGTAGAGACCTCAGCGCTTCTTTTGTGCCGTGACTGGCGGGATAGGATTTGTCCATCAGAGAGAGCGCGTTTTCCGATTGCAACATTTCCTGAATTGCACTGGTGCAGGCCTGTGCGGTGTCCCAACCGGCGGATGATCCAAACGCACACCCCCGGCCGTAAACGTCATGAGAGACACAAATCACCACCTGGACCGGGAGGTCCGTATCGACGTGCAAGAGCTCCCATTCCCGCGGCTGGTCATCGAGATATTGGACCAGATCAGGAGGGAGCATTTCCCTCACATAGCCTTCAGGTAGAGAAGTTATCCCCAGGCGGTTGTACCAGGCCTGCGCAACTGCATCACGCTCTACAAGCTCAAGAAGTGCGCGCGCGCGCGCTCCCTCAAGATCATGCCAGACAGCGCATCCTACGCTCGAAGCAAAGGGCAAACGTAAGCCCGTGACGTCATCGGCTTCGTTAAACAAAATTCCCAAACTAAGGCACTGCGCCTCTTCATCAGTCTGCAGATTTCGCAACCGGACACGCCTGGCTGAAAGAGATGACCAGTCTGAAGAGTTGACGCGTGAAAGATCCCGCCCGAGACGGAGCCTGCCGAGAGCGACACTTGCCTGGGCTTCACTCAATCCAAGCAATCGACCGAAATCTACCTGAGGTTGTTTTTTGTTGTAATTGAACACCCTATTGTCACTAATCCCTATACTACAAAGGGTTAGCCTTTCGGAAAGCTCTCCAATACAACTAATAGCTGCAATTGATGCGATATCCCCCTGTCCACCGGCAGGAATTGGTGCCCCCACAGCTGGTACTTCTTTTGCATCAGTTTCAGGCGACTTGAGTAACCCGGTGCAAAAATGCACCGGGCATCCGGGGCGTGTCATCGGGACCAGTCTTGGGGAGAATGACGAAAGCAGCTTCAGGAAAAGACGAAGGTCCGGCTCCAGCAAGCGCACACGATCTCCCTCAACGCCCGGCTCCACCGCTATCAGGCCCAAACGCGACAGGTCCGCAAGTACGTCGTCCGCAAATCCACTTTCAACGATCATAGAAGAGACACCGCCGCCAACAGTGAGGATGCGGGACGGCTGCTTATGTTTGATATGGCAATTTACTTCGCCTCACCCTGCAATTGCACACAACGTAGATTAACAAAACTGCCATTGAGCGAGTTCATTCCCTCGTTCTACATTCTATTCGAAAGCAGTCGATCAGTAGTAAACAGTCTCAATACATAACTATTTACTAAAGTTTGACCGAATTTCAAAAATCCAGGTGACCATCCCACCACCAGGCAGGACACATTGCAACTCAACCTATCGGAGGCTCATAATGCACGCTGACACAACTTCCCGGACTGAACTGGAAATTGGCGCGAAACTTGGCGCGATCATTCAGAACGCCACAGCACGTGAGCGGCTGGTTGCCAACCCGGCTGAAGTCCTGGCTGAAGTTGGCATCAACTCCGATGCCGCAATCTTCGCGACACTGCTGACCTCGTCCACCTCATCATCCCGGCAGAAATCGATGCAGCGCGCGTTGTGCTGGCGATGAGAAATATTTCGAAGAACTCGGTAAAGCAGCTCTCGGGACATGCTTTTACGACGACCTGCCGGAATAACTTTTTCTAGGCGGCATGTTCCCAAACCCGACAAAATCGTCGTGCGGCGTTTCATTTGGCATTACCAGATCCGCCGCAGACACACTTCCATTCCCTTCAGACAATTATGGTCGGTTGTTGGATGGTTTGCGAACACCTCAATAGATCTTTGAGTTAGACTATTCTGAATTGACAGGAAGGTGGAAAGCCATGGCGAGATTTCCATATTACAGGAGAAATACAGCAGACCTAGGACGCCTTTTGGCGAAGGCGAATTTAAATCCAGATTTTGCAGAAAAGCTAAAAAGCGACCCCCGATCTGTGCTGGCAGAACTCGGATTGCCTGCCCAAACAACAGAATTGATCGACTTCAAGGTTGTTGACGAGCGTGATTGCTACAAAGCTCGTGTTCTGCCGTTCAAACTCAATCCAGCTAAGCTGTCCTCTGCGGATGTCTCATATGTCACTAGTGTTGCGAAACTCTTGAGCTAGGTTAATCTGGCTTGTTGAACAACACCCTTTGGACCAACTGAGCGCCCCGATCAAAATTTGCCCGAACACGCGCATCCTGGAAAAAAAAAAAATTGATGCGCTGGCGCCACTGCTCAGGTTGAACATTAAGGTTATCGTTAGGCAACAAGAAATGATTTCGTTTCTCGTTGAAACTCTCCAGAATAGTGATTGCCTCACCTTCTCTTCCTGAGCAAACAAGTGCTGCTACGCGTGTCGTCAGGCAACCAAGACTGCTTCCCGTACCCCGTTCAATTTGAACGATGGCGTTTTCGTAGTCCTCAGCAGCAAAAAAGATATTTGCAAGGTATTCGTAGAACACCCTGGGCACGAAAGAGAACAAGCGGAACGCGCGCTCGGCCGTTTCGCGGGCTTCGTTGACATCTCCCGAAAGTGCAAGTCCTTCTGCCACCGACATGAGGTTAGCGGGATCGGAAGAGCTGAGGCGACCCGCGTTTTGGAAGGCGCGTTTTGCTTCTTCAGGCATATTGGAAAGAATTAAGGACCAGCCGTAAACTCGCTGATTCACAGCTTGCCAAGGATCCAGTACGATTGCACGCTCTGCCATATCAAGCAGACTGCTCATTCCCTCCGAAGACGTTCTGTCATTAAGGGGATAATGCAACTCTTGCTTCATAATTATTGATGCCTTCCCGGCATAAATCATGGAGAAGGTTTTATTCGTCTGCTCCAGCTCGTTCAGCAGACGCATAGCTTTTTCATCGGATTGCGGCGTAAAATCCCAAAGTAGTGCCTCGGCCTGACACCAACGCGCGAATGCCGACGTATTGGCAGGGTTCCTCAAGCGACCTGTAGCGTGACCATGAATTCGACCGACAATCTGACTAGCTGCAGGGACGATGCCTTCCCAAAGCGTTAGGTCAACAATCTCATTAAAGACAATCTGCCCGTTTGTACGATCTTCGAATTGTACAACAATTTCCCAGAACGTTCGTCATGCCTAAACCGAAGCAGATAAGCCCCCAATTCATGACCTTCGACAAGGGTTGGTTTCGGGGTATTCTCGTCGCCGAAATATTCGGATTCAAATAAATCGAATGATCTAAAGGACGATAGGCCTGACACGATTTCTTCTCTGAGGTGAACTGCGTCGCTCAGTCCTTTCTTCAGGAGCGATGAAGATACAATCGAAATTCAGGCAGCCTTACAACTTCGTCGCTGTTTGAAAGTCCTCCCCCGATTGGACCTAATGCTTCCTGGCGCTTGAAGAGCTCTTCCCCAGTAGCCTCAACCTCGACCTCGCTAAGCAGTTTCCGAGTCTCGTCATCAGGCTCAGCGTCCAGATGAAGGTGCATTTCCCGTTCGCATGACCGGAATTGCTGTTCGGCACTTTCTCGCTGTCCCAGCTTCATGTAGAGACGAATAAGAACGCGATGAGCCGCCTCAAACGCGGGATCGAGTTTCAGGACAAAACGCGCCCCGGCCTCTGCCTGCACACCCCCGTCTTCCGTGGATATCCTGTTCAGATGCTTGAAGGCGGCGCTGATGAGTTCTGAGCGCACCCGTTCACGCTCGACCGTCAGCCACTCGGAAAATTCAGAATCGATATCGTCGTAGCCGGTCAGGAACTCGCCGCGCCACAGTTCCCCCGCCTTGCGGAAATCAGCTGCCTGCCCACGTTCCAGAAGCATATTCATGGCCATGAGATCAGACGCAAACGCCGATGGGTCGAGTTGAATGTGACCTGGCGCTGAGCGCACTACATCGATGCCGGCCGTTTCCTCGGCGCTTTTCAACTGGCGCAATGCCTGACGCAAGGATTGCATTGCCTTGTGGCGGTCTGTCCCGCTCCAAAGCAAATCCGCCAGTGCTTCCCGGGGCGACGCCATACCGCTCATGCGGCTCAGATAGCCCATGATCGCCAGAGCCTTGCGGGTCTTGACCGCCACAGGTTCCTGGTCGCTATCAAGGAGCAAAGGCCGCCCAAGGCATGCAAAGCAGGACGCGATTGCCATCAATTCCCCGTAATTGAAATGCACGCTTCAGCCGTCGCCTTCGCGCAACCGCGAATATCACGCAACCTGAAACACAACAGCACCTTATCACGCTCATTTCACGCTGCAACAGCATGCTTTAATCGGATGGTCACAGCAGCGACGCTGCAATCGGCAAATCAAATACTGGTGGGTAGTAAAATGTCTAAGACCGTTAGCAAATCGGACCGCACTGAACTCGAGCAGGAGCCTGCAATCGAGGCGATCAAGCGCATGATCCGCTACACGAAAAAAGAATCGGACAAGGACGGCCGTACGTTCTGTTCCTATTTCCTGGATATGGCTCTTCAGTCCCTGGAAGATGGTTCCGAGGACGTGGACATGATCCTGAAAACAAAGATCACGCCGCTCATGGTTGGCCAGAAGGTGGAATCGGGAAAGTCCGAGACGCTCTGACCTTCAGGCGAATCGCGGTCTAGAAACACCGCCGTGCTCCTATATTGCAGGGGCCGGCGGTTTTTGTTTTTGCAGGCTTTTTCCAAGTACCTGACTTGAACGTCCAGTTTAGGACATCTGCACGGCAGGAAGCCTTTCCACGCAAGGTAGAGGCATCGAAGCTCAGGACTTATTCAAAAAAATCAAGGAGATGGCGACTCCGGCAGGATTCGAACCTGCGACCATTCGCTTAGAAGGCGAGTGCTCTATCCAGCTGAGCTACGGAGCCAATTTCTCAGGAACGCAAGCCGTTCCCAGATGAGACTATCAGGCACTATCTCTGAGGCCTGCCAGACGTTCATGCAAACTTGGATCGAGACCAAACGTCCGGAGGCAACCCGATCCGGCGATCGCCTCCACTGACCTAATGCGTCAAAAACCCGGCTCGTGTCGATTCGAAATCGGCGCTTTCAACAGACAATCCGATCTCTTACCGAACAGGTCAGAGGAGCCGAACGTTCTTGTTCAGTGGGTCCAGGGCGCAGACCGGTTGAATTTGAAATTGTCCGCATAGGCAGACCCGCGCACCTTGCGCTCCTGCGCCTTCTCCACCCTGTGCGGAATGCCATGGCGCTTCGCATATGCGACAGCTTCTTCAGAAGTCTCGAAATAAAGCCGGATTTGCTGCTTCATGTCGGACGACGACGTGTAGCCCATCAAAGGTTCGACGGACTTGGCGACCTCCGGCTCGTAATCCAGCACCCATCTCTGGGTTTTCGCCTTGCCTGACTGCATGGCGGTTTTCGCCGGACGGTAGATACGCGCAACCATGTGACAGTGCCCTCAAGTCTGAATATGTGAGATGCAATTCCTTACAGCAGCTTTTTCCCGCCTTTGCCGCCGGTGTCAACACCGATATTGGCCGCAACCCGCAATCTTCGGTTCGGCGACGACTCATTTAACGGCACAAGTATGTATTAACGGTGTTGGTGGAGAGGCGATTTATGACATTCACGTAACATGACATGGAGGCGCAACTCATGCTATTAACTACCCTAACGTGAACTTGTCTGGAAGACGCCGATTTTCGGAACGCAGTGCAGGTTCAAAAAATACAGAATCGCAGGGCCGGACAGCCTGAAAGGGCCGATCCAAAGATCAAAACGATAAGGCTTTGACATGCATTACGAATTTCTGAAAAGACTGGAAGGCTATGTTCCAGAACATGTTCGGCCGGTTACCAGAGCGCCGGAAAAAATTGCGCCGGTCGAACTGAAAGCGGCGATCGACGACGCCAATCTCACTGAAATGTGGGACATGATCCTGACGCTGGACTATTCGGTATCCGATCCCACCGATCTGTCACCGGAAAAACGCGACGAATTCCTGAATGTCATGTCGCTGTTGTTGAAAGCCTTCGACCGGTAGAAATGGTTATTGGCAAACGGCCAAACATGTGTGGTGTCCCTGGTCAATTTTGCCGGATGGAACAAATCAAAACATGAGAGAGGACCGTGCTAACACGCCCTGATACTCATTTTTCGGAACTCGGCACACAGGCCATTGAAAAAGGGCTTGCCGACCCGGCTGTGTCTGCGTTCTACGACAGCATCATGTCGACCGATGCGGTTCAGATCCAGCAATGCCTGAAACCGTTCCTGCCTCATTTGAGCCTTTGCTCGGACAAGATGCCCGGCAACGCTCCTCCTCCGATCTTCTATGTGGGTAAGGAAAGTGGGCAGCGACACCTGTTCGGCGAAGACTGGGCAAGCCCGGCGACACCCGCTTGCGGTCTGCGCACACCTGATCCGGACCTGGAGAAGGCTTCGGCGGAAGGTTATCGCAAGGCTTTGGAAGGCACGCCTTATTACGCTACGCCCACACGAAAATTCAGGTCAATGGCGAACTCTATGAAGTTGCATTCGAACGGTTGATCGTCGCCGTGCGACCTTCGCTGCAATCCGATCTTCGCTTCTGCGCCTACCTGGGCGTCATTCAGGATCTTCAGCGGACGACCTGAGGATAAGTTTTACAAGGCCGTGTAGATCGCTTCTGGTGGCATAGACCAGCCAGTCATCCGGCCTGATATGTCCAGGCGCAATCTCCCAATGCGTTCCGCGTGGCACGAACCTGCGGTAACCGACCCGGATGCCGAAGCCTTTTTCTGCACTTTTTGCGGCCATCAGGCCATAGAGATAGTCCGGCGACCACTTCAATAGTGAGAGCAGAACCCCAACTGGGTCAAAGGCTCGGCAAGGCCCTGCCCCCGGATGTCCCGTCTCAGCCAGAGATTGCCGTGATAGACAATACGCCCGCGCATGAAATAGGCGTCATGTGCGTGGTCTGTACCGAAGCGAACCTGAGGGTTTGGATCGACAAAGATCCTGCGTTGCTGCTGATGCCAGTGCTCGGCAAGGCTCCTGTCTTTCAGGTCTTCCACCTTTGCAGCCTGCACAGACACGACGTTACCATGGCTGTTGACGGCCCCTACCCAGAACGCTGTCGTCCCGTGCAGGTCGAAAAACCGCGGTGAAAAGTCTTCCATCAGGTATTTGTCTTCGGTGCTCCGGACGGTTTTTTCGAAAAGCGCAAAATCCGCGCTTTCCTTCAGAGAAAGCCCGGCCTTTTCAATTCTGGACTGCAGCACGGCTATCGCCGCCGATACATCCAGCGTCGCCTGGTCGTCAGGATCCGGTATCATCAGCCCATCCGGCGCGGCCTGCATGCGTCGCAAGCGGCCTCACTCCCACAGGCATTTGCAAACGCCCGTCCGACCAGTCTGTTATGCTGCGATAAGTTGCACAAGACGCTGCGTAGCTTGGCCCTAGTTATCCCGGCCTTTAGGCACGGAACCACAGCAAGCGCATGGATTTGCATTGCAAAATCCCAGGTCACGCGCACCGCATCACACCGATTTTCAGGAGAATGAATGGTCGGGGCAGCAAGATTCGAACTTGCGACCCTCTGGTCCCAAACCAGATGCGCTACCAGGCTGCGCTATACCCCGATCCGTTGATTTGCTTGGGTTTATAGCTCTGACTGAGGCCAGTCAAGCTAGAACAAAACATGAAAATCTCACCTTTGTGGACAACAAGTGACAAACGTGTCCCGAAATAGTACCGAAATCTGTTCATGCTTGTTCCCATCCTCATCAAGGATCGACCAAGGCCATCGTATGGTGCACCTGCCACCCCGGCCTTGTCTGTTGATTCTAAAGAATCAGACGACCGCCTATGTCTTAAGTTAGTTAGGGAAGGTTAATTGAGTAACATCAGTCAGGGACGGTTCCCGAAACTAACTACTCAAAAATCACCCATGGAAGCATGGCTGCGAAACGCGCTCTTTGATGGCACGATCTTCATGTTACTTAGTTTAATAATAATATGAACTCAGGCCGTTCTAACAATCAAAATATATTCATTCAAATTTTGGGAGATTAGAGTAAATGAATGAAGATTCTCAAAAAGTATATTCGTCTACCGAGGTCTCTCTTGAATCCCAAAAGGAGCCTGCAAACCAAACGATAGGGATTCTTCTGGCAGGCATACTTGCTGGCATCGTCATTACAGCATTTGCGCTCAGCAGTTACTGGTCTCTTCCGGATTGGAAAGGAGAAAGATGGGAACAGTTCTCTTCGATAGTTAGAAATTTGGGACTTGTCATTGTGGGATTTCCTGCACTCTGGTTAGCGTGGAACCGTACACGCACAGCTACACGTCAAGCTGATATTTCCAATGAACAAGCGCGAATAGCCAACAAGCAAGCAGAATTAGCAGAAAAAGGCCATATTACTTCCCGATATCAAGATGGCGCCCGCATGCTCGAAAGTACTGAACTCTCGATTCGAGTTGCAGGCATCTATACGCTTCGTGAAGTTGCATTAACCAATCCCTCGCAGACGTATTTTCTTGTTTTGGATCTTCTTTACGCGTTCGTCACCGCTAAATCTCAACATCGGTCGGCCAAACTTCAATTCCATCCCAAAGGCCAGAGTTATATTGATTATGGGGATTTTCCGACCGACCTGCACGTAGCTTTGATATCTGCAAGCCAAATTCGTGAGCGCGGAACCGAAATCGGATGTGAGGGACAACGGAGTTGGACCGCAAACCTCGCGGGCGCAAATCTGTCTGGTGCTGACTTGGACCGGACGAATTTGTCTCGAGCAAACCTTACACGAGCAAACCTTTCTATGGCGGAACTTAGGTACGCCAATCTATCCAAAGCAGATCTTAAGTTTGCAACCATAAAGGGCGCAAGCCTTATTGGAACCAATTTTTCCGGAGCGAACCTCCATCGTGCCAAGATGAACATTTCGACCGTGAACGATACCAATTTTACTGACGCTCAGCTTGATGGAGCGAACCTATCGGGATCTACACTTAACAATGCAAATTTTACAAACGCTAGCGTTGTTAATGCAGATCTATCAAAGACCTACGCTAAAGGGAGTAACCTGTCCGGAGGCAATTTTAAGGACGCCAATTTCGAAAATATAATTAAACTCAACGAAAGTTGGTACTACGAAGATAAACCACCAACCAACATACCAGACAAGGTTTTGAACCTAGTAGCAATTCGAACTCGAATAGATAGCTAGTTGGCCCGATTTTCAGATTTAGCGATCTAAACGACACAAATCGTCAGCTGCACTTACTAACACCTAAGACCCCCTCCGGATGCCAACTTATTAGGGGATTGTAATATGGCCGTGATCGGATGCTTTCCAGACATCGACCGGCGATTAGTCTTGGCGCTCTGCCGGTATCCGGAGCGTTGGCTGGCACCGGACCTCCCGCGTTTTTTCGACGGAAAGAACTTGCTATGTTTGAAGAAGAGAGAGAATTGCCATACACACGCGCGGACAAATCTTTAGATCGCTACAACGCGCTGTATATCTCAATGCATCGAAATTCTGCTTCGTTTGCTTTGCTCGGGGTCCGTAGCGCATTCGTGCTGAATGGAGCCGCCTTATTCGCGTTCCCACCAATATTCTTAGCTCTGTCACAGAACGGCAATTCTCCTGCGGAGCAATTGACTTGGCCTGCAGCAGCTTTTGTGGTCGGAATACTGTTTGCGGGTCTGTGCGCTCTGACTGCTTTTATTAATTTCCAACTTTTTGCAGAAAGCACAAAATATGATGAGCAATTGGATTTAATTGATCTCACCGAAATACATCACCCCAAAAGTATGAAGAATTAAAAACGCACTACACTAACTATAGAGACAAATACCAACCTGTGAGTGATCGGATTCACAAGTGGACTACGAGGACTGCCCGTATCTCACTTGTTTTTGCGATTTTGAGCATGATCTCGT
>LZQR01000330.1_pt1 | contig 11895 bp, 15 predicted proteins | sample 768601 | NCBI WGS metagenome assembly LZQR01 (sample SAMN05207299, study PRJNA324521) | oil field metagenome | isolation source: sample BH-FW-24 from oil reservoir | place: India: Bombay High | collected 2015-12-04
ACGTGCAGAAGCTCGGGCCCGTAAAGCGTGATCAGCAGCCGCGGCTCGCCCACATGCTCTCCGGTGAAGGACGAAACGAGATCCCCCAGCCGCATCGCCCGCGTCTGCGAACTTCAGATCCACGTGCAGAAGCTCGGGCCCGTAAAGCGTGATCAGCAGCCGCGGCTCGCCCACATGCTCTCCGGTGAAGGACGAAACGAGATCCCCCAGCCGCATCGCCAGCGCGCGCTTGTCATTCAATGTGACAGGCGGAGCGTCGTAAACGAGCACCAGATCAAGATCGGACCAGGCGTCAAACCCGCCATGGACCAGAGAGCCGCCGCCCAGGACCGCGGCCAGTCCCGGTTCCTGAGCGCAGACAGCGAGGGCGCGGTCCAGAAACCGCTGATGAAGTTCGGGAAGCGTGCTGGTCATACCATCCTCCAGGCCAGCACCTCAGGATTATCGAGGCGCCCCCGCACGCGCAACGCCAAACCTGCCCCGTCAGGAAAACTTCACGCCCAGCCCGGCGCGGTCAGGAAAGCCGGCAACAGTCCTTGCGCCGCCAGCGCGCCCAGCCCGACCCCCAGCGCATTGTTGACCGCATGAGCGAGTATGGCGGGCCAGATCGAGCCTGATTGCTCATAGAGCCAGATCAGGACGAGCCCCATCACCGCCGCATTGATCGCCTGATGCGGGACGATATGGGACGCCCCGAAGATGATCGAGGAGACAAGCGCCGCCAGCCAGACCGGACGATGCCCTTTCATCCATTTATAGACAAAGCCGCGAAAGAAGACTTCCTCGGCGAACGGCGTGACCACAAGCGTCATCCCCACAAAGGCCGCGATCATGCCCGGCGAGGCGGACGGTCCGAAATCAAACGGCGCCCGGGTCATCATCGCCCAGGACGGGATCAGCCCGGTCAACGCCTTCACCAGCATCAGCCCCGTCACCGTGAAGCCCAGGCCCGCCGCCGCGCCGGTCAGAAGCCAGCCCGTCCCGACGGGCCTTAATCCCACCGCACGCCAGTCGAGCCCCTTGAGCAAAAGTCCCAGCCCCCAGAGCACGCCCAGAAGCGCGACCGCCTTGCTGAGCTGACTGATGACGAGGATTTTGAGCGCAGTCTGTCGCCGGAGCCAAGATAGGCCTCCATACCGACCGTCTCGCTGACGAGCGCCATATGCGCCCAGCTTAGCGCCGTGTAGGCGGCCATGGCCGTTGCGAGCACAACGATACCGTCCCGAAACCGCCACAGCGGCTGTGTCACATCTTGATGCATGATGTCCTCCCTTGCATGGGAGGAGGCTGTCGCGCGGAGGGTTTTGCGCCTATCGACAGATGTCAGTGATCTGTCAGTCTGCAGATGTCAGCGCGCCGCCGCGGGCGAGTTTCATCGCCTCGCCGCGCCCTTGAACGCCCAGCTTGGCGTAGAGGGTGCTGTTATAGGTGCGAACGGTCGTCGGAGAGAGATTGAGCCGCCGCGCAATCGCCTTGTCGCTCAACCCTTCCGCGAGAAGCGCCAGCAGGGCGCGCTCACGCTCTGTCAGCTGATCCGCGATGACCGGGTCCAGCCCCGCCTCTTGTCGGGAGGCTCGCTCGATGGACAACAGAGCGCCAGAAGCCGGGGCGTAACGCGCGGTCAGCCAGACGCCCGGCGTCACCGCGCCCGCCATATCGTCCTCAAGCGTGAACCGCCGCCCTTCAAGCTCCAGCGTCGCACTCAGGCCTGAGAACAGGCCGGGACGTCTTCGCCAGTAAACATGGGCGACGCCGCTGTCCGTTTCGACCGCATCGCCTTTGAGATCATCCAGTGCGCCGCGCCATTGAAAGGGCGCCCGCCAGCACCGCGCCACGACGATCAGCACGGGCAGCAGGAGCACCAGAACAGGGGAGCGGAACACCCATTCGGGCCGCGCAATCATGAAAGCGATGAGCGCGGCGCCCGTGAGCGCCGCGCAGATCACCGCCAGAGACGCCCACCGCCGTCCCGCCATGAAAGCAATCAGGCGGCGGCGTTCAGCGGACGTCATCGTCGAAGTCCTAGCGTTCGAACTTCTGGAACTTCACTCGCTTGGGCACCAGGCGTCATCGCCCAGGCGGCGCTTCTTGTCGGCCAGATAGTCGGTGAACGAGCCTTCGAACCATTCCACATGGCTGTCGCCTTCAAAGGCGAGGATGTGGGTGGCGATCCGGTCGAGGAAGAAGCGATCGTGCGAGATCACCACGGCGCAGCCGGGAAAGTCCTCGAGCGCGGCTTCCAGGGCCGACAGGGTTTCAACGTCGAGATCGTTGGTCGGTTCGTCGAGGAGGAGCAGGTTGCCGCCCTCCTTGAGCATCTTGGCGAGGTGCACGCGGTTGCGCTCACCGCCGGACAGGATGCCGACCTTCTTCTGCTGGTCGCCGCCCTTGAAATTGAACGCGCCCACATAGGCCCGGCTCGGCACTTCCTGCTCGCCCAGCATGATCATGTCATTGCCGTCGGAGATCTCTTCCCAGACCGTCTTGTTGGGGTCGAGCGCGTCACGCGACTGGTTCACATATCCCAGTTTCACGGTCTCGCCGAGAGTGACCGAGCCCTGATCGGGTTTCTCGTCGCCGACGATCATCTTGAACAGGGTGGTCTTACCCGCGCCGTTCGGACCGATCACGCCCACAACGCCGCCCGGCGGCAGTTTGAAGTCGAGATCGTTGATCAGCAGGCGATCATCAAAGCCTTTCGACACATGGTCGAACTCGACCACATTGCCCCCGAGGCGCGGGCCCGGAGGAATGCGGATGACGGCGGTCGAGATCTTTTCCTTCTCCGCCGCGTCCCGCTTTTCCTCATAGGACTTGATACGCGCCTTGGACTTGGCCTGACGCGCTTTCGGCGCGGCCCGGATCCATTCCAGTTCGCGAGCCAGAGCGCGCTGCTTGGCGCCCTCTTCGCGGGATTCCTGCTCGAGGCGCTTGGCCTTCTGCTCCAGCCAGTCCGAATAGCCGCCCTTGTAAGGCACGCCCTGACCGCGATCGAGTTCGAGAGTCCAGGTGGTGATGGCGTCCAGGAAGTAACGGTCGTGGGTGACGATCAGAACGGCGCCGGGATAGTTCTCCAGGTGATTCTGGAGCCAGGCGACGCTTTCGGCATCGAGGTGGTTGGTCGGTTCGTCGAGCAGCAGCATGTGCGGCTTGGACAGAAGAAGCTGGCAGATCGCCACGCGGCGGCGCTCACCGCCCGAGAGGTTCGTCACGTCGGCATCCGGCGCCGGGCAGCGCAGGGCGTCCATCGCCATCTCGATCTTGGAATCGATGTCCCACGCATCGCGCGCGTCGACCTGCTCCTGCAGCTCGGTCATCTTCTCCATCAGCTCGTCGGAGTAATCCTCAGCAAGCTGCATGGCGATGGCGTTGTAGGCGTCATAGATCTGCTTGTCCTCAGACCCCTCAATGACGTTCTCCCACACGGTCTTGTCGGGGTTGAGCTTGGGCTCCTGCGGCAGATAGCCCACGCGCACGCCCTTTTCCGCCCAGGCCTCGCCGGTGAAGTCATTGTCCTGACCGGCCATGATGCGCAGCAGCGAGGATTTACCCGCGCCGTTGACGCCCACGACGCCGATCTTGGCGTCCGGCAGGAAGTGCAGCGAGATGCCGGAGAAGACCTGTTTCCCGCCGGGATAGGTCTTCGCCAGATTGTCCATGTGATAGACGTATTGATACGCGGCCATAGGCGCAGCGCTCCATTGATGAGGGGCTGAAACTTTGCGCCCGCTATACCGGAGATAGGGGGGCGGATGCAATCGGGGCTGTAGGCCAGACCGCGCAACGCTTTCCAGAGTGTAACGTGAAACCGCGCGAGCGACGTGTCAGGCTTTCCCCAAACGGGGGAGATGCTCATGAACGCCTTGATCGCGCTGGCGCTGGCCGCCGCGCAGCAGACCGCCCTGCCGAACTCGGTTTCGGTCAGCCGGACCGGGGAGGACTGGAGCACGGTCACCCTCACGCTGGGCTTTGACGCGGAGGCGGGCGACAGCCTCGCCTTGCGCTTCCCCGAGCAATGGGGACCCGCGGAAAACCTGACGCAGCTTGTCAGCGAAGTACGCGTCAGCGGCCCGGATGGGCCTCTGGCGTTCGAGCGGGCTGGCGCGTCGCTGTCTGTAACCGCCCTGCCCGCTGGCCCGATCGAGGTCCGCTATGACATCGCGCAGGATTATGAGGGTGAACCGCAATGGGGCGCACAGCGCCTGCCCGGCATGCGGCCCGTCCTGCAGCCGGACTACGCCTTCTTTGCGGGCGGCGCGGTGCTGCCGGACTTTGAGGGGGCTATAAATGAAGTCCGCGTCAGCCTGCCTGAGGACGGCGCGTTCAACCGTCCTGTTGATGAGGCAGGCGAAAGCGCGCCCCTCTCTTACACTGCGCTGACCAACGGCCTGTTCGCTTTTGGGGCGTTCCGGATGGAGACAACCGATGGGGACGGCCTCGCTTTGCGCTCGGCGATCCGGGGCGAGTGGCCGCTTGATGACGCGACCTTGCATCAGGTGACGGCGGACACGCTGGGCCAGGCGGCGAGCCTGTTCGAGGACCCGGCGTTTGCGCAATACTTCGTCATGGTGACGCCGCTGCCGGAGCTGCCCCAGGGCTCGGCGGTGATCGGATCGGGCTTTGATGAGGCCTTCTTCCTGCTCGCCACGCCCAATGCCGATCCTGAAAACCTCATCCACACGATCACCCATGAGTCCTGCACGAATGGATTCCGCGCCGGGCCGGTCAGACCGATGAGGCGACCGATCCTGCCCGCGCCTGGTTCACCGAAGGCTTCACCGAGTATTTCACCCAGCGCCTGCTCCTTCAGACCGGCCGCATCACGCTTGATGAGTTCGCGGCAACATGGACGCGCTTTGGACGGCCTACAGGACATCGGACGTGAACACCCTGCCCGCCGAGGCGCTCAATGAGCGCCTGTTTGAGAGCGAACAGACCGAGCGCCTGCCCTATCAGCGCGGCGCCTTGCTGGCCCTGCATTGGGATACGATCCTGAAAGCGGAGGGCGATGAAGGCCTGACCCGCGTGCTCGCCACTCTCATTGACCGCGCCGACGCGCTGGAAGGGGACGGACACGCGCGCACCCTCTCAGACGCCGCGCTGCACGCCGCCCTGCGCGACGCGCTCGGCGAGCAGTTCGACGCGGATTACCAGCACTACATTGTCGAGGGCGGGCTGATCGATCTGCGCACGCTGACCCTGCCGGAGTGCCTGGAAGCCGACGCCCACGCCCATCTGCGGATCAAGCCGGCTTCTGAAGCGCTTGAGGCGTGTGCGGCAGGGATTGTGGGGAAATAGTCGCGAGCCACTCAGGGCATTCTCAAGAGCCGAAAATGGCGTATGGTTTCTCCAATAGGGGGAAATCACATGAAACGGCTCATTCTTCCAGCCCTGCTTCTGGCCAGCCCGCTCCTTGCCGCCTGCGAGCCTGAAACGCCGCGCACGGTGACAGTGACCGCCGAAGGGTGGGCAGTGGAACCCGCGCACTATGCTGTGGTCGAAGTTCACCTCGGCGCACGCGCGGAGACTCAGGCTGAGGCTTTAGAACAAGCGCAAGCCCTTTTCACGACGTTAAACAGTCAATTGCCCCGATTAGAAGGCATGGAGAGCTTCGCCCTGAGCACTCAAGAACTTGATATTCAGCAAGACTGCCCAAGGGGCCAGAACCGCAATATCTACAGGGGGGCACCATGCGAGGCGGAGGGATATGTGGTGACTCAACGCATCACAATTACAATGTCGCCGGCAGCTCTAGCTGGAAACATGGCGAGCCTTGCCAACGAGCTGGGCGCAGCCGATGCCAGCATTTACGACTTTCTCGCTGGAGATGCGGAGAGCGTTGACAGAAGAGCGTTGCAGGATGCCTTGGCGAACGCCCAGCACAGCGCCAATGCCTTGGCTGAGGCCTCCGGTCTCGAGCTTGGGGACATCATCTCCATTCAACCCGCATACGGGCGCGTAGATGTGAATCGCAGGCGTGTTGATGAGGAAACAATCACCGTAACCGCGCAGATGCGCGCGCCCGTTCAAGAATTGGATATCTCGCCCTCGGATATCCGGGCAGGTTCAGAAATCACCGTCGTCTTCGAACTCGCCGATCCGGTCCCAGCCTCTAACGACTAACCCCTACTCCGGCCGCTGCACATTCGCGCAGGCGTATTCGGCGATATGGCCGGAGATGGCGTTCGGGTCGATGGGCTCGAAATGGTAATTGCGGTGGTCCGCGTTCATCTCGTCCACCGTATGGCCCTGCCCCAGATAACGCACGAGGCCCTCGCGGCAGTTGATCTCGCGCTGCACGAAGGTCTCCCCGCGACGGCCCACGCGGCGGGTGACGATCTCCAGATTGCCGCCGCGGATCGGCACCAGCATCAGCACGTCATAGCGCGCCGCCGGATCATTCGGCACGTCGATCACGGGGAAACGCTGGGCCTGCGCACTGACGGCGAGGCTGGCGGAGAGGGCGAGAGTGACGAGTACAGGCATGGACGCCTCCCAGAAATTGAACGCTTCCGGACATTCTCAGTCTCGCCGAAGAATGCTTAAGATCAGTTACGAGGCCGCCCCGACATTGTCCCCCGCGCGCCCTGCCTGTAGCTTCGCGCCCGACAGAACAAGAGAAGGGGAGTTCTCATGCGCCACGCCCTGTCCACCTGCGTGTGCCTGCTGGCCTTGATCGCCTGCGCGCCATCCACAGACATCCAGGCCTCCGAGCCCGCAGACCCGGCGGCCCTGAGCATTGATGATGTGTTCGGCAGCGCGAACCTCGCCGGCGCCACGCCGCGCGGCCTGCGCTTTTCACCTGATGGCGAGCGCGTGACCTTCCTGCGCCCCAAGGATGACGACCGCACGGTGACCGATCTCTGGGCGATGGATCTCAGCGATGGCCGGACCTACATGCTGGTTGATTCCGCCGTGCTGGCGCCCGATGAGCGGGAGCTGTCCGAGGCCGAGATCCAGTATCGCGAGCGCGCCCGCATCTCCACCTCCGGCGTCGTCAGCTATGACTGGGACGAGACGGGCGAAGCCATTCTGGTGCCGCTCGATGGTGATGTCTTCTACGTCGATGTGAACACCGGCGAGGCCGAGCGCCTGATGCAGACCGAGGCGTTCGAGACCGACGCCCGCGTCAGCCCGGACGGGTCCTATGTGAGCTTCATCCGCGACCAGAACCTCTGGGTGCACGATCTTGAAACCGGCGAGGAGCGCGCCCTGACCACCGAGGGCGGCGATGCGATCAGCTGGGGCGTCGCCGAATTCGTCGCCCAGGAAGAGATGAGCCGTTACACCGGCTATTGGTGGAGCCCGGATGGCCGCTATATCGCCGCGGCGCGCATTGACGAGACCCCGGTCGAGATCGTGCCCCGCTTCGGCATCAACGCCGAGGGCGTCACCGTCACCGACCAGCGCTATCCGCGCGCGGGCACGCCGAACGTGCTGATCGAGCTGCATGTCATCGATGTGGCCACCGGCGAACGGACGCAGGTCGATCTCGGGGAAGAGACCGACATCTATCTCGCCCGGGTGAACTGGAGCCAGGACAGCGGCACGCTGTACGCCCAGCGCCAGAACCGCGCCCAGACCGTGCTCGACATTCTGGCCGCGAGCCCGGAGACCGGCGCGACCGAGACCGTCCTCACCGAGCAGAACGACGCCTGGATCAACCTCACCAATGATTTCCGCGCGCTCGAGGATGGCGGCTTCCTGTGGACCTCCGAACGCACGGGCTTCCGGCACATCTATCATGTGAGCGCGGACGGCGCGGTGCGCCCCCTGACCTCGGGCGAGTGGGTGTCGATGATATCGCGGGCCTGTCCGAAGACGGCGCGACGGTCTATTTCGAAGGCTGGGTGACAAGCCCGCTCGAGCGTCATCTGTACGCCGTGCCCTTTGAGGGCGGCGAGCCGGTCCAGATCACCGAAGGCGAAGGCCGCTGGAGCGTGAGCCTCGGTCAGGGCGGCACGGGCTTCATCGGCAGCTATTCCGATCCCGACACCCCGCCCCAGACGGCGCTCTACGACATTTCCGGCGAGCGCGTGGCCTGGATCGAGGAAAACACCATCGATGAAGACCACCCCTATGCGCCGTTCCTCGCGAGCCATCTGGTTCCCGAATTCGGCACGGTCCTCGCCGATGACGGGGAGACCGAGCTCTACTGGTCCATGCTCAAGCCGGACCACTGCTCGGCGGCCAATCCCTGCCCGGCCATCGTGCAGGTCTATGGCGGCCCGCACGTCCAGACCGTGTCCAAGGGCTGGGTCGGCGCGCGTGATCAGCTGTTCGCGGACGAGGGCTATATCCTCTTCAAGCTCGACAATCGCGGCAGCTGGAACCGCGGCCTCGCCTTTGAAGCGGAGCTCCATGACCGTATGGGCACGGTCGAGGTGCGCGACCAGCTGACGGGGCTCGATTACCTTGAAAGCCTGGATTTCGTGGACAATGACCGCATCGGTCTGTGGGGCTGGTCCTATGGCGGCTACATGACGCTGATGACCACGCTGCAGGCGCCGGGCCGGTTCGACGCCGCGGTTTCGGGCGCGCCGGTGACCGATTGGTCGCTCTATGACACCCATTACACCGAGCGCTACATGGACACCCCGCAGAACAATGAGAGCGGCTATTATGAAGGCTCCGCCTTCGCCCATCTCGACGGGTACGAAACCCCGACCCTGCTGATCCATGGCATGGCGGATGACAACGTCACCTTCGACCATGCACCCGGCTCTATGCCGAGCTGCAGGAACGCGGCGAGCTCTTCGAGATGATGACCTATCCCGGTCAGCGTCACGGCGTGCGCCCGCCCGCCCTGCAACAACATCTGTGGACCACGATCTACGACTTCTTCGGCCGCGAACTGGCCGAGGAGGACGAGGAGTAAGTCTATCGGCGGACCAGACGCGAAAACCCCGGAGCCAAGCTCCGGGGTTTTTTTCTGGATAGTCAACTGACTGTCATCCCGGACGCGAAGCGATCCGGGATCTACCGAAACCGCTCTGTTTTGATCACAGCAATGAAACCGGTAGATCCCGGCTCAGGGCCGGGATGACACTCAGAGGGAATAGAAGAAACACCGCCATCCCCGCCGCAAGACGGCGAGGGCATGAGCAGGGCGCGCGGGAGCAGTCCGGGCGATTATGGGTCTGTTTTATTGGTGTTATGGAGCCCGATAAGGCTCCGCGCGCGGTGGTGTTTTCTACGGCCTCGACCGGCTTGCTGACGCCATTTCTACGCAGCCTGTCCAAGCTGGACGTTTGTCAGACGTCCGCCCAAGGGATTCCTGCCCCAGGGGCGTGGCTCCAACAGGATCGCCGGAATGTACGAAGTCCCGCCTTTTCGCTGCAGCGCGGTGCGTTAAACCGCGCCCGCTCGGGACACCACCCCCCCTCCCGAACCCAACGCGCCGGCCGCCCGCTCTGAAGGAGTGAGCCGAGTATGGGGGAAGGTTGGGAGGGGGAGGATAAGTTGGGGCTTGTCCTCGATGAGTGCGGATGAAAGCAGCGTCGCATGGGCCCCCTGAACTAGTCCGAAGGCCGAGAGGCTCAAGCTCAACATCCCGGTCCTCGGGCTTGACCCGGGGACCCATTAAGCCCCTACCCCGCCTGCGCTTCGAGCCAGAGATCGAAGCGGTCATGGCCCCAATACTTGTCCGCGCCATCAATCAGGAAGGGCACGCCGAAGACGCCGTCTGCGTCGGCTTGCTCGCTATAGCCGTCCAGGATCGCGTTGAGCGCCTCGCCGGTCGGCAGGGCATCGGGATCAAATCCCTCCCATTCCGCCATCATCGCCGCCTTCGCGAGCACGTCCGGCTTGGAGATATCGAGCCCTGCCCCCAGCGCAGGTCAGAGACCGCCAGCGCGAACGCCATGCCCTGCCCGGCGGCGCTTGCAGCGTGAAAGGCAGCGTTTGAAGGCGCGTAGTCAGGATCAAAAGGGTCAGGCAGCGCCAGCGGCAAGCCTTGACGCACCGTCATGCGGTAAACGTCCTGCACCAGGTAATCGCGCTTTTTCGAATTGGACAGCGGATCAACGAAACCGCTCTCCGGGCTGGGGATGAAGGGGATCAGGTCACCCGTGAACCCGGCCCGCGCCAGCTTGTGCAGGCCCAGGCGTGAATAGGGGCTGCGGAAACCGAAATAGCATCGCAGGTCTGAGGCGGTCGTGTCGTTCATGTCGCAAATTCCCGGGCGCGAGGAGAAATTGATCGTCTGCAGCTTAACAGCCACGCCGCAGGGCGCTAACGTTCTGTTAACAGCATCGCGTATGGCGGCCAGTCACATTTGAATGAGCCGCGATGCAGGTCGAGGGGGCCTCTGCCATGGGCGTCAGAACCGAGGGGGATGAGCGGCGATGACATCGGAAGTCATGATCATGAACCGGCAGGCCGTGGTGCTGGCCGCGGACAGCGCCGTCACCTATGGCGGCGGGCCAGGCTCGGTCGTCACGCTGGAAGCGGAGAAGATCCTCCAGCTCGGCCCGAACATGGCGCTGATGGTGTATTCGCGCGGCGACGTGCTGGGCCGGTCCTGGTCGCATATCGCCCACGCCTTCAAGCGCGCCCAGGGCGAGCTCGACTTTGACAGCGTGCAGGCCTGTGCGGACGCCTTCTTCGCCTTCATCGACAACAACCGCCAGCTCTTCCCAGAGAAGGAGGAGCGCGAGGAGCTCGAGGACCTGATGCGCGCGGCCATGCTGACCGTGCTCAATCACGCCCGCAATCTTCGCACCCATGCGCCGGGCCAGTACGAGACCGACGCCGCAGCCTTCGAGGGCGCGCTGGATCTGTATCGCGCGCACCTGCTGCAGGACGAGGGCGGGGCGGAACGGCCAAGCCTTGAAGTCTTTGCGGCTCTGGATCGCGACCGCTTCTACCAGCAATACGCCAGCATGCTCGACAGCCTGATCGGCGAGGCCCTCGGCGAATTCGGCATGCAGGAGAGCATCCGCAACAAGCTCTATGACTTCGCCTATCTGATCATCACGCGCCCCGCCTTCCTCGAGCCCTATGCCGGGCTTGTGTTCGCAGGATTTGGCGAGGGCGACGTCTTCCCCGTCTATTGCCACTATTATGCGTCGATCATGGTCGATGGCGTCATCAAGCGCGCTCATGACGAGACGACCCAGGTCGGCGTGGAGAACGGGCCGAACGCGTATCTGCGCACGTTTGCGCAGGCGGAGATGACCCATGCCTTCCTGCGCGGGGTGCATCCTTACATGTTCGATGTGATGGCCTCGATGAACATGGTGACCAATGAGGCCGCCAGCGAGATCGCCCTGCGCAAGGCCGGCCTCGACGAGGCGAGATCAGTCGGGTCATGGGGAAATGCGCGACTCAGAACTGCTGTCCCTGTCCGCCGAATTCATCCACACCGCGCGCACGATTTCACAGGAAGAATTCATCGACCCGTTCATCGCCGTGGTCGCCGCTTCGGGCAAAAAGCAAATGGGCGAAACCGCCAAGGCTCTGGTGGAGCTCAACATTCTCAAAAGCGACCTGCACCAGACCCAGACCGGCGTGGGCGGCGAAGTCGATGTCGCAATGATCTCGCGCACCGGCGGATTTGAGTGGTATGCTAAAAAATCGTAAACTGCCCCTCCACCCTCACACGTCCTTGAGGAGGTGATGATGAGCGAAGACCCCACACGCCTGAACATCGAACGGGCCCGCGAAGCTCTGGCCCGCGCCCGCCTTGATGATGTCGCCATGGCGGTGCGCGCCCCGCGCCCGGCGGACCTGTCCCGGCTCGAGGAAACCCAGGCGCGGGCTGAAAATCTCAGCGCCCGGGCGGACGCCTTTCGCGACACGGTGCGCTCGCGCATGGGCCTGTCCGCCTATACAGGCGGCGCGGCCAGCTTCACCTCGGGACTGTCGGGCATGGACGCAGCGCTCTATCGCTAC
>LZQR01000331.1_pt1 | contig 11839 bp, 13 predicted proteins | sample 768601 | NCBI WGS metagenome assembly LZQR01 (sample SAMN05207299, study PRJNA324521) | oil field metagenome | isolation source: sample BH-FW-24 from oil reservoir | place: India: Bombay High | collected 2015-12-04
AAAAAAGGTGGCCGACCGACCACCAAAAGGGAACTGCTGAACATGACTGGGGGGTAGTAGTTTGGTCTTCGGATGATTACCAAGGACAGCAGTCGTAGTGCTAGTTTGGAAAGAGAGCGGCGTTTAAAACGTCGCTCTCTTTATTTTGGTCAGGGCAATGTTTTATCAAAACCGTGTGTTTACCAGAACAACCAAGCGAATAGCGTCAGTGCACCGATACACGCAACGTTCAGCACCATACCGATTCGCATCATCTCTTTCTGTTTGATATGACCCGTCGCAAATACAATCGCGTTAGGTGGCGTTGCTACAGGCAACATGAACGCACATGATGCAGCTACAGCAATCAGTGCTGACAGAATGACTGGCGATAGACCAAGTGCTTCTGCAATGGTCGCAAATACAGGCACCAATAGCGCCGCACTTGCTGTGTTACTTGCAAACTCTGTTAAGAAAACAACAAACGCAACCACAGATAGAATCGTAAGTAGTACGCCTGCTTGCTCTAGGAAACCAGCTAGACCATTAGCTAAGAACACGCTTGTGCCTGTTGCTTTAAGGACGTTACTTAGACAGATGCCGCCGCCGAACAGGATCAAAACACCCCAGTCAGTCGTCTTTTCAATGTCTTTCCACTCTACAGCGCGAGAAGCACCAAGCAAAAGAATCGCACCAATCGCCACCAAAGTATCGAACTTCGCGAAGCCGCCCAGCATGGCGTTAATTGGTTTACTGAAAATCCAGAATGTTACTGTTAATAGAAAAATCGCCAGCGTGATCTTCTTACCGTTTGTCCACTCAACAGGTTTGTGGTCAAGTTCGAATTGATGACTTAAATCCGGCTTGGTCATCACGTAAAGCACCAAGACTGCGATAGGCATAAGAATCAATGAAATCGGCAAGCCAAGTTCCATCCATTCAGTGAAGCTCAGACCAACTTCTGCCGCTGCGATTGCGTTTGGTGGGCTACCAACCAGTGTTGCGATACCACCAATCGACGCACTGTAAGCGATACCAAGTAGCACGAATAGGTAAGTGCTGTGACTCTTCTTCGCATCTAGTTTGCTCATTACACCAAGAACCAAAGGCAACATCATCGCTGTCGTTGCGGTGTTAGAGATCCACATTGATAGACCTGCACTTACACCAAACAACATGAAGACCGCGACAGACATCTTACCGCGCGCAATTAGCAATACTTTATCGGCGATCGCTTGATCGAGCTTTTGCTTGTGAAGCGCGGCGGCGAGTGCGAAACCACCCAAGAACAAGAAAATGATCGAGTTGGAGAAGTTGTTCAGTGCGGCTTGGGTATTGAATACGCCTAAGAACACCGCGAGTAACGGGATTAATAGGGCCGTGATGCTTACGTGAATGGCTTCCGTCAACCAAAGTACGGCAACGAAAATCAAGATACATAAGCCGGTTACGACTTGAGGCTCAAAGGGTAAGGTATTGAACAGAATAGCGAATAGCAGGACATTAGACGTCAATATCATGCTGTTGCGTGTGAAGAACCAGTTCTTCAATGTCACAGCGAGTGCGGTCATGGTTGTGCTCCTTTTGCATTGCCTTAGTGTTGGTTTTTATGGCAAAGTAACTGACTTGTAGTTATTTATTGATTTAAATGTTACTGCGAATGCGAAAGGGTGTTTTGTCTGAATCGGCGGCGGAATAAGAAAGTGTGAGGTTGAGAATTGGAAATGGGTAGAAATCTACCCATTTACTTTTAATGAATTGTTATCGAGGTGTTGTATTGAACAAGGATGTTGAAAGAAGCGACACTTTGCTCGACTCACTCAACCGGGATATTGCGTTCGTTGTCGATGGCTTCCTGCTTTTCTTCCACTGCAACGATTGGCTCTTGAGGGCCAAGGAAGCGCGGTTGCGTATTCATGATGTACAAGTCCAAAAATGCTTTCACGCGTGCCATAAGTTCACGTGTTCTCATATTTAGTTTCTGCTTACTCGCTGTTGGGCCCGCTACGGCCAAACACTGTGCATCGATATTATAAGCATCAGCAATAAACAGAGCGCGCTCACAATGGAATCGTTGCGTGACAATCAAGAAACGCTCGGAGCCGAAAATCTTTTTAGCGCGCACGATGGAATCTAAAGTACGAAATCCTGCATAGTCGAGATGAATCACTTCTTCTGGCACACCAGCTCTGAGTAAATCGCGCTTCATCGTCCAAGGTTCATTGTAAGAGCGATGTGCGTTGTCTCCACTCAACAAAAACTGCTTCACTTTCCTTGTTTATACAGCTCGATAGCGGCGTTGATTCTGTGGGTGTAATAAGTATTGAGGATTTTCCCAATGTACTTACTGGTGCCAAGTACGACTGCGACTTCGTGCTCTGGTACTTGTTCGTAGTCGGTAAAGATTTCTTCTTGCGCTTGCAGCACGACCCAACGGTCAATGGCGATAACGGTGACCAAGAGGCCGAGTAAAGAGATCGACAAAACCAAAGCCAGACGCTTCCATGAGAACTTGAGCTTCCAGTTTGACTTTATGCGAGAAAACAGCAAAACGTTCGATGTCCTTATTTCAATGTGTATCCCTCATCATATCTGATAGAAATGAAAAGAGAGAAGCCCATTTATGCCAAAATATGGTTAGGATGAGAAAAAAAAGCATAAAAAACAAAAGCCCCCGCAATGCGAGGGCTAAATATTATACAAAGCGTAGCAAAATTTAGAATGCTGTGCGTTTGTAACGACGGTAAACCGGCTGCCAGAATGCTTGGTCAATGGCATCGTTTAGCGCTTCATCGGTGATTTCTAGCGCAACGCCTTGTTCAATCGCTTTCTTCGCTACAGCGAATGCAATCTTCTTAGATACCAAGTGAATTTCTTCTAGTGGCGGAAGTAGGGCACCGTTGCCGTTGATAGCCAATGGCGAACATGTTGCCAATGCACGGCTTGATTCCATCAACATTTCGTCCGTTACGCGCTTGGCATTCACTGCAAGTACACCTAGGCCAATACCAGGGAAGATGTAGCTGTTGTTACATTGTGCGATTGGGTAAGAGCGACCTTCATGAACCACTGGCTCAAATGGGCTACCAGTTGCTACTAGTGCCTCACCGTTTGTCCAACGAATGATGTCGTTTGGTGTTGCTTCTACGCGGCTCGTTGGGTTCGATAATGGGAACACGATCGGACGCTTGCAGTGTTTGTGCATCTCTTTGATCACTTCTTCGCTGAAGAGGCCTGGAGCACCCGATACACCGATAAGTATAGTAGGCTTAGCGTTGTGCATCACATCAAGAAGTGAGAAGCCATTTCCTTCATTTTCCCACTTCTTCGTGTTATCAAACTTCTGAACTAGGCGCTGTTGGAAATCAAGAAGGTTAGGCATGCTTCTTGCAATAGACCCCAACGGTCAACCATGTAAACTTGTGAACGTGCTTTCTCATCAGAAATCCCTTCCGACACCATTTGCGCGATGATCGCTTCTGCGATACCACAACCTGCTGAGCCAGCACCCAAGAAAGTAATACGTTGATCAGACAGCTTACTACCTGCTGCTTTACATGCTGCAAGTAGAGAGCCTACGGTTACCGCCGCTGTACCTTGAATATCGTCGTTGAAGCAACAGATGCGGTCTTTGTAGCGCTCTAGAAGTGGCATTGCGTTTTTCTGTGCAAAGTCTTCGAACTGGATCAGGGCATCTGGCCAACGGCGTTGTACTGCTTGGATAAACTCTTCAACAAACGCATCGTAATCTGGACCAGTGATACGTGGATGACGCCAGCCCATGTACATAGGATCTGCTAGACGTTGCGGGTTGTTAGTACCCACATCCAGTACGATTGGTAGTGTGTAAGCCGGGCTAATACCGCCACACGCTGTGTACAGAGAAAGCTTACCGATTGGAATACCCATGCCGCCGATACCTTGGTCACCCAAGCCCAAGATACGTTCGCCATCCGTTACCACGATAACTTTAACGTTGTGGTTTGCTGCGTTGTTTAGCAGGTCATCGATACGATCACGGTTCGGGTACGAGATAAACAGACCACGGCCACGACGGTTAGATGTTTGAGAAGTTCTCACACGCTGCACCAACGGTTGGTGTGTAGATGATCGGCATCATCTCAGAAATGTGGTTTTGAACTAGGCGGTAGTATAGCGTTTCGTTCGTGTCTTGGATGTTGCGTAGGTAAATGTGCTTGTCCATGTCACTTTCAAAGCTTTTGTACTGTTGGTACGCACGCTCTACTTGTTCTTGGATGGTTTCAGTCGTCTCTGGTAGAAGACCTTCCAAGTTGAATGAACTACGTTCTTCTCCGGAGAACGCACTGCCCTTGTTCAAAAGAGGGTCGCTAAAAGAGCCGGACCCGCATATGGGATATATAGTGGGCGCTTGTCGTTGTTCATTGGGTGCCTTAAATGTAGGGTTGAAGGATGCGTGCAAAATTCTAACGGGTTCACTATTTAGTTGTAAACATTCGTTGATGTACATCAAACGTAATGTCGCAAAAAAATCCAATTACCGACGAAAATATCGTCACTGAAACGATAATACTGTCATTAATTAGTCAGAAGCGATTCCTAAAGCAGGAATTTCTCACTCAGGTATAATGCCTCGCAATCCACTATCACGTTCTATCTTTTATGTCTCAATTACCTATCGATAGCTTACAAGCTGAATTTGACCAACTCGTGAATCACCACCATTTAGTGGTAGAAGCCGAAACCGGTTCTGGTAAATCCACACGCTTGCCGCTTTGGGCGGCCAATCACGGCCGAGTATTGGTGATTGAGCCACGTCGAATTGCTTGCACATCCTTAGCCGAGTTTCTTGCCGAGCAATCCGGCCAACCACTTGGTAAGCAGATTGGTTACGCGATTAAGCTTCATGCACACTACGATGAAAACACCAACGTCGTGTTCGTGACACCCGGTGTTGCACTACGTTGGTTCGCGGAAGACAAACTGGCTAGCTTCGATATCGTGATGGTGGACGAATTTCATGAACGCCGCTGGGACATTGATCTCCTTACGGCGATTTTAAAGCAAGAAAAACAGCACCGTTTGATTGTCACGTCAGCGACCTTAGAGGGTGAAAAACTGGCGAACTATTTGGATGCCAAACGGCTGCGCTCGGAAGGTCGTTGTTTTCCTGTTACCGTTACCCATCGTTCACTGGATAGCCGTTACTTACCAAATAAAAAGGTTGTGAGAACGATGTTGTTCGCACGGTGAAAGAAGCTTTGGAAGACGAAGAGGGCGATATTCTCGTTTTCTTACCGGGTCGTAAAGAGATCACTCAATGTTCACAGATGCTGCAAAACCTTGATGATGTAATGGTGGTGAAGTTACATGCGTCAGTCAGTGATGAAGAACGACACCGTGCATTGACAGTACAAAAGCAACGCAAAGTGGTGTTGGCAACCAACGTCGCGGAAACCTCTCTGACCATTCCAAACATCCGCGTCGTGATCGACAGTGGCTTGGAACGTAGAACCGTGCAACGAAATGGACGCACAGCACTCACATTAACCAACATTTCTAAAGCCAGTGCGGCGCAGCGAATGGGGCGGGCAGGTCGTGTTGCTGAAGGGGCGTGTATTCGCTTGTTTGGTGAGCATGCTCCGTTGGAACTGGTGACGCCACCTGAATTGCACCGTGAAGAACTTGTAGAGCCAATGCTCGCTGCGGCTTGTTGTGGTTATAGACTTTCCGAACTTTCCTTCCTCGATTCTGTACCTGAAAAGTCACTCAACTCAGCACGCCAAACCCTGCAAGGATGGAAGCGATAGACGAGCAAGGTGACATCACCGAACACGGTAAAAAAGTTTATCCTTTACCAATTGATGCCTTGTTTGCGGATTTAGTGACTCGTATCCAGACCAAATCAGAAAAAGAAGCAATGATCGACTTAGCAGCAGCGCTTTCTGTACCAGCCCAAATTGTCTCAATTGCAAGGTGGGAGTCGGCGGAAGCATTAGCACAAGAAGAACCATTTGGCTGCGATGCCTCGTTGATGATTCGTTTGGTGCGAGGGGAGCAGCTTCCTGGCGTTAATGTTGATGCGAGCGTGCTTGATGAAGCGCGAGGTTTAGCAAAACAAATGCGAGAAGTGTTTGAATTGCCGGATCTTGAAGTCGCATCGCGATACAAACGTGATGAGTTGACCAAAGCCATTGCCACGCTATATCCAGAACTTGTATTTGTGCGCCGAGAACGACGTCGTGACGCGCTAGGCAATGTTGATGGAAATGATGGTCGGGCGCAATAGCCGTTTTCCCGAAAAAAGCGAAGCTGCATTGGTGCTAGATAGTCACAGCGTGCCCGGACGAGGCGTAAAGCAGACTCTTAACCTTGCCTCTGTCATGCTGCCCATTTCACTTAAGTTGTTGCGTGAATTAGAACTTGGCGAGTGGCAGCAAGGCGAAACCAATTATGAGGAAGAAGTGCCGCGCGCGACCATGCATTTGACCTATGCTGGGCGAACCATTTGCACGGAATTCCAAGCGCTTGAAGGTGGTGTCGCCGTTCAGTCCATCGTGGAGATGATTGAAGCCGAAACGCTACTGCCGGGTTTTGCTCCGTTAAGAAAACAGCAAATACAACATTGGAAGATTTATAACGCGCTTGGATTAAATCAAGAGCCTATCGATAAAGCCACGCTTGATGGTTTGTCGTTTTCAACTTGGCTCGTGGAACAGTTAGAAACGCTTGGCGTGGAAAGCATGGAAGACATTGAACTGTTTGAAGCGGACGATATCCCATTCGAAGGCATTCCTGATTGGGAGTATCAGGACTTTGCAGAGCAATTTCCGCTTAAACTGCTGTTGGCTGAATTAAAACTCGATGTGGAGTACTTCGTGTCTCGCAAGTTGGTTCATGTTATTTATACCGATGGCAATCGAAAGGGGGACCCTAAACGCTGGGAGCTACCTCGTTGGTCTGGTTGGAAAGTGCAGTACAAAAAAGCCAGTCGTGTGCTGGATGTGAAATAAGGCAATTCATAACCCGGAACGATAATTGCTTTAATCCGTTTCCCTTGCAGTTTATGACCTAATTTTAGGTGATAAGGAATGAATTTGCCGCTCCTCTTGAGCGGCGTGAAGGAAAACGATGAAATATAAAGTAATTCCATTCTTGTTGTGTCCCGCATTGGCTTACGGAAAAACATTGCACAGATTTCAACTTATGAAGACAACTACGTATTAGGTACATACACCACCGACATCAATCAAAACGCTTACAACGAACTCGGTTCTGAAATGGACTCGCTGCAACAGTTTGAAGTGAAGTTTCAGATCTCAGCTTCGATCCCGTTTTACCGATTCAGCTCTGGCACCGCGTTAATGGGCGCATACACGCAAAAGTCTCTCTGGCAACTCGCTAACTCTGACATTTCCTCTCCGTTCAGAGAGACCAATTACAAACACAAGTGTTCTTGGCTCACCAATCAAACATGCTGTTATTTAACCACTTAGAGTTAGGTTACAAGCATGAATCAAACGGCCAGTCGAGTAAGCTTTCTCGTAGCTGGGATCGTCTTTATCTCGCTGCTGAGCGCTTCTCCGGTCCAGTTGAATACGGTGCGCATGCTTGGTGGGTCGTCACCACAGAAAATGACGACATGGAAGACTACTATGCACCCTATGAATTGTGGGCGAAGTTCTATACTGGCGCTGGTGTGTTTAATACCCGAGGCTTCTACAACTTTGCCGATGACAAAGGTGGCGTAGAATTGGGGTACACCTTGTACTTTAATGACATCTTAGGTTTGTATGTTCAGGGCTACCATGGCTATGGTGAAACCTTGATTGATTATGACCATTCACAAACCCGTATTGGACTGGGAATCAAATTGGTTAACCTCTAGTACCGATTTGCTTCTTCTCCTTGTGGGAGCGTGCTTTTAGTTTGGCGTTTAAAATATTAATCAATTGGATGCGTATATATGGCGAAGCTGTACATCATTTGTTACAAAGCTGGTTTTAATATTTCCTTTTGAGGTCAAATTAAGGCATAAAAGACCATTGTTTTATATCCTATTGCTATATCAAAGTAATTGAACGATATTTTGTATACCTCAGTTCAGAGTGTCGAGGCATAGGATGGAGCAACAAGGAAAGACATGCATTGAATTCGACTACACAAGCTTCCTAGGAGCAACGGGAAGTAAGAAGTGGACCTTTTTGGAGGCCTTCGCCACCATCGCTCCCATTTTTGGTCTGATGTGGAAACAGAACATCGCGGAATTAAGCCAACCAGAGGATCGCCTTTGGGATGCTGCCTTAAAATCGATGTCTTCACGTCAGAGCGATGAATCCAATCTAGTGATGTTGGTGAAACTAGCAAAACTGAAGGAATCCATGAGTTACGTGTAGTGATGCCTTATTCGTTAGACTCTCAGCAGATAGAGTACATTGAATCTCGAAGTAAACTAAAAGTAGAAACTGCAGAGCAAGATGTGCTTAATTTGAAGCTCTAACGCCAAGGAACATTTCCTCAAACACAAAGCGACCTATAACGGGTCGCTTTTTTTGTTTTGAATATCATATTTATCAATAGGTTCATGGTTTGTTGGAAATGTGATGAATATAGAGTATTTACACTTTAATTAACAAAATGTCACATCCAGAAATGCAATTGTCATAACTAGCTTCTAACTTAATGTTTTTAGAGTAATTAGCCAAACAAACCCAATACCAAAATTGGCCTGTTACTTAGCGTAGGAAAACGCGCATCGATAAGAACACAATAACAAAGGAAGTTACTATGTCATTGTCTCGCCGAGATTTTATAAAAGTCGTCTCTTCAGGAGCCGTTGCTACCACACTAACTGCATGTGGGAGTGATGATACAAATACAGTCACCGATGCCTCATTCGAACATGGTGTCGCCAGTGGTGACCCAACTCAAACTCAAGTAATCATCTGGACACGAGTGACTACGGAGGCGAGTTATGTCGATGTCTCTTGGCATGTGTCTGCAACGGAAGATTTCTCTAGTATTGAGCAAAGCGGCACCTTTGCGACAGATACCAGTCGTGATTTCACGGTGAAGGTAGATGTGCAAAAATCTCAACCCCAATACACAGTATTACTACCGTTTTATGGTCGGTGAGGCGAGCAGTATTGTAGGCATAACGCAGACTCTACCAGAAGGCAGTGTAGACAAAGCATCGATGGCCGTTGTGTCTTGTGCGAATTATCCGGCGGGTTACTTCAATGTTTATAAAGAGATTTTGGAACAGCACCAAAAAGCGTCGTTCGATGTGGTTTTGCACCTTGGCGATTACATCTACGAATATGGTGCTGGGGGTTATGCCAGTGAGGATGCGGCAACATTGGGGCGCGAGCCAAGCAAGGGCACAGAATGTATTACGTTAGACGACTACCGAAAGCGCTACGCTCAATATCGCCAAGATGAAGATCTCCAAGCTCTGCATGCAGCATTACCGATGATCGCAATCTGGGATGACCACGAGTTAGCAAACGATGCATGGAAGGAAGGGGCGGAAAACCACCATAACAGCGAAGGCAGTTTAATGACAGACGCGCCGCGGCGGCAGCGGCTTGGACTGAGTGGCTTCCTGTGCGAGAAAACACCTTTTCAAGTATGCTGATTTATCGTCAGTTTGCCTTTGGTGATTTGATCAATTTGATGATGCTCGATACTCGATTGGTAGGCCGCGATCAGCCATTGGATTATTTTTCTCTCGATGCTCCAACTATGGAAGCGATTGGCGGATTAGTTGCTCAGTCTCGCAGTACAGAACGAGAACTACTTGGTACAGAGCAACTCGCTTGGTTAATGAATGCGTTTAATCAAGAAGCAAAATGGAATGTGCTTGGGCAGCAGGTTCTTATGTCGAGAATGGAGCTACCTAGCTCGGTGATGTTGGCGATGTTCCAACTCTTTACGGCGACGGATGAGCAGAAAATGGACGCGCTGCTAGCAGTGAATAATGCGATCGCCAGTTATCTTGCTGATCCAAGTTCGGACACTGTAAAGTTGCCATACAACCTAGACGCTTGGGATGGCTATTATGTGGAACGTGAGCGTGTTTATGAAATCGCTAAAGCAAGCTCAGGCAATTTTATTTGCTTAGCTGGTGATACGCACAATGCTTGGACCAGTGAACTGAAGGATGTGTCAAACAACCCTGTTGGTGTCGAGTTCGCTACAAGTTCGGTCAGCTCTCCGGGCCTGGAAGAATATTTAGCGTTGGAGCCCGTCGCCATTGCTCAAATGGAATATACATTGCCGAATCTAGTTTCTGAACTGCAATGGACAGACATCAAGCAACGTGGCTTTATGCGTGTCACCTTTACACCAGAGAAAGTAGAGTCAACGTGGTATATGTTGTCTACGATTAAAGATAGAAACTATCAAGTAACCAAAAAGTGGCATCCACATCGGATGGGTTGACGCTTGATATAGAGTAGGGACGACTCGTCGCTTGTTCAAAACATAAAAAAGTCCGCACTTGTGCGGACTTTTCGTTTGGTTAATTTAACCGTTCAATACTGAGTGTGACTTCAGTCGATCAAACCGTATTCTTTGCTCAAAATTTCGATGATTTCAGCTTTTGGATCGTTGCTCAACTTGATTGGTTGGCCCGTTATCTTCTCTGCAATACCGATGTAAGTGCGTGAGATGTCCATCAAAGACTCTACTGGCAGTTCGTTATCACGAGCAAGCGCTTCACGTTCTGGCATGCGCTCTTTGTTTAATAGAATATCGGGATCTGGGAAGTGGTTTAGCAAGAACTGACGGAAACCTTCTTTAGAGTTTTCAACGATATTGCCCGCTTGGTACTCTTTCGTATCCCAAATGCGTGATGAATCAGGCGTACCGACTTCATCCATATAAATAAGCTTCTCATTACCTGCCGCGTCGTGTACGTAGCCAAATTCAAACTTGGTATCCACAAAGTTTGGTCAATCGCTTCGAGTGCATTGCTGATAACGTTAAAGCCTTCTTTTAATAGCTTCTCGTACTGCGCGATGTCTTCTGCGTTTGAAAAGTTAAAGGCTTCGAAGTTGTCTACGATGTTCTGGCGAGTAATGTTGACATCATCCGCTTCAGGAACGCCAGGAATGCCTTTCAAAATACCTTTGGTTGAAGGCGTCATGAGCAATTCAGGCAGTGCTTTATCTTTCTCAAGACCTTCAGGAAGTTCAATACCACAGAATTCACGTTCGCCATTTGCGTAGGCACGCCACATAGAGCCCGTGATGTATTTACGGCAGATTGCTTCAATTTTAACTGGCTTCGCTTTTTGTACGATCCAAACGAATGGGTGAGGGATATCTAAGATGTGGGCTATCAGCAAGGCCGTTATCTTTAAACAATTTGAACCAGTGGTTAGAGATGGCGTTCAATGCAGCGCCTTTCCCCGGAACGCCTTTTAGTCCACCTTCGCCGTGCCAGATACAATCGAAGGCTGATATACGATCACTGATCACCATGATGGCCAGTGGCGCGTCAGGTGCGACATCGTATCCTTTTTCTTTGATCAGTCGTGCGCTGTCTTCTTCAGTTAACCAGTAAACAGAGCGGACTTTTCCGCTGTGAACAGGCTTGTGGGTGCGAATTGGCAGGTCGTCATTGACGGCAAGTACTTGATTAGCAAGGCTCATTGCGACATTCCTATCATCTTAATCAAACGTCATAAAGAGAAGATATCCAGCGAGAAGTATGCGCTGAGCATCGATCGATGTACAGCTACGTACGTCTGAGCATCGATCGATGTACAGCTACGTACGTCTGAGCATCGATCGATGTACACTACGTACGCTGCATCACGTGTACAGCATCGATCGATGTACACTACGTACGCAGCATCACGTGTACAGCTCTCTTC
>LZQR01000332.1_pt1 | contig 11827 bp, 18 predicted proteins | sample 768601 | NCBI WGS metagenome assembly LZQR01 (sample SAMN05207299, study PRJNA324521) | oil field metagenome | isolation source: sample BH-FW-24 from oil reservoir | place: India: Bombay High | collected 2015-12-04
GTCTGCCCAGGCCGTGTCCGTCAGACAAACCGCCTCTTTCAGATCACCAGGCTGCTTGAGCGCCTTTGCAAGCGCCGGTGTGCAGACCGGCAGCAATTCGTCTCCCGAAAACGCGATCCCGTTGTCCGGAAGGCTGTCGCAGTAGAACAGGCAGAGATCGAATGGCACCCGCTTCAGGTTCGGCGGTGTTTCAAGGGCTGTGACCGAAATGTCGATCTCCGGCAACTTCTCGCGTAGCTGCGGCAGTCTGGGGGCCAGCCAAAGCTGCGCCAGCGCCGGCAGGGTCGCGATGTGTATCCTGCCGGGTGCAGCATCACGCCTCAGGTCGCGCACTGCAGTTCCAAGCTGGTCGAATGCGGCGACAAAACCCGGCAGTGCCCGCTGGCCAGTGGCCGTCAGGCGGACCCCCCTTGGCATGCCGCACGAACAGGCCGCGCCGATCTCCTGCTCCAGCGCCTTGATCTGCGCTGCCACGGCTCCGGGTGTAACCTGCAGTTCCGCCGCGGCCTGTGCAAACCCACCGAGGCGCGCGGACGCTTCGAACGCTCTCAGTGCGTTCAGCGAAGGCAGTCTGGGGACGGGAGGAGCTACCGACATCTGCAAGACCTATTTTTTCTAGCCCTTGAATTTCTAAAATCTGATTTGCGCGAACACAAGCGGAGATGGACACTTTGTCCAAATAGAACCGGAGTTCCGACATGACCGCGCAAGACAAATGCCCCTGGCTCCCCGCTGTGGCTGCCACCCGTATCGACGAGATCACCCAGGCAACTTCGCCTCTCGGATCCGAAGCAATTGCCGCGCGCATCGAAGCGATGGCCGAGGCCAACAGGACCATCCACGAGAAAGACTGCTTCAATCTCAACCCCGCGACCAACGTGATGAACCCGCGCGCCGAAGCCTTGCTGGCAAGCGGCATGGGGTCCCGCCCCTCGCTCGGCTACCCGGGTGACAAGTATGAGATGGGCCTCGAAGCCATCGAGGAAATCGAGGTGATCGCAGCGAACCTTGCCTGCGAGATTTTCCAGTCGGCTTATGCGGAAATCCGGGTCGCCTCGGGCGCGCTGGCAAATCTTTATGCGTTCATGGCAACCACAAGGCCGGGCGACGCCATCATCGCACCGCCTGCGTCCGTCGGTGGCCACGTCACTCACCACGCGCCTGGCTGTGCCGGTCTTTATGGCCTGGATATCCACGAAGCACCCGTTGATGCCGACGGCTACACGATCGATCTGGAAGGTCTGCGCGCCCTGGCCCTGAAGGTCCGGCCGAAGCTGATTACCATCGGCATGAGCCTCAACCTGTTCCCGCACCCGGTGAAAGAAATTCGGGCCATCGCCGATGAAGTCGGCGCCTTTGTCCTGTTCGATGCAGCCCATCAGTGCGGCATGATTGCCGGTGGCGTCTTTTCCGACCCGCTATCGGAAGGCGCACATCTCATGACCATGAGCACCTACAAGAGCCTGGGTGGTCCCGCTGGCGGCTGATCGTCAGCAATGACCAGGATCTTGCCCGCAAGCTCGACAAGATTGCCTTTCCAGGGCTGACAGCCAACTTTGACGTTGCAAAGTCTGCCGCGCTCGCCATCACCCTTCTGGATTGCGCGATTTCGGCAAGGCCTACGCTGCCGAAATGGCCGCCAGCGCCGGTGCGCTCGCCGCTGGTCTCGAAGCAGAGGGAATGCCAGTGTTCACTACCGCCAAGGGGACAACCGCTTCACATCAGTTTGCCCTGGAAGCGGCAGCCCTCGGCGGCGGTCAGGCAGCTTCGAAGAAGCTTCGCCAGGCAGGGTTTCTGGCATGCGGAATCGGACTGCCGATAGCGCCCGTCGCCGGTGACATGAACGGCCTGAGGTTCGGAACACCGGAACTGGTCCGTTGGGGCATGACGACGGTCGACATGCCAGAGCTGGCAAAATGATAGCCGAAGCGCTGCGATCGAACGATCCGGCAGCGATGGCAGGACGCGTGGCCAAATGGCGCCAGAGTTTCAACACGCTCCACTTCATCCACCCTTGAGAAGCGTCACTCAACCTGCAGATCGGCGGTTTTTTGTTCCGCACTCAGGACCGCTAAGCAGGATCAGTTGCTTCGACGCCCCAGAACAAGTCCGGTGATGAAAGGCAGCAGCAGCACCATTCCGGTAAAGCGGGCGATCTGGTGCGCAGCCACAAAGGCGGGATCGAGATCCAGCATGAATGCGAGCAGCGTCATCACCTCAAGTCCGCCCGGCGCATAGGCAAGTAGGGCCTGGCCAAAGGGAATGTCCACCAGTTCGGCAACGATCCACGCCCCGGCAAGCGAGGTCAGGAACGCCGCCGCAAAGGCGGCCATGGATGCGCCGAGCACGCTGAGAAACTGGCGCAGTGTCATGGACGCAAAGCGGCATCCGATGTGAGCGCCCATCATGACAAAGCACGGCAGCACGATGTAGCCCGGCAGGACAAGGACCAAGAGGCCGGATGCATTGAGGCCGGCACTCATGAAAAACGCACCCGTCAGACCGCCCCCGGAACTCTGGCCTTGATGGCAAGCCAGCTTGCCGCGAGGCAGAGCGGTATCCCGATCAGGAAGTCCTTGAGACCGGAGACATAAATCGTGCCGCTGCCCCCGCCCGCCGGTTCTGCGGAGGACACAACGGCGAAAGGCAGCACCGCCACCAGAACGAACAGACGCAAGGACTGGCTGGAAGCGATGCGGGGAAGGTCCGCCCCTCGTTCGGTGGCGAGGGCTATGACATAGGAAAGTGCACCGGGAATGGCACCGAAATAGGCCGTTTCCCTGGACCATTTCGCCCCGTAGTGCAGAACCGCGTAGCCCGCGAACGTGACCGCCACCATGACAGCGATCAGCATGGCCATGGACACCGGCCACTCCGCCACCCGGTCAACGATATCGGGATGGACACCCGCCCCCATGAGATGCCGATCATGACGAAGAGCGCATCTCGCAGCGGGACCGGCATGAGCGTCGGCACTTGCGCAAGCGTTGCGATGGCAACGAAGACCATGCGCCCGACAGCCAGGCCGCGGGAAGCCCGAACAGGTTGAATGTTGCTCCTCCGGCAGCGGCAATGAGAAGTGTGACCGCAAGTCTTCCGGCGGCAGATTGAAACGAATTGGCAGGCATCGGGAACCGTTGAGCTTGGAATGGCTCCTTGAGCTATAAATGGATTGATCGGCCAGCGCATGGTTGATTGCATGGATCAACATGTACGGCCTGTATTTTATCAGGCGGTTGTCCCCGGCAACTGTACAGGACGGGGCTCTGTGAAAGGTTTACCCTCAATTCCTTCCAGTTCACAGGCCCTGTGTATCGTCGGGCGCATTTCCAGCCGTTCGCACAGGGCGCGCAGGTGGGGCGTCGCCGCCAGGGACCACTTGCCCTCATTACGATAGATCTGCGCCCACCTGGCACAGGCAGCAAGATAGTGGTCGAGGATGGAAAGGTCCTGTCCCAGGAGAAATGGTCCACTCCAAGTGGCAAGTTCAGTTTCCAGATGCGCGAAACTGCCGGCGATCCGGCGGGTCAGCCCAGCGTGAAGGCTCAAGGCCGTCTCCGGTTCGCGAACGTATCTTTCCGGCTTGAAGGAGATCCGAAGGTCGGAATGCAGGGTGTTTGAGAGAAAAACAGCCATTTCAGGAAGCGGCCGCGCTGTGGAGAGGCCGGCCCGAGGCCAGACAGCCGTGCGCATCTGCCAGATGCAGGGCGATCGCGGCGGTTTCGAACATGGGGGCATCCTGACCCGGCACTTCCAGAACCGGGATCAAACCTTGAGGATTGAGCCGCCGATATGCTTCCGAATTCTGTTCGGAGATCAACCTGTCAACAGCCACGTAGTCATAGGGCAGGCCCAGTTCTTCCAGTATCATCCTGACAATGAAATTGGCGCTGTCAGGCGAACCGTGCAGGCGATAGCATTCCAGCCCCTCAGGTTTCCGGGTCGGTTCAGTTGCGACAAGCAAATCGGTCACCCCAAAGCTCTCCATCGAATTGCGTGTCTTTCAAACGGCTGGACTTGAGCGATATCAAGGCACGACCGGGCGAAGGACGGATAGATCGACACATGATGAAAGATCCGCTCTCCTACGCCATGCGCAACGTACCGCGCTATACAAGTTATCCGACAGCACCGCATTTTCATGACGGCGTAACGGCCGGCGTTTATGCGGACTGGCTCAAGGCGCTTTCGCCGCAGGACTCGCTTTCGCTGTACCTGCATGTCCCCTATTGTCGTGAGCTCTGCCATTATTGCGGCTGCCATACCAAGGCGACCCGTCAGGATGCGCCGCTCAAGGCCTATGCAGCGACACTCGGCCAGGAAATCAATCTGGTTGCCGGGCACATGCCGAATGCCGGTCCTGTCCGGCACATTCACTGGGGCGGCGGCACACCCAGCCTTCTGCCACGGCAGAGCCTGATCGACCTCACCGGCCTGATGCGTGTCAATTTCGACCTTGCACCGGACCTGGAACATGCCATCGAACTCGATCCGAGGCTTGTTACGGAACAGCTCGCCGAGACGCTGGCCATCATCGGAGTGAACCGGGCCAGCCTTGGCGTTCAGGACTTTGATCCCGACGTTCAAAAGGCCATCGGCCGTCTTCAACCCTACAGGGTCGTCAAACAGGCCGTAGAGTTTCTGACAGCAGCCGGTGTCACCGCGCTCAATTTCGACCTGATGTATGGATTGCCCGGCCAATCGCCGGAGACGATACTTGATACGGTGGAAAAGACGCTCTCGCTGGCACCCGGGCGCATTGCCCTGTTCGGCTATGCCCATGTGCCTGGATGCGCAAGCACCAGCGCCTGATTGACGAAAGCACCTTGCCGAACGCCGCCGAACGGCTGGCCCTTGCGGACCTCGCCCGCGCGGAACTGCTCAAGGCCGGTTATGTCGCCTCGGGCTTGATCATTTTGCCCGGCCGGACGACAGCATGGCCATCGCCCTTTCGGACGGCTCCCTGAAGCGCAATTTCCAGGGCTATACGACGGACCAGGGCGAACAACTCGTTGGCTTCGGCGTCTCCTCCATCGGACGTCTGTCTGCCGGTTATGTTCAGAACATGTCTGATGTCGGCAACTGGCGCCGGGCAATCATGGCGAGCGAATTGCCGGTTTCCAAGGGCTTGGCGCTTTCTGCCGACGACCGTTTGCGGGCACGGATCATCGAAGAGCTGATGACCAACTATGCCTGCGATCTCGTGCCGGCCTGCCGCGCATTCGGCCTGCCGACAAGCCACTTGAACGATGCTTTCGATGCCTTGCAGGACCTGGCCGCCGACGGCCTGGTCCGTCTGGAAGTGGGCAATGAAACTGCCAGGGTTGAAGTGACTGAGGCCGGACGGCCCTACGTACGTCTCGCAGCCGCCGCCTTTGACGCCTACCTGGCGGCGAGCCAGGCAAGTGGCAAGGCCCGGCATTCTGCCGCGGTTTGAAGAAAATGGCCCCAAGGCGAAACCCTGGGGCCGAATACCGAACTTGCCAGCTTACGGATCGCCGAAGATCGACAACAAAAAGGGCCGCGAAAATCGCAGCCCTTTCCAGGTCGACTATAAAGCAACGGATCAGTGCATACCTGTCATCTGACAGAGGCTGCAGACCTTGTTGAGATGGATCTGGTCGGCGCGGTCGACGCGGATAACGCCCCGGCGCTTCAGATCGGACACAACGCGGCTGACAGTCTCGATGGTCAGACCCAGATAGTCGGCGATTTCCTGCCGGGTCATGTGCAGTCTCAGGTCGAACCCGTCGTCGCTGTCGTCAATCGGCCCAACGCAGCCGACACCACCGCGATCCGGAACGAGATGCATCAGAAAGCTTGCAACCCGTTCGACAGCGGACTTGCGGCCAAGCAGAACGGCATGCTCGTGCAGCACGCGCATCTGGTTGGTCAGGCATCTGGTGAGCGTGCGCTGAAGCGCATCGGAACGTTCGACCTGCTTCAGATCGATTTCCTGAATTTCGGCATTGGTGAGTGTTTCGGCGGTGCAGTCGTTCTCGTCACTGCCGGCGAGACCGAAAATGTCACCGGGACGAAGGACTTCGACAACCTGGCGGCGTCCGTCCGGCAGCAGCTTGTAAAGCATCACCGAGCCCTTCACCAACTCATAGAGCCGCTTTGCGGGATCGCCTTCGTAATAGATCACCGCATGGGTGTCGTATTGGACAGCCTTGCCGCCAAATTCCGAAAACGATGTCTTGCTGGGTGTGCAGATGGGAGCACCTGTCATTCTTGGTGCTGCGCCCTGGCCGGGGGTACCCGCGTCGAAATAAGCCATATGTCCCTCCTTCGTGCCTGTGGCACGGCCTTCATTTGCTACGTCAGCGGGTGATCTCCATTCCTTGGTGCTTCCATTTCCGCACCGCTCGAAAAATCGACCACTGCTTGCAGGTGTCCCGTCCGACACCCCGCAGCTTGCAGGATGCACTCTAAAACGCGGAGTGCACACAACGTAATTCGGTCGACTGCGTAAGATAAACTACATATGAGCCGTAACGCCGCAGCCGACTAAGGTCTAATCAGGCCGGGACCGCCTGCGCGTTTCGGGCGCGCGAAGCCAACGCCCACCAAAATCGGCAGCGCTCAATCTCGAACACTCAATTTCTGAAATTGCTTCAAGCAGGCGGAGAGATCAGATGATCGCCTTCTGAGCCATGGCCGCCGTCAGCATGTCTATCGACAGCGGTTTCCTCAGGACCTTGAGCCCCGGAAGCTCACGAATTTGCTGCAACAGGTTCACTCTCGACTTGCCGGAAATGGCAAGGATGCTCGGAGGTGTTGGCAGGCCCATGAGTTCACGAACGACATCCGTGCCGCATCTGTCAGGAAGGCCGATGTCCACGATCACCCAATCGTCCGACGAAGGAATACCGCCGGCGAAAAAACTCTCCGCATCTTTGTAAGTTATCGGATGATGATCGAGATCTTCGAGCGCAATCGCCAATGCATCGGCGACTGCTTCATCATCTTCAACAATGTGAACAACCACGAATGTAGATCCTCAAAGCCTGCCCCCAACGCAGACGATCAATCATACATACGCGATTTTTTGCTTGCCGGATGTACGCAGAAATACGTTTCGGCATGCCGGTCATCCGGAAATGCATTCCAGCCGTTCACCTGAACCCGGCTTATCCCGAGGCGGAGTGGCCCAAAACAATGCGAACGAGATCCGCCGCATTGCGTGCACCCAGTTTTTCCATGATCCGCGCCCGGTGCACTTCTACCGTTCTCGGACTGATTCCAAGAGTGCGGCCGGCTTCCTTGTTGGAAGCTCCGTCGGTGATTTCCTTCAGGACTTCCAGCTCACGGCGGTCAGCAGATCCGCTCCCTGGAAGGAGGCCGTGACGACCTCGTCCTGACGCTGCTTGGTGATGGCGATGCTTTCCTTCACCCGCTCCAGCACGGTTTCGGCGGAAAACGGTTTCTCCACGAAGTCAAAGGCACCGTTGCGGATGGCTTCAACAGCCATCGGAATGTCGCCCTGGCCGGAAATGATGAAGATCGGCGCCGGATAGTGTTCGGCATTCAGCGCCTTGAGAATCTCGATGCCGGAGCGCCCAGGCATGTGGACATCCAGCATGACACAGGCAGGAACAGCCTTGCTTGCAGACTGCACGAAAGTGTCGCCATCCGAGAAGGTTTCGACCACATAGCCTTCCATATTGAAAAGCACCGACAGGGCGTCGCGCACCGCCGGATCATCATCAACGATGTATATGGCCTCCGCGTCAGCTTTCATGTCCATCACTTCCTCAGCTCATTTCTTTCGAACCGTTCGTTTCGGCTCTTTCTGCAACATCTTCTTCGGGCGGGTCTATTGGCAAAGACAACACGAAGGAGGCTCCTCGTCCGTTTGCCCCCTTCTCCAGGCGCAAATCACCACCATGGTTTTGAGCAATCGAACGGGATATCGCCAAGCCCAAACCAACCCCCTTGTGCTTGGCACCCGTAAAGGCCCGGAACAGGTTGTCAACCAGCTCTTCGGGAACGCCCGGGCCGTTGTCCGTAACCCGAAATTCCAGGCGATCTCCATTCCGGCATACGGCCAGCACTACCTTGCGGTCGGCCTGATCGCAGACCGCTTCGCGCGCATTGCGCAGCAGGTTGATGAGAATCTGCCGAATCTGCACCGGGTCGGCCATCAGTGGCGGCAGTCCTCTTGCGATCTCGGCCTTCATGATCGATCTGCCATTGCCGCTGCCGAGTTCCGCCATTTCCAGGCAGCTGGTGACAAAGTCCCGCACTTCGATCGACTGGCGATTGGGCGTTTTCTTTTCCACCAGTTGACGCATGCGCTGGATGATTTCTCCCGCCCGCTCGGCTTCGCGTACCGCCTTGTCGATAACCTCGATGATGAAGGGATCCAGGGATTTGTCGGCACGGGTCTTGCGCGATACGGATTGCAGGTAGAGCAGTACAGCGGTCAGCGGCTGGTTGAGCTCATGCGCAATCGCCGCGCCATTTCGTCCAGTGCGCTGATCCGGGTCATGTGGAGAAGCTGTGCCTGGGTCTTGGCCAACCGGTCTTCCATCTGTCGGCGCGAGCGCAGGTCGCGCAGGATGCCGATGAATTGTCGTCCGGCCGGTGTCCATGCCTCACCGACAGACAGCTCGATGGGAAAGACCGTGCCGTCCTTGTGGCGGGCCTGGACCTCGCGGCCGATACCGATGATCTTCTTATGGCCGGTGGTGAGATAGTTGTTCACGTAGTATCATGCGCGTTGGCATATTCTGCAGGCATGATCCTGTTGACATTGCGCCCCAGAAGGTCGGCGGCTTCATAGCCGAAAAGCCGTTCGCATGCCTTGTTGAAGGCCAGCACCTGGGCACGATCATTGATCACGACAATGCCGTCGGCCGCGGTATCGAAAACACTGGCAAGACGCGCTTCCGTTACGGCTGCATTGTCATCATCGTGATCTAAAACGTCGTCGCCCACCGTCCCCGCACCCAAATGGAATTCTCGTCCCGTCTAGGTTTAAGGGTTTTCCCGTAGGCCAGCAACCCGTCAGCTCTAAATCTCTGGTATCCAAGTGCTAATTCGACGCACTGCTTCCTCCAGGTGATCCTCGCGCCGGGCATAGCATAACCTTAGGTGATGTTCACCGCCCTTGCCGAACGCAGTGCCCGGTGCAAGACCCACACCTGTCTGGCGAACAAGGTCCAGCGCAAGTTGCGTGTGTCCGTGACGCCTCAATGGAAAAGAAGAGATAGAACGCGCCGTCGGGTGGCAGCACCTTCACGCGGTTAAGGCCCTGCAATCCCTTGAGAACACAGTCACGCCCCTTGCGAGCACGTGCGACCTGCTCCTGCAGGAACGTGCGCCCTTCGGTCAGGGCGGCAACGGCGCCCCACTGCGAAAAGGACGGAACACCCGACGTGGAATACTGGATCAGGTTTTCAAACACCTGGCCGAGTTCCGGCGGCGCCGAGATCCAGCGACCCGCCACCCGGTCATTGCCCAGTTCTTGGACATGGAATTCACGAAGATGATGCGGTCGTCTTCTTCGGCTATATCGTAGAAGGAGGGCGAACGCTCCCCTTCCCCGTAATAGAACAGTGCATAGATTTCGTCCGCGATGATCCAAAGGTCATGCTTTCGCGCGAGATCCAGAAAAGCCTTCAAGAGGTCTTCGCTTGCAACCCATCCGGTCGGGTTGAGGGCGAGTTCAGGAAGAGAGCGGTCGTCTGCGGCGTGATCGCTGCTTCGACGTCCTCAATGGCCAGCCGCCAGCCGTCGCCCTCCTCCCGCATCGGCACACTGACCGAACGCGCCCCGTGAATTTCGATGGCAGCCGATATGTTCGGCCAGGACGCCGTCGGCACGATCACTTCGCGCCCGGCTCCTGCAACCGCCTGCACGGCGAGTTGAATGGACTGCATGCCCGATCCGGTCACATAGAATCGTTCCGGCGAGAAAGGCTTGCCGTAAAGATCCTGATGATAGGCCGCCAGTGCCTCGCGCAGCTGCGGATGCCGCGCTGGTATGTGTAGAACGTCTCGCCCGGTCGAGCGACGCTTTTGCGGCTGCGCGGATGAACTCGGGCGTCGGCAGATCGCCTTCGCCTGCCCAGAGCGGGATCAGATCTTTCCGGTCACGTCCGGCATTGAAAACTTCGACGATACCGCTTTCAGGTGCGGTTCTGGCTTCCGGGCTCAATCGCTCGATCAGGCTGGTCACGTGGCAGATCCTTCATTGTCAATTGGCGCCACCTTATCGGGTTTGCTTGCCAATGTTCCATGAAAGGATGTGAAGAAGACTTCACCGAAGGTGATCAATTCACATACCTTGGGAAAGCCTTGAAAGCAGATCAGTCGCAAGGCGAATAGACAGATCGATTTGGCTGTGGTCGGATCGGACAAGGCAGCGCAAGGGGTTGCCGGGAAACAGGTCCGAGCCGGCCCGACAAGAGGCCGACGGACCCCATGCCGCTCGGGAGGACGGTTACCAGATCATGCTGCATGGATGCTCGTGATACTGGCCGCAACGGCCTACATCCTGTGCTTGTTCGCCATCGCCAGCTTCGGCGACCGGATGCCGCGCCGGTATTCGTCGCGTACGGGCGGCCGCCCCTTCATCTACGCCCTGTCGCTCTCGGTCTATTGTACGTCCTGGACCTTTTACGGCTCAGTCGGCAACGCCAGCCGGACGGGCATAGAATTCCTGACCATCTATATCGGCCCCTTGATTGTTTTCGCGCTCGGTTATCCGCTGCTGCAGCGGATTATCCAGATCTCCAAGACAGAAAGCATCACGTCGATCGCCGATTTCATCGCGCGCGGTACGGCAAGAGCCAGTCGGTCGCAGCACTTGCCACACTGATTGCGGTCATTGGCGTCATTCCGTACATCGCTCTGCAGCTGAAAGCCGTGTCGCTGTCGATCACCACCATGATCGGCCCGCTGATTTCCCCCGGTGACATCTTCACGCCGGTGTTCGATGACGTCACCCTGCTGATTGCCCTCGGCATGGCCATCTTCAGCTGGGCGTTCGGGACAAGACACATTGATGCGACGGAGCACCAGGAAGGCTGATGCTGGCGATTGCAGCCGAGGCGGTGGTCAAGCTTATTGCCTTTCTCGCGGTCGGCTTCTGGGTCACCTACTCGCTTTTCGACGGCCCGGTCGATCTGATCCGTTCCATCTCGGAAGCGCCTGAAGTCGCGCAGATTTTCGAAAACCGCTGAACATCGGCAACTGGCTCGTCATGTCGTGCCTGTCGGCCTTTGCGGTGCTCTTGTTGCCGCGCCAGTTCCACGTCACGGTGACGGAGAACAATTCAGACGCCGAGCTGCGCCGCGCGACCTGGATGTTTCCGCTCTATCTGGTGCTGATCAACCTGTTCGTGATCCCGATTGCAGCTGCCGGCCTGCTGCGCTTCGGACAGGACGTCAATCCGGACACCTTCGTTCTGGCCCTGCCCATAGACGCCGGACACCCGTGGCTTGCCCTCTTTGCCTTCATCGGAGGCCTTTCGGCGGCAACGGCCATGGTCATCGTGGCGACGGTTGCGCTGGCCATCATGATTTCCAACGACATCGTTGTGCCGCTCCTGCTGCGCCGCCACAGCGAGGACGACATCGTCAACATCGGCGGCCAGGACATGAGCGACCGGCTGCTGACGATCCGCCGCCTCGCCATCTTCGGCATCCTTCTGCTGGCTTATGCTACTACAAGGCGGCCGGCAATACCGCGGCGCTCGTTTCCATCGGGCTTCTGTCCTTCGCCGCAATCGCCCAATTCGCTCCCGCTTTCGTCGGCGCCCTCTTCTGGCGCCGGGCCACGTCTCTGGGGGCCATCGCCGGGTTGAGCGGCGGGTTTGT
>LZQR01000333.1_pt1 | contig 11811 bp, 14 predicted proteins | sample 768601 | NCBI WGS metagenome assembly LZQR01 (sample SAMN05207299, study PRJNA324521) | oil field metagenome | isolation source: sample BH-FW-24 from oil reservoir | place: India: Bombay High | collected 2015-12-04
CCAATCTGCTCGAGCGCATTGTTCAAGCCTTGCTCGTCGTCGTTGACAACCGATGCAAAAGCTTGGCGATAACCAGTGCTAAATTGTTCGCTGTATTCGTCATAGGCTCATCAACCAGCATAGGTTCACACGCCATTTTGACGAGATCAAGAATCGCTTGGCGCTGTGCAGGCATAATGGTCTTGCTGAAAAATCCAATCTGCTCGAGCGCATTGTTCAAGCCTTGCTCGTCGTCGTTGACAACCGATGCAAAAGCTTGGCGATAACCAGTGCTAAATTGTTCGCTGTATTCGCGAGTCGCGCCGAAATCTAACAAGCCGATTTGACGGGTGTTCTCGATATACAAGTAGTTGGCAAAGTTGGGGTCGGTTTGGACCATTTTAAATTCGAACAGCTCTCGGAACAGCAATTCGAGTAAACTGTGCATTACAAAGTCGCGTGTGCTTTGGTCATAATGCTCGATTTGTTCAATCGGACTACCGTCAATAAATTCCATTGCGAGCACGGCGTCGGAAGAGCTCTCGGTGTGGATTTTTGGCACGACAAAATGAGAGTGATCCTTCAAAGCGTCATGATAACGAATGGCAAAGTGCGCTTCTCGTGCGTAATCAGCTTCATCATGCAGTTGCTTTTTAGCTTCTTCCAATAGTCCTTTGTAATCAACAGATTCGGGAATCAAGCCAACGACTTTGAGCAGAGTCCCCACGTTATCGACGTCACTGTCGATACTTTTCCTTACTCCCGGATACTGCACTTTGACCGCGAGGTTATCACCTGCATCACTGTAGGCCTGGTGAACTTGACCAATGGAAGCGCTGGCTATTGGCTTGAAGTTAAAGGAGAGGAACTCAGTTTTCCAATTCGTTCCTAGCGCGTTTTCCATTACTGCGTTGAGTTGTTTTGCTGGCATAGGATCTGCGTTTGAGCGAAGTCGCGAGAGAATATCAGCGAGGTCTGGTTCCAAAACATCGCCAGCATCCATAGAGAGCATTTGACCAAGTTTCATCGCTGCACCCCGCAAGTGGGCCAGTTGGTCTGTTAAACGCGCAATGTTTTGCGGCGTTAGTAACAGGTCTTTCGCTTTGGGTTTATTGCCTTTAGCGATTTGTTTGGTGCCTTCAGCAATCACGTTGCCTGCGACTCGGGTTGCAAGGGAAGCGAACTTGCTGAATCTTGAGATGCGATGGGTGGGTAGGCTTCTTTCCTTTGCCGACATGAATTTTCTCCGTTATTTACTAACTATTTGTTATACGGGAAAACTACGTGCTTGGATACAAATGAAAAGAAAACCGCCAGCGGAACTGGCGGTTTGGGAGTTTAGATAGAGTAGAAGAAGTACAGTTGCGACTTCATTCGGATGATGATGCCACGAATCACATCCAAGAACGCTAGGAAACCAATTGGTTTCTCGCCGCTGACCCATGCTAGACCAACTGAGCCGACAGGGATATCGTAGCCTTCTGGCTCATCAATCTTGAGGCGAACAAAGTGGTGTTTGTTCTGCAAGTTCTTACCGGTTGTAGCGCGAACGGAATCATCCAGGCCAAGTAGGTTGCCTTGTGATTCGCCGGTCGCTTCAACAATGCCCTCTACTGTTGCAGAGAAGATCTTGCCAGGGTAAACCGAAGAAGAAAATTCCGCAGGTTGACCTGGTTTGATATTACGAATTGCTTGGTGGTTCACTCGCATCAGAACGTACTTCTCGTTAGTGTACATGTTGATACGCGGCATCATCGATACACGCTGGCCTTCACGTAGGATAAAGTTGGTCACAAAGCCATCTGCTGGTGCGTGCACTTTGGTGCTGTTCAAATCCCATTGTGCTTTTGCAATTTGCTCCTCTGCTTGGCGCAGTTCAGCCTGTTTGGTTTCAACCGCGAGCTCAGCTTTATGAATCGCCAGTTTTGCACGTGAGATATCGACTTGTTTCTTCTTGATTTGAGATTCAAGAGTTAACACGTTGTGGCGTGCCATATCAACGGCACTCGATTGTTTGTCGATGTCGCTTGCCGTAATGGTGTTTTGGACCACGCGGTTTTGTTCAACGTAACGATCCAGCATCTTTTTCTGCAATTTATAATCAACTTTCGCCGCTTCCAATTGGCTTTTTGACGTTTCTAGATCTTGCACCAGTGCTTGATGGTTTGCTTCTTCAATCTCGATATCACCTTGTGCTGTTGCCAGTGCGACTCGAGCAGAATCTGCCGACACATTTGCTTGGTTCAATGCGATCTCATATTGCGTTGGGTCGAGTTCGTAAATGAGCTGGCCTTTTTCAATTTGTTGATTCGGCTTGATATAAATATGGTCAACTTTGCCTTTCACATTGGTTGAATCCGGACGCAACTGGATGTGTGGTGATTGCACCACTGAGCCACCGGATAGATCCATCGGGGTGAAGTTGATGAGGCCTACCCAGACGAACATTAACCAACCCAAGCCGCCTAGGTAAGCGAACGATTTGGTTGCTTTGTTCCAAGGCATGCCGACTAAACGGAGCAGATAGATGAAGAGTGCCCATACCGCTAAACCTTCTAACATTATGCCTCCTCTTGTGGCTGTGTTTCTGTTTGCGGTTTACTTTTCCATGTATCACGCAGATTGATGATGGCTTTTTCCATATCAACGAATGCAAAGATCACGGCTAGCACCCATACCCAGTGCCAGACAAATCCTATCCAGGTGAGGGCGGTAATGAGCCCTATCTGATGATGGTCTTTGCTGTGCGCCTTATTAATTGGCAACTCATGGATTTTCCAAAAGCCGTAACACGCGCCTGCGACACTCGCGATTAAAACGACGGCAGCGACAACATGTAACGCTGTATCTGCGCCTGTTCCGACAAATGGGACACTCAGTAAACTCATTAAACACTCCTCTATCAAACTGTTGGCGTATTGTGATCTGGAATTGAAATAGGTGAGGGTTTGTGACAAATTCAATCACTAGAAGATTAAATTTGATGTGATTGGTTATGAAAACGGTTCGATTTATTCGCGCGATGGGTATTTTAAATATGCATAACCTCGCGTTATCTAAGTATAATTTGAGATCCGAAGAGCTTGGCATCCCTGCATCAGTGTTTCACAACCCGATGACATTGATACCTTTGAAGGCTGTTTCGGAGTGGTATCGACGTATTGAACAACTGACTGATGACCCAGATGTGGTGTTAGGTTTAAGCCGTGGCATTGAGCTGCAAAAGCTTGGTCCGGTCGGACGTTGGTTATACTCAGGTAATGATCTCGCTAGCACCATTCGACGCGTGAATTATGGCGTAAGTAACCTTCAGTCAGGCGCTTTTTAGCGGGTGAGCAATCAGGCAAGATCATCAAATGGACTTACCACAACCCATTTGTGGAAACTTCGGTCAAAGTACATGACAGTATTCGCTGCGCGATATTCATGACCAAGATTTTGCGTGAATTTTTGGGGCAAGATTACAAGCCATTACGTGTGATGATTTCTGGTTCTAGGAAAAATGGTAAACCATACGAAGAGTACTTTGGCTGTGAGGTTGAGTGGAGTCAGCCAAAAACAGAAATCTGGATTCCAGGAGATGACCGCCTCGCTTCGCGTCAAGTAAGCCTCCGTGAAGACTCCCGTCTAGCGATGAGCTTTTCAGATTTGGATGATTTGCTCAACATGCCCGATCCGGAAGATGAGCTTAAAGTGATTTATGAAGTAGTGAGTTACAGTAGCCATTATGGATTGCCGACATTGGAGCGTGTCTCATCTTTACTTGGGCTTTCAGAGCAACAGTTCCAGCGACGCTTGCACAAGTTAGGACTTAATTTCTCTACGGTATCTGGCTACGTATTAAGTAACGTTGCAGCCGGTTTATTGATCAAAAATGTCAGTATAGAGGGGATTGCTGATCGCCTCGGATATACCAATGTCGCGAGTTTTAATCGTATGTTCAAAAAACATCGCGGCTTAACTCCCAAACAATACGCGGCTCGATTGGAAAAATAGTCTTTGTGATGACCAGTGCTGCCAGCACATAAAAGCCCTCAAATGAGGGCTTTGAAATTTTGGGAGCGTTAACGCTTACTCTTCAGGACGCCAGCTCAGTGCACTTGCTACAGCGCCAATGGCAACCACGTCTTTTTGCTTATCGTTAAGCTCGGGCAACATTTGCACTGCGATTGTGCCATTCGTCTGCACTGCCGCAACCTCTTGCGTACCTTGCTTAAAGCTGTAACCCAATGGAATGTCTACCGCTATCATCGAATCAGGGCTCGTGTGAACGGTCTCTACATTGAAATGGGTATTGCCAATGCGAACTACGCCCGTTTCTTTTTTCTCAAGCTGATGTCGATCAGCGCAGATTCGGTTCCATAGCAAACTCACCGACTTTCTTACCATCTTGAGTGATGTCGCAGGTGTATGGATCGTTGCCACCAAAATCAACGCCCATGTAGTTTACCGACATGCCGCCGCCGGTGCAGTTTAGGAGCCAAGTTTCACCGCTGTCTATACGAGTCACTTCTGCGCCCATTGCCCCTTCTTTGAATGAGATACGATTGAACCAGCTTGAGTTTGAAGCACTGCGCGAATATTTGCCTTTGTACTTGCCAGCAAAATCAAAATGGCCATCCGCACCGAATCCCCAAAAGTCGCCGTCGGTTTTCACCAACATTTCTGGTTGCGCTTTTACTGCATCAGTACGATCCATGACAGCAAGGCCACCACAACCAACAAGGAATAGGGGAGCGAGTAGAGTAAGTTTCTTCATGTTTTTCATTGTTTATAGCTTGGTTACATCTAGAGTTTGATCGGTGAACTGGATGTTCTGAATGTCGTACAACTCGTCAATGCCTGTATTGGGGCACTCAACAGAGACGTTCTTCGCTTTGATAACGATACATTCCGCCAGTTTGTGTCGCACGATGTAAGTGTTGACGCCTCCCTCACCATAAATACTATTGTTTTTATGGTTGCCTTCAAATGTGTTGTCTTGGTCATTGCCGATGACATTCATCGCGTCGTCGCCAACGATCTTCACTTTTGTCAGCCATTGAGACTTGTAGGTGTAGGCTTCTACTAAACCATGTTTATTTGGCGCCATGCGGAAGGTAGGAACCGTGCCTGGATTTGTTTTTCTGTGTAGAGTTTGACGCCTGCAGAGTCGATGCTTGCGGTGTATTGCAAGTAGTCGTGGAACAAACCGCCAATCCAATCAATCGCTTGTGGATCTTGGGTTTGCATTTCTTCACGTGTTAACGCTTGGTAGCCATCTAAACCATGCCCGTTTGCTTTTGCAACGCCCATGTAAGCTTCAAAAGCAGCAGCAAAATATTCGTGAGAGTAAGAAGGGCCTGTTAGCTTAACGCGTTCTGGATCGAAGTCGTCAGACTCCCAATCTTCCCAGTCACTCTGGGTTGGGCGCCACACCGTAGGCTTACCTGATTGGATGTCGTTATAAATGCTTAGAGCATGCGCTTGAATGGCTTTTTGTAATGAGGAAGTCGATGCGTTAGGAGCAATGCCTTGCGCTTGGACCAAATGTAGAATCTCTTCAAAAGCGGCATCTCGGTCGGCATGTTCACCCAGATTGGCACAGTAATCGGCAAAGTTACTCATGTAGTGACAATCGCCTTCAACCGTCAGTTCGCGGTACATCAAGGACTGGCTGTTCATCAACCAGTTTGGTGTATCCCCGCTGCTCATCAACGTTAATGCAATGGACTCGATAAGCGTGTCCATGTCGTCTTCACTAAGCACCATCATGGTTGTAATAAAGTTTTCTAATGAGCTGGTATCAAAGGATTGTGGTAAGCCAGAATCTGCAATCGCGTCGTCCAATTTATCTTACGAAGCAACTCACTGATGAAATTTGGATTGAGCATTCGTCATTCTGGTCGTCGTTTTCTGTCAGCATTAATGTTGCACCACGCTCGGCTAGTGTCTTTGCGATACTAGATTTGTCGGCACCATACTTCGAATTTGGCTGGTTTGTGAGTAGGTGCTGAACGATTTTGGCGGCACGAAATATTTTTTCATCATTCGCCCCGTCATCCATCGCGATAATGTGGAACGACGCATTGTTTCCGTCTTGCGAAAGGGAGACTTCAAGGTAGTGGGTAAAGCCAGCATCAGCAGCCACTTGCAGCTTGGCTGGAAACTTTTTGGAAACGACGCTAGGGATCGTCACGGTTTTCAATGTTGGAGCTGATTTGGGAGGCAGCGTGGTTGTTGGTGACTTTGAATTTGAGTCACTACCACCGCAGGCAGTTAGGCTTACTGTACAAAGCAAAGCCAGAGGCGTTAATTGAGCGAATTTCATCTTTGCAATACTCACGGGCTGAAGGTTCGCTGAGGAATTTATTTGCAAGAGTATTTTCTGTCTACATGAGCAATCGTAGTCATAATTACTGTTGATGATTTGTTGTAAGGTTTTTAATTCGACAAAACTAAAATATTAGTAGCTTTATATTTTGTGTTTGGTTTGATTGATAACATTAAATCTTAACTTGTGTTTGCAAATTGGTTTTTTGTTCTTTTGTGTTTTTTGTAGAGAGCGCTTTTTTATAAATGTATGGTTTGTAAGTGTTTGTAAGCACTTTCTGTCGCTAGAGGTTCGGTTTATACGGGTTGCATGGAATAAAACGAGCGATATACTGCTTCTGTTTTATAGGCAGAGTGAATGGATTATGGTCGGTAATAAAATTTTGCTCGTAGAGGATGATTCAGAGATTGCTCGATTAACCAAAATGTACCTAGAGGCTGAAGGTTACCTAGTTACTGTGGTCGACAATGGTCTTAATGCACTCGATGCTATCAAAGAATTGCAGCCTGATCTGGTGTTATTGGATTTGATGCTCCCAGGCAAAAATGGTGCAGAGATATGCCAAGAGGCTAGGGCGTTTTATCATGGGATCATCATTGTGTTGACGGCCACTGATGATGAGATGAGTGAAGTTAGCCTATTTAAATTTGGTGCTGATGATTACCTAACTAAACCAATTAAGGGCAATATCCTCCTCGCTCGTATTGAGGCCTCTTTACGCCGCTACCGTCGCCAAATAGATACGGCTGAAAAGACAGAGCTGAGCCGTTATGGCATCGACTTATGCACCCGTCGCACTAAAGCTTATTACTTAGAGCAAGATATCGATCTCACTGATTCTGAATTCGAAATATTGGAGCTATTAATGCTCAATGTCGATAAACCCGTTTCTCGAGAGTCCTGTTGCCGCCTTGCGCGTGGCATTGAATACTGCATTACTGACCGTTCAATTGATATGCGAATCTCTTCTTTGAGGAAAAAATTCTCAAAAGCCCTTATTCACACCGCTACCATTAAGACCGTGCGTAATCGTGGATACATGTTAACGGGGAAATAGCGGATGTTCTCTCTGTTTACTCGGCTCTATGTTGGATTGGTAACGGGCCTTGCCGTGACTGTCGCCTTGTTTTTTACTATGGGTGACGAGTTTATGCGCAAAACTGAAGTTGGCATCTTCTTGAGTGATGGTACGTATTTTGTCGATCAGTATACTGAGCAACGTGGGACGCCTAACTCACTCTACAAGCAGTTAACGAGAACAGGCAAACAGGATTTTTCATCTTCGACCTGACTCTTCTTAATCACTGGGACGGTTCGCCTCCTTGTTTGGACTGCGAATTGCTTTATCGTATGCAAGGTGTGCCCGTATACTTGAACGATGGCAATATCTACGCTGCGGTTTTTCCACTCCCAAACTCATCAGAAAGTCTGGTATTTAAAGAAAAGCGAGATTTTTTTAGTCCAGATATTGATTGGGATGAAGACTCAGAAAGCATCTTTGTGTTCAGCTTGTTACTCACCATAATATGCAGCTTGGGTGTCATGGTTTATGTTCCGGTGCGTAGACTTGATCGCCAGATTCAACAATTGACGTCAGCACAGCAGCAATTTGGCTCCGGTGAGCTCAGCACTCGTGTGGATTTAAAGCACTTCTCTTCTCCGGTCCGAGAGCTTGCTAATGGCTTCAACAACATGTCGGAAGACATTGAAAGGCAAGTGCGCCAAACACACATTTTCACTCAGGCTATCCCTCATGAAGTTCGAACGCCACTAAGTCGAATCCAGCTAGCTACCGACTTGGCAAGGCGTACGAAAGGTGAAATGCAAGCTGAACTGCACGATGACATTGAAAGATATGTGGATGTGGTGACGGATTTAACGTCTGACATCGTAATGCTTTCCCGCTTGAGCGTGAATAACCATTCGTTAGCCGATTCTGTTGAAACCATTGAACTGCCGCTTTGGTGTAAAAGCCGCATGAATTATCGTGGGTTAGAGTCAGCGAAGCTTACTGTTGAGAATGCTTTGGCTTACCAGTCCATCCACCTGCAACCAACGTTGGGTAATTTGGTTCTTGATAACCTACTGCAGAATGCAAAACGTTATGGCGAGTCTTGTGTGGAAGTGACGATCCGGTCTGTAGAGCACTTCTGGATCGTCGATATTAAAGATGATGGCCCAGGGGTTCCTAAAGAGATGCGTGAAGAGGTATTCATTCCGTTTTCTCGTTTAGATAAAAGCCGTAACGCTGATGTCAAAGGTTTTGGCTTGGGACTCGCCATTGCGTCTAGTGCTGCGAGGCAACTAGGCTGGGAGCTGTCAGTCGGCGAGAGCCACTTAGGGGGCGCGTTGTTTACCGTGCTTATTCCTGCCAGCGATTAGGGTAGGCACGACGGTAGTCTGGCTCTTTAATGCCTTCATACAAATCTTCACAAGCTTGCAGCGGGCCTGCAACAGTTCGGTACGGCAAGACGCCAGCCCAAACTGGAATGTCCATGTCTTGTGCATCGTCGTTAACACCAAAATTGCTGATTTTCACTGATGCTTCCGTTAGTGGTATACGCAGTAGCATGGTTGCTTTGAGTTCTTTCTCATTGCTCAAGCGGATGTCTTTTGTTCTTCCCGGAGCGATTTGTTCAATAAAGTGATTCAGCAATCTGTCTTTCTCTTGGTTATCCGCCACCATCTCAAACTGGCCAAAGACCACGGCACTACGATAATGTGCGCTATGATGAAACGCGCTTCGAGCCAGTACCCAGCCATCAAACAGAGTAAAGGTTAGGCATGTTTGTACTCCTTGTTTGAGTGAGCGCAGTAATCGACTGTTGTTGGCACCATGAATATACACGTAATCATCGACACGCCAAGCCAGCATGGGGATGACTACAGGACCAGACTCGTTGGTTATCGCAATATGAGTGATAAGGCTTTCATCTATGATGGCGTGCAGTTTGTCGACATCAGAGATGGCTTTATGTGCGCCTTTCTTAATTTCCGTTCTGTTGGTATTGGATAACATTTTCTCTCCTTTTTGCTCACAGGGACGAGCACTTGCTTCTCAATCTTTGATTGCAATGTAGCGTTTAACTGGTAGCTTAAAGAGAGCCAGTTTTAACTAATGGATGGATCCAGTTTGTCTTTGATTGATATCGGTGACCTGCATTTAAAAGAAAGTGATGGAACGCGTCAGCAAGCGTTGTTTTTTGCTATCCGCGAGAAGATTGTTCAAGGGCTGTGGGCGAAGAATGGGAAATTGCCGTCTACACGAAAGCTATCACAAGAGCTTGAACTCAGTAGGAATACGGTGATTGCAGCCTACGAGCAGTTAGTGGCTGAAGGGTACTTGAACAGTCAAAAGGGCTCTGGCTTTTATGTTGCAGTAGAACTGCCGGAGCAGTATTTGCCTGAACCCAGTTCAATCAAAACGGGCTCATCACCTAAAACCAACTTTGACATCAACCGCGCATTTGCGCCGGGTGTGCCTGATTTGGAAGCTTTTCCTATGGCGCAGTGGCAAAAGTTACTCGCTCGTCATATGTCCCGTACCTGCTTGCTAGGGAATCAAGATATTCAGGGCAGTTGGGCATTGCGGTGTGCTTTAGCTGACTACCTTGCATCAAGCCGTTCAGTAAATTGCTCCCCTGAGCGCATCATTATTACCTCTGGGGCACAGCAAGCGTTGTCAATCGCGACGATGGTAGCTCTAAACAAGGTGATAAGGTTTTGATGGAGCAACCGGGTTATGCGCAAATGCGAAAGCTAATTCAGTTCCAGCAATATCAGTTTGAGCCTCTATTGGTACGAGAAAAACTCGGTTTTGATGTGGAAGCGGTAACCAGCAGCGATGCCGATGCTCTATATATCACACCAAGCAATCAGTATCCGATGGGAACTACGCTTAATACCGAGCAGCGAGGGAAGATCATCAACTGGGCGGTCGAGCAATCACGTTGGGTTATCGAAGACGATTACGACAGCGAATTTCAGTTTGCCCATCGTCCATATACCAGCTTACAAGGGCTAGCGGCTCAAATGGGGCGAGATGATCGCGTGTTGTATGTGGGCTCGTTCAGTAAAGTGATGTTTAATGGAGTGCGCCTTGGCTATCTTGTGGTACCTGAACGTATAGTTGAGCAATGCTTGGTGGTTAAGGATGCGTTAACCGGTGATTCGCCAACGCACACCCAAGAGGCGTTGGCTGATTTTATTACTGAAGGTGGGTTAATTCGTCATATCCGCAAAATGCGCCGATTGTACAAAACTAAGCATGAGCAGATGTGTTTGGCTGTTGAAAAGCACTTTGGCGATAGAGTTAAGGTGATCAGTCAGGCTGCTGGTCTTCATATCACTTTAAAGTGGTTGCAAGGGGTTGATGAGCATGAATGGACGCAACGAGCTAAATCCAAAGGGATAGTGCTGCGTCCATTGAGTTTTTATGAACATTCAGATTTTAGAACGCGAGACTGGCAAGGCGCTGTACTAGGCTACGGCAATGTCGCGTTGAATGAGATTGATGCGCTGGTTGAACAGCTTTCGGAGTTGTTTGAATAACATCGTTAAACCCTATTCAATTACCCGTCTAGTGTCCTTTTTTCGCCACTGTTTCCATGGTAGGGAGAGCACTGCAAAAATAGTAACGGCGTACAGCATAGACCAACCCAAACAAATGAATACTGCGGTGCACAACACGAGAGAAAATCCTGCGAGGATCTTTCCCCAACCTTTGAGCAGTTTGTAGGCCGCAAGCATTGCCAATAGATAGACCAGCACAAAGATGCCGTTGGCGAGCTTTAGGAAGAACTCCAAATCTAGCCCTGATAGCGGCCCAATAACACAAGAAGCAAGCAATATAGCGCCGACGATTAACGTGGCATTCGCTGGTACGCCTCGAACTGAAACTCTTGCGATAGCGCTAGTTGGTTTGTGCTCCCTTGCTTGGGCCCACACCATTCGAGCCAAACTTTGAGTGTAGAGATTCACACTCGCGAAACACGCTGAGAAACCGATAACACTAATAAGCCATTTCGCATGCTCACCAAATAGATACGCACTCAACCACGGAATTGAGGCATTGTCGAACTCAGCACTGCCGTAAGCGCCAAATTTGAGTATCACGACAGAGCAGGCCCAATAGGTGAGGCCTGCGACAAAGCAGCCAACAATAATAGCAATTGGGAAATCACGTTGTGGGTTCTTAAATTCCTCCCCCATATGCGCAAAGGCTTCTATTCCAACAAAGCACCAAAACATGACGCCTAGTGCTGTCGCAATTGACCAAGTTGAATCCATTGTGATGGTAGCATGGTGAGATCGACGGGGCCAACATCACCTTTCCATAAAAATGCACCAACCAAAGCAAAAATGCTCAGTGCAATGACGGTTTGTAAGCGACCCGATGATTTTGTGCCGAGTAGGTTGACGATGATTAACAGAGCCACCGTAAGAATTTGTGCGAAAAGATGGTTACTCAGTGGCTCTGGTATTAGCTGTTGTAGAAAGCCGGCTGCAAGTGCGACAGC
>LZQR01000334.1_pt1 | contig 11789 bp, 20 predicted proteins | sample 768601 | NCBI WGS metagenome assembly LZQR01 (sample SAMN05207299, study PRJNA324521) | oil field metagenome | isolation source: sample BH-FW-24 from oil reservoir | place: India: Bombay High | collected 2015-12-04
CGGGTTGATGTCCGTGTTGCTCAATGCAGGCATCGAACACGCCAAAGCGCAAGGAGCGCAGCAACTGGATGCTTGTCCAATGGAATCGGAAAAGCCCCTTCAATGGGGAGAAGGCTTTGTGGGTATAGCAGACGTCTTCCGTAGAGCCGGTTTTGTCGAAATCGCACGCAGAAGCCCGCGGCGGCCGCTGATGCGCAAACTTCTTTGATTGGATTATCCGAATGACCGGTGAAACCGACCTTGCCACCTTGATCTCCCAGATGCGTCCGATGCTGGATCCGGAGCCCTATGTGTTCTGCACCTTCGCTTCGAATCCATGACGGACCTGGCGGAATACGACCCGATCGGGCTTTTTGCGGAAACGGAAGGCCTGACAGCCATCCTGCCGGTGGAGCGTGCGCGCGAACTGGGCTTGGCCGAAGCCGAATGGTTTCGCCGGATAACCCTGACGGTGCATTCCTCACTTGAAGCCGTGGGTCTGACGGCGTCGATCTCGGCTGCATTGGCCGCTGAGGGTATTTCGGCAAATGTGGTCGCAGCCTATTTTCACGATCATGTTTTGTGCCCGAAGAGCGCGCCGATGATGCCCTGGCAGCACTGCGCAAACTCGCCGGAGACATCTGACAGTGCTTTTCCGGGTTGGCCGAACTTCGGGCTGGGTGGCGAATTCGGTGGATTTTCCCTTGCAATTTCCGGTTTGCCTTCCCATTCCTAAGCGGGAGCAAGCGGGGTAAGAGCATGCAACGGGTCAAGCGGCGTCTGGCGGCAGTTATGTGCGCAGACGTTGCGCAATATTCCAAGCTCATGGAGCGGGATGAAGACGGAACGCTGGACCGGCTCAAGGCCTATCGGTTGGTGATGTCTGCGCTGACCGAGCGTCACAATGGACGTATCGTCAACACATGGGGTGATGCTGTCATCATCGAGTTCGCCTCGGTGATGGAGGCCGTTCAATGCGCCGTCGACATTCAGAACGAGCTTTCCGTTCGCAATGCGGACCTTCCGGACCTGAACAGGATGGAGTTTCGCATCGGTATCAATCTCGGCGACATCATGGTCGAGGGCGAGGATATCTACGGCGACGGTGTGAATGTTGCTGCCCGTTTGCAGGAAATCGCGCCGAGGGGCGGGATCATGCTCTCCCAATCGGTCTATGACCAGGTCAAGACCAAGATGGCGCTGGGCTTTGAGCCGCTTGGCCCTCAGCACGTCAAGAACGTTACCGATCCCGTTGAAACCTATTGCGTGCGTATTGGTGGTCGCAATGCGCCGGAAGAAAAAAGTTCCGGGCAGGAGACGAACGGAACTGCGGAGCGACGCCAGACCGAAATTCCAAGACCGGAATGGGAACGAGACACCCAGGCGGTTGCCTCCGGGTTTGAACAGGCGCGCCGTTGGTTGAGGGCTCAGCCAAAGCGGGTGCGAAGCTGCGTTTTCATGATCGGCCTGTTTTTCGTGATTAACCTGCTGACATCTGGCTTGTCCACATTGTGGTTCGTCTGGCCGTCCCTGCCTTTCGCAGCATGCTGGTTTGGTATCTGCTTGTCGGGCGACAGGAAAAGCGCTTCGGCGAGACGACGGGACCGGGTGATTGAGAGAGGGCAATGTCACCTGTTGCCGATCTGATAACTCTTTTCACGCTAATCAGGGTCTGATGATTTGCGAGTGCAACTGACTTCGCTTACACATGGACCAACGCGGGGCGGCGAAACATTCCGTCAGCCCATCGAAAATGCCGGCCAGGCCGGCCCAACAGCAAGGGAGCTTAATCCTGCGCATGAAAAACTATTCGACCACGGTGCCTGCACGCCTCGACGATGAAGACGAGGATAAGCCCAAGAGCCAGCCGTCGATCCAGGTCGACAAGCATCTGTTCGAAGCGCGCACAGTTCTGATCACCGGTCCGGTGACACAGGACATGGCCCGCGACGTGTGCGCCCGGCTTCTGGCGCTGGCGCAGGTTTCCAACGACCCGATCACGGTCATTGTTTCGTCTCCGGGCGGTCATGTCGAATCCGGTGACATGATTCACGACACCATCAAGTTCATCGCACCCGAGGTCCGCATCCTCGGCATGGGCTGGGTGGCCAGCGCCGGTGCGCTGATCTACGTGTCGGTTCCCAAGGACAAGCGTTTCTGCACGCCGAACACTCGCTTCCTGCTTCATCAACCGTCCGGTGGTGCCGGCGGCATGGCTACGGATATCGAGATCCAGGCCAAGGAAATCATCAAGATGCGCGATCGACTGAACAAGATCTTCGCGGCGGCGACAGGCCAGCCGATCGAACGGATCGAAAAAGACACCGATCGCGACTACTGGATGAGCCGGAAGAGGGTATCGACTACGGTCTGGTCGGCAAGATCGTCACGAGCGTGGACGAACTGGGTTGATCCCGACTGACCTGACTGCAAACGTAGAAACGCCGGCAAATGCCGGCGTTTTTTCTATCCGAACCGATCAGAGGCAGATCGGTTCGGGTTCGACGGAATAGACCATTACCGGTGCAACCGGCTTGGGGTTGAGCACGTGCGGCCGAAGTCGGGACATGAGCTCACGCAGGTGCTCTTCGTCTCCGGGGGCAGGGCGCCGTCGAAGATGACTGCGACAAGGTGATCCACGAAGCGTTCGTAGATGTTGTTGCAGGTGCAGATCGGCGCCAGCAGTTCACAGACGGGCTTGCCGTCGTAAAATGGCGCTCCACCGGCAAGGAAGATCAGGAACTCGGTCAGATCGTCCGAGTGTTCGAATTCCGGCAGAAAGCTGGTCACGTCGAAACACGGGTCCTGTTCCAGTCTCGCTTTGAGGCGAGGCATTGCCCGCATGATCGCCGTGCGACCGCCTAGTTTCAAATAGAGTGTCATCTGGCTAACCCTCATTGATCCTTCATTACGATGTCGCCAAGATGACTCAGAAAGCGTGCCAGCCCTGTGACTCCGATCACGGATAAACCCTTTGTCAAAATCACCAGTGCCCGCTAATGGCGCATTGGTGCGGTGAAAACAGCCCCAAAGCGGCCGTTTTCAACGGTTTGAGCAGGAAGATGTCGGTAAAATGTGACAGGCGCGTTACAGGACCCGTAATCAGCGGTCGGTCAGGTCTCGCGGAGGCATCGGCGTCCACATTGTTAAAATAGTGAGGCAACTAAGGAATGCGCGCGGTGGTCGGATCGGCGAAAAGCCTGACCAAATCGAAGCTGCCGGCAATAGCCAAAGTTCGGATCAACTTCAGAAATGCTGCGAATCGATGCGCCCTGACTTCCGGCATTCGCCGGATTTTCCGGTCTCGATGGCCGCTGCCGTGGGGACGGCCTCCCCGGCGATGAGGCGGGCTCTGCCGGTTTCCTTTGCCAAATAAAGATTTCTGTCAGCCCGTTCAAAAAGCGAGGCAGGGGTGTCTTCAGGCCTTTTTTCCGCCAGGCCCGCGCTTGCGGTATAGGCGTATCTCTTGCCGCGCGTGAACATTGGTGTCGCGTTCAACAGATCAAGCATGCGACTGACGACTATCGTTGCTTGCTCCAAATTTGTTTCCGGCAGGATCAGCGCGAATTCTTCACCACCCACACGGCAAACGACATCCGTCTGGCGAAGATGTTCCAGACACCTTTGCGCAAAATGAACGAGGATTTCATCTCCAAGCTGATGGCCATGGGCATCGTTGATCGACTTGAAATGATCCAGGTCGATCAGGGAGATGCAGAAGTCGTGGTCATAGCGAGCAGATCGATTGTATTCCTTGTCCAGTTCCTGGTCGAACCCGCGGCGGTTGGAGATACCGGTAAGCGATCCGTAAGTGCCAGGTTTTCAAGTTCGGTCCGCTCCTGGCCGAAATGCAGGATCTTGTTGTTAAGCGACGAAATGTCGGCATTGAGCGCGGCAAATTTGCTGGAAAGGTTCATGTTCTCGTCGAAGCGGACAAGAACGGCGCCATCAATTCCGGTGCCAGGCACAGACAGTCTGTGGCCGAAAGCAACGCTTTCATATCCGGACAGAAGTTTCAGGCGCACCGGAACGGGAGTGGTTGAAGACCTGCACATCGACAGGTAGTCATCCACCTGCGCTGTATCCCTGACCTTGTCTGAAAGTTGTTCACCTACGCCAATTCCGGCAAGAGATTTGGCTGCCTTATTTGCGAGAACCACACGGCCATAATCGTCCAGCAGCAGAATAGGCTGGGGCATGGTCTGCACAAGGGCCGATATGATGGCAGTAGACCTGGGCACGGCTATCGAACCCTGTAGAATTCTTTGCCGTTGACGTCGTTCTCTACGGTCGGAGCCAGATGGACGACAACACGGCAGTCAGTATCACCGCGGGCAATTGACCTGTCGATCTGGACCCTGGCGTAGCCATGGCAATCTGCAGCAATTCTTCCGAAGACGTTTTGTCGTCATCATGCAGAGGGACGGGCGGTCCTTGACGCGATCTCCGAACGGGCAGCGGGCGTTCTTGAGGATCAAGACCTTGTCGTCTTCATATTCGACACTGAACTGGCCGCCGATCCGTCGTTTCAGGTCAGCCAGGACGTCCGCGAGCAAAGGCCTAGGGATCTGTTCAAGATGCAGGGCAGACTTGTAATCGGAATTGATCTTTTCACCGATGCGGTTGGCTACCAGTGCGATGAACCCCTCCGCCTCGTTCACTCCGACAATTTCCTGCAGTGCTCCGCTGAGCTCTCGAATGATCTGATTGAAGAAGTCTGTTGTCTCCAGAGGGATCTGAGCTTGGTGATTTCCGGCTGCTGCTGGTCCACTTCAATCGGCAGGCTCATGATCGATCCTCCTAGGGTTGCAATCTAACGTTGGGTGAATTTTCTTTCGAATCAATTAAACCTTTGAAATAAAGAGACAATAATGATGCAACCTGGAGATTTGTGACAATGCGTGGGCGGACGTCTGTTCCTCGAATATTGTCGAAATTGTCGATCGGGAGAACGACTGGAAAATCCGGACCAAGACCGTGAAAACCATTTTGGCTCAAAGCTGTCAGGATGTGTGCTCACTTCAGCTTCAAGTCTCAATATTGTCGGTTTCACCGTATCTTTGTCACGCATCGGGCCCGCAACGATTCGGATTTTCAGATGTATGTTTACCTATCCAAGATCGGCGGATTTCTGATCCTGCCATCCAATTTTCTCGTTGTTCTGATGGCTTTGGGATTGGTGCTCAGCCTTACGTCAAAGTGGCGGCGCAGTGGACGGTTTCTGACTTTTGCCGGTTTTCTTGGTTTGGTGGTTTGCGCTTTCTCACCTGCGGCCAACTGGTTGATTGTGCCCCTCGAGGACCGTTTTCAGCGTCCCGGCACTTTGGAGAATTATGACGGGATCATCGTTCTGGGTGGTGCCGTGGACACGGTGGTGACCGGCGTGCGGGGCGACACGGCCCTGACAATGTCCGCCGAGCGCATCACCATCACTGCGCGGCTGGCCAAAGCGCTGCCGGAGGCGAAGATCATCCACACCGGTGGGCAGGGCATGATCGTATCGGACCAGGCAACAGAAGCCGAAGGGGCAGCGCGACTGTTTCGAGATTTCGGCATCTCTGCCGATCGCGTCATTCTGGAAGACAAGTCCCAGAACACCTGGCAAAACGCAGTCTACGCAAAGGATATTGTGCAACCACAGCCCGGACAGCAGTGGCTTCTTGTCACTTCGGCCTATCACATGCCGCGCGCCATGGGAGTGTTCGAAAAGGCCGGTTGGACCGGGGTGACGGCATATCCGGTCGACTATCGCACGCGTGGACCGCAGGACAAGTCGCTCGGCTTCGACGGTGCTTCAAAAGGCCTGCGGCGCTTTGATATCGCCTACCGGGAATGGGTTGGTCTGGCTGTCTATTGGATGCTTGGCAGGAGCACGGAATTCTTCCCTGGTCGATGAATTTGCAAAACCCTTTCGACAGTCAGCGACTTTTGAAATCGAACCTCTTTTACTGTGCGGAGCGTGTTCCCATATACTGGGCTCAATCAGGGATTTGAAAGGACGTGGGCTGATGGTCCTCGAAGCGCCGATCGTTGCGGCAGACGTCGTACAATGGCTCTACAGCGATGCGCCCCAATTGAAAGGGACGCTGGAAATCGTCACTGAGATGGCGAAACGTCTGCGCGCCGGAAAAGTTCCGGTCGATCGTGTCACCACAGGGATCTGGGTGGTGCATCCGAACGTGCGCGCGGAAAGCTCGATCTGGGTCAACGGGCAGGCACCGGAATTGCGTCTTCACACTGCGGAGAACAAATCGCAGGACGAGTACCAGAAAAGCCCGATCAAGCGCGTGCATGAAACGCAGAAGGCCGTTCGAGTGGAAATCGGCAAGAAGCCGGCTGTCGCCGACGAATTTCCGATTACCGCAGAGCTGCGCCAGGAAGGCTATACCGACTATATCGCTCTGCCCATGCGGTTCTCCGACGGCTCGGTGAAGGTTGCGAGTTTCGCCACCAAGACACCAGGCGGATTTTCAGGGTCGCATATCGGCGTTTTTGAATCGCTGATCCAGCCGCTTGCCCTCGTGTGTGAATTAAAAACACTGCGCCGCACCGCAGAAACCGTCCTGGACACCTATGTCGGCCCGCGGGCGGGTTCGAAGGTCCTGGACGGCACCACACGGCGTGGAGAAGGCGAGTGGATCAAGGCGGTTGTCAGCTTCGCCGACATCCGTGGGTTCACGCGTCTTTCCAACACACTTCCGGCGGACAAGATCGTATTGTTTCTGAACAAGTATTTCGGAGCGATGACAGCAGCTGTCGAAGCCCACGGTGGCGAGGTGCTGAAGTTCATTGGCGATGAAGTGATGGCGATCTTTCCGTATGAAACCGAAGAGGAAGCCAGAGACGCCTCAGTGCGTGCGCTGATGGCAGCACGTGAAACGCTGACGCGGATCGAGGCGATCAACACGGCCCGAACCTGTTCGGTCACACCTGACCTGAGCGTTGGAATTGCCCTTCACGCGGGCGATGTCTTCTACGGCAATGTCGGCAGTGAAACGCGGCTGGACTTCACGGTCGTCGGCCCAGTGGTCAATCTTGCGGCCCGTATTGCAGAGCTTGCAAAGGATCTGCAGCGCCAGCTTCTGGTCTCGGATGCCCTGGCCGATATCATGGGGTGCCGGTCGGGCCTTTTTGGCCGCTATCAGGTGAAGGGGTTTGATGAACCCGTATCGGTGTATTCGCCGGATTTGTCCGCGGATCCCAAGTTCGGATATTGCCCCAAGAGCACGGCGGCTCTGGCCTTGGAAACGAACTGACGACGTAGCAGGACCAGGAGAACGGCGAGGGTGGTTGCGGCAAATACATAAGGACCGGCGAACCACCCAAGGAAGCCGATCGAAAAGAACAGCGCTCGCTGGCCGCGATTGAAATGGCGGCCGGCGAGAACGCCCAGCTCCCCCGCCTGCGCAGCCATTTTCGCGATCACTTCGTCAGGTGCCTGACCTTGTTGCGGGACTGCGCCCATGACGATACTGGCGTAATTGAAGAGCCGGTACGCCCAGCCGAATTTGAAAAATCCATAGGCAAAGATCAGCATCAGGGCGAGTACCTTGATTTCCCAAAGTGCTCGGCTGTCGGCCACCGGGATGGACAGGTCACCGGCGACCTGAACGATGCGTTCCGTTGCATCCAGAAGCGCGAAACCGCCGCCGATCGCCAGTAGGGACGTTGACGCGAAGAAGGCGGTGCTTGCTGCAGACCGGACATGATAGACGTGTCCATGATGCGGACTTCCCGCAGGCTCATGGCACGCATCCAGCCGCGTCTGTAGGTTTCCATGGCGCTGGACAATGTCTTTTTACGCAGCGGACTGACATCGATCAGCAAATTGAAACCGAGCCAGGCAAACAGAAACCAGGCGGCTGCTGCCAGGTCCATATTCGAGAGCGCGTGCATCCTGATCCCTTTTGATTCTCCGGTGGCCGAATCCGGCCTTGGTCTGTCTTACCAGACTTTTTCCTGGTCCCTAACAGGCAGCACCGAGAGGACTAAGTGGCTGAATTTTCTGATGCGAAACGAGGAATGCAAAATGCGGGATCAGCTGCTCTTTTTTTGCGCTTGCGAAATGGTAATGGATCGTTTACCTCCTCGCCTCAATGGCGCCATATTTGAGGTCGGTGGGACCCGGCGTCGCACAACAATATGTAGGGTTTTTATGGACGAAAACGTGCAGAAATCTTGTTGGAGCGTCACTCTCTGGACTGTCGCTGCAGTGGGCCTCGCATTGACGATGGTACTTCTGTTCAACGATGTTGAAAGTGCACAACAAGCCGTCGCCGCCGCCAAATAAGCCAGCGGGACGCAAGGAAAACAAAGGCGCAGCGTGAGGCTGCGCCTTTTGTCGTTTTAGCGGACATTTTATGCGAGCTCGGTATTCTCCGAGCTGAGAAGGCGTCGTTCGAACTTCGGGCGTGTCAGTTTCCGGCAGAACTGGTTGAGAACGAAATCTCGGGTCTGTCCGATGGCCCGTAGGACTGCCTGAATTCCATTTGCCGCACCACTGTCCTGTTGCCGGGATGGCTGATGAGGAATGCGGTATAGGCTCTTTCACCCAGAGGCAGCAGTACAAGTTGAACGGTGCCGGATCCTGGCCAGTCCAGTTCCGCGCCCCAGGCCGGAACATCTTCCGGATTGTCTTTCCCGAACAATGCCTGAATGTCGATGTCATGAAGCAGGGACGTTCCGTTGGCGTCCCACGTCAGCGCGGCCAGGCCTTGTTCCAGCGGAAACAGGCTGAGTTTGGCGCCTTGATCTCGACATCAAGACGGTTGGTGGCATCCCTTTCGATCAGGGCCGTGCCTTCGTTCATGTCGGTTGCCAGCGCGATGCGTTCCCCGTTGCTTTGAACAAACCCTTCTGTGTTCACCACCTTGAATATGCCAACCGGGATGCTTTCCGCCTGAAGTGGCAAAACGGAAACGAGAAAGACCAGCAACGATGTGAGTGTACGTAACACGCCCGGACCCTGTATTGAGCTTTTGTCCGGATCATACACCTTCAAAACTTTAGAAAGTCTTTGTCCAATACCGGACTCGGTGCGCTAAGCTGCTCAAAACTCAAGGTTATCGTCTATTTTGACAAGGACACCACGAGGTCCTCTATTGTCGAATGTTCCGGTTGCCAGCCAGTTGCCCTCTGGGCATGGCTGACGTCGACGGACTGCGACAAGGCAAAACCGGCGGCCCAGTCGGTAAGCGGTTCGGTTGCCTCAGGGGCCGGAACTGTCATGATTTCCAGCGGCAGTCCGTGGCGGGCTGAAATGTGAGATGCCAGATGACCGACCGAGATGCCGGGAATGCAGCTCGCGATCAGGGACATCCGGAACCGTGCGTTCTTTAGGGCAAGAGCATAAAGCGCGGCAAGGTCGTTGATTTCAACAAGCGCCCATTTGGTTTGCGACGTCGCGCGGGTTTCAAACGGCCTGCTTCCTTCAGCGCGGCCGTCATCTCGGCAATCGGCCCGGTCGTCTGGCCGCAGGCGAGGGCCGGATGAATGACCGTCAGATTGAGATCCGTTCCGTGTGACAGGGTCCTGATCGTCTCGGTCATGAAGCGAAACGCGGGTAGGGGCGCGAACTGGGTTTTCTCGGTCAACAGGCTGTCGCCTGCGGTTGCGGGAAAGAGCCAGATGCCTCCGGTGTAAATAATCTTGAGCGGCTGCTTGCGGTGCCTTGAGGCCTGCTTCAACGCAAGCATGCTCTGGCGGTCAACACGGCCCATGTCTTCGGAAAAAGTTGCACCAAGATGGATGACGGCATCGCATGAGGCCGCCCGTGATACCCAGCTTTCCGGTGCACGCAAATCGCCCGGGTAGGCACTTGCACCGAACGCACGCAGCTTTGCCGAGGACGCGTCAGAGCGGGCCAGACCGATTACCCTGGCACCATCTTGAACCAGCCGCTTTACCACGCAGAACCGATCTCGCCGGTTCCACCCGTTACAAATACTTCCATGGGCAAAGAGAACCCCGTTCTTGCCATCGGCGCAAGCTGAAGCTGCCTGTGAAATTGGACAATCCACCGCCGTTTCTCGCCACAATCTTGACCTTGGCGGGAAGCCTGATACGTCAGAAGCATGACCTTGCATCTGGTAAAACTGTGCGTCGGCGCGGACAGCGTCGAGTCTCTTCAGGCCTGGATCGATTTTCGTATGGAGAACGCCCGCAAATCGGGACTTCCGGCGGAAACGATCCATACGACGCGCATGGTGCCAACCCGCAAGGACGAGCTTCTGGACGGTGGGTCTCTCTATTGGGTGATCAAGGGCAAGATCCAGGTGCGTCAGCACCTGATCGACATCAGGCCGTTTACGGATCAGGCGGGCGTCAAACGCTGCGACCTGGTGATGGAGCCGAGACTGATCCTGACGCAGTACCAGCCCAAGCGGCCGTTTCAGGGCTGGCGATATCTGAAGGCGCAGGACGCGCCGGCGGACCTGAAGGCTGGTGGCGCGGCACACGCCATGCCGGAGGACATGCGGCGGGATCTTACGGAACTCTGCCTGCTTTGATCCGCTGATATCAGCCTGGATCCGGCAGGGCCTTCTGAAGATGCGTGACCAGTGTGCCGAGTTCCGGCCAGCCGCGCCCTAGGCCCGGGTTCTCCTTCTTTCGTGTCATGGCAAGATGGGCATAGCCATGCACCAGCGACCACACGAGTATCTCGATTTCTTCCGGATCGGTCCCTTCAGGGATCAGCGGTGCGCATGTTTCGCGCAGGATGGCGTAGGCCCTTGAGGCGTGCACCGCGAATTCCTCGTCATCCTCATTGAACTTCATTGACCCGAAAAAATGAACAGGAACAGCTCCGGGTGGCCGGTGGCGAAATCCAGGTACCCCTGACAGATCGCGCGCAGTCTTTCTGTTGCCGCAGGAGGAGACGCATCGAGGCGTTGTTCCATCGCCTGGCAAAACAGGGCGAAGCCGCGCCCTGCAATCGCCGTCGACAAACCTGTGATGTTCTTGAAGTGATAACCGGGCGCAGCGTGTGACACACCCGCCTTGGCAGCGCATTCACGCAATGAGAGCTTGTCCGGACCACGTTCTCGCAAAAGCGCCACACCTGCATCAACCAGGGCTTTTCGAAGACTGCCGTCTCTTTGCGACGAGGAGGAGGAACTGTCATGTGGTCTTCATCGATCATTCGCTTGACAGTGTCAAGTTTCGCTCTATCTTGACACTGTCAAGTTATGTTGGAGGGTCGGTATGTCGATGGTTTCTAGGTTTGCAGCAAACGTCGCTTTTTGGACGGCAGCCGTGAGCGCCGCTCTGGTCGCCGTGGCTTCATTGAGGTTTTGGCTGCTGGGGTATCCGGCTTCTATTGGAATTCGTGGCGCATAACCTCGACGGAAATGCGCTGATGCTTTACGCCCATATCGGTGTTGCACCGATCGCACTTGCGTTGATGCCGTTTCAATTCATGACAAGGCTGCGAGCCAGCAGGCCGAAACTGCATCGCTGGCTGGGCGAGGGTATGTCGTGTCGATCCTGATCTCGGGGATTGCAGGACTTCAGCTGGCCTTTCACACGACTGCAGGGACCTTCGCTGCAACAGGCTTTGCGGTTCTCGCAGTCTTGTGGCTGGCGACGACCGGCATCGCGTTCGCCTTTGCGTTGAGGCGGCAATTCCCGCGTCACCGGGCCTGGATGCTGCGTTCGCAGCTCTTACATTTGCTGCCGTAACATTGCGGGTCTATCTGGGGAGCAGTATGGCGGCAGGGACCTTCGCTGCAACAGGCTTTGCGGTTCTCGCAGTCTTGTGGCTGGCGACGACCGGCATCGCGTTCGCCTTTGCGTTGAGGCGGCAATTCCCG
>LZQR01000335.1_pt1 | contig 11762 bp, 13 predicted proteins | sample 768601 | NCBI WGS metagenome assembly LZQR01 (sample SAMN05207299, study PRJNA324521) | oil field metagenome | isolation source: sample BH-FW-24 from oil reservoir | place: India: Bombay High | collected 2015-12-04
CGCCGGCAACTGGTTCTGCAGTCTCTGGCCGAGCTCGTTCGGAAGGTGGCCCGCTTCGACAAAATCCCGGATTGCCTGCCGCGTTTCATCAAGGGCGTTGCTGCCTGCTCAGGTGCGGGTGCCGATACCGGTTCCTGCTGTGTGCGTGAACAGCATGTGGACGTGGCGGATTGTCTGTTACGTGGTAACCAGAAGGTTTGGCATCGCCCGCCGGCAACTGGTTCTGCAGTCTCTGGCCGAGCTCGTTCGGAAGGTGGCCCGCTTCGACAAAATCCCGGATTGCCTGCCGCGTTTCATCAAGGGCGTTCGCTGATTGCTGTGCACCGGTCCGCAGCTGCTTCGACAAGGCGTCATAAGACAGCTTGCCGGACACGAAGGCGGTTATCAGCGTGTGCGTGGCGGAGGTCATGTCTGACGTCAAATCTGCAGGATCCCTGGCGACAATTCGGCCCGAAGCTTCTCTTGGCCCCGGAACAGGAGCAGCGGAAGCCGTTGGGGCGACAAAGGTAGAGCTGGGAAAACGCGTGGGGTATGGTTTGCCAGCCGACGCTCAGTATGCGCGCTGCAGTCGTTTTGTTCCAGCTGGCTTCGCGCATTTTTGCTTGGATGACCTGGGCGTTGATCGGATCGTCGAACGATCCGGGGCAATTTTTGAAACGCCCATCCACCCCTGATAGATTACCCTGACGGCAGGTGATTTATTGGCGAGGGATGAAAGAGGAATTGACTGCGCGCAACCTTGAAACCGGCTCTGCTACACCCTGACACGCTGCAGCGGTGCGTTGGCACCAGGGGTATGAAACCGACGGCAATATCGTGATCGCGCAAGCCGCATTCGCCTTCATGTCAATTTGAGTGAAACTTACAATCATCAATAGGGGTTGATCGAAATGACCGGGGAAGACGACATCAAAGGCGGGATCGCCAGCTTCTCGATTGGCCTCGGAAACAAGGGCCACGGTGCAGTCCCGATCAAGCCGGCACCACCTTTCAGGGTGCTGATCGCAGGAGACTTCGGCCTTGCGGCAACCGGCGTGGCTTTCAACATCACCGGCCAGGACGTCGAGGAAATCCTGGAACAGAAAACACCATCCTTTTCCGTCTCGGCGGTCAATATGCTCGGTTCGCATCCACCCGAGCTGGAAGAACAGGTCTCCTTCGCGCGCCTGAAAGATCTGGCTCCGACAAAACTGCTGCGCGGATTTCGCTTTGTACAGGATCTTGAGGCGGCTTCCGGTGACCAGGATCAGCTTGCCGTTCATGACCAGCGTTACGACAAGATCGGCAAGTCGGCACTGGATGAGCAGAAGTCATTGCTGGAAAAACTGCTGAAAGACGACGAATTGCCGCCTTCAGAGCAAGGCAAGCGTAAGGAAAACGCTGCCTCGAGCAGCAGCAAGGGAACCGAGGGGCTCGACACCCTCCTGTCGATGATCCGCAGTCCGGAGGAAAAGGCTGCTCCTGGCGAAAGCGGCAGTGCCGCGAAAACCGCCGTGGATGCCTTCATTCAAAAGACGCTCCAGGAAACGGGCCAGGTTTCAAGTGCACCCGTCGAGGGGAAAAAGAAAGATGCGCCAGCCGAAACGCTGCAGCAGGAACAGGCGCGTCTCTTCTTCGAGAGCCCGAAACTGAGCAAGGTGCTGCTGAACTGGCATGGATTGAACCTGCTCCTGAGTGAAGTTCCGTTCGACCTGCCGCTGGAACTTCATCTCCTTCAGCTCGATCACGATCTTGATGCCGTCGACCTGCAGGAGGTTCTGGGCGAAACCGGCGAGGCCCTGCAGGCAGAACTCTACGATATCGCCCTGTTTGCGAACGAAATCGGCCTGGGCCCACGCGACACGGAACGGCTGAAGGTGCTTGCGCGGGAATGCGCCGAAAGCGACACGGTCGGGCTTGCCACGCTTACCGGGCACTTGCCGGAGTTCCGGGTGACGAAGTTGCCGACATCGAAACGCCACATCAATTGCTCGACAAGCCGGGCTTCGAAGGTTTTGCAGGCCTGAGGGCCAGCGATGCCGCCTCTCACCTGGCACTGTTCTGGAACGATGCCCGGTTGACCGCCGAAGAGGACGGTGCGCCGGCGCTGTTTGTGTCGGGTGCTTTTGTCGCCCTTTCCGAAATACTGGTCCAGCTTGAAACTGAAGTGTTTCCGCGGCTCCCCGTCGCATGCCGAAGGATTACGATGCGCTGGAGCTTGTCGAAAGCCGATCGATGGGCGGTGAAGTTGCCATGGCAACACGGTTTGCCGTCGGTTCGGACACGGCACCGTCGCTCGCACTTGCCGGCATCAACGTGCTGGAGGGCGTCGCCAACAGAACCAGCCTCGTATTCCGTCGGGCCGTGACGGTCCAGCCCGGCGAGGACGGTCGGGGGCACTGGATCAGGCCCTACTGGTGTCTCGCCTGTTTTCCCTGTTCCAGGAAGCTCTCGGCGAGGCGGTGTTTGCAGGGCAGGATGCTGACGAGCGCGAGGCTGCGGTCGCAACGAGCCTGGAAGTCCTGAGCAGATCCCTCTCAGACAAGGTCACTTTCGAAGTGGAACGAATGGCGGTGGAAGATCAGGATCTGATCGGCGTAACGGCATTCGTGCGGGATGGCTGGGCCTCGGGCCAGCAGCATTCCTTCTATCTGCCGGCTTCCGGCGGCTGAGCATCTGTTTCCGTCCAAACGGTTATCACCGTGATGTCGTCCGAGGATCCGCCTGCCACAGCGCGCGAAACAAGCCGGTCAGCAAGACCGGAGGTTCCCTCGGTGGCCATCCTGGCCAGCGTGGTTTCGTCCATGCCTTTCAACAGTCCGTCGGTGCAAAGTACGAAAACATCGTCGGGCATCATCTCCAGCGTTCGGCGGTCAAGCTGAAGCGTGTTGTGGATGCCGACAGCGGCAGTCAGCCGTCCGGCTTTGTCGGCATGGTCCTCCGAGATGAGGAACAGTTGCTGCTGGCGCAAAAGGTAAAGACGCGAATCTCCGGCCCAGATGCAGCTGGCTTGTGACCCGCTGATGATCAGGCTGAGACTTGTCGTGCCTGAAATGTCTTGTTCGGGAGAGCGAGAAACCGGCGTAAAGACCGTGATTGACGTGGTTGAGCTTGGCTTCCAGGGCAATCTGCCGGGCTTCGTGGCTGCTCGGCGGCATGTTGGTCAGTTGCGAGATTGCGTGAACCGTTGCACGGCTGGCAACGTCACCCTCTCTGTGACCGCCCATGCCATCGGCAATCGTGAAGAGCCCATGCGACGGGGCCGCAAAGTGGCTGTCCTGGTTGACCTTGTGTCGGCGTCCGCGCCGGGTCGCTGCTTCGGATCGCAGCAACGCAACAGCGGCAGAAGTGTCGACCGTATTCAAACGCACGTTCTCCCGAGTAAGGGCCGCAGGACCAGTCCGGGTTCGATCTTAACGCGCAGTCATTCTCCGGAAAAGAAGTCTCCGGTTTCCAGCCAGGCGCCGGTTATGTTCGTCTGGATGAGGTGACCCGTCGCAGGGCCCCGATAGCTGTCCTCGGCAAGCAGACCGAACGCGAGCCGGATCGAGAGTGGCCGGGAAGCATGCAAAATTTGCTTATCCCTGGTCTCGTAGCCTTTCGCGTGGTGCGCCTTTATAAAATGTACAAGTTTCACGCCGAAATTGCGTGGCAGATGCTTTCATCGGTTGAAACCGGAGCTGTCGGCTTTTTGCACTCCGGGCACCGATGCAGATTTGGGAAATGGCAATGACCGCAGACGTCGCAGAAATCACCATCGGCCACGAGACGGACGGCGACCTGATCGTTGTTCGTCCTGTCGGCAAGCTGGACACGCTCAGCGCAAAAACCTTCGAAACCTACCTGAAGGACCTGATCGAGGAAAAGCCGGCAACCTTGCTGATCGACATGGGGCAAGTGGACTACGTCACCAGTTTCGGGCTGAGATCACTGTTGATCGTTGCCAAGCTTCTGGCTCCTTCCGGAGACAAGCTGGTGCTGTTCCAGGTGAACCAGTCCGTGGTCGACGTCCTCAAGATCTCCGGCTTTCTGAAGATCATGCAGGTGGCGGAAAGCCGGGAAGACGCAAAGGCGCTGGCGGGTTGAACGAAGCTCACACCCGGCAGCTTGAATTGAACAACGTCCGGCAGGGAACGGGATGGTGGATCTCGAGACGGTGACAGTTCGAAACGACCTGGAGGACCTACCGGCGATCTATTCCGTGCTGGAGCGGTTCTGCACAGGAGCGGGTCTGTCCGACGCGGTCCGCCGTACCCTGTGCCTCGTCGTTGAAGAGCTGTTCGCCAATACCGTTGCCTACGGCTATCCGGATGGCGGCAAGGACCAGATCGCGGTCACGGCGGCGCTTGGGCCGACACACGTCAAGCTCGTCTTGTCCGACAGGGCGAAACCATTCGACAACAGCGCATTCCGTCCGGTCCTCCGGAAGCGGACACAGTCGAGGACATGGGCATTGGCGGTCTGGGCCTTTATCTGGTGCACCAGCTGGCAGATGACGTGGCGACCCAACGGATCGGAAACGTCAACCACACCACGGTCCTGGTGCCTCGCGCCAAGGATTGACGGGCACCTTGCTGCAAGGCGGTTCCCTCAGAAGGCAAATTCCATCATGGAGAAATCGTCCGGCAGGGGCGCATTGTCGTGGAATGTGGCCAGCCAGTCGTAGATGGCTTGAGGGACGGTTCCGTCCACGGATTTCGATTTGTCCGCGAGCTCGGCCCAGGTCAGCGTCCTGCCATCCGCATCCTCGATTTCGTAGGTGCCGTCGCTGATGACGAGCAATCGGTCGCCCGGGCGAATGTCGAATGTACCGCCATCGAATTCCATATCTGGGATGCGCCGATAACCATGCCTTCCGGCGTTCCGAGGCCGATGACGTCCAATCCCGATGCCGAAGGCCGCATGAGAATGGCAGCAGGGTGGCCGCCGGAGGCATAGGCCAGTTGCCGGGTCGAGCGCCGATAGACGCCATACCAGATGGTGAAGAACATGTTGTTCTGCCGTTCCATCGGAAAGGCATTGTTCAGTTTGGCAAGAACGTTTGCCGGGTCACGAAAATCGGTGCCCCCAAGCGCATTCGAGCGCAGCACGTTGATGATCGCGACAGACAGCAATGCGGCCCCGACACCATGGCCGCAGACGTCGATCAGGTAAATTGCGAAATGATCGTCGTCGAGGTCGTGATATCCGAACGAATCACCGCCCAGTTCGGTCGACGGCACCAGAAGCCAGTCCGCTTTCGGGGCTTCGGGACGCCTTTCCGGCAGGATGGAATAAACATAATTGCCGGCATCACGAAGCTCCGCTTCCAGGCGTTCCTGGGTGCGGGTCAGCAGGATGTTGTATTCGGCCAACTGGTCTTCCACGGCCTCGCCATGTTCGATCGTTGCCTCGTAAAGCAGCTTGAGGTCGTCATGTTCTGCGCGCAATTCCTCAAGTTCTCTGCGCACTCGCGCGAGTTCGCCAGCGGAAGTGTCTGGTTGGGCAGCGGCGCCAAAATTACTGGTGCTTGTCATGTTGTAAATATGATGCCTTTACGGACGCGCGGTGGAAACCCAAAGTTTAGAGTTCTGCTGCTATGTTAATGAAGCAGAAAACATTGGAGCAATCGCGGTTGATATATCCTTGGCAATGAGCGACACCGTATTGTTAAATACATGAATTATCGATGACACGAGTCCAATCGGCCAAAATTTCCAGCTTTCTCGTATAACAGAAGTGCATCGCTTTGAGGTGCAATTGACCACGCCAGCGGGGAATAAAAATGCAGGCACCTTCTGAAGGCATATCATCAAATTCCGGTCTGCCGCAGATGATTCACCTGGATTTGGACATCAAGGATTTTTGCACCGACTGGACCCATTGCGATCTCATGTCGGGATACATTGCCCGGATGGTCAGCCACAACCGGCTGGATTCGCTCCTGTTTTCCAATCTCTATTCGTCGGCTTTGAACGAGCTGCTGGAAGCGGTGTACCGCACGCACGGCTCAGGCGGCAAACTGCAATGCGCGGTTCAGCGCGACGGCAATGTCGACAGGATCGAACTGACTTTCCCTGCGGACGAAGAAACCTACAAGATCTATGAGACCGCCATTGCGAAGGTCAACGGCGAGGACGCCGAAACGCTTTATCTGGAAGCGCTGTTTGCCGACGCCGAACCGGATGCGAGCCTGGGGCTCCTGGAACTCGGCGTCGACTATGGCGCCCGGCTTGCCATCGGACGGAGCGGAGACGGCCGCATGAGCCTGGTTGCAGAGCTCGTGCTTGAGGACGACACAGAATGATCGCTGATAATATGACACAGGCCTTTCAATGGACCTTCAACGAGAACGATCAGGAGTTCTCGCTCCATGGCAGCTTGCGCCCCCAGCGGGCCGAGGAACTGCATGGCTGCTTTTCCGCGATGGAACAGTCCGTCGCCAAGGTGAGCGGAAAATTCTACGTCAACGTCAGGCGCCTGGTGCGCATGAACAACGTCGCCTTCCACGCATTTGCCGGCAAGATCCTGGATCTTGTGCGCAACCGCAGCGATCTGAGCGTTCATGTGACGACGTCGAGTGTCGTCGGCTGGGCAACGCGCAAGTTCGCCGTGCTGGAGACGATGTCCGACAAGATCACCGTCAGCGAATACGACAACGAATTCTACCCGGGACAGTCCTTCGTCGAGGACAGTGAATTCATTCATGTCCTGCGGACACAGACCAAGCTTACCTGGCGCCATGAGAAGGAACTTCTTCGCCGCCACGGCCTGAAGCCGGGGATGCAGGTGGCCGACATTTGCTGCGGCATCGGCGATTTCGCCGTACTCCTGCAAAAGGAGTTCGAGCCCGACCGTCTTGTCGCGCTGGACCATTCCAGATCCAGCCTCGACTACGCACGCCGTGTCGCCGCCGACTTCGGCATCAAGGGCATTGACTATGTCTTTGGCGATGCTGCGGACATGCTGCTGGAGGACAATCAGTTCGACTTCGTGACCTGCCGACATTCCCTGCAGGTGTTCGATCAGCCGGAACTGATCCTCAAGGAGCTCTACCGTATCTGCAAGCCGGGTGGCCGCATTTACGTGACCAACGAAAGAATTCCCATTGCCTCGGCGAACCGAGATCGGAGTCCATCCAGTGGACCTATAACGAGGTCGCCAAACTCTGGCACCATTTCGATATGGATATCGAAATCGGCCCGAAATGCCGGCGCCTCCTGATCGACGGTGGTTTTGAAAACGTCACCATAGGCTCCTTCATGGTCACCAACACCGACGGCGACCCGCAGGATTTCGCAGACGTCATCGCCTCGTGGAAAAATCTCTTTGCCGGCAAAATGGCGCAGGAACGCGGCGACAGCCCGAGTTCATCGAACGCTTCGCCAAGGGTTTTGATGATCATATTTTCGCAGCGCTCCACCCCAAGGGGTATGCGGGCTGGCCGATCTGGGTTGCCTCGGGGCGTAAGCCGCTATGAATGCACCGGTAAAGAGCCCTCAGAGTGAAAAGCAGATAGGTCGCTTTCCCTGCGAAGCTTTCGCGCCAAGTTCATTCTTGTCGTGGGCGTGGCGGTGCTGTTCGATCTGGCGCTTGCCGGTGGCATTGGCATCTGGAACGTGCAGAAGCTGTCCAGGGATGCAACGGAGCAGGTCGGTGAAGGCCTGACCACCGCGACCGAAGACTATCTGGAAACCTACATCGATACGACTGCGTTCCGTGCCGACCTTCTGATCGAGCGCGTTCATTCGGAACTTGCGACGCTTGCCTCGTCAATGCAGACGCTGATCGACCACCCGGATATCCAGGAAGCGGTCGGCAACACGATTGAAGGCAGTTCGGAGTTTTCCTCCGGACTGGTCTACGACGAAAAAGGCGGCTGGTCGCAGAACACCGAGGGTGTTCCTTCCGCAGTCAGCGTCTGGGGTTACTTGCTCGATGAAGACAAGAACCCGCTTCCCAAGGCCGCAGATGAGCTGAAGAACAGCTCCTTCCTCAGCCTTGTCGGGCCTTCAATGATGTCGACAGGCGCTCCCAAGCTGCAGATCTATTATGTCGGCCCCAAGGACGCGTCGATCATGCGCGCGACCCCTTATTCGGAACAGGCGCAGACATTCGACCTGCTTTACCCCGGCCATAACGAGGGCGCGAACTTCTGGGATTTCTTCTTTCCCGGGGTCTACGAAGGTTGGCAAGGCTGGATCAAGGATCCGTCTTCCAAGCCGGTTGAATCCAATATCGTCACCACTGCTCCTACATCGATGCGATCACGGGCAAGCTGATCGTCAGCTTCTTCCATCCCCTGTGGACGCAGGATCGCAAGGATGTTGCGGGCATGGTCGCGGTCGACATCACGCTCGAACAGCTGACTTCGCTCGTCGAAAGCCTTGAGATTTCGGAAAGCGGCTTCGGCTTCCTGACGATGTCCGACGGCAACGTGGTGGCAACGCCGAAAGCTGGCGAGGCGACACTGGGTCTGGTTTCGAGCGACGTCAGCGGCCAGGGTGTTACCGGCGTGAACCGGAACCTCAAGGAAAGCAGCCAGCCCGCCATTTCTTCCCTTGAACTCAGCGCCAAGGACGAGACCGTCATCAAGCACATCTTCCTTGAAAATGACGGTGAAGAGGTCCCCTATCTTCTGGTCCTCAAGCAGCTCAACCCGACCAACCTGTGGGATGGAACCGGCATCACATCGGAAACGATGACGCTGGGCTTTGTCGTTTCCGAACGCGAGATCTACCAGTCGCTGATCGATGCCACCAACAACATCTCCGAGGCGACGGCCCGCATCCTGAACTACCAGCTGATTGCCTTCTGCGTCAGTATCTTCGTGGTGTTCGTCGCGGTCTATGCCATTTCCGGCCGTATCACCAAGGGCTTGTCGCAATTGGCCGCCGCGGCGCGCGCGCTGCAGAACAAGGATTATTCGGTTCGCGTTGCTATTCCGACCCGCGACGAGGTTGCGGCCGTGGGGCTTGCGTTTAACCGGATGGCGGAAGAGATCAGCTATCACACGGAGAACCTTGAAAATCTCGTTGAGGAGCGGACCAGGAAGCTGGAAACCGCAAACCACGAGATCGGCGAGCTCAACAAGCGGCTGAAATCGGAAAACCTGCGCCTCGGAGCCGAGCTGGATGTCGCCAAGCGCATTCAGGAAATGGTTCTGCCACGGTTGAGCGAACTGGAAGTCATCCCGCAGATCGAGATTGCCGCCTTCATGGAACCGGCAGACGAAGTCGGCGGCGATTACTACGACGTCCTGTTCGACGGCAGCCGCATCAAGGTCGGTATCGGCGACGTGACAGGCCACGGCCTGGAAAGCGGCGTGTTGATGCTCATGGTGCAGTCGGTTGCCCGTGCGCTTCAGGAGAAGGGGGACAAGGATCCGATTGCCTTCCTGGATGTGCTCAACCGCGCTGTCTACAAGAACATCACCCGTACCAATTCCGATAAGCACCTGACCCTTGCCTTCGTCGACTATGAGGACGGACAGGTCACCTTGTCCGGCCAGCACGAGGAAGTGCTGATCATTCGTGCCAATGGCGAAACCGAACGGATCGACACGATGGACCTTGGTTTCCCGGTCGGGCTCGAGGCCGATATTTCACCCTTCGTGGCCACACTGGATCTTGCGTTCGGACCCGACGACATCCTGATCCTGCATACGGACGGGATCACGGAAGCGGAAAATGCGAAGGGCGAGATGTATGGCCTCGACCGGCTTGCCCAGAGCGCCCATGAAAATCGCGAAAAATCCGCTAAAGGTATTGCCGCGGCGGTCATTAATGATGTGAAGTCGCATATCGGCGACTACAAGGTATTTGATGACATCACTCTTGTTGTCTTGAAGCATAGGTAAGGCATGGTCGAGGATTTTGGAGAGACGGCTGCTTTGAACGGCGGAGACGCGAGACAATTTGTCTCACGCTGATGGCAGAGCCGCTGGAGCTGAGCTGGCATCATTGCGGCCTGACATCGGATTTTATCGGGGAATATTTCAGCAGGGCTTGCGGCAAAGGCATCGATCCTGTCGATGCCGCCACAGCATCAGTTACATGATCAACGAGATTCTGGAAAATGCGATCAAGTTCCGTCACGGCGGCGACATCGCGATTCATAGCTCGCTGGAAGAACAGACGTTTGAAATCCGGATCGTGAACCGGATCGACCAGGAAACGGCCGTCAAGTTTCAGGGTCACCTGAAAGCCCTGCTCGACCGTGAACCGGGAGAGCTGCTCCTGGAACGCATCGAGGAGAACGCCCTCAACCCGGACTCCTCCGGCTCAGGCCTGGGTTTGCTCACACTTATGAGCGACTACGAGGCCAAATTGGGCTGGTCTTTCGCGTCTGAGCGTGTAAGTGAAGGCGTTGAGTTGACGACATATGCTTCTTTGCGACTTTCCTGATCGCTGACATATTCCAAAGGAAGAAATCACAATGGAAATCAGCACGAACGATTACCGCGTTTGGACTGAAGGCTCCGCCATCCACTACGAAGGAACGATGCGGCTTTCAGGAACAGATGCTTACGCACCTATTCTGGACATCATGAATTCCGTTCTGGCGGCCAAGCCGGAACTCATCACCATGGACCTGACAAGCCTGGAATTCCTGAACAGCTCCGGCATCAACCTGCTCGCAAAGTTCACGATCGAAATCAGAAAGCAGCCGGAAGTCGGCGTTCGGGTTCTGGGCTCCAAGTCCATTCCCTGGCAGTCGAAATCACTCCGCAACCTGCAGCGTCTGCACCCGGCGCTTGAACTGACGATTTCCTGATCCCGCACACAGGCGCGTGAGGACGTGCTGATGCAAGCGCAACGGAGATGCTCGCAGACTTCCGGCCTCGGTTTCAAGAAGGCCGGATGAATTGCGCATGTCGCAGGCCTAATATCCGTCCTCATTGCAACAGGCTTTCAGTCGTCCCGCCAGTCTCCCGGACTTGATAGAGAAAATTTCGGCAAGGCCATCCTGATCACGGCGCAGGCCGCAGCTGGCGCTATCAGTGCCGTGAAGGTTGCCTGCAAAGCGCCGGTCAAGCGATCGGCAGGGTTTGCAATCCTGCTCAGAGCCTCAGGCCATGAAGTTCCTGTCGCGGCGGTGCAGGGCTTTCCACCGCTCGTAATCCGCCAGGCCTGTTCCTGACTTTCCCGTTTCAAAAATCCCTTGGCCGGCAATGCGATCCGGCGGAATATGCCGGTTGATCCGCTGGCTCCCGTGCCGCGGGCAGCCCACCCTTGGCAGGACTGGCGGTATCGCTTTTTGGATACCGTTTCTGACCTGCTGCTTCTTGTCAGCGCCATCTTCCGGAGGCCTTAATGACCCTGTCCGCTGAAGCCGTCGAAATCCTGAAATCCGTCAGCACGGCGACACTCACCACGATCCTTCTGAAAAGGGACTGCGCAACGTCTGGATCCGCGGCGCAATGCCGCTCGATCGCTCCAGGCCTCGGATCGTCGGGCCGGCATTTACCCTTCGTTTCGTGCCTGCGCGTGAGGACCTGGCAACGCCCGCTTCCTGGGGCTCTCCCATTTCAACACGTGCGGCCATCGAGGAGATGCCGGAAGGATGCGTCGCGGTCATCGATGCGATGGGCATCCGTGACGCCGGTGTCTTCGGCGATATCCTGTGTGCCCGTATGCGCAAACGCAATGTCGCAGGCATGGTCACAGACGGCACAGTGCGCGATCTGGCCGGTGTGCTGGCGTCGGATCTGCCGGTCTGGTGCAGCGGTGTCTCGGCCCCGCCTTCGGTGGCCGGTCTAACCTTCGTCGGCTGGCAGGAAACCATCGGCTGCGGCGGTGTTG
>LZQR01000336.1_pt1 | contig 11749 bp, 17 predicted proteins | sample 768601 | NCBI WGS metagenome assembly LZQR01 (sample SAMN05207299, study PRJNA324521) | oil field metagenome | isolation source: sample BH-FW-24 from oil reservoir | place: India: Bombay High | collected 2015-12-04
TGGTGTGGTGACAACGAAGTGATTGGTGCAATTGGTTGGTACGACGAATCCAAGCACAACAAAGTCAAATACACGGTGAACTACGATCGTTTGAATCGATCACCGACCTCACGCGCATCGATCGATGTACGCTTATATCCATCTGATGATGATTCTTAAAAGACGTGGAACAAGAGCTGCTGTTCCAAATCCCGCGTTTGAAAGAACATCCTTCCATTGCGCTTTGGTGTGGTGACAACGAAGTGATTGGTGCAATTGGTTGGTACGACGAATCCAAGCACAACAAAGTCAAATACACGGTGAACTACGATCGTTTGAATCGAATGATCGAACAAGTCATTGGTCAGCAAGACGATTCACGTCGATTTTGGCCAAGCTCGCCTTGTAACGGCGAGCTGGATTTTGGCGATGCGTGGCACGATGACAGTAAAGGCGACATGCATTTCTGGGACGTTTGGCACTCAGGTAAATCGTTTAATGCTTATCTAAACATCAATCCGAGATTTTGTTCCGAGTTTGGTTTCCAATCTTGGCCTTCGTTTGCTGAAGCAAAACAGTTCGTACCAGAACAGGACTGGAACGTTACCTCTCCAACGTTTGAACAGCACCAAAAGAACCCGCGCGGTAACAGTATCATCACGGAGATGTTTACTCGCTATTTCCGTTCCCTTCCGGCTTTGAACAAATGCTGTACCTCAGCCAAGTGCAACAGGCGATGGCAATCAAAACAGCTTGCGACCATTGGCGCGCGATCTCCCCAGTATGTCGTGCATGCTGTATTGGCAACTTAACGACAACTGGCCAGTGAGTTCATGGTCTAGCTTGGAGTACAGCGGCCGTTGGAAGCAATTGCATTACCATGCGAAACGCTTCTTTGCACCGCAGTACTTGGTGTTCTCTGAGCATACTGGCAAGTTGAGTCTTCACTTGTTAAATGACGCCAAAGAATCAGTTGGTGTGAGTGCGAAATTGCATTGGGTGAGTTGGCAAGGTGAAGTGAAACAAACTTGGTCGTTAGAGAGCACCGTGTCCAATGACAGCAACACCGTGGTTTGGCAGTTGGATGAGGCATTTGATTCATCTGAATTGAAATCGGGTTTCTTCTACGTAGAAGCACAAGTAGGAAACGAGAGAATCACCAACACTTGGTTTAGCTCTCATGAACTAAAAACACTACCGATGGAAAGAGCAAATATTGAAGTAACGATTGAAGCCAACAAAGTCACACTTATTGCCGATAAGCCGGCGTTCTTTGTTCATCTGGAATGTGATATCGCGGGACGCTTTGACGATTCAAGCATCACGCTATTGGCAAACCAACCTGTCACGGTTGAGTTCTTGGGTGAAGACATGGCAACGATGGCGGAATCTTTACGCGTCTACCATTTGATGCAATAAAAATGACTGTCATAGACTAATGTTGAGATAGATAGCGGCAACATCATGAAAGGGGCCTCCGTGCTCCCTTTGTGTTTTAGAGTTAAGGTGTCAAAACAGATTACGCTTTGCCCACGCAATCGCCTGCATGCGATTCTTCACTTCCAGTTTGCGGAAAATGCTATAGAGATGGGATTTCACCGTGTGCTCGCTGACAAACAGTGAGTCTGCAATATCAAGATTTGAGCCCCCTTGGCAAAGGGCTGTCAGAACCTGCATTTCTCGGCGAGTAAGCTCAATTTCTAGTTTCGTATCCAGCTCAGTAACGGTGTGATTTAAGTTAACGAGATAGCCAACTAATCGGTTGAGGATGTCTCGAGAGAGCCAATTCTCTCCGCTCAATATCCCTTTTAAACCTCTGATTACCTTGTCGAAGTCATCTTCAAAATAGAATAAGCCTTTCAGATTTGACCAAGTGAGCAGGCTTTCTACACCTAAGTTGGGTTCGGCGTTTACTAATATGGTCGCATCGACATGTTCCAATTCACTGAGTGTCATCTTGACTTCAGAAAGATCAGGTAACGAGCTATCGACGATTGCGACATAGTGCTCATCTTGGTGAGGAGGTAAGTCAACTTCAGCGCCTTTGGCCAATAACACCGGCTGCCCAAGTTGTTGTTCAATGGCGGTTTGTAAACCTCGACCTTGAATATTATTGAAGGTAAACAATAAGATGGTGTTTTTGATTGTGTTGTTGTTCAGCATTAGTGGGCCTCCTGTCGAGACTGCATAAATTCATTTCCTACTTGATGGAAGCGATAGAGCACCAGGTCCAAAAGCCCATCAAAGCAATGCTTTACCATGGGGTTTTCAAATATTTGTGTGGCGGATGCTTTAAAAACGTGACTCGTCTATGGTGGTAGAAATCCCGTATGAAAATGTCGAATAAAAGCTGTTTAATCACGGCTCATGAACCGGAAAATGGATGATGGCATTGCCCATTACGTGAAGGATATCTGAGACCAAAACTTCAAAATCGACCGTCCTAAATGCCATAAGCTGAGAATCCTAAATTCAGACCTCAGCTCTTGGTAAATGAGATGACCAACTAACATACCTTTGCAGTAATAAAGGCGCGCCTTACTGGGGATTCACCAAATTGGTTCAGCGTGTCTTCCACACCGCCTGGTGTGATTAACTGCTTGTGAACTGCGTCGATCTGTTCGTATTCGGACAAGCTGATTTGGCTGAGGGAGCAACTTTTGACATCGGTAACCTGATACTGGTAAACAATGTCTTTAAAGCTCAAGTAAATGCTTTTACTTTGCGAGGTTTTGACACGTTTGTACTCGCTGGAAGTGTATTGGTATTGTTCGCCTATATAGTGAGAGAAGGCGAGTCGTTTTAATAAACTTGGTGTGACTTTACCGCTTTCCCATTGACTTAACGTCGGTTGGTTTAAACTCTCAAAAGCACTGTAACTCCTTGCTAACTCATCGGCTAATTGGCCTTGAGTTAACCCCCTCTCCTTTCGAATTGCAGCAACTGCGTGCGAAAATTCTAACTTGTTAACCATATATCTACGTCCTGAACTCATTATATTTTTAATTGCTTCGAAGCGGCTCAGAATGAGCCAAAACTCTATGTTCTTGATCTTTTAGTGAGGTACATCATTTGGTCTGCATGTTGGATTAAGGTGTCACTAGAGCTTCCCTCATAAGGGAAGCGAGCAACGCCAACACTCAAACCGATGTGAACGTTTTGAAAATGGATAAAAATAGGTGCACTGCATGCTTGATGTAGCAAAGACTGAAACTGTTCTAAATCCTTTGTATTTTCGAGCTCAGGTAAGCAAAGAATGAACTCGTCACCGCCAATTCTTGTGGCGAATTGGTCGTTGTGCAGCATGTTCAAAATACGTTGCGCAGTGATACGCAGTACTTTGTCTCCAGCGTCGTGACCAAATTCGTCATTCACGCTTTAAAGCCATCTAAGTCGATATATAGCAAAGTGAACGGTTGAGCTCGTTGAATCTGTTGCTCTATCAACTGATTGCCTTTGAAGCGAGAGTAGCAGCCTGTTAGCTCATCTATCTCGAGCAGTCTTTCTAGTTTTTCAACTTGTTCATATTGCGTTTGCCAAGCGCTGTGCCAATAACTTTCAATTGAGCGCAAGCCCTTGTAAATAAATAGGTTGAACAAGTACAGAAACGTACTCCGAATGGAAAACTCACTTAAACCTTGTAGTTTAAACGGGTCGTTACCCGCGGTTATCAAATCAATGTTAAAGCAAATAGCCATTGATAGGACATATGTGATTGACGACCAAAGTACGCCAAACTCAATCAAAGTGAGAAGAATATTGACTGTAACCAAGGAAGAAAAAAGAAAGTGTCCGCCTAAGAAGTAGTACAAATAAAATGTGAGGGTATATCCGAGGATCAGTGAAATAACAACTGAGCGCTGTTTTTGTTCGAGTGCGAATGCTTTGCCCACCCAGAGGTAGGTAAAACAAACTCCCGCGGATAATGCATAAGGAAGGTATACAACATAATCAACCCCTCTGATTGCACAAGCGAATAGGGTAATAAGAATCCCCAAACTTGTTGAGCGCATGTAGTAGCGCGTAAAAATTCTGGTGAACTGCGTTCTGTCCATAGTTATGTCTCAAAGGAACAGCAAATAATGGGCAGTTAGCGAGAGGAGTCCGTATGGGGTGAGTGTGAATGGAGAACGTGAGAAACAAATAAATGGCATCGCATGAAGTTAGAAGTGCGATGCGCATATGCTTTTTTCGGGCGTTTTTCTCGTCTGCAAGCGACACTGCATTTCATAAAGTTGCTCGATACCTACTGCCGTTTTTATAAACTATTCTATGAGGCGATGTTGCATAAAACTATACGGTTTTCGGGAAAATGCCCCGATCTCAATATGTCCGCATAAAAAGTGGGATATCGGCAGATTTATCTAGGAAATACTAATACTTAAGTGCTAAGGGTTATCAGTAAGATCAGTCTTAAGTTTGAGATGTCTACTTGAGTTTTTGGTGGATACGGTAACCCATTGCATAACCAAGATAAAACAGAGCAGCAAGCGTCACAAAGGCAGAAATGTAGGCAAAAAAGTGATTCAGTCCCAAGCCAAAAGACAAGGTAAACGCGATGCCGTTCACGGCTTCCATCGGCATCTTGTACCACGATGCATGGACCGTCGAGCCAAAGAGAAAGAGTGTGCCAATTAAAAAGAGTGTGCCGATTGATAGGCCAACCCATCTGCTGCTGTTCATGTTCATCTCAAGAGTTACAGAGTTCGTAACAAAATATTTCTGGATGAGTATTATACAACTGAGTGAGGGGGAGGGTGTTAGCAATATTTACGCGAATACAGCAAGAGGCCACCGGAGTGACCTCTTTTTAATCGGATGGCGTATTAATTATCCAATCCAGGTGATGAAGTACGGGATGATCAGTGCATTGGCTAAATCGATGAAAAATGCGCAGACCAAAGGCACGATGATAAAGGCTTGGTGTGAATTACCATACTTTTTGCGACCGCCGACATGTTTGCCATTGCCGTTGAAAACCGTACTTTTGTGGCCAATAAAAAAGAGGAGTGATACAAGGTTAAATAAGCCTTGTATCACTCCTCTTAGTTCGATGAAGAACTCGTTAGTTAAATAGCCAGTAACTTTCTGGATTATCAGGACATTGATAAGGACCACACTCCGCGAACGTGCCAATAACATTAAGTGCTACGACAGAGATCGCTAGTAGGCATGTGATACGTCCCAAATTGCTCATTTCATAAGGCTCTGGTGACTCTTCTCTGCTGGTCAGCATGAGGATGACTGCGACCGCAAATATCGTGGCAACAAACAAGACAAACGCCCAAGTGTAATAGTGCATCCCAAAGATTGGGCTACCGTAACCTGGCGTACCAGGTATCACGTGCAACGAAACTTGTCTCAATGAAGTTGCCACACCGTATAACGCACCGATCAGCACTACACCATAATGTCGAGATTGTGGGCCATAGACCACGTTTAATAAGAAACCAAACATGATCATAACGAAGCCGATACGTTGCAATAAACAGAGTGGGCAAGGCAGCTCATTCAGAACAAATTGCAGCACAAAACCAATCAACAGCACGGCAGTCATGCCAAGTAGGCCAAAGGTATTAAGTAAAGCTAGATTGTTTCTATTCATGTGTAGCCCCCTTTATAGCAATATTGAAAGAGGATCGGTGGCGTGATGATTGAACCAATACAGACCAATGATCACCGAGGAAGCAAAGAAGGCGTAGCCACTGCTTTCTTACCTAAAAATGCGCTAAGCATTGCGATTAATAATAGTAAAAAGATTAGTGCCATCATGAGGAGTTCCTTCCTTACTCTCTGATTTCAATCCTTTTAACTATAGATACTGGAGGTTAATGCGCGAATTTATACAACAAAAAAGAGAAATTTATTGGTTTGTAATGTGGAATTATGCGAACAATCCCATCTTGGGAATTTGTATTAAAAAGCCCCAAAGCAGGTAACTCCGGGGCTAGTGAGGGCGGTGTTCTTCAAGTGGTGCTGAGCTTTTTAATTATTTGAATAGATCAAGAAGCCAATAGCTCACAGGATCTGCCGGACACTCAAATGGGCCGCACTCGATAAACGTTGAAATGACGTTTATTAGAACTGTTGCGATTGCTAGTATGCAAACACTTTTGGCAAGCGGGCTCATTTCGTGGTTTTGGTTTGAATACCTGTCATCCCAGAGAATGAGAAGCAGAGCAATGCCAGCAACAGCCATACAGAAGATAACGAATGCCCATGTGTAGTAGTGCATGCCTAAGATAGGGCTTCCAAACCCTGGCGTTCCCGGGATAACGTGAAGAGAGATCTGTCTTAGTGATGTCGCTATACCGAATAAAGCGCCAATCAGAATAACCCCGTAGTGTTTTTGCTCAATGCCGTATACGACATTTAGCAAGAAGCCAAACATGATCATCACAAACCCCAATCTTTGCAACAAACAAAGCGGGCAGGGTAGTTCCCCCAGGCTAAATTGTAAAATTGACCCCGTGAGTAGAACAAGCGTCATACCCAAAAGTCCTAGCGTGTTGAGTGTATCTATTGTTTTTCTATTCATTGCTTCACCTCCTACAACAAGATCGACAAGCTGTCTGTTGCATGGTGTTGAAACCAGTACAAACTAAGAATCACGGAAGTCACAAAACACGTATAGCCCAGCCCCTTCTTGCCAGTAAATACGCTTATCATAGCGACTAGGAGTATTAGAAATATTAAACTCATCATAATGTTGAGACCTTCACTTTCTTACTTTTTTAATTTTTAAATGAACTACCTAACGTAGTAGTAAGAATTTTATTACTAAAAGGTCGGCGCATTGTTGTTTTTTTGTTGTTTTTTTGGGTTTTTATTTTTCAGTTTTGATTGTGTATCGGTTTTATAACTAATAAATTGATTTTTCCAGTTTTTATATCATTTCTAAATGGTTGCTGAAATTGAGTCTCTGCGCACTGATGTCTCGAATGACCTTATCGAAGGTGGTGATTACAACGCGCAAGAGGTATTGAATTTGTTGGGCTATGACGGCTGGAAAGGAGGACGTATACATGATGATGCGTCCTTCCGATTTGGAGTGATTAGTCGATACTAGACCTCGTAATCGAACACGATAATGTCTTCAAGCAGTGGTCTAAACACCTCTTTCAACGCATCGTGCTCTGGGTGAGGTAGGTAGTTCTGACGACCCGCTTCATTGGCAAACGTCATCATTACAGCGTGTGTGTAGTCTTTGTTTTTACCTTCTGGGCTGTTGTTTAAGCCCCATTCAACGTCGGTTACGCCTTCCACTTTCTTTGGCATGGCTTCGAATAGCTCTCGCAAGTGTTGGATTTTGTCGCTGGTGGCAGAAGCTTGAAATTTGATGAGTAGAATGTGTCTGATCATGGTTTTGAGCTGTTGTTATATTTTGTTGTGTTTGAAGAACAACACTATAACGGGCATCCACTCTAAAGTTAGCTTTTGGCTTCACAAAATAGGGAATCAAGAACGCGAGCACTTTGGCTCGCGTTTTAGTTGGTCTAGCTGGATCTTAGGTCGTTAGATGGGAACCGTTAACCCGCGATACGTTTCACCAAGTAGAAATGCTTTTACCGCGTTGAAGCAACCAGTATTGATCGAACAGCGGGAAGTTCAAACTTGGGTGTTCTGCATCGACTTTCTCGCCGTTCACACTGATGGCATTGTTGCCAATCAGTTCACGAGCAATACGCTTTGAGTTGCTAAGCCTGATTCAACCAGTAGCTCTACCAATCTTGCTCAGCACTTTGCATGCTTGGCAAGCCATCGAGTTCTAACTGTTTTAGCTCGCTCAAACTGAGTTGCTGCACATTGCCGCTAAATAGCGCTTGAGTGATTCGCTCTGCACTTGCTAAGCCTTCTTCATCGTGGACAAAACGCGTCATTTGCTCTGCTAGGATACGCTGTGCTTGTGGTTTGCCTTTGCTCTCTTTGTCTTTTGCTTCAATCGCAGCAATCTCATCGCAGCTCAAGAAGGTGTAGTAGCGCAGGAAGTGGTAAACATCGGCATCTTCAGCAGATAACCAGAATTGGTAGAAAGCGTAAGGCGAGGTCTTACTTGGATCTAACCACACTGCGCCACCTTCGGTTTTACCAAACTTAGTGCCGTCAGATTTGGTGATCAAAGGTAAGGTTAAGCCAAATACTTGTTCTCCATTTTGACGGCGAGTAAGGTCAATGCCGCTGACAATGTTGCCCCATTGGTCATTGCCACCGATTTGAAGACGGCAACCGTACTGAGGTTTAATTCTGCGAAGTCGTAAGATTGCAACAGTGCGTAACTGAACTCGGTGAATGAGATACCTTGATCTGGACGTTGTAAGCGTTGTTTAACGGACTCTCGACTGATCATGGTATTCACGGAGAAATGCTTACCTACATCACGGAAGAAATGGATAACGTTAATCTGCTTCACCCAATCCGCATTGTTTACCATGATCATTGGCTTGCTGACTTGGTTATTCATCAACTGTTGAATTTGGTTCGACAGATCTTGCACCCAGCCCATCACAGTATCTTCTGAGTTTAAGCTTCGCTCTGTGGCTTTAAAGCTTGGGTCGCCGATCATACCGGTTGCACCACCAATCAGAGCGATGGCTTGGTGTCCTGCATCTTGAAAACGTTTGAGCATAATCAGTGGTACTAGGTGGCCAATATGCAAGCTACCTGCGGTTGGATCGAAACCGCAGTACAAGGTTTGTGGCTCAGATAGCAGTTGTTGAACTTGGTCTAAATCGCTCGCTTGGGCAATCAAGCCGCGAGCTTGTAAATCTTCTATCAGTGTCATCGTCTTATCTTTATCTGGTTCGGTTGTATTCAGATTAAAAGGCGATGAGGAATCGAGGTATATCCCTAAAGGGACAGTTTGTTATCTTGATTGAGTGATCAGGTGGTTGAGAAACAACTGAAAGAACTCGCTTAATGACGCGACATTTAACTGCGCGTAGATGCGTTTACGATGGTTCTTGACCGTGCCTTCTGCAACATCTAGCTGCGTTGCAATCTCTTTGTTGTCATGGCCTTGCGCGATCAATGCCGCGATTTCCTGTTCTCGTTTGGTGAGGACAGTTTCACCAAAAGATGCCAGAGCAGATTCAATCGCTGCACGCATTTGCCCTGAATATGCGTTAGGGCTAAACACTGGCTCGGCGAGTGTAAACTCGGTCTGTTTCCAGTGCTGTTGGCACAAAGACTGGATAATGGCGAAGTAAGATTTGAGCTTGGTGACTTGAGGCTTGGTGAAGCGTTTGTCGTCTTGCATAAAACCAAAGTAGAGTATCACCCAACGTGTCGGCTCGATTTCAATCAGCATGCTGAGTTCATCCTTCCAGCCCGTTTGGTGGTAAAACTGCTCACAGTAGGTTGGTAATCGAGATCGTTACGCGCGAGGTCTTTACCTACCACATCTTTGAGCGTGAAGATGCCTTGCTCTTTGTTTGCGTTAAGCTTCTGGTAAAACGGGTCGTTTTGAAAAGAGGTGGTGAGATAACGCTGGAACAGAAGCTCGCGTTCATTTTCAATTGAATCATACAGATAGATAGGGTGTTTGCCTTCGCGGTAGCCGAGGATTACCGCACAATCAAAACTCAATAACGAAGCAATAACGCGCATCAGTTTAGGCGTAAAGCTTGGTGAGTTAAGGGCTGAAATTGTCTCTGCAAGTTGAGTGTTGAATGCGTCGTTAGGCATGGGAATTCGAGCGTGCGATAAAGGTTGAGATAAGCATAACGCAATGGCTGGCATTCCAAAGTTATCTGCTATTTTGTTGTTCATGCGACGTTGTGGGTTTAGAAACGTGCTGCATGAGACTCCTAGTCTCGCTTCGGCTCGCTGGAGTGACGGTATGAGGATTGTTGTGTGGTTCATAAGCACACTAGGTTCATATTCTCATCGAAATATGCTGGAATGCCAGTGATGGGGCGAGTGTTGAGATAAACAAAAAGGGAGCCCTGTGCTCCCCTTAAATAAATCGATGCGTTCTTGAGATTACTGCGAATCGGTCAGCTCTTTATTCACCCAGTATTTCGAGCCAGAAACGTTTGCATCAACCAACAAGCCTGTGGTGTTTAACTGATATACCGCTACGCCGCTGTTGAATTGCGCTGTCATTTCTTCGCCATCCTCGCCTGCAACTAAAGAAGCTTCGCTCGATGCTTCCCAGCCTTCTTCAACAAAGGTGTTGAAGTCTTTTTCTTTCTCAAACAGCACGACTTGTTGGTAGAACTTACCGCCAACACCAAGAGCGACGCCAGCACCGAACATGTTCATGTAAGTGCGCTTGTCGGTCGATTTGTTGACTGCAACACCAGAGCCGGAGTTGGTATGGAACATCAACGACAGTTTGCGTGAATCAAATACCGCGTAACCGTAAGCTTTATCGTAAAGATCTTTCGCTTCTGGCTTCTCATTAAACAGTTTGAGCAGGGTGCTATCCGACATCAAGTCAATCGCTTGGCGAGCTTCTTCCGGTGTATCACCTTCCATCAGCTCATCAATTTTCTTGTCAGCTTCGTCGATCCACTCTTTACTGGTTTCGATACTTGCATCCGTCCATTCGCCAGCAGTGTTGATCGCATCTTCTGACCAATTAGTGAAATCTTCCCATGCCTGTTTTGAGAATTCTTTGGTGCTATCCCATGTCTCTTTAGCCGTATCGGAAACAGCATCCCCTAAGTCTGAAAGGCTGTTAGAAATGTCGTCCCAGTCGGCATAAGCCGGAGAAGCGAGCAAGGTTAAGGCAGTGATAAGGGCAAGAGGCTTTTTCATAGGTCCATTCTTTTATGAAATCAGATTCTTTCATTCTAGGTGAAAAATCTCAGAGGGAAAATTAGCACGCCGTTTAGGTTGGGATTGTCGTCACGAACTCACAGAGCTTTGACATGCTGGGTAAAGAAAAAGCCCTCAAACTCAGGAGCTTGAGGGCTTAGTATTACAAGTTAGGAAGGCTCGTTTTACTTGCTCACTTTACCTAGTTTCAACCAAGTATCGATAACCGTATCTGGGTTGAGTGAAACAGAGCTGATGCCTTGTTCCATCAACCATTCCGCAAGATCATCGTGGTCTGATGGACCTTGGCCACAGATACCGACATATTTGCCTGCTTTGGTTGCCGCATCTATGGCCATTTGCAGCATGGCTTTCACTGCTGGGTTACGCTCATCAAATAGGTGAGCAACATCGCCAGAGTCACGGTCAAGACCAAGCGTAAGCTGAGTCATGTCGTTTGAACCGATAGAGAAGCCATCGAAGTACTTCAAGAACTCTTCAGCAAGTACTGCGTTTGACGGTAGTTCACACATCATGATGACTTTTAGACCTTGGTCGCCACGGCGTAGGTCGAACTTAGCAAGTAAGTCGATAACCGATGCCGCTTCGCTCGGTGTACGAACGAACGGGATCATGATTTCAACGTTTTTCAGACCCATCTCGTTACGAACGCGCTTGATTGCCTGAGTTTCTAGCTCAAAGCAGTCTTCAAACACTGGAGAAATGTAGCGAGATGCACCACGGAAGCCCAGCATAGGGTTTTCTTCATGCGGTTCGTAACCTTTACCGCCGACCAAGTTGCTGTACTCGTTGGATTTGAAGTCAGACATACGTACGATGTCTGAGCATCGATCGATGTACAGCTACGTACGTCTGAGCCATCGATCGATGTACAGTACGTACGTCTGAGCTCGTTGGATTTGAAGTCAGACATACGTACGATGTCTGAGCATCGATCGATGTACAGCTACGTACGTCTGAGCCATCGATCGATGTACAGTACGTACGT
>LZQR01000337.1_pt1 | contig 11748 bp, 15 predicted proteins | sample 768601 | NCBI WGS metagenome assembly LZQR01 (sample SAMN05207299, study PRJNA324521) | oil field metagenome | isolation source: sample BH-FW-24 from oil reservoir | place: India: Bombay High | collected 2015-12-04
CTGGCACGCTAGAAACTAAGTAATTTTTATAGCACGGCTAAGGCAGAATATGACTGAATCGGATATGGGCGGGTCGAGAAAGTCGGTGTAATGGCGCGCCCGAAGGGATTCGAACCCCAGACCTTTGCCTCCGGAGGGCAACGCTCTATCCAGCTGAGCTACGGGCGCGTTTGGGAAGTGTTTTTGAAACGCGCTCATTATAAGGGTTTCGTCAGCGTATTAACAGCAGAATCCGTCGAAAAGCGCAGAACCGCTGTTAAGAGTGTTGCCGTGAAGGCTGGCGAAAACCCAATAGGTTTCATTTGGTTGTCAATTTCAGTGGCTATTCTGAAATCATGTTGGGTTGAGTGCGAGGCGGCTATGACGCATTTTGAAATGAAACCGGGGGAAGACGTTTCCCTGGAAAGTTTATTCGTTCGGTTGAAAGCTTTGAGGGCGCGTATCCTTGGCGAGACGCAAACCGAGCTGCAATCAATCGATGTGCAAACAAACGACGACGGGCGGCTGTTCAGCTTGCATAATCTGCTCAATTATCAGGTCATGCGCCGGGAAAATCTTCATGCGCTGCAATCGGGATTAGCGGCGGCCGGGCTGTCGTCCTTGGGGCGAGTGGAGCCGCATGTGCTGTCCAATATCGATGCGGTGTTAAATGTTCTATCGCTTGCGGTGGAGGGGATGGCTTATGTCCCTGAAAAGGCCGAATGGTGCTTGGGATATGAAGCCGGTTATCATGCGTTGCAAAAGCGGGCAAGTCGTTTGTTCGGTGCTCGGCCAGAAAACCGGAGCGAATACATTTTGGTGACCCTGCCTTCCGAAGCGGCCGATCACCCGGCCTTGGTGGAGTCGCTCTTGGCGGCGGGCATGAATTGCGCCCGTATTAATTGTGCACATGATAATGACAGGCCTGGTCAAAATGGTTCGTCATATTCGTGGTGAGGCCGAGGCGTTGGGTGTCACCTGTCCGATTTTGATGGATTTGGCGGGGCACAAAATCCGCACCGGGGAGATTCAGGTCGGCCAGGCGGCATCGCAAAAAACACGTGAAAAATTCGCAAGCGGGCAAAAGGGCCAAAAAGGCGTTTACCCGAAAATTCACCGACATGACAAAGTGCTTCTGTGCCGTGATAAAGCGCGTTTTCCCGAGATGGAAGCGGTCTTTGGCCTGTCGGTGCATGCCATGGTGACAGTCACTTGCCCGGATGTGATTGCGATGGTGTCCATCGGTGACAGCGTCTGGTTTGATGATGGCAAAATGGGCGGTGAGGTGATGGCTAAACGGGATGAGGCCCTGCTGATTGATATGACTCAGGTGGGGCCGGGCGGCGTCCGTTTGAAACCGGAAAAGGGCCTCAACTTTCCGAATACGGATTTGGCGTTACCGACACTCAGCGACAAAGATGAGCATGATCTCGATTTCGTTTGTCAGCATGCGGATATGGTCGGTCTGTCGTTTACCGAATGCGCGGAAGATGTTTTACGGTTACATAACCGGATGCGTGAAAAAGGCGTGGAACCTTTGCCGATTCTGGCGAAAATCGAAACGGCGAAAGCCGTGCGTCAGCTTCCGACGATTTTGGCCGTCGGCTTGGCGCGGAATATCGAACTGGGCGTGATGTTGGCGCGGGGGATTTGGCGGTGGAGTTAGGCAGTGTTCGCATGGCCGGAGTGCAAGACCAGATTCTAAGGGTGTGTGAGGCGGCACATATTCCTGTTGTTTGGGCCACGCAAGTGATGGAATCCTTTGTCAAAGACGGGCGTATTTCGCGCCCGGAAATCACCGATGCCGCTATGTCGCAACGTGCGGAATGCGTGATGTTGAATAAAGGTCCGTACATTACCGAGGCGGTACGGTTATTGAGTGATGTATTGCAAAAATGGAATCTCAGCAGTTCAAAAGTCATACCCATATGGATGTCTTGCAGCTATGAACTGCGTTCGGTGATTCAGGAACTTGGCGATAAGGCTTGGGGCTGACAGGTTCAAGAAGCTGGTCAAGGGAGTAAAATTAGTTTATTTTATTCTTGTACTTCAGTCTTTTATTGGACGCGGGAGCCGAAAAACAGGACAATTTCCTTTATTTTTTAAAGCCTATTCTATGCCGAACTTTTTTCGCCTGATCAACCAGCATTTGTATTGGCTGATGCTATTGGGAACTTTGTTGCTTTCCCCGGTAGTCTATATGCTCTACGCATGGCAGGTCGACGAGGCGCGCAATCAGGAATTCCAATTCTATCAATCGTCCCTGATTGAAAAGTCGATGTCTTGATCAAAGAAAAGCAAAACACTACCCAGGCGTTGGCCGTGGCGATGACCTCGCCGCCGAATTTCAAAAATGCTTTGCTCAACGGTGACCCAGATTTACAGAAAAAACTGGCTCATTACACCCATCAGTTAAAGACCCTGACCAAATACAAAGGGGTGTGGATTCAGTTGGTGGACAAAAACGGTGTGAGTTTGGCGCGGAGTTGGACCACTAAAAAAGGCGACAACCTGACTCCGGTGCGAAAAGATATCGCTTCCATGATTGAAAACCCGCGCCGGATCAATAACTTCAGTGTCGGAAAGTTTGCTTTGACGTTTAAATCCATGGTGCCGATTTTCGATGATAACGACCGGTTTTTGGGGATGGTGGATGTGATTTCGCAAATCGACTCCATCGACCAGGCCTTGTCGGAAATGAGTCATGTCCATTCGGTGGTGCTGGTGGATAAACGCTATCGTAAGCAATTGACCAACGCCTTCACGGGCAAATTCATCGATGATTATTATGTGGCGAATATCGATGCCACCGAACCGGATGTCGCGTTGATTGAACGTTACGGGGTCGAACGTGCGTTTAAGCACTCCGGTTATATGGTGTTTGACGGTTACCTGGTGGTGACTCGTCATATTTCCGATCTCAGCGGTCAACCGATGGCGACCTGGGTCACCTTGAAGCCGTTGGACAGCTTTGAATTCATCCACGTGTACGATACCCAGAAGCAGTTCATCGTTATGACCCTGTTCATCGTGCTGTTGCTGATTTTCCTGCTGGCGATGATGTATTTCAAGCGTCAGGCCGAGCTGGAAAAACGCTTTTTCTTCGAGGTGTTCGATACGTCGACGGAAATCGTGTATGTTTCGAACCATCGCCGCATTCTGTTCGCCAACCGTCGGTTTTTCGAATTCTTCGATACCTTTCAGAACGTCGAGGAATTTCATCAGTCGTATCATTGCATCTGCGAGCTGTTCGTGCCGGAAGAGGGCTATTTGCGGCGCTATATGGACGGCACCTACTGGTTTGATTATGTGGTGGAAAACAAGGATAAATCGCACTACGCCAAGATTCGATGGCACGACCGGGATTACATTTTTTGGTCAAAGCCACCGATATTTCGTCGCACTTCGGAACCGATTACGTCAGTGTGCTGATGACCGACATCACCGAAGAAGAACATTATAAGAGCCGCTTGGAACACTTGATTGTGCACGACGAATTGACCGGTGTGCACAATCGGCATTATTTCAATCAATACCTTCAGAAGGTCATGGCTGAACGTCCGAACCCTTTCTGTATGGTTTTCCTAGATGTCGACCACTTCAAACAGGTCAACGATGCCCACGGCCACGATATGGGCGATAAGGTGCTGGTGGAAGTGGCGCAAACCCTGAAAAGTCTGCTGCGTGCCCGGGACGAAGTCTGCCGGGTCGGTGGCGAAGAATTGCCGTCATGCTGCCGGACACCCAGTTGGAAAGCGCCTTGATTCTGGCGGAACGCTATCGTGAAGCCGTGGCGGATTTGGCGGTCGACAAAGGACGGCTTTCGGTCACTATCAGTCTCGGGGTGGTGCAGCTTCAAGCCGATGACAGCCTGCAAAGCTTCTATAAACGCGCCGACCGAGCGCTGTACCTGGCCAAGCAGCAAGGCCGTAACCGGGTGGAAATCGACCGCACCCTGTAACCTCCCTTTCGTCCGAAAACCACCAGGCCTGGTGGTTTTTTCGCTGGATTCCGCTTCCGGTCTTTATCGGTTTTTTATCGCGTTTTTTGGTATGATTTGCGGCAGATTCGAATTTAATTGTATGGAGTATCGCCGTGAGCGTTTTACCAAATCATTTGAAGTATGCGGAGTCGCATGAATGGGTGTATATCAATGAATCCGGTGAAGCCGTTGTCGGTATCACCGATTTCGCTCAGGAGTCGTTGGGCGATTTGATGGCGGCGCACCTGCCGGAAGTCGGTACCGACATTTCCCAGGGCGAAGAAATCATGTCGTTGGAATCGGTGAAGGCCGCTTCCGATATCTTTGCGCCTTTGAGCGGTGAAATCGTCGAGGTGAATACCGAATTGGAAGACGAGCCGGAACTGGTCAACGACGAACCTTACGATGGCGGCTGGCTGTTCAAAATCGCCCCGCACGATGCGTCCGAATTGGACAACCTTCTATCGGACCAAGACTATCAAGCGATGATCGACCAGTAAGCCGACGTTCGTCGCATTATTTCAAAAGGGCATAAAGCCTCGCGGCCGTTGCGCTGCGGGCTCGATGCCCTTTTTGTTTAGGGCACCAAATTCACTTAAGGAAACACTATGACCGAAGCGGTTTTAAGACTGAAAAAGAACGAAGAAAAACGTCTCAAACAAGGCCATCTGTGGATTTTCAGTAACGAGGTCGATACGCAGGTCTCACCGTTGAAAAACTTCGAACCCGGGCAGGTGGTGACGGTGGAAGCCGCCAACGGAAAAGCCATCGGTGTGGCCTACATCAATCCGAATACCTTGATTTGCGGGCGTCTGTTGAGCCGTAACCCGAAAGTATCCTTCAATCAGCGTTTTTGAAAAACGCATTCAAGCCGCGCAAGCTCTGCGTGAACTGAATTACGATGCGCCTTATTATCGTTTGGTCTTTGGTGAATCCGACGGTTTGCCGGGCTTGGTCATCGACCGTTTCGGCGACGTTTTCGTGGCGCAAATCACCACGGCGGGTATGGAAGCCATGAAAGACGAACTGGTGCAAACCATCGAGAACCTGTATCACCCGCAGGCATTGGTGTTGCGTAACGATACCGGCAGTCGTGAACTGGAAGGGCTGCCGCTGTACACGGAAGTGGCCATCGGAACCTTACCGGAATCCATTCAGATGCAAGAAAACGGCGCCCGTTTTGTGATTCCCGCCGAAGACGGTCAGAAGACCGGCTGGTTTTACGACCACCGTTCGGCGCGTTCACGCTTGCAGTCATTGGTGAAAGGCAAGACGGTGCTGGACGTGTTCAGTTATTTGGGCGGCTGGGGCGTGGAAGCGGCCGTGGCGGGTGCTTCGGAAGTCACCTGTGTGGATGCTTCGGCCTTTGCATTGGACGGTTTGGAACAAAACGCCGTGCTGAACGAGGTGATTGATCGCGTTATCACCGTCGAAGGCAATGCGTTTGATGTGTTGAAAGCCTTGTTGACCGAAGCGCATAAATACGACGTGGTCATCGTCGATCCTCCGGCGTTCGTCAAACGTAAGAAAGATTTCAAGGCCGGTTCGGAAGCTATCGCCGCATCAATGAATTGGCCATGCGTTTATTGAACACCGATGGGATTCTGGTGTCGGCTTCCTGTTCGCATCATATGAGTCGTGACGCTTTGCTGAATCAAATTCAGCAAGCCAGTCGTCATGTCGACCGTCAAATCCAGTTGTTCGACCAATGTCATCAAGCGCCGGATCATCCGGTGCATCCGGCGATTCCGGAAACCGAATACCTCAAGTCCTTCTTCTTTAAAGTCGGCAAAAGCTGGTAAGACGGAGTCCTATGATGAAACCCGCCTTGTCCATTCAACAGAAACAGTTGGCCAAACACTGTTATTGGGATATCGATGCCCAAGTGCTTTGGGTGGATGGGCGTCAGTGGATGCCGAAAATGGGAGTTTTAGGCATTCCCGGCTGGGACAATATGATGGTCGGTTCCGAACCGGTACCGGCTTATCCCGACGACTTGGCCGTTTTGAGTTGGCCGGATTACGGTCAACTCGGTGCTTGGCGAAAACAGATTCCCAATTGGGTCAAAGACAGTTGTGCCTTGTTCCCGACCCATCAATTGGCGCTGTTGCATTATGTGGGGCGCTATCCGCAATTGCTGGAGCTATTGGACCATTCCCCGATGCTGGCGTGGCGACTGGTTGCCTCCGGGTTGCCGGAGGCGGAAATCGTTGCATTGTTGAACGATAAACGTACTCAGATGGTGGCGGAAATCGGCTGGCCGGGCAAGCAGGAAACCGTGCAGTTTCTACGCAAGTTGCGCTTACGGTATGTGACCGAAGAAATTTCCGATTTTGTGGAAGTCTGCGTGATGGATGAAGACCGTTTGGAGGGCTTGCAAACCTTGCCAAGGGTGAATTCCATGGCCTTGTCCTTGGCGGCACGCTTTCCGCAACTGATTGGTTCCCGCTTGCATCGTTCCCTGGCGCAATTGCCGTGTCGGCCGATGCAATGCCAAAGCTTGATTGCCCAGTTGGAGGATGTTTATCGCGCGGCCGAATGGTTACACGTACCGGCGTCCGAATTGGATGCATCGGTGCTTGTCGTTATCTGGTGGATGTGGAGAAAATCTACCAGGCCTGGTGGTTTTCCGAATCCGCATCGCACACATTGCCGCCGGAGGACTTGTGCAGTCATCCGGTGCGTTTGACGCAAAAAGCCGAATGGGAGGCCTTGAGCCATTTGCAGAATCACTACTGGTTGACCGATTGGCCGGATTACGAAGCCGGTAAAGCCGCGTTATGGGTATGGCAGTTGCATGGCGAATTGGTGGGCATTTTGTTGCACCTGTCCGAAACGGCGTCGAAGGGAGACGCGCCGGGAGAAATGCCCAAGCTGGCGCGGGTGCGTCAGGGAGAAAACCAGCTGCCGACGTCCGAGCAACTCAGTGCCATTCATCTTTGGTTGGCCGGGCGTTATGAAATCCCGGAAAACTAGCCCGGAAATTTCTTATCTTTTAGACGGTAGGTAATAATTTTTCCGATCCCATCAAATCGTCGTAGGTTTCGCGCGGACGGATTTCATAAGCCTGGTCGCCGTCCACCAACACTTCGGCCGCGCGCGGGCGAGTATTGTAGTTCGAACTCATCGTGAAACCGTAGGCGCCGGATGACATGACCGCCAAGATGTCTCCGGCTTTCAAGTTCAAGCGGCGGTCTTTGCCTAAAAAGTCGCCGGATTTCGCATACCGGCCCCACGATATCCCATTCGGCCTCGTCACCGTCTTTGCGTTGTGTAACCGGCTGAATGGTCTGGTAGGACTGATACAGTGCCGGGCGAATCAGGTCATTCATGGCGGCATCGATAATGGCGAAATTCTTGTGCTCGGTCGGTTTAAGGTATTCGACTTCCGTCAGCAGAACGCCGGCGTTTCCGGCAATGGCCCGGCCCGGCTCGATAATGACTTCAATCGACGGGTCATTCAATTTGGTGAGAATCGCCAGGATGTAATCGCGCACCGCCGGCGGCTGCTCGTCGGTGTATTGGATGCCCAAGCCGCCGCCCAAGTCCAGATGGTGCAGGTGAATGCCTTGTGCTTCCAAAGCGGTTTTCAGCTTCAAAACCCGTTCCAGCGCATCGACAAACGGGGTGATTTCAGTCAGTTGCGAACCGATGTGGCAGTCGATGCCGATGATATCGATATGAGACAGTTTTGGGCATCGGCATAGAGTTGCGGGGCGGTGTTGATGTCCACTCCGAACTTGTTGTCTTTTAAGCCGGTCGAAATATAGGGGTGGGTTTTGGCGTCGACATCCGGGTTGACGCGAATCGAAATCGGCGCAACGATGTCGAGGCGCTGCGCGACCGATTGAATGCGGTCCAACTCGGCGTGGGATTCGATATTGAAGCAGCGGATGCCGACAGTCAAGGCGCGTTCGATTTCAGCCGGTTTTTTCGCCACACCGGAAAACACCACTTTGGCCGGATCGCCGCCGGCTTTCAAGACGCGTTCCAACTCGCCTTGCGAGACGATGTCGAAGCCGGAACCCAGGCGTGCCAGAAGGTTCAAAATCGCCAGATTGGAGTTGGTCTTGACCGCGTAGCAGACCAGATGCGGTTGGTCGCCGAAAGCGGTGTCGAACGCTTGCCAGCGTTCTTCAAAGGCTTCACGCGAGTAAACGTACAGCGGGGTCCCGTATTGCTGAGCCAGACTCTCCAGCGGGCAGCCTTCGGCATAAAGGGTGTCGTTCTGATAATGGAAAGGTTGTGGGATTTGGCTCATGGTGTTTCCTGTTTGGGTTCGGTCGATTGTTCGGTCGGTTCTGTATCGGGCGCTGGGGCTGCCGCGTTGTCGGTGGCCGTCTCGGTTGTGGACGATTCCTCGGTCACTTCCTGCGGTTTTCAGGCAGGTATAGCGGCCCTTTTTTCCGCAGCCGGAAAGGCTGATGCTGCCAATGGCAAGCAATAGAACACCGAATAACGCTTTGACGGCCGTTGCCCTGCGCGTTATGTGTTGAGAACCTGCATTTTGGAAGCGAAACATGGTCGGCCATCCCCGGTGTGATTAAAGGCGCTATTTTAGCCTATCCGTACCGCAAATGAAAAACATTGCATCTTGCGCCGGAAAGTTGGCGGAGCAGGCGCGGGTTTGGGTAAAATATCGACAATCAACGGACGTGAACAGGGAATGAGGAACTCGAATGCCGGAAGGAAAACCGCCCATTATCATTGAACCCCGCCAAGGAACCGCCAACGCCAGCGTGATTTGGCTGCATGGTCTGGGAGCCGACGGCCATGACTTTGAAGGGTTGTTGCCGCATCTGGGGTTACCGGAAGACCATGGCATTCGTTTTGTGTTTCCGAATGCTCCGGTGCAGCCGGTCACCGTGAATTTGGGGGAACCCATGACGGCCTGGTATGACATTAAGACCATTCATCTAACGGAACAGGTTGATTGGCCGGGTATTGAGCAAAGTCTGGCCCAAGTACACGGTTGGATTCGGGCGGAACAGACGAAAGGGATTCCAAGCGAGCGCATTCTGCTGGCTGGGTTTTCGCAAGGCGGGGTGATTGTCCTGCAAGCCGGGTTGCGTTATGAAGCGCCGCTGGCCGGTATCATGGGGTTGTCGACTTATTTTCCGCATCAGGATGCGCTGGCGGATGCTTATGTCCAGCCGGATGCCTGCCCGATTTTTCTGGGGCATGGGACGGCCGATCCGATTTGCCCTTTCACCGTGGCCGAGTCGTCACGCGACGCCTTGCAAACGCTCGGGCGGGCGGTGGAGTGGCACGTCTATCCGGGGATGCCGCATCAGGTGTGTGCCGAGGAAGTCCGTGATATTGCCCATTTCATTCAACGCCATTTGCTGATATAAAATACAGTGGTCGAAAATGACCAGGCCTGGCTAGAATCACGATTAAGCAAGCATAATAAAGGACGGCCCAAGAGTGGCGAATGTAAGACGTTTTTTTCGATACGATGTGGAGATTCCGCTGTATTTTGAAACAGTGGATGTGCAGGGCCGTCATTTGCGCGTGAACCGCGATAAGTTGATTAAACGTCAGGAAGCGTTTCATCTTGAAGAACTGGATCATGACATTCGGGAGTTGTTGAGCGAGGCTTTTTCGCCGACATCCGATGCGTTACGGATTTTCCACATGCTGAATCACCGCATCGATTACATGGCCTGGTTGCTGGACGACATCATCGAAGGGCACGATCCGCGTTTACGCCACGACTATAAGTTCCGGTTACGCGGAATCACCGCATCGATTACATGGCCTGGTTGCTGGACGACATCATCGAAGGGCACGATCCGCGTTTACGCCACGACTATAAGTTCCGGTTACGCGAAGACCGCAAAATCACTCCGCCGGAAGTCAGTAACGTTTCCAAGGTCGGCCCGTTGATCGAGGGCTTTTACCTGCAGGTCAGCGATCACCTTCATGAGTTGATTGAGTCGGTGCAGAACAGCATCGACGGTAAAATTTTCCTGTTTCCGCGTAAAATCAAACCGAACTTCGACGAGACCGATTACGTATCCAATTTAGGTGAATTAAGCGAACGCGGCATTTTGCCCGCCAAAGCACTGGAATTATTGATTCAAAAACTCAATTTTTACGAAACCGTTTTCGCCCGCTTGAAAGAGGCTTACCATTCGATTTCCGACCCGGGTTCCTGGCCGGTGATGCCGGTTAATATCAGTGCGGGCGGTTTCAGTTTCAACACCAACGAGACCTTCGAAAAGTTCGCGCACATGAATATTTTCATGCAATTGGACGATAATATTTTGGTGTGCCGCGGCAAAATCGTATTGAATAAGGCGCTGAAAAACAGCGAGTTTGCCTATAAGATCGGGGTGGAGTTCGAGTTTCTCAGCCGTGAGCACGCCGAAATCATCACGCTGTTCGAGCAGCACCGTGAACTGCAGGACGCCATGTCTTTGGCGTCAAAGAACGGCTTGGCACTGTTCTGACATTTTCTATTGATTGTTGGAGCCACTGATTGAATCAGAGGTTGCTAGAGCAGGCCTTTGGCTTTGGCGTGTTTGACGAACTCCATACGGACTTCCTGCACTTGTTTCAGCCAGTCGGCGAAAAAATGATAATCCTTTTCCACCAGTTGGTAGATTTCCGATAAGGGCGCGCCGGGATGGTGTAACGCAAACGCGGTGATTTCCAACAGTTTGTTGATGTGTTTGGGGCTCATTTGGGTGGTGACGTCGAAATAGCTCACTTTGGTGAGGATGACGGCGTCCAGAATTTCAAACCACTGTATCGGTTTCAGGTCGAAGCGATCCTGACTTCCGGGTAAACGCCGTTCTGGCGCATGTCCAGCAATTGACTCAGACGATAGAAATGCAGGAGGTCGGCGGCCGCGTCTCGATAGGAGGCGGGGAGGGCGTCCAAAAATCCGGCTTCGACTGTGTGATTGCGACCTGGCATAGTGTAATCAAATTCCTCTAAGCGAAGTTAAAGTGCATGCATTCTTCGATTTCGAAGCGCTGAATTTCATTTTGCAGGAAATCCTGACTCTTGCCATCCGGAAATTCAAAGTTGATGGCGACCCGTTCCTTGTAGGCATCGTCGATGGTGCGGATATCGACAATATTGCCGCTGAACTGCAAGGTTTTGTCGTGGGACGGGAAATAGAAAAACACATCGACTTTTTCGAAGGGCTGAAAACGCTTATTCAGTAAAACCGCCAGGCCTGAGGCACTGACGTTGGCTTGTTGCAGCCGCCATTCCTGCGGATATTGTCGCATCACATTGTCGTCGTTGATCTGGCGATAGGCTTCCAGATAGGTATCCATCAGGGAGCACAGCGAATAAATCGATTGCACCAGTGGAATTTTGGCGAATTTCTCGTTTTTGAACAGCTCGATGGTTTCGTCGATTTTAAAGGCGTAGGGCAGTTGGATGTTCGCTTCGAACTGGCTGGCCGTGGAGTGGGTGATGCTGTGAATCATCGACTCCAGAAACGTCATGTATTTCTCTTCAATCATCTTGAAATAACGGTAGGTCTTCGGTGACGACTGGTGAAGCGCCTCGACCTTTTGGAAGCCTTGTTTCTTCTGATTGATCTGCACCCAGTACTTTGGGTCCAGACGGGGGTTGATGCCCTGGGAAAGCGACTTGGCGCACTCGCCGAAAAACTCCACAAAGTCGATGACCTCGTTGAACAGCTCGGTCACCAGGACTTTTTGATCCTGGATGCGGCCCAACCAATACAAGGTGTCGCTTTTTTGTTTGGCTAATCAGCTTTTGGACAATCGGCGGAAAATAATCGACGCCGGTGGCATAAATTC
>LZQR01000338.1_pt1 | contig 11747 bp, 18 predicted proteins | sample 768601 | NCBI WGS metagenome assembly LZQR01 (sample SAMN05207299, study PRJNA324521) | oil field metagenome | isolation source: sample BH-FW-24 from oil reservoir | place: India: Bombay High | collected 2015-12-04
CACTTCGAAGGGCAGAACAACAGGTTGAGGGTCCTCTCATCCAACTCACTAGCGGAGCCGAACTTTGGTCGGTTCAATCGCCTCGGTATGCTCAACGGTTTCTATCCGCCGGCGCTCAGATCAACACGATTTCCTGACTCGCCGATACAAACTGTCCACTGCATCATACCGGCACACAAGGGCAGATGCGTTCAGCTTATGGCAGGACTACACCGGCGAGATGAACGCCAGTAATCCGTCCAATAAGGGGCACTTTGATGATTGAACAAAGCAAGTTGGCAACTTTTTTTGAGCTATTTTATTAGGCAGAAAGATATAGTTTAAAGTATATAAATTAAGCGTGATTAGTTGAATAATTAATATGGTTATTCCTCTGATACGTGTGAATCGTGGCAGTAAAAATGATAAGTAGAACGTTAGTAGCGTTAATATTCCTGATAAAATTTCTCTCCATTGCTAAGTCTGAGGAAACTCTTAAATATTGCCACGAAAAAATCCGCCTGGAACAGGAGGCCGTTCAACTGGCGCTGGATAAACACCAGCAGGCCTTGGATCGCTATCTTGCATTCGTCAAAAAACAAGAAGACAGTGGATGGGTGGGAATCAGCGCCAAGCGCAAGCAGCAGATCCTGGATGACATCGCCTTTTTTCGGCAGCCGATCGAAGACCTGAAAAAGACGGAATTCACCCAGGAGTCCGGTTGCTTGAAGCAGTCTCAGCTCAACAGTGGGCGACACGAGCCTTTATCGTCAATCAGGCCGGCTATTTGCAAGGTCGCATATCGTTACAGCAAATCATGTCAAACTGGGAAAGCGAAGCCTTTGCCGAGCTTCGGTCCGCTGTCGAAGCAACGGAGGATCATATCGAAGACAGCTGCGTCTACGTCACCTACGACCGCCGGGCAGTTGCGGCCTCGTGTTCATCGAGTCTCTATGTGTTTTCGCAATCACAAGAAGGAAGAAATCTCTCGAAATCGATCGTTCGGGAATTAAGTCATCGTTTCCCAAAGGGTACCCTGACCGAACAAAAACTGTCGACGCGCCATGCATGGTAGAGTGTTATCTGCCTGCCGAATACATTTATATCAATCAAAGTTTCGACCCGGGAACTGAACGACATTGAACCGAAGTCAATTTTTAGCCGTCTCATCCTCAAGACACTTATCCCTACATGGATAAGTCTCGTACTCTGCCTGCCTGCCTTCGCTCAATCTGCGAATGCCCTCAGCTATTGCCGCGAAAAATCCGCCTGGAACAAGAGGCTGTTCAATCCGAACTGGAGAAACACCAGCAGGCCCTGGATCGCTATCTTGCATTCGTCAAAAAGCAAGAAGACAACGGATGGGCGGGATCCAGCTCCCTGCGCAAGCAGCAGATCCTGGACGACATCGTCTTTTTCCGGCAGCCGATCGAAAACCTGAGAAAGACGGAGTTTACGCATGAGGAAGACTGTCTTGAGAAAACGAACGAGAACCTCTGGGCGACCAGGCTATATGTTCTCAACCTGGCTCTTGATAACAGAGGTTACTTGTCGCGACAGCAAGTCGAGTCGGAATGGCAAAATCCGAAACTAGCAAGGTTAAGGCAACTTCTAGAACAAGCTGAAGAACAAGCGATGGAGTTGTGTATTTTCGTTACTTATGATCAACCAGACACGGTCGGTCGGTGTGTAACGGGACTTTTGGTGGTATTTGACACCCCATCTGAAGGCACCGCTCTCATGAAACATATTTCCAGGGAAACTCACGCCGTCCTGAAAGATGAAATAGTCAGCGAACGCGATGCCCCTGACTGTCAACTGTCCGTGTCCTGTTATTTCGATAATTAACAGCCTTCCGATCCGCGTTCACCAAATCAGAGGCAAACAGAGAAATTGCCAACTTGCCTCGTTCAGTCAGCAGATTGCTCTTTCGGGACGGATTTCGGGCGTTGATTTCGACAATGTAGTTTTCCCATTTTCCGAACGCATCAGTTCTTGCATGTCGGTAAGTGGAGACACGAGGTTTGTATTGGCGCGGCCGAAAGATCGAGTTTATCTGGTCGTGGGGCCGACAGAAACCGTTGGGCTTGGCGGTGCGATTTGGATCTGCGCATGATCTTCTCTTACTTGCGTGTCGGGAGGTTGAAATTCCCAATCCTGTTGTTCAACCCCTCGTGAGCGTACTGATCAGCATTGGGAGCAAGGGTCCAAAACGATCAGTGTAGCTTCGCAGTTTGTCGGTGACGACGTCCCTGGGCTCGCCGAGCTGTGTGACCAGCGCGCCAAGGAAACATCTGGCCGCTTTGGCATTCCGGTGAGATCGAACAGGATATCGACGCCGTCGAGAGTCGTTCACTCCATCGGTTTCGCTCTTGGGTCTCAGGTCAACACGAATATTGCGAGGTTACATGGGTGATCACTGAAGGGCGAGCGCAACCGAGCGGGAGCGCCGCCGGCCAACGGAAAATGGCACCCGTTATCGGCGTATTGAGCCAACCTCAACGTGCACTGGTTCCTGGCGTTTGACAGCGCCCACTTGGAGGAATGGTGCAAGTACTAAAATACCGTCCACCTCATCACGCCCGCAACAAGCCGATATCGCTCTTGAACGGCTCATCTGCGGCTTTCGCCACCTGAGCCAACCTAGGCGGGGCACATCCCTTCAAAGACTGGAAACCCACCTCTTGTCGAGGGGGATTCAGCAATTGAATTCAGACCCTAATCCACCCTATCGCCAACCACATCAAAAATACGCCCAGCTTTCCTACGCCCTCATCCGATTGCAAGATGAATCTAGTAATTATAGGTGAGCCGGTTGTTTCTAATTGCAGGGCACCATTTACGTAAATCTTGAAAACATCAGGTCGCGAGGCGATGCCGAAGTAGTGTTTCAACGCCTCCGAATGCTCCGTTGCTGCCCCAATTTTGCGGGGGTAGCGAGTGTAACAGGAAACGAAGCCCTTGGACTCCGGTCGCAGATCGATATCCGCGGCGAGAAACGGCGTGCCGTTGCCAGCCTAAGCACCGAGAGCGCGTTGTTGTAGTAGACAGGATAGTGCTCTGTCGGCAAGAACTCGAAATTCAGGTAGCTGCTGAGTTTGCTGCGGTTCAAACTGGAATAACCTTTGTACGCCCCATCGCTGCTCCAGTCCTGAGCACGGTAGTTACGCATGTGGTCGGTCTTCGAACTTCCGTAGGTGCCGAATTTCACGTCCTGCGTCGTTGCCAGCCCGAATTCCAGTTTAAGTCGCGGTACTTTCGGCAACAGGACTTCAGACCAGAACTCGGGCCGATCCGCAGGCCAGTGAGTTTTCAGCAACGCCTGTCCTGCTTCATTCGTTTCGGTAAGTCGGAGCCCGTAGCAGGCTCGAGGCACGGCGGCGGCCTCTTCCCGCAGCCAGCCGTGGCGATCATAAGGCGAAGATTCGAGCATGGCGCTCGTCAGCAGGTTGTCGTTGTCGTTGGCAAACCAGTCCGCGAACTCTTCCCGCGTTGCGTAACGGATTTTGCCCTCAAGAAAAGTCAATCGGGCCGTAGCGTTCCCATAAGCGTAGATCGACCCATATCCAAGGCCGGTTTCCAGGTCGTCCGCATCGTCAAACCAGATCGTAAAGGGCACGAACGAGCCGTCGAATATGCCATCCCGCTGACCGAGCGAGCGGCTCTTCGCTATGAGACAGACTTCCGGTACCCCTATCAAAACGGCATGGTTGTCTGCTGTACGCCGCGCATAGACTGAGGGTACGGTTCCGCGTTTTGAACCCGGCGTTTCAAGGCGATGTTCACCACAAGCAACGACGACATCGAAATCCAGAGGTTCAACCTTGTCGACCAGATAGCGGACCGAGATGTGATAATACGCACCCCGAACCGTTTGGCTACTGGAGGGGCCGCCGCTTCCCCACTGTCCCATGCCGATTGCCATCGGCATCCAAATCAGAACCGGCCCGTAAGCGAAGAACAGAACGACGAGCATCGAAGCAAGACTGCCGAGAATTGCCGTTCTTATGAGACGGCGGGTTCGGGAGCGTCTAGCGGACATGCCCACCTCCATAAAATTCGAAGGTCACAAACTCCGCGGTAGCCTCCTCCCCGATCAGGAAATGCGGCAGGGCAAGTGGTGCGGGGATGGCTTCGAACGAGGCTTTACCGATTGGGTCGATAATCTCAAGGTCGACCGTCTCGCCGAAGGTTGCTAGCTTCTCTCCATAACCTGGGCCGAAGTAATATTCATACATCTCCCTGAAATTGGCGGTGCCATAGCCGATGGGATTGTAGGGCGACGCACAGGACAAAAGCCCCTTCTTTTCCGGACGCAGATCAACCGACCAGGTCAGCCGGCCGTCCTGGAACGCGCCTTCGACGGCAAAGGGATAACCGTCAGACCGCATAGCCGGATAGTAGGCGGGCAGGTCGTCGGACAGCAGGCTATCGCCCTCCAGGTCCTGCTTGGTGTGACGCAGGTAGTTGTAGCCGATCGGAAACTCCTTTGAGGGGCTCGAATCATAGTATTCGGTCCCCAATACCGGAACGAGGTCGAGCTTGCTGGGGCCTTTGTCCAGGCTCGTATCGGGGAGCTCCGACGGTGCCAGCCAGTAGCGCGGCTTTACCTGCGGATAATGGGTCTGCATTGCGTTTGCGCTCGGACCATCTCCATGCGGCGAGACGGCAACACCGGTGCAGGAGAGTGGGAGCAGTTTCTTCGCAGGATCGAAGGTAGTCCAATGGGCTTTGTCTTCGTCGCTGGCGGCAAACTGCGGACCGATCTGAATGCCCCGCAGCAGATTATCTGTGTCGGCCGCATACCAGCGCTCGAATTCTTTCGCGCTGGACGGTTCCACTTTTGCAGAGACAAAGTCCAGCGGGCTAGCTGGATTGGTGAACGCACTCGCCGTGGCGTAGCCGTAACCAGAGGTCTGATTGTCGGCGTTATCGAACCAGACAGTAAAGGGGATGAACTTGCCGTCCATCACCTGCTGCCAGGAATGACGGAATTCGTCCGTGTCGGCTACTGGTCGCCCTTCGGCAAATCGGATTGCGTCACATACCCGCGGTGTTGCGATCATCACCTGCTGCGCCAGAAGTGGTCTCCTTTGCATAGAGCGCCGGCAGGTAGCCGTGCACAACGCGACCGGACTTGAAAGTATGATTGCTGCAGGAGACCTGAAGGTCGAACACGAGCTTCTCTGTGCCTGCAACCTGATATTCCGCGTAAAGATGGAAGTAAGTTCCGCTGGCGCGGCCAGATTCTCCGTGGTCGTTGGGGGGAACGGTCTTGCTCCAGGCGAGCACGGAAATGCTGCTGCTGAACAGACAGATTAATAGGAAAACAAGTCTTAGCGATCGATTTAAGATGATGCTCATTGCCAAATGTCTGGTAGCGCCTTGCAATCTAATTTTCTCAAATGTGATGAGCTACGTCGCTCAACAAAACCTCGAGCTAGAAGTTGTATGCGTGACTAATACCGCGGAAAAGGTGTGGTGTGAATGGTGGGATATCCGTGCTGGGGCAATCCATTGCGGTGCCAGAACTGCAGTACCGATTTCTGCTTTTTCAGTGAGCGGCAGATTACAAGTCAAAGATTTGATAGAGGGCTAATTTCCTCACAATTTATCACCGTCGTGAATCCGTCCCTACGCATCGATTCCAATCATTCATTGGACCGCTGTTCGGAGATCTTCGAGAATGAGGTCATGGAACCTGATGACGATCTCCTTCTCCTCAAGCGCGTGGACCCCGGCCGAACATGAACCGGTTCTACCACCTGTCGGTCGAGCCCACCCTGTTCGGCGGATTTGCCGTTCGCCGGACATGGGGACGCCTCGGCACTCGGGGTCGAACGCGGCTTGATCTGTTTGCGGATGTGTCATCGGCTCTGGTCCATCAGCAGAAGCTGGCGGCACAAAAGCACAGGCGCGGGTATCGCCCGGAATGAGGCTGTGGCGTTGTACCTGATCCCTAATCCCTGCCCCCTGTTCCATGGGGTCTTCCTCGGCAGATCACTCAATCAGACGTCACAAGATACCCCAGGCCCTGTATCTGTCTCGGCCTGTAAGCTCGCGGGGGAGCGCGGGGCCGAGTTGGCGGATCATGCGGTCGACGGCGGCGGCGGTGACACCCGAGGCCACCGTCCCGTCACTTATCGGGACATCGTCGGCGATACCATCGAATGGAAGGTTTTGCATCGGAAGGAAATTTATCGTGCCATCGATCCGGAACGCCTCAAGGCGGTGAAGCTTATCGCGAAAGCTGAGCATAGGGACGCGCTGGACGCTCTGGCGGAATTTCCGCAGAAGAAACGGACCAATGAGCGCAGATCACCTTCCGGCCAATATTGTCAGTGCGGCCGGAGAAACAGAGGCGCGTGACGCGGAGATATGCGCATCCGCCAAGGCCGTGGTGGTCAAAAATGTAGCGTCAGCAATGCAATTTGGTAGTGAATAAATTCAGGTTAAATTATCGGTCCCAGACTAAAATTCAGGTTCGATCGATCGATGATTGATACCAAGGTAACCTAACGCGCTGACGTAGCGTCTGAGGGTTCCCAATCGTGTGAATTTCAGTTCGAGGAATCTACGACGATACGCCTTTTCCGGTAGGTGTATATTTCACCGATTGGTTTTGAGGTAACCGATATGCCGTAGACCTTAACGTGATATGTTCCAGCCACCTCATAGGTGTGTGGGCCAAGACTTACAAATCTCTGATTTTTGACGTTTATCTCGCATTTGTCTGATGTGCGTTCAGGGTCACCTATAGTGTACACAGCGTCAGTGCCGTCCCCCAATCGACCCGGATTCGATAGCACGGAAAGACATGATGACTACCAATTTCGACGTAAAATTCAAATGGTGAGATGACCTCGAGCGGAGCATAGTCTTCAGGGCTGGTTTGATCTTTGAACCCGGTTCCAAGGAGGGCTCTTTGCGTCAGCGGTCGGATTTTCCATGTTTTCCCCCAATATGAGGGGTCATATTCAGCTGACAATCGGTACCAGCGTGTTTTCATGGACCGCAAAACTCGGCCGTTCTGAATTAGGTCAATTGTCGCCTGAAAAGGCAGCGTTCCTCCGGAAGTAATTTGTTCGTACGCTGAATCGAGATATTGCCAGGTGACAAGGTCGTATCGACCGTCGGCCGACGTTTCGATCAATAACCGACCGGATGTAGAAATCTGCTGACCCGATGAATCTCTCAATGTCAGCTTGATCTTCGAAGGTTGATCAATTTCGATCGCGACGCCCACCTAAATGCCTCAGCAAAATCACATCGTCTGGATCTGGAACTTCGATGAGCTTGAGGGATATGGCTTCAGGGCTTGGCAAGGGCAAAATGGAAATCTCGTTCCTTGCGACCCATGTCGTGACGGCTGCGTCTGTCGGACCAGGATGCCAAATCGATGCAGAAAGGGTGTACGTGCCAGATACCGAGTATCTATGCTTTAGCATCTCTGAACAGAATTCGATCTCGTGCCTTCGTTGAGTGCCATCCCCCAATCAATTGAGACGCCGCACCCATACCATTTCCGTGGCTTTTCGAATTCTCTGATCGCGTTTAAAAAAATTTCGGGCCCGACAATGCGGTATTCTCTGTCACCGAGAGCTTCTAGTTCCAAGGCATGGACGGGAAGCTGATCGACATTGGTTTGGGCGAGGCCAGGTCCGTTTATGGCGGCAAGAAACAGGAGAAAAAAACTCTAAGTGTTTGCATAACAATCAACTCGTCCCAGGAAATCCGACAGTTTGGCTGCGTTTCATAACTGTTAGAATGAAACCCCAATGAAAGTTGTATTACACACAAATTTTTCAACCCAATTAAGCGAAGGACCGGAAATCGACCTTTCCTTCCCTTATCAACTTTTGGCCCGCTGCCTACAACTTCGCCAAGCAACTTAAGGCTTCCAAAAGTTCAGAATATCCTACGAAGCCATCGAGGAACCTTGGAAAGCAAAGTCAGCAATCTCATGCGTGAACTAGGCACCAAGCCTAACCAAACTATAGGGAATCGGATTAATATTACCTGATCCGTTAGACACGCTTGTTTCTATATCTAATGTGTCCCTGAGCGAACGGGATAAGTTATGAGCAAAAATATTGTCTATTTGTATTACATGGCAAAATCGTTTCTCTCATCAGCTCGGAGGTTTCTCTCAAAACAGGAAAGTATAACTCTGGGCGTGTCGCGAAGTTTTTCGCGTTAACCACGCCTTGAGATTTGGCTGTTGAAAGAGCGCTCCTGTAATTGGAGTTACGCGTCATGATTCTCTCTGCCATCGTTGAAAAACTGAAACGCCAATCGAAGGATGACTTCAAAGGCAGACAGTTCGAGGCATGGCTGATCATCCAGGCGGTATCCTGGTACTTGCGTTATCCGCTAAGCTATCGGGATCTGGAGGAGATGTTCCTGGAACGCGGCTTCGAAGTCGATCACAGCACCATCAACCGGTGGGTTCTGACCTACGCTCCTTTGATGGAGAAACGGTTGCGGCGTTTCCGCAAGCCGCATTGTGGTTCGGTCCGCATTGACGAGATCTATGTGCGCATCAAGGGTCAATGGCGCTATCTGTATCGGGCGATCGACAAGCATGGAAATCCGGTCGATTTCCTGCTCACGGCAAAGCGCAATCTGAATGCGGCCAAGCGGTTCTTTCGAAAAATGTTGCAGGATGCTCCGCTGCTGTCGCCGGGCAAAATCGGCACCGATGGTGCCGGCACTTTTTCCTCCGGCCATCGGGGGACGCGGTTGACGGCGGCCTGCTTGCTTCAGATCCGGTGCACTATGTGACCAAACATTTGCAACAGGGTATTGAGAGCGATCAATTCAGGGTGAAGAAGAACAGGCCGAAGGTCGGCGGGTTCCGCTCGTTCAACTCAGCCAGAAATTCCATCGCCGGCTTTGAAGCCATGCTGTGGCTCAGGAAGGGCTTCGACTTTACCAGTCAATGGAGCGTCCGCGAACAGTATGATCTGCTGGCGGTGCTCTTCGGAATTGAAAAAGTTAACGAAGCCTGAAAGTCGATCCCAAAACGGGAGAAATCTGTCCGTCAGAGAAATTTGCGACAGGCCCGATACGCCTCATTCGCGCTCCGCCGAGCGATCAGGCAGGCAAAAAACCAAAACGCGGTGACCTACGAAAAACGTGCCAAGACCTCCTGGATCATGAGAGCAACCGCGGCTTGGCTGCTCCCCGGATTTCTTGACGCCGACAGTCGTGTCTTTTGAGAGAACGGATACCGCCGTCACCGTTTCAAGAGCTCCGGAATTTCGGAGACGGCAGCCGGATGAAAATGCGCATCTGGCGGATTGCCGGGTGCAGCTTCTCCCAGCAGCGCAACCTTCAGACCGGCGGCAAGGGCCGATCGCATTCCCGTGACGCTATCCTCGACGGCCAGAATGTTCTGCGGCGGCAGGTTCAGTGCTTCGGCGGCCATCCGGTAAGGTGCAGGGTCGGGTTTGCCGGCGGGCACGTCGTCAAGGCTGATCGACCCGACCAGCAACTCCGAGATCCCTAGACTGCGAAGGTTCACATCGACGACCCCCCGGTCTGAATTCGAAACACAAATCTGCGCAACACCGGCCGCGGCGAGTGCCTTGATCGCTTCAACCGCCCCTGAAATCGCGACCAGGCTATCGCTGTGGTCGGCGTAGTAGTTGCGGATCTGTTCATGCCACTGCTGCTCTTCTACCGCGACCGGAAATCGTGGGCGCAGCTGGTCCCAGACATGGCCGATGTGAACGCCGATGAAGCTCTGATCCTCTGGATCGATTTCCAGACCATAGCGGGAGCAGACCGCCACGAGGGCACGGTGATGCAACGGTTCGCTGTCGATCAGGGTTCCATCAATATCCCAGGCTATTGCACGAAGAGTCATGCGGAGCTTCCTTCCAGTCGCTCGTACAGATTTCTGAAACGAGCATACCCACTGTCATAGATTTGACGATTTGACGGGTTCGGCGAAATCAGCGCATCGCGCTCGGTCAGGGCGGAAATACCGGTCCAGTCAGCGCGTCCGCAGCCCACAGCCGCGGTCCAGGCTGCCCCAGGCATGAGCCGGGGTGGCCTCCGAGCCGTTGCAGGGGAACGTCCAGCACATCCGCGACGATACCCATCCAGACATCGCTGCAGGCTCCGCCGTCGGAGACGAAAAAGCGTGTGGTCTCGTAACCGATCTCGTTGAATGTCTCGATGTGATGACGGATTGCATAAGCGTAGGATTCAAGCACGCTCGCCAAACATGACCAAGATCGTGCGAAAGGGTCAGCCCGTTCAGTGCACCGCGCGCAGATGGATCGTGAAGGGGAGTTTTCTCTCCAAGCAGGTAGGGCAGGAAAGTTAGCCCGAGTGCTCCGGCCGGGCGGTCCGCCGCCAATGCGTCGAGAGCGGCATGGCGTGAACCGTGGAGCGGCTCGATCCCGGCTGCAAAGGTATCCACAAACCAATTGAGCACCGATCCTCCGGTGGACATGCAGCCATTGGGCATCCAGAGCCCGGGCACGAGATGGTAGTCGAGAAACAACCGCTTGTCGGGGAAAGCCTTGTCGGTCGCGGTCAGGATGTCCACCGCGCCGCCGAACTTCAGCAGGACATCGCCATTCGCGACGACCCCGGCTCCCAGACAAGAGGCAATCATGTCCGCCGCTCCACCAACAACGGGTGTCCCAGCGGCAAGGCCTGTTTCCATAGCTGCCTCGGCGGTGACGATGCCCATTACCTCGGACGAGAGCGCAAGTGGTGGCAGCAGGCCGGGATCGATCCCCGTCATCGCAGCCTGATCGAGGTCGATCCGGTTGGTCGCGACATTCACGATCCCGGCTTCAAGCGCCCAGTTCTGTTCGACACGGGCGACACCAGTCAGGCAATAGTTGATGTAGTCATAAGAGCCGAGCAGGGTTTGGGCCCTTTTCACCACGTCGGGTTCATGGCGTTTCAACCAGCGCATCTTGGCGCCGACAAGCTGCTGGTTCACGCCATTTCCGGCAGCAGTCAAAAAGGACGGCTCGTCTATTTCACGGCGCATTTCCTCGACCTCGGCACCGGCACGGCCATCGCTTTGCTGGACCGAGGGGCGCAACGGCTGGCCATTCTCGTCCAGCAGGATCGTCGCCGGCAGCATTCCGGCCACACCGATGCCGGCGATCTCGGATGCCTTGCGTCCGGACGTTTCCAGCAGTTCCGGGATTATCGCGCAGCAATTGGCCCACCATTGCGCCGGGTCCTCTTCCGCCCAGCCGGGATGGGCCGACTGCAAGGCGACCGGCCGCGAAGCCTTGGCGAGGATCCGGTCCGGCAACTCGATGAGCAGACCAATAGTTGAAGTTGTCCCGATATCGAGACCCAGAAAAAGTGACATGTGAATCCTCGGAAAGTCAGGCGATCATGATCGAGACGTTGGCTTCTTCGAGCGCCTGTGCCAGTTCGTGCGGCGGGGCGGCGTCGGTGACCAGGATAGAGATTTGCGCCAGGTCAGCCACGCGAACGGTGGAGATACGGCGGAACTTCGAACTGTCGACCATCAGGATGCGCCGGGAAGAACGTTGAATGTAAACCGACTTCATCGCGGCTTCCTCAGGCGAATAATCGAACACTCCGTCGGGGGTCAGTCCAGACGCCCCTATTAGCGCCGCATCGAAGTAATAGCGGGAGAAATTCTCAACAGCGGCTTGTCCGGTTAGAGATTTGCGCCAGGTCAGCCACGCGAACGGTGGAGATACGGCGGAACTTCGAACTGTCGACCATCAGGATGCGCCGGGAAGAACGTTGAATGTAAA
>LZQR01000339.1_pt1 | contig 11746 bp, 13 predicted proteins | sample 768601 | NCBI WGS metagenome assembly LZQR01 (sample SAMN05207299, study PRJNA324521) | oil field metagenome | isolation source: sample BH-FW-24 from oil reservoir | place: India: Bombay High | collected 2015-12-04
GGGGAACATGAACTTGATGCGACCAAGCGCATTGTCCTCACCCGGGTCCTGGCGCAGCCGGAACGGGAAATTGCCACCGGAATAGCTGTTCCAGGCAACTGTGTCGGCGCGACCTCGTTGCCTTCCTGGAAGATCCGGATGCTCTTGTTGAATGTAGATGTTGAACTGGTTGGGGAACATGAACTTGATGCGACCAAGCGCATTGTCCTCACCCGGGTCCTGGCGCAGCCGGAACGGGAAATTGCCACCGGAATAGCTGTTCCAGGCAACCTGTGTCGGCGCGACCTCGTTGCCTTCCTGGAAGATCCGGATGCTCTTGTTGCTGAGCGCCGTGGGGTTCTGCTTGAGTTTCGGCAGATACTCCTTCGTCGCGATGGAATAGGGCACGTTCCAGTACGGGTTGATTTCCACATATTCCAGCCGGTCGGAAAACACCGGCGTTGCGTGGTAGGGCTTGCCTACAACGACCCGCGCCGTGTGAATGGTCTTTCCTTCCCGCACCACCTTCAGGTTCTGGTCAGCCAGATTGACGAAGACGTAGAACTGTCCCGGATCATCCGGCATCCAGCGCCGCCGCTCCATGTTGAGCTCCATCTGGATGAGCTTTTCCTGGATCGGAATGTTGAGCTGGGCAATTGTCGCCTTGCCGATGACACCGTCGGTTTCAAGGCCGTGGTACTCCTGGAACAGCTTGACGGCTTCCACCAGGGCGCCGTCATAGACATCACCGGTGTGATCTCCGGCAACGACAATGTCTTCTTCCATGAGCCGGGTTCGCAAAACCTCCAGGCGCGGATCGCTCATGCCTGGTTTCAGAACGTCACCATCCGGAACCTGGGTAAAGCCGCCGGCAGCAGCCTTCTCCCGGTATTGGGCAAGGCGCCGCTTCAGGCGGGCATAATTGTCGGTCTGGGGTGCGAGGCTTTCCAGAAAGGCCCCGAAGTCCACAGCCTGTTCGGCATTTTCAAAAAGCACTTTCGGATCAGGCCGATCCGGAAACACGTTCAGCGCCTTGTTGACCTTGTTGGGTTGAACGCGGCCGGAGGAGAGGTGAGTCGCATAGCGCAGGAACTGTACGGACAGGTCCAGATCGAACTGGGCCCATTCCTGCTCGCTCTGGGAAGTTTCCGAACGCTTTATGAAGCCGAGGGGATCGTAATTGTTGGGGTTGAGCGCATGATCGTTCGCCGCCGCCATGGCGGCAATGGTCAGATGAGCGTCTTCCGTGAGGCCATTCTCGTTGAACCAGACCGGTGCGAAAGCGCGTTCGCCATAATAGAGTGCAAGACCTTCGGGCAGGTTCGTAGAAACTTGCGCCTGAATGGCCCTGGCGATCGGCGTCTGCGGTTCCTCGAAACAGGGGCGGAACGACTGGGTTTCGCTGGTCGCCGGTGCCGCGGTTTGTGCCTGGACATATGGTGCCGAAAGTGGTCCGGACAAAAACGCTGCCAGCGTGAAAAGAAGACCAAGATGTCTGTTACGGCACGTGCAAAATATTCCCATCGGAAATACCCCCTCTGATTCCCAACGGGGAAAGTCTAGTGCATCTTGCGCATAATTGAACTGCGTTAAGCTTCCTTGCCATTGCAAAGCCGATCCCATTTGTTGCCGCAACAGGAAAAGCGCGCGATCCGTTATCGCTCGTGGGAGTGACGCGTTGCGGCCACAAGGCACGGAATTTGGCGTTTCAGCGGCAACTGCAGCCTTGACCGGGTTCTGTTTTCCGGTCCATAAAGCGCTCCATGATGACGGCCACACGGAACATCATTTCGATCACCATTATTTGCAGCTAGCGACACCGCTGGCTGTGGCCGTTCCCTCTTGGCAAAAATTCCTTTGAGACGGACCGCCCGGCCAGCCGGCCAGGAGACCGTTTGACATGAGCGCCGCTGAGACAGAGAAATCCGGCACTTTCAAGGGCTTGAAGCTCACCAACACATTGACGCGCCAGAAGGAGGACTTCCGGGCGATCGATGACGGGAATGTGCGTCTCTACGTCTGCGGACCGACCGTCTATGACTTTGCCCACATCGGTAACGCGCGACCGGTAATCGTCTTCGATGTGCTCTTCCGGCTTCTGCGCCATCTTTATGGTGCCGACCACGTCACCTATGCGCGCAACATCACTGACGTTGACGACAAGATCAACGCACGCGCACTTCGTGACTTTCCCGATCTGCCGCTCAATGAAGCCATTGCCCGGGTGACGCAGAAGACTGCAGACCAGTTCCATAAGGACATCAGGTCTCTGGGTGTGCTGGAGCCGAGCATCGAACCTCGGGCAACACAGCATATCAGCGGCATGGTCGAGATGATCGCGGCGCTGATCGAAAAGGGACACGCCTATCAGGCGGGCGGTGAAGTTCTGTTCGACACCCAGTCCATGCCCGACTACGGCGGCCTGTCAAAGAGGAAGCTGGACGAGCAGCTGGCCGGGGCTCGCATTGCGGTTGATGCTCACAAGAAGAACCCCGGAGATTTCGTGCTCTGGAAACTGTCTTCTGAAGAAGAGCCCGGCTGGGACAGCCCGTGGGGCAGGGGGCGTCCTGGCTGGCACATCGAGTGCTCTGTCATGAGTGCGCACCATCTGGGTGAAGTGTTCGACATTCACGGCGGCGGGCTGGACCTCATCTTCCCGCACCACGAAAACGAAATCGCCCAGTCCCGCTGCGCTCATGGCACCAAGGTCATGGCCAACTACTGGATGCACAACGGCTTCCTGCAGGTGGAAGGCCGGAAGATGTCCAAGTCCGAGGGCAACTTCTTCACCATTCAGGAGCTTCTGGAAACGGACAGTTTCGGCGGCCGCATGTGGCCGGGCGAAGTGCTGCGCCTTGCCATGTTGATGACCAACTATCGAGAGCCGATCGATTTCTCCAAACGCAAGCTTGAAGAAGCTGAAAACCTTCTCGCCCGTTGGCCGGATCCGGTCGAAACGGATGCAGCCCCTGCCGCCGAGGTGCTTGATGCCCTTTTGGACGACCTGAACACCGCAGGCGCCATTCAGGCGCTCCACGCGCTCGCCGTCGAGTTCCCAAGGACCCTGCCAAGCTGGATGTTTACTCGGCATCTGCCGCGCTCCTCGGCGTTCATCCGGTCAAGGCGGATCTGTCTGGCGTTGATGAGGCCGGCATTTTGGCAGCCATCGAAAAACGCCTGGAGGCCCTCAATGCCAAGAACTGGGCGGAAGCTGACGCGATCCGCGATGAACTGACGTCTCAGGGAATTCTTCTAAAGGATTCAAAAGACTCAGAAACCGGTGCCCGCGTGACAACCTGGGAGGTCAAGCGGTGAGACGGAGCCGGGCGGAAAGACGGGATACCCTCCTCTGTCTGCTAGCGCGGACATCTTCCTCGCAAAAGGAGAGTAAGGCGCAAGTTACCAGGCTTTTTCCGCGGCTCGGCGCGGCGGTGCTGAAGCAGCTTTCTCCGATCACACGGCAAGGAGAGTTTCTGATGGGCAATAATCTTCAAAAGCTGAGCGGCGGTTGCCAGTGCGGCGCCGTGCGTTACCAGGTGACGGGAGAGGTCGGTCATCCGCATCTGTGTCATTGCCGCATGTGCCAGAAGGCATCGGGGAATTTCTTTCTGCCGTTGATCGGTGCTGCGAAGTCCGATTTGAATGGACCCGCGGCGAACCCTCCTGGTTCCACTCTTCCAAGCCTGTCCGCCGGGGTTTCTGTGGAACCTGCGGCACGCCTCTGGCCTTTGATACGATTGGCGACGACCACATTTCCTTTACCCATGGCAGCCTGGACGATGTTGCCGCAGTCACGCCGGTTGAACAGTCCGGTGTCGAGGGGCGAGTGTCGTTCTATGGGCATCTTTTCGAACTGAACGAAACGCAGTCAAATCGGGACGACCTGCCAGGTGGGATCAATGATGTCACGGCAACCAACAATCAGCATCCCGATCATGACACGGATCATTGGGAAGTGAGGGGCGGATGACGGAGATCCATACCGGAGGCTGTCAGTGCGGTGCCTTGCGGTTCAAGGTGGAAGGGCCACTGGGCGAGGCTTCCATTTGTCATTGCCGCATGTGCCAGAAGGCCTTTGGTGGTTTTTATGCGCCACTGGTCAGTGTTCCCGAAACATCCAGGCTTGTCTGGACACGTGGATCGTTGAAGCACTTCCAGAGTTCCAATCACGCAACCCGGGGCTTTTGCGCTGATTGCGGTACACCGCTGACCTATGAAGCGCCGGATGGCATTGCACTGGCCATCGGGGCCTTTGACGATCCATCGCAAATCCCGCCCAGCATCCAGTTCGGCGTCGAGGCAAAGCTGCCTTATGCCGACAATATGGCTCAAATTCCCGAAAGGGTGACCGAAGACGATATGGAGGCAGCGCCTTTTCTGGCGTCGCTCGTTTCGTTCCAGCACCCCGATCACGACACGGAAACCTGGCCACCGGTTCGCACCGGGGCAAATGACAACGAATAAAAGACAGCCCCGACGCTGCTCAGGATACGGATATGACCAAGGAACGGCTTTTTCTTTTCGACACGACATTGCGTGACGGCGCCCAGACCAGCGGGGTCGACTTCTCTGTCAACGAGAAGGTTGTGGTTGCCGAACTTCTGGAGCGGCTTGGCGTCGATTACATCGAAGGTGGCTATCCGGGTGCCAACCCGACCGACAGTGAGTTCTTCAGTGAAAAGCGGACGCGCAAGGCAACGTTCACCGCATTTGGCATGACCAAGCGCGCAGGCCGCTCGGCCGCGAACGATCCGGGGCTTCAGGACGTGCTGTCCGCAAGTTCCGATGCCTGCTGCTTCGTGGCCAAGGCATGGGACTACCATGTCCCGGGTCGCGCTTGGTTGCAGCAACGAGGAAAACCTCGATTCGATCTACGAGACCGTTACCGCAGCCGTTGCTGCCGGCAAGGAAGCGATGATCGACTGCGAGCATTTCTTCGATGGCTTCAAGGCCAATCCGGAATACGCGCTCAATTGTGCCCGCACGGCATACCATGCAGGCGCGCGGTGGATCGTTTTGTGTGACACCAACGGCGGCACTCTGCCCGATGAGATCTTCGACATCGTCACCAAGGTGCAGGAGGTTGTTCCCGGAACGCATCTCGGCATCCATACCCACGATGACACCGGTCACGCGGTCGCCAACTCACTGGCGGCAGTAGATGCCGGCGTAAGGCAGATTCAGGGAACCTTGAACGGTCTGGGTGAGCGCTGCGGCAACGCCAACCTCATCACCCTGATCCCGACACTCAAGCTGAAACCGGCATTCTCAGATCGGTTCGAAATCGGTGTCAGCGACGCTCAGTTGAAAGAGATCACTTCAATCTCCCATGCGTTCGATGAAATCCTCAACCGGTCGCCGGACAGGCAGGCCCCCTACGTGGGCGAAACCGCCTTCGCCACAAAGGCCGGTATTCATGCCTCCGCGATCCTGAAGGATCCGCAGACCTATGAACACGTCGCACCGGAAAGTGTCGGCAACCAGCGGCGGGTGCTGGTGTCCGACCAGGCCGGCAAGAGCAACCTTCTGGGAGAGCTGGCCCGGGTGGGCATCGAAGTCGACAAGGCAGACCCGCGTCTTGACCTACTGTTGGCGAAGGTCAAGGAACGGGAAGCCGAAGGCTATGCCTACGAGGCTGCCGACGCGTCGTTCGAGCTGCTCGCGCGCCGGGAATTGGGCGAGGTGCCGCGTTACTTCGCAGTTGAATCCTTCCGCGTGATGGTGGAACGCCGGTTTAACGCAATCGGTGATCTGGTCACGGTTTCGGAAGCCGTGGTGAAGGTCGATATCGACGGCGAAACCCGAATGTCGGTTGCTGAAGGCAACGGCCCGGTCAATGCGCTGGACATGGCACTGCGAAAGGATCTGGGCAAATACCAGTCTGCCATCGACGGCCTGGAACTGATTGACTATAAGGTGCGCATCCTCAATGGTGGCACGGGCGCTGTCACGCGCGTTCTGATCGAAAGCCAGGACACAGTCACGCACCGGCGCTGGTTCACGATCGGGGTATCCTCCAACATCGTCGACGCCTCTTTCCAGGCCCTGGTCGACTCCATTACATTCGCGCTGATGAAAGCCAACGTGGCCTGATCCTGGTCACGCGCTTTCGGGCGCCAGAAAGGCAATGCCATGTCGCAGACGGTGACCAGCACCGAAGCGAATGCCGAATTCCGTCAGGGCCTTCTGTTTGGCCTGGCGGCATACGGCATGTGGGGCTTCCTCCCGGCCTATTACAAACTGACCGATACCGTGCCAGCAGATCTTGTGGTGTCTCACCGGATACTCTGGTCGGTGCTGTTTGTCGGTCTGTTTCTCTATTCGCGCGGCCGCTGGCAGGAAGTGCGCGAGGTTTTTCGCCAGCCGAAGGTGCTCATGGGGCTGACGGCGTCTGCCACTTTCATTGCCGTCAACTGGCTGACCTTCGTCTGGGCAATTTCCAACAATCACGTGCTCGATATTTCGCTCGGCTATTTCATCAATCCGCTGGTCAGCATTCTGGTTGGCCTGTTCGTTTTGAGGGAAAACTGACGACCTGGCAGGGGATTTCTGTCGGCGTTGCCGCCATTGCGGTTGTTCTGCAGGCGATCCTGGCAGGTGGGTTGCCGTGGGTCTCTCTGGTGCTGGCGTTTTCCTTCGCAGGCTACGGCTACGTGCGAAAAGTGACGCCCGTGAAGGCAACTCCGGGACTGTTCGTGGAAACGCTTGTGCTGTTTCCGCTCGCCGCCGGCTACATGCTGTTGAGCCTCAGCTGGGGTGTCGACGCAATGGTCTTGAACGATCCGCCGGTCCTGCTCGCCCTCGTGGGGACGGGCATTGTCACGGCCTTGCCCCTGATCTGTTTTTCCTCAGCCGCCCGGCGCCTGCCGCTCTTCATGCTGGGGCTTATGCAGTACATGGCGCCGTCCATGCACTTCCTGATGGCGATTTATATCTGGGGCGAACCGCTGGACCCGACCAAGCTGATGACGTTCGGCATGATCTGGGCTGCGCTGGTGGTGTTTACCTACGACAGCTGGCGGCGCTACCGGAGCTGAAACTGAGTTAGTCGCAGCCAGAGCACTGTGAAGATGCGGTCAGTCTGAAGAAACCAGCTGGCCGCGGCCACTGCGTTTGGCGGCATAAAGCCTGTGGTCGGCGGTCTTCAGGCATCGCCGAACCTGCCGCTTTCGAGCGGGGCGACGCCGACGCTTGTCTTCATCAGATGTTCCTCGCCGTCGTGACGCACGGGCGAGGCCAGAACGTTGTCCAGAAGGTTTTGCAGCCCATCGACAACCTCGGCTTCTTCCTTGTCCCGGAACACGATGCAGAATTCGTCGCCGCCGAGCCGCGAGACGATATCGTCTTCCTTTGCGAGCTTCATCATGTGGCGGGCAAAACTTATCAGAACCGCATCGCCGAAATCGTGGCCGAGTGAATCGTTGATTGCCTTGAAGGAATCCAGGTCGAGGAGCGCGAGCCAATGCGCACGTCCTTCGGACACCGGCCAGGTCGCGATTGCCTTGGTGGCCTGTTCCAGAAGGTAACGGCGGTTGTAGAGACCCGTGAGGGAGTCCCTCATTGCCATGTTGTTGAGTTCCTCGATCCGGTAGATGTAATCGAGGTTCTGCGACACGCGCAGCAGCAGCTCTTCCGGAGGACAGTTCTTGTCGACGAAATCTGCTGCACCGTATTTCAGGAACCGCACCCGGTTGTCCGGATTGGCATAGGACGACATGCCGATGACGCCGACTTTTTCCGGGCCATGTACTCTGCGTACGGCTTTCAGAAAGGCAAAGCCGTCCTTGTCCGGCATGAAATAGTCCGCCAGGACAAGTTTGATGTCCTTGTAATCCTTCAGGGTCTGGAGGCTTCGTCCGTAGAGCTGGCCTGATAGATCTTGTAAAGGTGCTTGCCGACGATCTTGGAGATCACGTCCCGCTCCACCGCGGAATCGTCCAGAATGAGAATGCCGATCTTGGGGTTCTGCGCCAGTTTCCGGATCAGGTCCGCAACATAGTTCAGGCTGCCGGGAGAATCCTTCAGAACGTAGTCAATAACGCCTTTTTCCAGGAACTTGCTTCGGGTTTTCGGGTCGAAGCGGCTGGTGAAGACGATCGTGGGAATATTCCACTTCTCGCAAAGATCGACGATTTCGCCGTCGGGGGCGTCTGGAAGGGTCAGGTCGACAAGAGCAAGGTCAGGTTCACCGATAGGCAGATTGAGGCAGTTCTCTGCCTCTTCGTAGCTACGTGCCACCATGATCTGGTGACGGCCGACCTCATGCAGTTTCTTGACGATTGCCTTCTCGAAAAACGCCGCATCTTCAACAAGAAGGGTAGTTTGCATTTAGTGGCCTGTTCTTCCTGCGTTTCGTGCGACGGTACTATTCAACTCCTCAGACTGCAAATCGATTTGGTTCAAATATTCACAGTCATGGGAACGTATTCCCAACCTCTATACACAGTAGAGTTTTAGAGATCTGTTACCGAGGCGCATGCTTCTTGTGCCGGCAGGGGCTCACCGTTGATCGCGCGGCGCAGCATGGGCAGGATGTCGTCCACGGACCGGGCAACAAGATAAGGAACTTCAGTGTCTGGGCGGATGTATCCCTGTGCCCGCATATGATCCAGAAGTTCCAGCAAAGGCGACCAGAAGCCGTTGAGGTTGGCCAGTGCCACCGGCTTGCGGTGTTGTCCGAGTTGGGCCCAGGTCATCATTTCGACGGCTTCTTCCAGGTGCCGATACCGCCGGGCAACGCGATGAAGGCGTCGGCTTTCTCGAACATCAGGTGTTTGCGCTCGTGCATGTCCTGCGTGACGATCAGGTCTTCGAGGGTGTCCAGCATCACCTCGCGTTTTTCCAGGAAACGCGGAATGATTCCCGTCACCTTGCCGCCGGCTTCGAGGGCGGCATTGGCCACGGTTCCCATCAGACCGACAGAGCCGCCGCCATAGACAAGTCGAAGGCCAGCCTCGGCAATTAGCTGGCCCAGACGGGTGGCGGATGCCTCGTGTGCAGGGTCCGAACCGAAGCTGGACCCGCAGTAAACACAGACGCTTGTAAGCTGATTTTGAGAAACCGTATTCATGATGCAAAGATGTGGCATTCAGATTGCCACAAGGTCAAGCATTCTGTTTGAAAGGCCTTGGTTCTGAACCGGGTTTTCTTGCCGCGCCTGGAAAAGACGGCTATGCATGAACCACGATCTGAAGAAGAGCCGACGGCAAAGGAAACATGGCCATCAAGGTCAGGAGTTCGGCTGAGACAGGCAGCACCCGAAAGGGCGCAAACAGGGGAACGGATTTGGAAAGCGCCGCATCGCCTGGCTGCTTTCCCGGCAGGACACACAATGAATAACAAGACACTCATCTGGACTTTGATCGTAGCCGTGCCTGTTGGCCTGGCCGCTCTCGTGACGGGCTACATCTATCGCGATACGGGGCGTCTGCCTTTCCAGAGCGGTCCCGAAGTTGCCGCAACGCCATCGGTCTCCGGTGACAGTGCCACGACCGAACAGGCTGCAGGCTCTGATACAGGCACAAAGACGCAATCTGCAGAAACAGATAAGGCTGATGCGTCAGATGAGGCGCCTGCCGCGGAAACGGCAAGTGCAGGCCCTAGTTTTGACGTTGTCGGCGTTGAGCCGACCGGTGAAACGGTCGTTGCGGGCCGGTCTGTCGCTGGCGCTATCGTTGCCTTGACTGCCAACGGCAAGGTTGTCGGCAAGAGCATTGCCAATGAGGTCGGTGAATGGACCATCATTCTGGATGAGCCGTTGAAGCCGGGCGACTATGACGTTGGCCTGGAGGTTCATGACGATACCGGCAAAGCGATTGCCACGTCCGAAGAACGGCTTGCCGTTTCTCTGCCGGAAGGCGGCAAGGAACAGCCCCTTGTGGTTCTGAACACGCCTGACGGTCCGTCGGACGTCTTGCAAAAGCCTGAGGCCGAGCAGCAGGTGGCTTCCATCACTTCGACTGGCGAAGGTTCGCAAACAGCTGCGACAACGGATTCTGCAGAAGGCACCGCCACCGAGGCCTCCGGGTCGACGTCCGCAACTGAAACTGCTGCTGCGGAACCTGCCGCAGGGACCTCTGCAAGCCAGCAGACGGCCTCCCGGGAGACGAGCGAACAGCCCGCCGGTACCTCTGAGCAGACCGCTGTTGCGTCTGCCGACACCACTTCATCTGGAACAGGCACCGCGGTGCCGGAAACGGCAAGCAGTGGTGATGCCGTTCCACCGCGAAGGCATCGGGACAGGCGGCTTCAGCGGAAACCGAAGTTGCTTCGACGTCATCAGGGGCAGCGCCGGCAGCTGTAGCAACACAGGACAGTGGCGCAGACGTTGCGCAAGCCGGCCAGAATGAACCGGCTGATGTTCCCGCAGCAGCACCGGATGCGCCGACGGTGACCGTGGAAGCCGTTGAGTCCGAAAAGGACAAGGTCTTTGTCGCGGCCACGGCGAACCTGGGTCATCGGTTCGTGTCTACGTCGGCGACGAGTTTCAGGGCGAGGCTAAGGTCGGTTCGGGCGGGAAGTGGCTGATTGAAGGCGGCAAGAATATTTCTGAAGGAAATGTCGAGGTTCGCGCCGATTTGATCGGTGAGGATGGCAGCTCGGTCGACGCCCGTGCAGCCGTTACCTTTGAAAAGGAACAGGACAAGCAGATTGTGCTGACCAAGGTGGTCGCAAGCGGTGAGGGTGCTGGAGCCGATGGCCAGGGCGCGGAAGTGAAAAAGTCTCTTCCCGTCGTTATCATCCGCAAGGGGGATAACCTGTGGCGGATCTCCCGGCGTCTTTATGGAGAGGGCGTTCGCTATACGACGATCTACAAGGCCAACCAGCAACAGATCCGCAATCCTGATCTGATTTACCCGGGGCAAGTGTTCCTGACACCAGAAGGCGATCTGAGCTGGCCGAAACCTGACGAAAACAACGGCTGAGGTGACACCGGCCTCTGTCGGCACTTCGGGCGTTGTCGGCACGTCTGAAAACGGCATGGGCATTTATAAAATTCTCGGCTGTTGTCGCTGCTTATCTCTGTCAGTTACCCCTTGGTCGAATGTCAAAAATGAAGGCAGGGGATCGGAATGATCCTCTGCTTTTGCATCAGCCCCTTGTTTTTTGATGATTCATCGCATATCAACGATGAAACAAACAATCGTGAATGAGGAAACCGCCCCATGAGCGGGACGGATCTGCCGGCCGGTGGAAATTGCATGACCTCCAAGGAAGGTCTGGCAAGTTGCGAGGAACTCGCGGCTATCTTCCGTGCACTTGGACATCCGGCCCGGTTGGCAATCATCAAGCAGCTCGCAAGCCGTCAGGGCGCCTGCTGCGGTGAGATTGTCAGTCACCTGCCGTTGGCTCAGTCGACCGTGTCTCAGCATTTGCAGGTTTTGAAGGACGCCGGGCTCTTGTGCTGCGACACGCGGGGCAGGAATTGCCACTACGCGCTCAATTGGCAAGTGCTCAGTCTGGCGGAGTGCCGGACCAAGGACTTCTGGGAGCGCCTGAACGCGGCGCAGCCGGACCAGTCAGGACAGTCAGCCGGTGCGCAAGTGGTTTCCGCTTCAGACTAACCCAAGTGGCCGCCTTCCGCGGCCTGGAGATTTTGTGTGACCGATCAGACAGCGACCCCGCCGCAAAAGCCCTCGGCTGCGGCTGCCGGCAGCCATTCCGCTCAAGCGCACATCCGCAAGCCTGTCAATGCAGACGAAGGCAGCACCTTCACGACGCTGGCCAACCTGTGGCCCTACATCTGGCCGTCTAATCGGCCGGATCT
>LZQR01000340.1_pt1 | contig 11691 bp, 14 predicted proteins | sample 768601 | NCBI WGS metagenome assembly LZQR01 (sample SAMN05207299, study PRJNA324521) | oil field metagenome | isolation source: sample BH-FW-24 from oil reservoir | place: India: Bombay High | collected 2015-12-04
GTAAGCTTCCAGCAAGAAAGCCTGACAGAACCAAAGATAATCTAGCTAATCCATTTTTCATGCTGTATCTCCTATTATTTGATGTATGAAGCTAACGCCGCATTAAGTGGTGAGCAACGCAGACCACTGAACCTAACGCATTGTGCCGTAAACACTTTAGTTGAGGCAAACCGAAAATGCCGAGCGTTGGGAATCCGTCTTAAATGCTTTGTTATACGATTATTTGAACCCGGTCAACAAACTAAAGGCACTATAACGACATACTATAGAAAGCCTAAACAACGAGGAATTGCCAATGGCTGAAGTGTTAGCACACATACTGCTAATTGGGGGCAATCAATTAGCTTATCGAGTTGGACGTTTACTGATTGCTATTATTACTTTAGGCAAGCTTTCCATAGAACCTTTACCAAGGCACTTTGTAACTCATTTCACACAAGCATTCGATGATAATGAAGTCATTCGTTCCGAAGACCATTCTAAATATGCAGTGTCATACGAAAAAGCACTCATCATAGGTTACATTGTAATGCTCACTAGCTTTGGCGCTATTCTATTCGTTTTTCGAGATTACTTTATAGACTAGAAATAACAGAATCGTATAACGCCCGCTTAAGTGGTGAGCAACGTAATACGATGTTTCCGCATTCCACCTAAATCACTAAAATCAACGCATGATAAAAGTGCCACGCGTTGCGAATCCGTCTTGAAGCGTTTGTTATGTGTATTGGCTTAAGTGATTCTCTATAAATTCGATATCAGCTCGATAAAAATCACCAAGTGGAATAGCACTTGGCTCAAGCCAAAAGAAAGTTTGCTGCCTAACTTCATCAATCATCTGAGGCTCAGTATCATTACCCGCACGTAAAACAACATAATGAATTTCACCACCAAAATCATTTTTAGCTTGATGACTACCGAGTCGCTTTAAACCTTGCAGTCCCGTTTCTTCCCACAGCTCTCTAACTGCTGCTTGATTACCTGACTCACCAGGGTCAATAGAACCGCCTGGGAATTCAAATACCATTCCTTGCCCTCGTCTGAAGCGCTTTTGGATAAGAACTTTTCCATCTCTTACGACCACGCCCATCGCAATATTTTTCATGTGAACTTTCCTTGTTCTTCTAAATACACATAACGCTATCTATAAGGCGCTAAGCCACTCTTTATATAGATATAATGCGGTCTTTAGTATAAGTGTTCAATAGAAAATCAATAGCTTATTGAGCGAGTTAAAAAAGTTATAATGCACAGTAAATGCATTATTCCTTAGTGTGCTGAGTATGGATAACGTTTTGTCGGGCAAACGCACATTAACAGAATGTGTATGAGCATCTGCTCTGAACCATACAAGGACACTTTCAAGCTAGAAAATGCCACAGGTAAAAATTCAGCCCGTGAAGGCTTTGTACACCTCTTACTTACAAGGCTAACCATCCAATGATACTGAGAAGCGTAAGATTTTAAAGCGCAGGATTTGACGAGCATCCATTTAATACAGAACCTTCAACTTCACTGACTAGTGTTTTGTGCATTATAAAACTATCAACATAACCAAGCTTTGGGTGAAGATAGGCTGAGGGAATCGTGCCTATTATGGTAAAACCCAGTTTCTTCCATAAGTTAACCGCCACTTCATTCGAGGACACTACAGAATTAAATTGCATAGCCCTAAAACCCAAATTAATGGCAGTTTCGAGCGAGTGCTCACACAACTTTTTGCAATTCCTTTGCCACGAGACTGACCTTGCACCATGAAACCACAGTTGCAGATATGACTACTAGGTCCTTGTGCATTTCGTCTTATATAGTAACTGCCTAGAACTTGGTCACCTTCTACATAAACAAATGTCTTTAATGGGGCCTTACACCATAGTTCGAAGGCTTCCTGATATTTCATTGTAGGGTCGAATGCATACGTTTCTTGTTCTTCGATTATCTGTTTGAAACATGGCCAGAATAGTTCAAAGTCGTCTTCTTTTATTTCTCTTATCACTTTACGTCTCCTCCAAAAATTTTTATACAATTTATATCGGATTAGAGATAACGTTCAATAACATAAGTTAAGATATTGATTATGCATGTCCTACACAGGTTCACACACCAGACAAGCAGTTGGGTCCAACTTGATATACATGACCAGTAGAATCTAAATAGACAAAGGCGAACCGATTGGTTCGCCTTTTTTGTATGACATTGTCTTTTTGTATCTTACGTCAGGCAAAACTTTTGATGTAACGTCAACGTCGCAAGACGTCACAAAGTTTATTTCTCAACCATTGATTAGCTGAGTTATGGTCATCGCGCTTGTGCCACATCATAACGTGTTGAAAAGGCTTGGAGGAAAACGGCAATGGCAGAATTTGTAAGTTAAACAACGAGGCATATTTTTGGGCCATCAGTCGACTTACAGGAGCAACGGAATCACTCTCTGACACTAACGCTAATATTGAAAGAACGGATGCGGTTTCACAGTCTACGTCTTTTGGCAGAAAACGTTCATCAGAGAAATAATTCATCTCGAGTAAGTCGACTCGCCTCTTCTGCATAAAAATAATTTTTCAGCATAGAACTGCGCTTGAGTGATCGTCCGTTGAATGTGGGGATGACCTTTACGACATACAACAACAACTTCATCATCAATATAGGATTGATAGGTAAAAGACGGATTACTGCGCAAACCAATATCAATGGCCAAATCTGCTTTGTGTAAGCTCAACTGAGATAACAACTCATCTTCTGTATTGGGCGTCATATGGAGGTTAATTTTGCAATTTCCCATCGTTGGGTCGAGCTCAATTTTGTTTCTGACCATATGCATAATTATCTCATTTACATAAACAGTAAACGTGTGATGATTTTGGACATCAAATCCGCGACATTGCCCAGCGCACTCTCTACCGCCGTAAGCGCAGGTTCGATTTCATTCGCTAGCTTTATTGCAGCATGTGTTGGGCTAATTCCGCGCCCTTCTCTAACAAAAAGAGGCGCACCCAGCTGGGATTGCAGCCGCTTTAACGCAGCACTTACTCCAGGTTGCGTTAAACCTAGTGATTCCGACGCTAATGTGATGGAACGAAGCCGATACACCTCTAAAAAAACCACCAGCAAATTCAAATCTAAATTTGTTTTCACTCTTGAGCCTATACATAACCATCAGTAATGTTTTGTATAAAGCATACTTTATATATCCCGACATATCATTGCCTTACACTATAAACATTAACAAACATATTGAACTTATGAAGGCGATGTCACGGTGTGAATAAGTCACACCTGACCATGACAAGCTTTTTCATGCTCACAACGAAAACAGAATTAAACCGGAGATGCTCTATGCTCTATTATCCCCATCACCAGCGTTCATCCTACCTACTTCACCTTCTGTTTATTAGTGTTTTTAGTGGCCTTTGCTTAGATCTAGGCAGTAACTTGTATCTATTGTTCAGTGGTCATCCACTTAATAACTTTGAGAGTCTAGGTCGTTATTTGGTTTATATCACACAAGGGCATCCCTTGGTTGAATCTATACAGCAAGTGCCTGCAGTACCACATGACGTTCTCATAGGTTGGATTATGCACTTTAGCGTGAGCTTAGCTTATACCGTTTTTTATATTAGCTTTGTCGAGAAAGGATTGTTTCTAAAACCGAGCCTTAAAAAGTCACTCGTCTACGCATGGTCATTGTTATTTTTCCCTTTAGTTGTAGTCAGCTATGCCTTTGGTCAAGGCTTTTTCCATGTGAATAGCCCTAATACTATCCAAGCAATTTTATTTTCTATTTATTGTCATTCTTGCTACGGCATTGGTCTGTTTATTACAACTAAAGTGCTCTACAAAAGCCGATTAGAGATTTTCAAAGAAGCGAAAGAACATCACGCAAAGGTAGCCAGTACCGAGGGATAACTCCCTTTCTCATCCCCCCTTAACCTCAAGCAGAATAAAGCACTAAGTGAGCAGAATATCAGTAGTTTATTTTTAATACTTTATTAGAGAGATTGGAGTCTCAATGAATAATTCCATGCAAATTAAGCGTTACGACTATCTGGATAATATCAAGTGGGTGTTGGCAGTGTTAGTGATTGTGCATCACAGTGCTTCCACGGCTGGCCTAGATCCTATAGGTTACAACTTACCCCATGTCGATGAAATTATGCAGCACCAATATAGTATTCTAGGTAAATTTAATAAGATTAATCAGTCGTTTTTCATGTCACTGTTTTTCTTTATCTCCGCCTATTTCGTGCTTCCCTCTTTTGAGCGAAAAGGCGCCGGTAAGTTTATGTTAGATAAGCTCAAGCGGCTCGGGATCCCAACGCTAATCACCTTATTTGTTATATTTCCAATTTTATCGATCGAGTTTGCAACATCGAATGTTAAAGACTTTTTCCTTACCACAAATATTGACTTAGGCGTTACCTGGTTCTGTTGGACCTTGATTGTGTTTAGTGCGGTATTTGCATTGTCCCAAATTGTCGGTGCCGGCAATCAAAAGGCCTACGTCGATAAGCCTTTTCCTGCACTTTGGAAGATCTTGCTGTTTGCCGTGATGATAATTCCGGTCAATTTCTTTGGCTTGTACCTTATGGAAGCACTGGGTACGAATTTCTTAGGGTTTCACCTTCTCAAATATTTCCCGATGTATATCAGCATGTTTTACTTCGGTATCCAAGCTTACAGGTACCAATGGCTTGACAAGCTTGAGTTTAAACACGCCTTTGCTGGGATCCTGATGTGGATTATTGCGTGCGCATTCGTCTCTCCGATAGCGTCAGACTATGGCCTGAATGATGAGATGGTAACTCGTGGATTGACCGTGATTGGGATGTCGATGTTTCTGCTGTACAGCTTCAAGGTACTTTTCAATGACAAAGGAAAATGGAGTTCGATGCTTACGCGAACGGCTTTTGCTGCTTACGTGGTGCAGAATGTTCCTATGGTTTTGCCGCAGACTTTTATAAGTCCTTTATGACCCAAACCCCCTTAATCAACTTTGTGGTCATTGCAATCCCATCGGTGATCGGCTCTTTTGCGATTGGCTATCTTATCTGCAAAACACCCGTACTCAAACGTATCTTCTAATTAAGCCTATATATGTGTCTTTATCATCCCTGCGACGAAGACACATCCAGTCACAAGTAATCTTTGAGTTATAAATTAAGCAAAGTGCTCTCGTGCCCAAGCATCGATAACTATGAAGATTAATTTTTTAGAATTTGAATAGATAAAGGCGACCCGATTGGTTCGCTTTTTTATATGGGCAGCTAAGCACCATTCTCTTTCATTCTTTTAGAACTTGAACTGTATCTATATAACTGATTAGTACACGTATGAGTAGTGACTGCTGTGTGAACTATGGGAACTATGCGAACGGTGTGAGCTATGGCTAGAGTGAGAACGGTGGCTGTAATGTGCCGCTAGTAGGTTCTCACCTTCAGTCGGAGCTAGGTTGATCACACGAGCTTGGCCTTCTAGTTGTAGAGTAGGTAGGATAGAACTAGCGTCACTGATTGGTACACTTGCTGGCGCAGCTGCTGCACCGAAAGATAGTGTAGCTGCTAGAACGCCGGTAACTAGAGTTTGATTCTACGAATAGGTGATTATCACCACTTTTCTTCAGAGATGGTAGTTGCATTATGCCTCCACTGGCACGATATTAATTGTATCTGTTAATAAGAACTTTTCGTTCGTTGATGAGAAGAAACCGGCACATTCCGACTTCATACTGCACAATTCACAAGATGGGTGGTACGCAGTTTTGAAATCACTAATACTTTGACGACAATGATTCCAAATTGATGGATCGACAAGGCAAAACGGTAAGTTGAAGACAGACACGTTCATACCAAACAGGGTAAGCACCCCAACCACACGGGATAGCTTTGCTTTGTACTCAACTGGATCGATCCAAAAATCTTTGTAGTTCATCTTCGAAAAACTCATGTTCTCCATACCCATTAGGGCCAAGTGGTTAACGAATGGTAAGTTGCGATGAATGAACTCAACTAATAGGTCCAACTCTTCTACAGTATGCTTGTGAAGAACAACGCGCAATTCGACTTCAATGCCTTGGCGCTTACACTCATAAATACCATTGATAGTTTGCTCAAATGCACCTTTGGCTTGAACAATAAATCCCTACGCGATATCTTCGAAACAAGGAAAGCAACATGGGGGCTATCAAATCTACAGCGGTGGTGTTGTAATGAAGATTCGTAGCGGCACATCACTCAACATAGTCAGTGACTCTACTCACTTGAAGAGTAACTCCCCAAATACGGTGGTTTATGAAGGAAATGTAGAAGTAACCTTCCCCCTCACTACCAACAACAACCAGATAATTCTAATTACTTCAGAGCATCTAACAGTGATGAAAGAAAGTACCAGCGGTATAAAGTTGACCACTGAAAGTCTTGTACTGAAATTCACTGAAAACCAGATACTAGCATGTAGGTATCTGTCTCAAAATGTTATCAAATCCAATTTATTCTATTTGCTCCCCTAGCTGAAAACCCTTAACAATATACTTTATTTTTAGAACATCAAAAATAAGTTTTAAAATCTAGTAAATCAAATAAAAATCCAAGATTACTTATAAGCTTGGATTTAAAACCCCTACTAAGAACTAAATTATAATTTACTTTTCAACTAGGTTACATACACCCACTGGGAGGTAAGATTGTTTTTAAAAAGAGTTATGTCATTTACTTAGGTAAAGAGTACTTGTATTGAGGTCTAAAATTGTTTCACGGCCACGCAAAAATTCATTCCAAGTAGACCATCGAAATCCTCAGGCTTTGGGGTGTCAACAATATAAGCAAACTCTTCTTTTGATTTCCATATGAATCAGTCAGTATGACCGCAGTAGTCTCACAGTCTGTTGATAACGCTTTAGGCTCGATTTTATTGCAGCCATATACACTCGCTTTTTTTGGAATACTTTCTGAAAAAATAAAGCTATATGAAGCCCCTGTATCTAAAATAAAAGACAAGTCATTATTGCCTGTTAGAGCATCTATCATTAAACCTGAATAAGTGTCTTCCAGGGAGTACGCTTCCCACTCGTGTATATTTCCGGGTAATTGAGGCAACAGGTCCAAGACATTATTTTTGAAATCCATGTGCACAATGTGCCTGTCAAATAAGCCCAGCCCCATTACTTCGCTTTCTGGTAACTTGTCTCCAACACTCCAACCCCAAGGTTCTAGTATTACCACTCCTACATTGTTAAACGTAGCTTCCGAGACAGTCAGGTTTTGGAGTGTCCATGTCTCAGTTAATTTTATATCGCCATTAATATCTGAGCTTTTATACGGCTTTTCTTTTTTTGCTTGATACTTAATATTGGAAATTAAGGCAAAGAGTGACTCTTCATTTATATGTAACCCCATACTACTACCTGTATCTAGCATTAGTTTGTAAGGATTACTATCTATAATTACATTTACAATCGGCAATCCTCTTTCATCATAATCTATACTTCCTAAAGCTTGGTTAGCGTACGCATTGTTGAACAATGTCATTAATATCAAAAGCAAATATTTTTTCATTTTAACTTCCAAGGTCTGGGCATTATTTTGAATACACGAGTCATAGCAGACTCAATGCTCTTATTATTTACAACTCAATCAATACAAAAAGATTTTATATGAGCGTGAGCACCATATACAATCAAAGACTGTAATCCAATTAAAACTCTAATATTCGTGACAATGGTCTTAGGCTGTATCAATCAACTCTTATAAAAGCCATCCAATGTGAACTATCATCAAGACTTAACAGTGAGAGCTACGATTCAAGCTCAATACTCGTACGATAAATGGCATGAAAAACAAAAATCCAAGTTTATTGCTAAACTTGGATTCTCGGTGTCTCTTCATACTAGTCGTGATGAAGAGACAGCTAAACGGGAGGGAAAATTCAAAAAGTCGCTACATTTGACTAACTGTTCCCAGCGAAACACTTGAAGGTGTGACCGTTTTCTAATCCGATAACTGAACGTTGGTAAGATTTTGCTATTTCTTTACCAGAAACTGTTGAGAAACCAGGAAAGAAATCTCCATATACAGGAACAGATTCTTCCAATATTGTCGGGCTTACTACGTTAATTCTAATACCACGCGGGGCTTCTAAACCTGCAGATTTAGCAAAGAACTCGATAGCACCACCAACTGTCGTTGCGCTTGTACCAAAACGAATTGGAGCGTCAGACGTTATACCCGAAGTCAAAGTTACACTTCCGCCATCATTCAGATAATTGAGGCCTTCTTCTGCCAAGCGAATCTGTCCATGAGTTTACTCTGAAGGCTAACTTCCCAATCTTGATCACCATAATCTCCAAATGGTTTGAATGAAACTTGGCCAGCCGTACAAATAATCGCATCAACAGTTCCGACCGTATCAAAAGCAGTTCGAATTGATTCACGACTACTCATATCAATAAGTACGTCACCAGAAGAGCGACCCATTTTTATTACCTCGTGTTCTTTTTCTAATCGTTTAACTACTGCTTTGCCGATTGTGCCGCTTGCGCCTACGATTGCTATTTTCATCCTGTATTCTCCAAATAAGTTGTGTCGATGAGTTAACGCCTGTTAGCATAAACACTAATCATGGTGGTAAAAACCGTAAAAATTCACATCACTGTTTACAAAATAGAGCTAATATGAATCTCACACATCTCGAAACATTTCTTAAAGTCGCCCAGTTAAAAAACTTTTCAGCCGCTGCAGAAGCACTCAACGTTTCCAAAGGCTTGGTTTCTCGTCACATCAAGTCATTGGAGTCCGACCTAAAATGCAATCTATTCTATCGCACGACACGAACTGTGACTTTGACGGAAGCGGGAAGAGAACTGCACGATACCGCACAAAAGATTGAGAAACTGACACTAAAAGTCTCCAAAAACATTCAAGATTTATTATCGGAAGACAGAGGGGATATTAGTTTCACGGCTCCGAGCAGCCTTGGATATCAACTTTGTACAAAAATGCTACCTCAATACAGGAATCAATATCCAAATATGAAAATTAACTTAGAGTTAACTACCGATCTCAAAGATGTTGAGTTTGGAGACTTCGATGTCGCTTTAAGAGCTCATGAAGAACTGCCCGACAACTTAATAGCCAAGAATCTTGGTGCTATGAAGAACATACTTGTCGCATCCCCTAATTGGCTATCCCGCAACGTCATCAAGACACCTAAAGATATATACAATGTAGAATGCATCCAAAATACCCTGAACCCAAATTGGAACAATTGGTCACTAATTTCAAACGACAAACAAGAAGTAATAATTCGAACTCAGGGCAAATACTCATGCTCAAGTTATGAAGGGATAAAGGCTCTCGCCACAGCACATATGGGGCTTGCTAACTTACCATTACCTGTCGTTGAAGAGTTAATCGATAGCGGTCAACTAGTCAGAGTTTTGCCTGAATGGCACAGCTTGCAGCATCGTTTTTACTTAGTATATGCACAACAGCGATTTTATCCGAAAAAGCTACAAGACTTCATCAACACTATCCTTGTTTGGCGTGATGAGAATTTTCGCTGGTTTGTTCAATGTAAATAGGTAACATATTCAGATGACCCAAACTTTAAATGGGCTCTTAGTTTTTTCTTTGCCAAATTTCGAGCATTTATTTTTATATAGTAATTATTTTCATGTAGATACAATTTAAAATCACAGTCCCTGAATTTAAAATGCTATAAAAACCAAACCACTCTGATGATTATCTTTAATTTACATTATTAACAATATTAAATTAAAGCTCACCCCTTATTTACAAGTTACATAAAAGTCACAAGAAAGTACATTTTACAAACATTTTAAAAATAATTAATAAGATATTGAAAGTGTGATTTTTTAGTTATAACATTCCATTTCCTTTTCAACGTCGGTTTAAAATTTAAAATAATCATGAAAATTAAAATACTATTATTAGTAACAACTCTGACTATCTCTAACAATGCTGCTTCTCGAGAAGTCGAAGCGAAAATTTATTGTGGTAATAGCGATGGAACCCAATGGGGCTGGCTTCATACTGATGAATACAACCCTAGCAACGATAATGTAGTCACTGTTCGCGGTGAATTTAAATTCTTCCAAACAATGGTATACAACAATTGGGAAGATCCGCATTATATCCACAAGGGTGCGCTCATTCTTAGTGACTCATCAGATTACTATAAATATGTTTCCGATTGTCAATCATATGGGTTTCACAATGATGTCAATGGAGACAGTTGGTATAACTGGAATGTTCACGCAGAAGTCCCTGGCTATTCTAGGCATTGGATGGGAATTGCAACAAGTGACCCTGATATAAGACTTAGCCCTGGCTATTACTCAAGCTTCGTAGGTAACCCAGAACCAACCAATCACTAAACAATATTTCGAGACTTCGAAGTTTACTACCAATAAATCAATCTATTAATCGCAATACGTCTGATTTGACCCAATCTGTTATTGCGATTAAAAATTTCAATTTACCTTTCGATTACTCCCTATTTTAAACTGCTAATCAAATTGACATTCACATTTGTAAAAACACCCCCTTCCCTGAATAAATCCAACTTTTTCAATACGTTATTAATGGCACGATTTATTCATAACATCATATGCAACTTGTTAAGGGAAACGACTATGAGAAGAATATCATTATTGCTGGGGTCGATTTGTTTAGGAGTAAATGCATACGCAACGCCATTCGACACCTGCCCGAGCCAAGCATTTTTGTTTCAATCTACCCCGACTCAGATTTACGGGGTTAATCTAGTTACTGGCTCTACAACTTTGCTGGAAACAGACACTGGCATTCCAGGGAACATTAATGCTGTCGGGTTTGATTTCACCGACCGCTATCTTTACGGCTACGATACGACCGAGAACCGTGTTGTCCGTCTGGGGCAAGATTTCCAGGCGGAGGTGTTAAATGTGTCTGGTCTGCTCGGAACAGGGAATCACTTTTTCGTGGGTGACGTCTATGATCATGTGTACTACGTGTATAGAAGAAACAAAGGTATATACAAAATTGATCTCGCACCTCTCGACAGTGACCCAACCGCGACACTTTCACTAGTACAAGTAAACTCTACGGCAACACTTCTTTTGCTGATTTTGCTTTTCACCCAGATAACGGCAATATATATGCAGTAGATACAAATACAGGGAAACTTTACAGTATCGACCGTACCACTGGCGTAACGACTCTTGTCGGCAACACCGGTGTGACGGGGTCGTTCGGCGCTGCTTACTTTGATGTTGATGCTAATCTGTATTTGTCGCGCAACTCCGACGGTAAAATTTTTAGAATCGACTTGTCTTCCGCAAGCCTCGCGGCAGGCACTATAACCGCTGTAGAGTTTGTTTCTAATGGGCCAGTGTCCAATCAAAACGATGGTGCCCGCTGCGCTAATGCGCCAATCATTGATCCAAATGACCCTATCGACTTTGGTGATGCACCAGACACCTACAGCACAACATTGGCGTCAAATGGCCCACGTCATGAAGTTGATGGTACAACCTACTTGGGTAGCGTTGCCCCTGATGGCGATGTTGGCGGGCAAGCGGATGACAATGCTGTCGACACTGCCGATGAAGAAGGGGTTGGCTTCGTGGCGGCACTCGACCCGGGTTTAAGCTCGGTGATTGAAGTCACCGCCTCTACTTCTGGCTATTTGTCTGCA
>LZQR01000341.1_pt1 | contig 11690 bp, 10 predicted proteins | sample 768601 | NCBI WGS metagenome assembly LZQR01 (sample SAMN05207299, study PRJNA324521) | oil field metagenome | isolation source: sample BH-FW-24 from oil reservoir | place: India: Bombay High | collected 2015-12-04
CCTCGGACTTCCACGTCTGTGAGCAGATCGCGTAGAGGAAGGTCGCTGACCAAGTCAGTAGCATGAAGCCGGACTTCCACGTCTGTGAGCAGATCGCGTAGAGGAAGGTCGCTGACCAAGTCAGTAGCATGAAGCCGACCAACCCGATGGCGACCGTCAGGACCCGCATATCGCCCACGACGTCGAACGGGGCGTAGCCAGCGTCGTGTAAGCGTTCCGGAGAGATAGAACCAGTCCACCCAGCTCTGCCCGAAGGCCGGGTCGAAGCTGTCTTTCCAGAGCCACTGGTCGAGGGCGGCGGAGGCGCAGGCGAGCACTCCGATCTCGGCCAGATGTACGAAGACGAGCCCGGTAAAGACATAGATCGGCGCGCTGGTGCTGCGCTTGGCCCAGTCAGGCCGGGTCCGAACGAGGCTTGTCAGCGAGAGGTGGTGAAACGCGGCGAGGCCGATCATCACCACCAGCGAGACCGTTATGGCTGTCATTGCGCGTCGGCCTCCGTCTCGCCGTCGTCCGCCTCGCTCCCCCCTGCGCGGCGCAAGAACCAGCTTTCAAATGCGAAGATCGCGACGATGCCTCCGAGCGAAATCACGATGATCAGCGGGTCGTTCAGCGCCTTCATCACGATGAAAGCGATTAGAGCGACGGCGTCGAGAATGATCGCGCTGACCAGGATGACCGGGTTCGCGTCGACCTCCTCGCGCATGCGCCGGAGCACGCCCCAATGGATGATGATGTCCATCACCAGATAGAAGATCGCCCCCATCGACGCGATGCGGCCCAGGTCGAAGAAGGCGGCCAGGACGCCCGCCGCGACCACCGTATAAACCAGGGTATGCTTCTGGATGTCGCCGGGCATCCCGAAATGCTTGTGCGGGACCAGCTTCATGTCGGTCAGCATGGCGATCATGCGCGAGACAGCGAAAATGCTTGCGATGACGCCCGACGCGGTCGCAATGATGGCGAGCGCCACGGTGAACTGGACCCCGAGATCTCCACCGCCGGCCGAGCAGCTTCAGCCAGGGAATAGTCCCGCGCGGCGATGATTTCCTCAATGGAGAGCGTCGAGCCGACCGCCCAGGCGACCAGCATGTAAACCACGAGGCAGATTGCGAGCGCGATGATGATCGCGCGGCCGACATTGCGGTGCGGATTTTGAGCTCCGAGCCGCTGTTGGTGATGGTCGTGAAGCCCTTGTAGGCGAGAATGGCGAGAGCGACGCCGGCGAGAAAGCCGCCGATCGAACCCGCTCGCGCCGGTTCATCGCCCGTCGCCGGCTCGAAGCTGAATCCGGCCGCGGCCAGCGCGACGATTGCGAAGACCAGAATGCCGCCGATCTTCACCACCGCTGCGACCTTGGAAAGGCCTCCCACGAACCGGTTGCCGGCGGCGTTCACGATGAAGGCGAACACGATTAGGCCGACCGCCAGAAGCGGGATGAGCACGGATGGCGTGTCACCTGGAAAGAGCTGCAGCGTGTAGGTGGCGAACGTGCGCGCCACGAGGCTCTCGTTGATGATCATGGATAAGGCCATGAGAAGAGCTGATCCGCCGGTCACGGCGACAGGACCGTAGGCCTTGTTGAGGATCATCGCGATGCCGCCCGCAGACGGATAGCGGTTGGACACCTTGATATAGGTGTAGGCGCTGAAGCCGCTGATAATGGCGGCCACCAGGAAGGCGAGCGGGAACCAGGGACCGGCGAACTGAGCGATCTGCCCGGTCAGCGCGAATATCCCCGCACCGATCATAACCCCGGTTCCCATCGCCACAGCACCGGCGAGGGTCAGACTGTTTTGCTCGTACTTCGCCGAGCGGTCGTCGTTCTGCAATGGAAGACCTCCAGCTTCTGCCAAGAGCCGAACGCGGAGACCGATGACAGGGCATCGCGGCCGCTGAGACCGTTGCGCTCACAGTTCCGTTGGTCGAACGGGTCACCATCCGCGCGGAGCTCTCAATGCTTTTACGCGGCGCATCCGTCCGTCCCTCAGAGGCGGTAGCCTTTATCCGGCTGATGCAACCGATATGAGGGATGCCGCCTTGCGGGCCGTAACTAGGTTAGGGTCATCAATAGCAAGCGTCCTCCGCGCGCAATTCAAGCAAGATTTGAGGGTCTGAGCTCCATGTCGATTATCAACAGACGCAGTTTTCTCGCCACCGGCGCTGCCAGCGGGCTGGCCGCAGCCGGCTTGCTGCCTGCCTGGGCGCGCAGTCAGAGCGGGTTGGCGCCCCACACGACTCTGAGCGGAACTGAGTTCGACCTCACCATTGGCCGCTCTCCGGTGCGGATCGATGGTCGGCCGGGGCGTGGCATCACGATCAATGGCACTATTCCCGCGCCGCTGCTGCGCTGGCGCGAGGGCGACGAAGTCACGCTACGCGTCACGAACACGCTGGATGCCGATACCTCCATCCACTGGCACGGCATCCTCATTCCCTTCCAGATGGATGGCGTACCCGGGGTCAGCTTCCCCGGGATCCGGCCGGGAGAAACCTTCACCTATCGCTTCCCGCTGCGCCAGGCCGGGACCTACTGGTATCACAGCCATTCCGGACTTCAGGAGCAACTCGGCCATTACGGTCCGATTGTCATCGATCCGGCCGGCCCCGACCCGGTGGGATACGACCGGGAATACGTCATTGTCCTGTCCGACTGGACCTTCATGGATCCGCACCGGCTTTTCGACGAGCTGAAGAAGAGCGCGGACAGCCTGAACTACCAGAAGCGTACCTTCACCGATTTCCTCGCCGATGTGCGTGAGGACGGGCTCGGCGACTCGATCGCGCAGCGCGATATGTGGGCGCGCATGCGCATGATGCGCACCGACATCTCCGACGTGACCGGCGCGACCTACACCTATCTGATCAACGGGCACGGCCCGGAAGACAACTGGACCGCCTTGTTCAATCGTGGCGAGCGGGTGCGCCTGCGGATCATCAACGCCTCGGCGATGAGCCTGCTCAATTTCCGCATCCCCGGCCTTCCCATGACGGTGGTCCAGGCCGATGGGCTGAACCTTCAGCCGATCGAGACCGACGAGTTCCAGATCGGGGTCGCTGAAACCTATGACGTGATCGTCCAGCCGGGCGAGGACCGGGCCTATGCCATTGTCGCCGAGGCGATCGACCGGTCCGGTATGGGCGTCGCTACACTGGCCCCGCGGCCCGGAATGCGTGCCGAAGCCCCGCCGCTTAGAGAACGCCCGCTGCTGACCATGACCGATATGGGCATGGGCGGTCATGCCGGCCATGGCGGCGCGATGGGGGCTGGCGCGGCTATGGGGATGGATCATCACTCGGGCGGCGATCACGCGGTCATGGGCAACGATGGCCAGGGCCAGGACGCGATGCGCCACGGCTCGATGGATCAGGGCTCAACGGATCACCGCGCGATGGCCGCTGGTGGCGGCATGGTCGAGCACAACCATCCGCAGGGATCGGGCGTCGCCAATGTTGCGATGGCCCCGATCAGCCGCCTCGACGAGCCGGGCATCGGGCTGGAGGATGTGCCTCACCGCACGCTCACCTACGCCCAGCTTCGCAGCCTTGATCCCAACCCCGATACGCGTGCGCCCGGCCGGGAGATCGAGCTGCACCTGACCAGCAACATGGAACGCTATATGTGGTCATTCGACGGTGTGCGCTTCTCCGAGGTCGTCGAGCCGATCGTTTTCCACGAAGACGAGCGGCTGCGCCTGACGATGGTGAACGACACCATGATGCCCCATCCGATCCACCTGCACGGCATGTTCTTCGATGTGGTCAACCACGAGGGCGATCACCTGCCGCGCAAGCACACCATCGTCGTGAAGCCGGGGGAAAGGCTCTCGGTGAACATCACCGCGAACGAGGTCGGCGACTGGGCCTTCCACTGCCACCTGCTCTATCACATGCACGCCGGCATGATGCAGGTCGTCTCCGTGCGCCCAGGCGCGGAAAGCCTTCCGGATGCTGACGCCCATGCCAGCCATCACGCTCATATCATGGGGAGGGACTGATGCGCGCTCTTCTGACCACCAGTGTCCTCTGTGCCGCCCTTGGAGCGCCCGCGCTCGCACAGGAAGGTCAATGGTCGGCCGCCGATGAATATTACGACCCGGCCGAAATGGACGAGGCCCGCCGCCAGCTTCAGCACGAGAGCGGCGGCACACGCCATCTCTTCCTCCAGGCCGACCGGCTCGAATATCAGTCCAATGACGGTGCGCCTCTGCTCGTGTGGGACGCGCAGGGCTGGTATGGCAGCGATCTGAACCGGATCTGGGTCAAGACCGAGGGCGAACACAGCCTGGAGGAGGACTCCATCGAGGGCTTCGATGTTGAAGCGCTCTACAGCCGAGCCATCACACCGTATTTCGACCTGCAGGCCGGACTGCGCCAGGATTTCGATCCAGATTTCGCGACGACCTACGCCGTTGTCGGGCTGCAGGGGCTCGCCCCGTACTGGTTCGAGGTCGATGGCGCGGCCTATCTGAGTGAGGACGGTGACCTGACGGCCGGGTTCGAGGCCGAGTACGAGCTGTTGCTCACCCAGCGTCTGATCCTTCAGCCTCGTGCCGAGCTGGCCTTTGCGGCCCAGGACGTTCCGGAACTCGGCCTCGGCTCAGGGCTCACCTCGGCAGAAGCCGGGGCGCGGCTGCGCTATGAGATCGATCGCCAGTTCGCCCCCTATCTGGGCCTGAGCTGGCATGAAAAATTCGGCGAGACGGCTGATTTTGCCCGGCTCGAGGGCGAGGATACGCACAGCGTCTCTTTCGTGCTCGGTCTGCGGCTCTGGTATTGAGGGGGAATTTCATGGATTCGCTGGTCGAACCGAACCTGCATCCGATCTTCGTTCATTTCGTCGTCGGATTGTTATTCACGAGCGCGCTTGGCCTGGCCACGAGCAGCTTTCTTCGGACCGATGCGCACTGGAGCTCGACGCTTCAGGCGGCCGGCGACTGGATGCTGGGCTTGGGAATTCTGGCCGCGCTAGGAGCCGTGATCGCCGGTTTCGACGCCTATTATTCGGTCGCCCATGACGGCCCCTCCCACGCGGCCATGACCACCCACCGCAACTGGGCGCTACCCACGGTAGCGGTATTTGCTGGCCTCGGCGTTTGGCGCTGGCTGAAGCGCTCGGAGCAGCCCGGCCCACTCTTTGCTGTCGCTGGGCTCGCCGGCGCGGCGCTTCTGACCGTGACGGCCTGGTGGGGCGGGAATCTCGTCTTCAAGCACGGGCTGGGCGTGGAAAGCCTGCCCGCCGTGATCGGAGAGGGCCATGACCACGATCATAGCGATGGCGGGCACGCTCACGCGACCGGTGAGGACGGCAGCGATCAAGCGCGTGAAGACGCTAATGGAGAGGATGGCCACGCCCCCGATGGGGAAAGCTCCAGCGATCACGCCCACGCCTCTGGTAACGGCCGTGCGCAAAGCGGAGCGCCGGCGGAGCCGATGCCTGGTACGCCTGAAGCGACGGCGCTCGCCTTTCATGCCGCGCTTGCCCGGCAGGACGAAGCCAGGTGCGCCGCCTTCTCGCGGACGACGTCATGATCTTGGAATCGGGAGGTGCGGAGCGTTCTCTCGCGCAATACGCCTCCCATCACATGATGTCGGACATGGCTTTCCTGTCGAGCATGTCGAGTGAGACTCTATCGCAAACCGCCGAGATCTTCGGCGAAACCGCCTGGGTGGCGACGGAGACCGCACTTCGCGGCCGTTTCAACGACCGCGAAATCTCCGTGAAAAGCAGGAGAGCCTGGTGATGCGCCGCGAGGACGGGCGCTGGACCATCGAGCACGTTCACTGGTCGAACAGTGCGCTACCGGAGACCGCGTCCCCTGCTGATTCCGGAGATCATCCCGACTCAGATGATGGGCATGAGCACTCAGATCACGACCATTAGGGTCCAGACTCATTCATAACCAGAAGGCGATACGGTGGCGGTCGCGGGGTAGCTGGCCTTGTCGTAGCCGATCTTGCGCTTTCGATTGATGCGCCCTGAGATGACGGAGACCTTGCCCTCCTAGCGCCGGCTCTTGCAGATCGCGTCGCGTCGTAGCCCTCGTCGGCGATCAGGTAGCGCGTGCCTGCTGCGCGGCGGAGCAACAGGTTTGCGGCTTTCACGTCAGAGATATGGCCCGGCGTCAGGTCGAAGACGTAGGGCAGCCCGAGCGTCTCGGTGAGGGCGTGGACCCTAGTTGCCTGGGCGCCGTTCGAGAGGCCGATCGCCTGATTTTGGCCCCCCCTTTTACGGCATGGGCTGAGCGGTGCGCCTTCACGTAGGTGCTGTCGAGGGAGGTCGATTTCGTGACCGTTCCGAACACCGCCAGAGCCTCGACCAGATTGGTCCAAAAGCGCCGCCGGGACTAGCTATTGAACCGGTCGTAGATCGTCGTGGAGGGACCACACTAGGGCAGGCAATCACACCATCGGAACCCTGTCTTAAGGACATGTATGATGCTTGGAATCACGCACCGATCATCGACACGCTGTGCGCCAGGCTAGTTTCTCAAGACGTGCCGTTCAATAAGCGCACACCGCGCATCGCTCAGCCAAAACAAGCGTGCCATTCACCGGCTTCCAACAGCCTCAAGCCGTTGGGGTCATGATCTGCATATGGCCATCAATAGGCTGATTGGGTTTGGACCCCGGAATGGTGAGCGGGAACCAGGGACCGGCGAACTCTGCGATCTGCCCGGTCAGCGCGAATATCCCCGCGCCGATCATGGCCCCGGTTCCCATCGCCACGGCGCCGGCGAGGGTCAGACTATTCCGCTGATAGTTCGTCGATCGATCTTCGCCTTGCAAAACCTATCCCTCCAGTTTTTTCCAATCACCGAACGTCGCAAAGAGTACTCGCGTTGCCGATCAACTGAGGGTTCCAATATGTGAAGCGCGGGCGTAGGCCTCAGTTCTGGATGAAATTACCTGTGCCTTGAACCGAAGCTTCCAAATGTTTTGGCTTCTTTCGGGAAATAACGATCATTTTCAGATTCAAGATCGGCGAGGATCGGGCAGTTAGGTTTGTCGTCGCCCGAGCACCTGTCTGCAAGGGTTTGGAGCGTATCCGCCATTGCTTTGAGCTCTGCGATTTTGTTTCGAAGAGCGTCGACATGTCCAAGCGCAAGCGCTTTGACTTCAGCGCTGCGACGTCCATCGTCTCGCCAGAGCGACAGGAGTTCTGAAATCTCCCGCACTGTGAAGCCAAGATCGCGCGCCCGCCTCACGAACCTCAGCCGATGGACATCTGCGTCAGTGTAGGAGCGATATCCCGCATCGGTCCGGGCGACTTCGGGAATGAGTCCGGATTGTTCGTAATAGCGGATCATCTTCGCGGTCACACCGGAGCGCCGTGCGGCTTCGCCAATATTCATTGAACAGCTCCTCGAGTCCTTAAGTGGGGTCGGGATGTCGCCGCTCCCTCAATCGCTGCGGCGGCCTCACGTGTGGGTGGCGCCCAACGGCGAAGGCGCAGCGCGTTGCCGAGGACGAAGACCGACGACAGCGCCATCGCGCCGGCGGCGAAGACCGGCGAGAGCAGGATCCCGAAAGGCGCGTAGAGCACGCCCGCCGCGACCGGTAGCAGCGCCGTGTTGTAGGCGAAGGCCCAGAACAGGTTCTGCTTGATGTTGCGGATCGTCGCCTTCGAAAGCGCGATGGCCGTTCGGCACCCCCATTAGCGAGCCGGACATCAGCACCACGTCCGCCGCCTCGATCGCCACGTCCGTGCCCGTGCCGATGGCGAGACCCACGTCCGCCTCGGCGAGCGCAGGCGCATCGTTGATCCCGTCGCCGACGAAGGCCGTGCGGCCATTCTCGGCCTTCAGCGCCTTCACCGCGTCGACCTTGCCGTCGGGCAGGACCTCGGCCACCACCTCGTCGATGCCGAGCTTGCGTGCGATGGTTCGGCCGTGCGGCGGTTGTCGCCGGTGATCATCGCGACCTTGAGGCCGAGATCGTGCAGCGCGCGGATCGCCGCGGGCGTGGTCTCCTTGATCGGGTCAGCCACGGCAACGATGGCGGCGAGCATTCCGTCAACCGCAGCGTAGAGCGGCGACTTGCCTTCGTCCGCGAGGCGCTCGGCGGTCTCGGCGAAGACAGACACGTCATGGCCGAGCGAGGCCATGTAGCGGTCCGCGCCGATCTCGACCTTCTGTCCGCCTGCGGATGCCACGACACCCATACCGGTGACGCTGTCGAAGTCGGTGACCTCGGGCAGCCTCAGGTCCTGGTCCTTGGCCGCCGCGACGATGGCGCGGGCGATCGGATGCTCGGACTTCGCCTCGACCGCGGCGATGCGGGCGAGCACGTCGTCCGGGTCGAAGCCGTCGGCGACCGTCAGGTCGGTCATACGCGGCTCGCCCTCGGTTAGAGTGCCGGTCTTGTCGAGCGCGACGACGCGAGCTTCCTTCAGGAGCTGCAGTGCTTCACCCTTGCGGAACAGAACGCCCATCTCCGCGCCCCGGCCCGTGCCGACCATGATCGAGGTCGGCGTGGCGAGGCCCATGGCGCAGGGGCAAGCGATGATGAGCACCGCCACCGCGTTCACGAGGCCGAAAGTCAGCGCGGGTTCCGGTCCGAAAAGAACCAGACGCTGAAGGTCATAAGCGCAAGCGTAATGACCGCCGGCACGAAATACATCGTCACCTTGTCGACCAGCGCCTGGATCGGCAGCTTGGAGCCCTGCGCCTCCTCGACCATGCGGATGATCTGGGCGAGCATCGTGTCGCCGCCAACGGCGGTCGCGCGGAAGGCGAGGCTGCCGGTCTGGTTGACCGTGCCGCCGACGACCGTGGCGCCGTTCTCCTTGGCGACAGGCACCGGCTCGCCGGTGATCATGCTTTCATCGATGTAGCTTTTGCCCTCGATCACCTCGCCGTCGACAGGCACGCGTTCACCGGGGCGCACCTCGATGACGTCTCCGGGCGCCACCTCCGCGATGACGATCTCGATGGCCCCACCGTCCCTACGGACCCGCGCCGTCTTGGCCTGGAGACCGACGAGCCGCTTGATCGCCTCGGAGGTGCGCCCCTTGGCGCGCGTCTCCATCCAGCGGCCCGCAAGGATCAGCGTGGCGATCACCGCCGCCGCCTCGAAATAGACGTTGACTGTGCCCTGTGGCAGCAGCCCTGGCGCGAAGAGCGCGATGACCGAGAAGAGATAGCCGCCGAGGTGCCGACCGCGACGAGGCTGTTCATTTCCGGCGCGCCCTTGAAGAGCGCCGGGATGCCCTTGGTGTAGAATTGTAGCCCCGGCCCGAAGAGGACGAGCGAGGTGAAGGCGAACTGGATCATCCAGTTCGTCCGCATCCCAATCGTGTCCATGATGAGATTGTGCATGCCGGGAATGACGTGGCTGCCCATCTCCAGGACGAAGACGGGGAGTGTCAGGAGACCGGCGATCAGCACGCTCCGACGCAGCCTGCGGGCTTCGGCGTCGCGCTTGTCGGACGCGGTGTCATCCGCCGCCGAGCGGTCCGCAATCTCGCGTGCCTCGTAGCCCACATCGCCGATGGCGGCGATCAGCGTACCCGCATCGGCGGTGCCTTTTACCGTGGCCCGTTCTGTCGCGAGGTTGACGTTGGCCTCGGTCACACCAGGCACGGCCTTCAGCGCGCGCTCTACGCGGCCGACGCAAGAGGCACAGGTCATGCCCTCGATAGCGAGTCCCACGCTGCCCGCCGGTACCTCGTAGCCGACATCCTCGACGGCCTTCACCAGCGCCGCCCGGTCGGGCGGGCCGAAGAAATGCACGTCGGCGCGTTCTGTGGCGAGGTTGACGTTGGCCTCGGTCACGCCGGGCACGGCGCGCAGGCTGCGCTCCACCCGTCCGACGCAGGACGCACAGGTCATGCCTTCGATCGGAAGACTGACTGGTTGCGATATCCTCGAAGGCGCAATCATCCCGCTCACTCCATCACAGGAACCAACATCGCTACGCACGATGAGGGTTCCAACGATGGGAGGGTCAAGCGAAAATCTATACGGCTTTTCTCTGCGGAGCTGTTTTTGCCCATAAGGCAACCAAGTTCTTCCGATCCCGCTCGGGCAATCTTGTTGGCCCGAAAGTTGCTCGACGCTTACGCAGGCAATTCGGAAGGTGCACCATGAAAAACGCACTGGGACACGGTCGGCTCGAGGACAGGGCCAATAACTTCACCGCCATGCGGATCGGCTTCGCAGTTCTGATCCTCTACGGGCACGCGCTCATGCTGCCGCAGGGGCTGCCCATGACCGGGGCCTGGGCGGTGTTTGTGGATACGGTTGTGCAGTATGCGCTCGACGGCTTCTTCATTCTGTCAGGCTACATGCTGGCGGCTTCGCTGTTCCACTCGCGTGACATGGCGGGCTACTGGCTGTCTCGGGGCCTGCGCATCTTTCCCGGCCTCATCGTCGCGGTCTTGCTGTGTTGGTTGGTGCTTGGGCCAGTAATGACAGGGCTTCCGCTCACAGCGTACTTCACTTCGCTTGAAAGCTGGGCGTATCCGATCCTGGCCATCAGTCAGCTTGAACCGCAGGGTACGCTGCCCGGCGTGTTCGAAGCCAATCCCATGGCGGAGATCAACGGGCCGCTGTGGACGATCCGCTATGAGCTGGTCTGTTATGTCCTTGCTGGCGCGGCGGCGACCGTCGGGGTCTGGCGGCGCAGCTGGGGCGTGCCTGTCCTGTTCGTCCTCGCCGTGGCGGCCTCGCTGACGGCCCAAGCCTTCCCATACTCCGGACCGCTCGATGACACGATCGAGGTCATGTCCCGGTTTGGGCCAGCCTTCCTGACCGGAGCGATGTTCTACCGTTTCCGTCACCGGATCGCCTTGAACGCCGCCGGGGCCGCGCTGCTCTGTCTCGCAGCATTCGCGCTGTATGCCACACCAGCAGGCATGATCGCCGGTCAGATCGCCATCGCCTATGTGTTCCTGTGGCTCGGCTTCAAGACTGTCCCCGGCGAGATTGGCCGTCAGGTGCGCGAGGTCGAGGATATCTCCTACGGCCTCTACATCCTTCACTGGCCGGTGGGTCAATTGGTGATCGCGCTGAATCCGGAGATCGGGACCGGCGCTTTGTTCGCGATCATGGGCGCAAGCGCGCTTGTGACGGCCGTGCTGCTTCGCCGTCTTGTCGAAAACCGGCGCTGGCTGCGAAGCCCCGCTTGCGGCTATCTTTGCAAGGCGTCATTGGCCGAAAGCGGCCTTCGCCGAGCGGGGTCTTGGGGGACAATCTCCTGCACTAACTGGAGCCGGCTAAATCTTGACCCCCATTGACGGATTCTCATGTTCTCATATTCTTAACCGTCAGGCGAGGTCGCCGACCTTGGAGTAGACGAGGGCGCGCCCGTCATACTCACCGCGTGTCTCGTAGGCGCGCTTGCGCCGCCAGGCGAGGGGGGGCGAGCCGTTGAACAGCTCGACATGACCGTCTTCGAGCTCGCAGAGCAGGGACTCAGGCACCGGGTCGAGCAGACGATAGCGCATTCCGCGATGGTTCACGGTGAGCATGCGTGACACCTTGCACACGACCACCGTGCCGCGGTTCAGGATCCGCACATCCGGCGCAGGCCGCGTCTCGCCGGGGATATGGTGTTCCCATTCATTCTCTGGTGTCGCGCGCACGCGCCTGGGATGCGTCTTCTTCATTGCCTCGCGAGCACGCGCAAGCGCCGCTTTCCGGCCGACGGCGGCTCCGGCGGCTTTGGCGTCGCGAACCCGTGGCCGG
>LZQR01000342.1_pt1 | contig 11679 bp, 12 predicted proteins | sample 768601 | NCBI WGS metagenome assembly LZQR01 (sample SAMN05207299, study PRJNA324521) | oil field metagenome | isolation source: sample BH-FW-24 from oil reservoir | place: India: Bombay High | collected 2015-12-04
CGTCCTGAAGGTGTGCAGCTTTCAAACCGCATTCTGGAATGCGACGACGATGCGCTGACACCCCGCTTCAGGCGAGCGTTCTGCGGTCCCTGCGCCGGGCGCTGGCTGTCGCCCAGGTGGCGTCCGACCAGTTTGCCGACCAGACCGGCCTTGCCGAGCTAAAGCGCGCCAACCTTGCCGGAACGCTGGACGCCTCGCAGAAGATGCGGTTCCAGGATCTTCTGTCGGCAACGGCGATGATTGCGCTGCACGTCTTTGCCAACATGACGGACTTCCTCCTGTCGGGGCTCTCGGCCGAAACCGGTGAAACCGAAGTCCAGTGCGGCGACGTCGAGGAAATCCTTTTCGACAACGACCAGCTCGCCCTTCATGGTGTTCTCTGGGAGCTGGACCAGGAAATTGCCGCCGCCGCGATTGAAACCGATGCCCAGTTGATCGGCCTGGTGACGTCCTTCTGCGAACAGCTGATGGAAAAGGTGACACTTCGCGCGGAAGGCGTCAGCGTGCTGCAGGCATTCTCGGAAAGCCGTTACCGCGTGGAAGCGGACAATTTCGAGATCACCGGCTTACGCCTTCCGCACGCGCGCACTCGACACGCTCGCCATGCGTTCAAGAAGCCGGAAGAACGTCGTCGCAACCACATCGCCAAATACCAGGCGATGAAGCTTGCCAAGATGCTGATGGCCTACGATTTCGACCGCAAGCTCAACCCGTTCGCGGAACTCGGCGGCTTCATCTTCACCTTCATGGGCGACGGCAAACCGGGCACCGGCAAGACAACCCTGATCCAGATGATGGCCGGCATGGTCAACGACTATTGTCAGGTCGCCGGCTATCCGTTCCGCTATCAGAACCTCTCCACGGAGAGCATCGACAGCTATCAGGGCAAGTCCGCCCAGAATGCCAAGGCCTTCATCCGCAATGTCACCGACCCGAATGTGATCGGTTTCGGCACCATCGACGACATAGACCAGCTTGCCGGCAAGCGCGGCGATCGCCAGTCCTCTGCCGGCCAGCTCGAAATTACAGCGGTCCTGATGGAGAGCTTTGCCGGTGCCAACACTGTGGTGCGCGGCAACTGCACGTTCGGCATGTTCTCCAACTATCCGGAGAACGTCGATGACGCCCTGCGCCAGCGCGCCGGCGCCCGCTTTCTGGTCGACGGCCCGCAAAGCCGCGAGGACTACATCGACATCCTGCATCTGCTGATGGGCAAGAACCACTCGATCCCAGTCGGCGACCATGATCTTTTCGAGGCCCAGGCCCTGAAGAAGGCCGTTGCGGCGTCCTACGAGCGTCACTCCCGGCCACAGGAAGATGCGCTGACGAAGGTGTTCGACAAGGTGCGAGCTGAAATCGGTGACCTGGACACGATCGCCAAGCTCGGCACCTACCTGAAGGCCATCCAGCAAGCGGACGAACGTTTCACCGGCCGGGCGATCAAGAACATCACCGATGCCGTGAAAGTGCGGGCGATGGACTTCGAATTGCCGGATGCATGGATGGAAGATCCGGAACTGTTCCTGTTCAAGGACTACGAGACCAAGAAGGCGATGATCGCCGACCTGGCGCAGCCGATCACCGTCGACATGGTCATCCAGGAAATCAACCGCTACGCGGACAGCGAATTCCGCTATGCGGACAAGTCGGACGAGGTTGCCATCGAGAATGCCGTGCGCGAGATGCAGCGCATGGAAGAAGCCAAGCGCCGCTACATGGAAATCGCGCGCACATGATGAGGCTCGTCAAACATGGCTTGATGTTCGGCAACCTCTACGAGGTCTCCGCACCGTCCATGGTGGCCCGCTACAACCGCGCGCTGGAACACCTGACCGGCAAGCGAACGGCGCTCGAAGCCTTTCACGTCGACATCTCCGGATTTTCCCCGGAGATCGGCGATGAGCTGGACGACATCCACTACCTCAATCCGCACGGCTGCAATCGGCAGTTCATTCTGCTGTCGATCGAACAGAAGACCGCACCGCTGCTGAACGCGCGGTTCTCCACGTCGCGTTCGATCCTGAAACGCTTCATCGAGGACAATGAGGAACAGCTCTTTGCGCTGTCGATCCGCGATTGCGTCGTCGGTGAACTGGTCAACTCGATCTATTCCATCACCTCGCCGCAGGACCTGTTTTATATCAGGGCGATCGAAGTGGAGGCGGACACCGTCGGCGGGCATTCCGAAGCAGGTGATGAACTGGCCGACAAGATCGAAGCGTTCATGAGCGAGCCCGACGGCTGGTGGGACGATGTGCTGATCGCGGACATGATCGAGCTTTCCAAGCACACCGGCGACATCATCCGCACCCCCTTGGCGATCAGTTCGAAAAGCTATGAGCAGGGAAATTTCCATACCTCCCATTTCGGCGGCCTCTACATCTTTCGCGATGTGAAGGAAACCGCATGCATCGCCTCCAGGCGCATGGACATTGTCGTCGACCTGCCCGTGAAGCACCTCTTCAGCCTGGAAGACCGCTACGAGGTGGCCGATTTCCTCAATCGAAACCAGTTGGTGGAGCCTATCCTCGATGCAGGCGGCAGCGTCGCCAAGAGCCTTTTGAAACAGAAACTGGACTTCATCGTCATCGACACGGCCGCCAGCCAGGGCGAGGATCTGTCGGACGTCTCGCGGCGCGACCTACGCGCTTTGAGACGCAAGTATCACCAGCAGCTCCCCGCGGAATATCACGCCCTCAACGACATCGTGCACAGGCTGGAGCTGAAAGACGACAAGCTGTGGGTCGAACCGGAAAACGCAGCCTATTTCTACCTGCTTCGCTCGCGCAATCACCGCGACAAGAACCTGGTCAACATGCTGCTGTCCGAATTGACGCCGCTTGACTTCCGCCAGCTTTTCATTTGTCACAAGGACGCATTCTACGGTCATTACCGAAGCTGGAGCGAAGCCAAGAAGAACTACGCGGTCCAGTTCCTTGCGGAAGAATATATGGTCGACAAGGTCGGCACGCGGCTGGAGCTGTTCGGACCGGAAGCCGCCATGGCGGAAGAAGGCCAGGCCGACTACGGCTTCGGCAGGAACATGGGGCCGTGGGTGCGATCCCCGGGAACAAGACGGCGAGGACGGCGCACAATGAAGTGGATCAAATGGATAATCGGCATTCCGCTCCTGCTGATCCTTGTCGCCTTCCTCCATTACACGTTGCCGGGACGTGATGTGGTTCGCATCGTCGGCACCGACGTCAAACGCATGGACATCGGCGCTTCGTCGCTCTTCTGGGCCGCCCCCGATGCAGGTACCAACAAGAACTGGACACGGGACGTCCGCTTCATCAACACGGTCTGGCCGAACGGCAAGCCAAGGGTCTACCGCAACGAAGACACCGATTGGGGCTGGCCGCCCTATTTCAAGTTCGACAGCAGCAACATCACCGCCCAGGCGCAGGATCTGGCCAAGAAAAGCGATGATGTCTGGATCGCAGTCACCCACTACGGCTGGCGAGTGGAACTGTTCACGATCTTTCCCAATGCCATCAGCATCGAGGTTGTCTCCGGGCCGGATGTCTTCCTGATCCCCTGGTTCAATATCCTGTTCGTCGTGGTGCTTGTCGCTCTCGCCTATCTGATCATCAAGACCGTCAACGCCTTCAAGAAACGCCGGATCGACCCGGTGGTCGACGGTATCGATGACTTCATGGACGATGTCGGCGATAGCGCCGAGCAGGCCCGCGCCAGCGCCCATCGTCGCGCGAGCGAAGCCACGAGCGGCTTCCGCCGATGGCTGAAACGCTGGTTCGGTTGACGGGACCGGAACGGCGTGCCTCTCTGTCGACCGTGCTCTCTGCACCGCCCTCATCCTGAGGAGGACCGCCAGGTCCGTCTCGAAGGATGGGCTTCATACTCCTGAGCAAGCGGCCCATCCTTCGAGGCAGCGCTTGCGCGCCTCCTCAGGATGAGGTCGTTCGTTTTAACTTTCCAATCGGCAGGAACCCCGAGTTTGAATCAGCCAATCGACCTAGTCATCTTCGACTGCGACGGTGTTCTCATCGACAGCGAAGTCATCAGCGCGCGCATGCTGGTGGCAGAACTGGCGACGCGGAACGTCCACATCACCATGGACTACGTCGCTCACCATTTCCTGGGTCGAAGCTATCCGGTTGTCCTGCAGCAGATCCGCAAGGAATTCGGTGTCAACCTGCCGCCGGAATTCGAAACCGCCTACCGGGCAAGCCTTCTCAGCGCCTTTGAAGCGGAGCTCAGACCGATCGACGGCGTGCGGGAGGTGATCGAGAACCTTGGCGTGGACTATTGCCTTGCGACCAGTTCCAGCCCGCCGCGGCTCGCCAGATCGCTGGAAATAACCGGGCAGACGGATCTCTTTGCCGGCCGGACCACCACGGCTTCCGAAGTCGCTCACGGCAAACCCGCGCCCGACCTGTTCCTCCTTGCGGCAGAAAAACATGGCGTCGCACCGGAGCGCTGCCTGGTGATCGAGGACAGCGAAAACGGCATCAAGGCAGGGCTTGCCGCCGGTATGGAAGTCTACCGTTTCATTGGCGGTTCGCACCTTGCAGGACTTCTGAATTCGGCCTCTGCCACTGCAGGGCCGCGCAACTGTTTGCATCTTTCGGCGAATTCTTTCAGCTTAGGCCGGATCTGAAGAACAACGGCAACTAAGATGAAACAGAAAATTCCTGCCGAGGCATCCCGTCTCGATGACGCCGCCCGCGCCGGCTGGTTATACTATGTTGCCGGCAACACCCAGGACGAGATCGCCCGCAAGCTCGGCGTATCCCGCCAATCGGCACAGCGGCTGGTTTCGCTTGCAGTCAGTGAACGGCTGATCAAGGTGCGGCTCGACCACCCGATCGCCAACTGCATGGAACTGAGCACCCGCCTGACGGAACGCTTCGGACTGCAGAGCTGCGAAGTGGTTCCCAGCGACCCGGACGCCCCGTCCTCCACGGTCGGCATTGCCCAGGCGGCCGCCACCGAGATGGAACGTCATTTCCGCTCCCAGAAACCCAAGATCATCGCCTACGGCACGGGCCGCACCTTGCGCGCTTCGGTGGATCAATTGCCGATGATGGATTGTCCGCAGCACCGCATCGTCTCGCTTCTGGGCAACATGATGTCGGACGGTTCGGCCTCGGCCTACAACGTCATCATTCGGCTTGCCGACCGCATCAATGCCCGGCACTACCCGATGCCGCTGCCCGTCTTCGCCCGCTCCCGCGAGGAACTGCAATTGCTGCATAACCAGGAAGCGGTGCACAATATCCTCGATCTCATCCGGCAGGCGGACGTAACTTTCGTGGGTATCGGCAACATGGGACCGACTGCACCATTGACGGTCGACGGATTCGTCAGTCACGACGAAATGCGCGCACTGGAGAAAGCCGGTGCCATCGGCGAGATCACGAGCTGGGTCTACGACCGAAAAGGCGCGCTGGTCGAAGGACTTACCAATGACCTGGTAGCCAGTGCCCCCTGCTTCCTGCCGGAGAGAAACCGGTTTACGGAATTGCGGCGGGTGACGGCAAGGTGCCGGCCATGCTGGGAGCGTTGAACGGCAAATTTGTCAATTGCCTGATCACCAACGAGACGACGGCTGAGCAATTGCTCAAGCTCTGAGCGATTTCCCAATATAAATAACTATATGAACTTTAAAGGCTTTTCGCAGTGCAGCGAGAAGCCTTTTTTGTTTTAGGCGATTCACATCTTGACTCGGGGTGCGAATTGGAGCGAATATTTGCCCGCAAGAATGGCAAATGCCCAATCTCGCTTGGGAGGAAAATATGGCATTTCATACCCGTGCGCTCCTCAGCGCATGTGCAATGGCGGCTCTGTGCGCATCCGCATCTGCAGAAACAATCACCATCGCGACCGTGAACAACGGCGACATGATCCGCATGCAGGGTCTGACGAAGGACTTCACCGACAAGAACCCTGACATCGAAGTCAAATGGCTGACCATGGAGAGAACGTTCTCCGCCAGCGCGTCACCACTGACGTCGCCACCAAGGGCGGTCAGTTCGACGTCATGACCATCGGCACCTATGAAGTTCCGATCTGGGGCAAGCAGGGCTGGCTCGTTTCCCTGAACGACCTGCCGGAAAGCTACGACGCGGACGACATCCTGCCGGCCATCCGTGGCGGCCTGACCGTTGACGGCGAGCTCTTTGCAGCACCGTTCTACGGCGAAAGCTCCATGGTCATGTACCGCAAGGACCTGATGGAAAAAGCCGGCCTGGAAATGCCGGAAGCCCCGACCTGGGACTTTATCGTCGAAGCCGCCAAGGCAATGACGGACAAGGAAAACGAAGTCTACGGCATCTGCCTGCGCGGCAAGGCCGGCTGGGGTGAAAACATGGCGTTCCTGACGGCCATGGCGAACTCTTACGGCGCCCGCTGGTTCGACATGGACTGGAAGCCGCAGTTCGACACGCCGCAGTGGAAAGAAGCTCTTACCACCTATCTCGACGTGATGAACGAAGCAGGCCCTCCGGGCGCTTCTTCCAACGGCTTCAACGAAAACCTGGCCCTGTTCCAGACCGGCAAGTGCGGCATGTGGATCGACGCCACCGTGGCGGCCTCCTTCGTGACCAACCCGAAGGACAGCCAGGTTGCTGACAAGGTCGGCTTTGCTCTGGCACCGGACAAGGGTCTCGGCAAACGCGGTAACTGGCTCTGGGCATGGTCGCTGGCCATTCCGGCCGGCACCCAGAAGGAAGCTGCTGCGAAGAAGTTCATCGAGTGGGCGACTTCCAAGGAATACCTGGAGCTGGTTGCAGCCGAAGAAGGCTGGGCGAACGTTCCCCCGGGAACCCGTACGTCTCTCTATGAGAACCCGGAGTACCAGAAAGTTCCGTTCGCAAAGATGACGCTGGACAGCATCAACTCCGCTGATCCGCAGAATCCGACCGTCGATCCGGTTCCGTATGTCGGCGTGCAGTTCGTCGCCATTCCGGAATTCCAGGGCATGGCAACCGTTGTCGGCCAGGCATTCTCGGCAGCTCTTGCCGGCTCGATGGATGCGGACGCTGCACTGGCTGCTGCCCAGGCGACCGCTGAACGCGAAATGAAGAAGGCCGGTTACCTCAAGTAGAAGCCTTCGCGGACCGGCGGGTGCCTGCCCGTCCCGCCGGTCTCCTCCTTTCTGTTCCGCGTGAGCTCTGGCTCTGACCGAGCAAAGGTCGCATCATGGCTACCCAACATTCACGGGCGGCGGCCCGTTTGATGATCTCTCCGGCAGTTCTGCTGCTGCTGGGTTGGATGATCATCCCGCTCTCGATGACCCTCTATTTCTCTTTCCTGCGCTACAACCTGCTCATTCCGGGAATGGAAGAGTGGACCGGCTGGACCAACTACGAGTTCTTCCTCACCGATCCGGCTTTCTTTGCAGCGCTGAAGAACACCCTGCTGCTCGTTGGCGGCGTCCTTCTCATCACCATTGTCGGCGGCGTGCTGCTGGCCCTGCTGCTCGACCAGCCCTTCTGGGCCAGGGGATCGTACGCATTCTGGTGATTGCCCCGTTCTTCGTCATGCCCACCGTCTCCGCGCTGGTGTGGAAGAACATGTTCATGAACCCGGTCAACGGCCTGTTCGCATACTTTGCGAAGTTTCTGGGGCTGCAACCGTTCGACTTTCTTTCGCATGCACCGCTGTTCTCGATCATCCTGATCGTCGCCTGGCAGTGGCTGCCCTTTGCGACGCTCATTCTGCTTACCGCCCTGCAATCGCTGGACAGCGAACAGCTGGAAGCGGCCGAAATGGACGGCGCCAATTTCCTGAACCGCTTCGTCTTCATCATGGTGCCGCACCTGGCGCGCTCGATCACGGTCGTGATCCTGATCCAGACGATCTTCCTGCTGTCGGTCTTCGCGGAAATTCTTGTCACCACCAATGGCGGTCCGGGCTATGCCTCGACCAACCTCACCTACCTGATCTACGCCCAGTCGCTACTGCAGTTCGACGTCGGCGGCGGATCGGCCGGCGGTGTGGTCGCCATTATCCTCGCCAACATCGTTGCGATCTTCCTGATGCGGATGATCGGCAAGAACCTGGAGGTCTGACCCATGGCGCGCGCAGTCTCCAACCGCCGCAAGGCTCTCGTCACCGTATGTGCGTGGGCCGTCGGCATCGCCATCTTCTTCCCGATCCTGTGGACCGTGCTGACCAGCTTCAAGACGGAAGCGGAAGCCATTGCGTCTCCTCCTAGCTTCCTGTTTTTCGACTGGACGCTGGAAAACTACAGCACGGTCCAGGAGCGTTCGGACTATTTCCGGCACTTCTCCAACTCGGTCATCATTTCCTTCGGCTCCACCCTTCTGGGTCTGCTGATCGCGATACCGGCGGCCTGGTCCATGGCCTTCGTGCCGGGCAAGCGCACCAAGGACGTCCTGATGTGGATGCTGTCCACCAAGATGCTTCCGCCGGTGGGCGTGCTGATCCCGATCTATCTCCTGTTCCGGGATACCGGTCTCCTCGACACGCGTGTCGGCCTCGTGATGGTGCTTACCCTCATCAACCTGCCGATCATCGTCTGGATGCTGTTCACCTACTTCCGCGAAATTCCGGGCGAGATCCTGGAAGCCGCGCGGATGGACGGTGCGGAGCTGTGGTCCGAGATCATCTACGTGCTGACACCCATGGCGGTGCCCGGCATTGCCTCGACCCTGCTGCTGAACATCATCCTGTCCTGGAACGAAGCGTTCTGGACCTTGAACCTGACGGCGGTCGACGCCGCCCCCCTCACCGCTTTCATTGCCAGCTATTCCAGCCCGGAAGGCCTGTTCTACGCAAAACTGAGCGCTGCCTCGACGATGGCGATCGCCCCGATCCTCATCATCGGCTGGTTCAGCCAGAAGCAGCTCGTACGCGGACTGACCTTCGGCGCGGTTAAATAGGAGACCTGAACATGGGTCAGATAACCCTCAACCAGATTACCAAGAGCTTCGGCGACGTTCAGGTTATCCCGCCGCTGGACCTGCAGATCGACGACGGCGAGTTCGTGGTGTTCGTCGGTCCGTCCGGCTGCGGCAAGTCCACGCTCCTGCGTCTCATTGCAGGCCTGGAGGATGTCTCTTCCGGTGACATCACCATCGACGGCAAGAACGCCACCGAAGTGCCGCCGGCAAAACGTGGCCTTGCATGGTGTTCCAGTCCTACGCGCTCTATCCGCACATGTCGGTGCGCAAGAACATCGCCTTCCCGCTGCGCATGGCCGGCATCGACAAGGCGGCGCAGGACGCCAAGGTGACCGCCGCTGCCAAGGTGCTGAACCTGACGGATTACCTTGACCGTCGCCCGGGTCAGCTTTCCGGCGGTCAGCGCCAGCGTGTTGCCATCGGCCGTGCCATCGTGCGCGAACCGGCCGCCTTCCTGTTCGACGAACCCCTGTCGAACCTGGATGCGGCGCTGCGTGTCAACATGCGGCTCGAAATCTCCGAACTGCACCAGTCCCTCAAGACGACCATGATCTACGTGACCCACGACCAGGTGGAAGCCATGACCATGGCCGACAAGATCGTGGTGCTGCAGGCCGGCAAGATCGAGCAGGTCGGCTCGCCGCTGGAGCTTTATCACACGCCGCGCAACAAGTTCGTGGCCGGTTTCATCGGCTCGCCGAAGATGAACTTCCTGATGGGGTCCTTCGCCACCGAATACGATGCTGCCACGATCGGTATCCGCCCGGAGCATCTGACCGTCTCGCAAAGCGACGGCAAATGGGTCGGAAAGGTCGGCGTTTCGGAACATCTCGGATCCGACACCTTCCTTTATGTCGATATGGAAGGCGTCGACGAACCGATTACCGTGCGCTCCTCGGGCGAGATCGGGTTCCGCCATGGCGACACCGTTCACCTGACCCCGCTCCTGACAAGATCCACCGCTTCGACAACCAGGGCCTGAGGATTGCATGAGCCGACTTGAAGGAAAATCCGCGCTGATCACGGGTTCGGCCCGGGGCATCGGCAAGGCCTTTGCCGCGCGGTTGCAGAGGAAGGCGCCCGGGTGGCGATTGCCGATATCAACCTGCCGGCGCAGAAGCGGCGGCCAGTGAAATCGGCCCGAATGCCTATGCCGTTCAGTTGGACGTCACCGATCAGTCGTCGATCGATGCTGCCATCGCCGCCGTGGAGCAGAAGACAGGCGGGCTCGACATCCTGGTCAACAACGCGGCTCTGTTCGATCTGGCACCGATTGTCGAGATCACCCGCGACAGCTACCAGCGCCTTTTCGACATCAACGTTTCCGGAACCCTGTTCATGATGCAGGCCGCGGCAAAGTCGATGATCAGGCGTGGTCAGGGCGGCAAGATCATAAACATGGCCAGCCAGGCAGGCCGGCGCGGTGAAGCGCTGGTGGGCATCTATTGCGCCACCAAGGCAGCGGTCATCAGCCTGACCCAGTCGGCAGGTCTCAACCTGATCGAACACGGCATCAACGTGAATGCCATCGCCCCCGGCGTCGTCGACGGCGAGCACTGGACCATGTGGATTCGATGTTCGCGAAATACGAAGGCCTGCAGCCCGGTGAAAAGAGGGCAGCGGTCGGAGCCGCGGTGCCTTTCGGCCGCATGGGCACCGCCGAAGATCTCACCGGCATGGCTGTTTTCCTGGCGTCGAAAGACGCGGATTACATCGTATCGCAGACTTACAACGTCGATGGCGGCAACTGGATGAGCTGACCAATGACCCAGAACCTAAGTGAAACTGTGCTCTCTTCTCTTCCTGAAACCGTCAAGGCACCGGCGTATCGCCGGTCGGACCTGACCCCCGGCATCCTTCACATCGGCGTCGGCAACTTCCATCGCGCGCATCAGGCCATCTACCTGAGCAAGCTGTTCGATCTCGGCGAAGGCCGTGACTGGGCCATCGTCGGCGCGGGCCTTAAGCCTACGACAAGACCATGCGTGAACGCCTCCAAGCCCAGGACTGGCTGACGACCGTGGTCGAGCTCGACCCGGAAGGCCTCAGCGCGCAGGTCTGTGGCGCCATGATCGACTTCGTCGACGTGGATCCCAAGGCGCTGATCGCTCGCCTTGGCGAACCCGATATCCGCATTGTCTCGCTGACGATCACCGAAGGCGGCTATTTCGTCGATCCGAACACCGGTGGCTTCGACGTCAATCATCCGGAAATCCAGCGGATCTCCGCCTCACCGGATGCGCCACAGACCGTGTTCGGCGTGCTCGTTGCCGCCCTGCTGGCCCGCCGCGACAAAGGCCTTGAACCCTTTACCGTGATGTCTTGCGACAACCTGCCCGAAAACGGCCATATGGCGAAACAGGCCGTTGCCGGTTTCGCCAGGGCCTTGTCGCCGGAAGCCGGAAGCTGGATTGCCGACAACGTCGCCTTTCCAAACGGCATGGTGGACTGCATCACCCCCGCGACCGGCGACCGCGAACGCGGCCTGGTTCAGGAACGCTTCGGCCTGACCGATGCGGCCCCTGTCGTCTGTGAACCCTTCCGCCAATGGGTGCTAGAGGATCATTTCCCGGCCGGTCGCCCGGCTCTGGAAAAGGTCGGTGTCGAATTCGTCGAGGACGTCGCTCCATACGAGCTGATGAAATTGCGCATTCTCAATGGCGGTCATGCGACCATCGCCTATCCGGGTGCGACCGCGAACGCGGCCTGGTTCAGGAACGCTTCGGCCTGACCGATGCGGCCCCTGTCGTCTGTGAACCCTTCCGCCAATGGGTGCTAGAGGATCATT
>LZQR01000343.1_pt1 | contig 11655 bp, 13 predicted proteins | sample 768601 | NCBI WGS metagenome assembly LZQR01 (sample SAMN05207299, study PRJNA324521) | oil field metagenome | isolation source: sample BH-FW-24 from oil reservoir | place: India: Bombay High | collected 2015-12-04
CTAATCAACCTGTATAAGAAAAGGATTCTTCTATGATTAAACTGCATCACTTAAACCAGTCTCGTTCAAAACGCATCATTTGGTTACTAGAAGAGCTGGGCGTAGATTATGAAGTCATACCTTACCTTCGTGACAGCGTCACCTTTCTTGCTCCACCTGAGCTCAAGAGCATTCACCCACTCGGCAAGTCACCCGTATTGGAAGATGGCGACGAGATCGTTTACAGAGTCTGGTGCCATCACTGAATACTTAATTGAGAAGTACGCGGACGGGCGTTTTGCACCAGAACGTGGCAGCAAAGCTTACACGCAATACATTCAATGGATGCACTTTGCAGAGAGCTCAGCCATGGTTCCATTGCTTCTCAAAATGTTTGTCGCTAAAGATGGCGCGCAAACTAATTTCCTAGCGGACTACGCCGATGCGGAAACCATGAAGGTCATGGGTTACGTTGATCAAAGCCTAGAAGGGAAAACCTACTTTGTAGAAGAGCGACTAACAGGCGCGGATTTCATGATGTCTTTTGTCGTCGATGTCCTAAACAAGTTTGGCGTCATTGAGCGCTTCCCAAACATCCAACGTTATGGTGCACAGCTCGCGACTCATCCTGCGTTTACTAAAGCAGAAGAACTTGAAGTGAAATTCGGTTAATCGAGTTGGGGCCTTCTCAAACCATTGAGAATTTCTGTCTATTTCGGGAATCTTTGAAATAGGCAGAAACCATTCACACTAAACATGCCTGAATACCATTTATAATCCACACGACAAATAATGTTAATTGACATAAAGCCATTAATTAACAGCCACTTAAAGCATAGGTGATACCTATCACACTGATTGCTAATAACAGTTTTTTTCTTCTCAATTGCAGCGTTATTCTCCTCGCATAACTTTCGGATTCATCCAAAAGACAAGATTTATTATCACTATTGCAAGGAAATTCAAATGAGCAAGAAATTGACTACAGCAGCAGGTTGCCCTGTCGCACATAACCAAAACGTTATGACTGCAGGTCCTCGTGGCCCTCAACTATTACAAGACGTTTGGTTCCTTGAAAAATTGGCACACTTTGACCGCGAAGTGATCCCTGAGCGTCGTATGCACGCAAAAGGTTCTGGTGCTTACGGTACGTTCACAGTAACGCACGACATCACAAAATACACTCGCGCTAAGATCTTCTCTGACATCGGAAAAAAACAGAACTATTCGCTCGCTTCACTACTGTAGCTGGTGAGCGCGGTGCAGCAGACGCAGAACGCGACATCCGTGGTTTCGCACTAAAATTCTACACTGAAGAAGGTAACTGGGACTTGGTTGGTAACAACACACCAGTATTCTTCCTACGTGACCCGCTAAAATTCCCAGACCTAAACCACGCAGTAAAACGCGACCCTCGCACGAACATGCGTAGCTCTACCAACAACTGGGATTTCTGGACATCACTACCAGAAGCATTCCACCAAGTGACTATCGTAATGAGTGACCGTGGTATCCCAGCTTCTTACCGTCATATGCATGGCTTTGGTAGCCACACATTCAGCTTCATCAACGCAGAAAACGAGCGTTACTGGGTGAAATTCCACTTCAAAACTCAGCAGGGCATCAAAAACCTAACTGACCAAGAAGCTGAAGCGATCGTAGGTAAAGACCGCGAAAGCCACCACCGCGACCTTTACGAGGCAATTGAGCGTCAAGACTTCCCTAAATGGAAGATGTACGTACAGATCATGCCGGAACTAGAAGCGGATGAAGTCAACTTCAACCCATTCGACCTAACAAAAGTATGGTCTCAGAAAGATTACCCACTGATCCCAGTTGGTGAGTTCGAACTGAACCGTAACCCAGAAAACTTCTACGCAGAGGTTGAGCAATCAGCGTTCAACCCAGCAGCAGTAGTACCTGGTATCGGCTTCTCACCAGATAAGATGCTGCAAGGTCGTCTGTTCGCTTACGGCGATGCTCAGCGTTACCGTCTAGGTGTGAACCATCATCAAATCCCAGTGAACGCACCTCGTTGCCCTGTTCACAGCTACCACCGCGATGGCGCAATGCGCGTTGATGGCAACTTTGGTTCAACACTAGGTTACGAGCCAAACTACAAACAAGAATGGGCAGAGCAACCAGATTACTCTGAGCCACCTCTACGCATCAATGGCAACGCTGATCACTACGATCACCGTGTAGACGAAGACTACTTCAGCCAAGCGGGTGACCTATTCCGTCTGATGAACGAAGAGCAACGTCAAACTCTGTTCGACAACACAGCTCGCGCAATGGACGGTGTGCCAGAGTTCATCCAACAACGCCACGTTCAACACGCATACCAAGCGGACGAAGCGTACGGCAAAGGCCTTGAGATTGCACTAGGCTTAAACAAGTAAGCAAACGCTGTAATCGTCACACTATGTGATTAAAAGACATAAAAAAGGAGGTGCTCTACAGCACCTCCTGATTTCAAATCACTAATCCTTAATCACTAGCCACAACCAATGCTCAAGGAGATTTATTATGATTAACTTAGATTTCTTTAAGCTCTTTGATACCAAAGAACTGTTTATCTATTACTGATTCATCAACTACTGATTTTTAGCGACCGCTTTGATCAGTACTGATGTATCCATGCGACCTAAACCATCGCGTTGAAGGTCTGCGTATTGCTCATCCACTTTCTTAGTCAGTGGAAGATCTAGACCCACTCGCTCTGCTTCTTGCAGACAGAAACCCAAGTCTTTGCGCATCCAATCAATAGCGAAGCCAAAATCGAACTTATCTTCCGCCATCGTATTTGCGCGGTTTTCCATCTGCCATGAACCTGCAGCGCCATGCTTCAGCGTTTCTACAACTTGAGCGATGTCCAAGCCTGATTTTTGTGCCAGCAGCAAAGCTTCACTCAGACCTTGTAATACGCCACCAATACAGATTTGGTTTACCATCTTACAACGTTGACCCTGACCGTTTTCACCCAGTAGTGTCATCTGCTTCGCGTACACATCCATCGCTGGAGAGACACGATCAAAAATGCTTTGTTCACCACCACACATGATAGTTAGAACACCATTTTCTGCGCCCGCTTGACCACCAGAAACTGGCGCATCAATGAAGTGATTGCCGTACTTAACACACGCTTCAGCCAGCTCAACCGCTAGGTCTGCAGAAGTCGTCGTGTGATCCACTAACACTGCATCCGCTTTCAAGCCAACCAGAATGCCTTCTTCACCGTAAACAACGCTACGAACGTCATCATCATTACCCACACACGTAAAAACGATGTCACAGCCTTCTGCCGCTTCACGTGGTGTTTCACAAGCCACACCTTGGTATTCTTCAGCCATTTGTCGGCCTTCGCTTTTGTGCGGTTGTATACTTTGGTTTCAAAGCCCGCTTTACTTAGGTAACCAGCCATTGGGTATCCCATCACACCCAGACCAATAAATGCTACTCTTAGTTTTTCCATTGCAAGCCTCCTTGAATTCGAAATAAGTGACGTTTTGAAACTATTACTATTTGAAACAGTTAATATTTGAAACATGTTACTAAAGATTTCAGAACATTACTTGCAATAATTTCGTCTTAAATAAGCGCAACAAACTCAATCAAAGGCGAAGCCACCAAAAGTGATAATAAAAGCGTCACAATAGACGGAATCGCATCTTTCCAAGTATCAAAACGAAAATGGAAAAACATCGCCCCAACTGAGGTGAAAACAATAAAACTTGCACCTATCGCACTTAACAAGTTGTTCGTCGATAACAAGCCAATTAACATCAAAATTGCACCCGTCACCTCAACCAGTCCGACCAGAAACATAGCGGTACTTTTCTCAGGGATAAAAAAGCTCCATCAAAAATGATGGAGCTAACTAGCAGATAGCCTTAATTGGGGGCTATGTACTTAAGGGATTCTTTTCGCCTGTAACAGTGCTGCGGCGTTGAGCATCGCGTCTTTAGTGCTGACATCCAACACCTTCATTTTTCTGAATCGTTCTGGCTCTTTGATGGCAACATCGTGAGCGAAAATAACAAACTTCGCCTTAGCGATATCTTTGTCAGTGATGCGGTTGATGATACCGTTCGCTCCTTGCGTTTCGACCTTGAGCTTAATGCCTAACGCACAGGCAGCTTTTTCTAATGACTTCGCCGCCAAGAAGGTATGTGCCACACCTGATGGACAAGACGTCACGGCAAGAATGTCTGCTTCGCCCTCGCCTTGCACAGACGTGTAAGCTTGAGATTGACCAACCGGACTGTCGTCTTCTGTAACCGTCTTCTTAAGCGCAATAACAATCAATGCAGTGGTAAACGAGCCTGCGATTGTGCCAACTATGTAGCCAATCTTGCCATCAACGACTGGCAGTACAATCCAGCCGCCCCACGGAGCATGGTTAATCACGTGAAACATAAAACCAATCACGTTACCGACAATGCCACCAGCAACAATCGCAGGCAGTACGCGAGCTGGGTCACCGGCAGCAAACGGAATCGCACCTTCACTGATCCCAATCATGCCCATGATGCCCGCGGCTTTACCGGCCTCACGCTCATCACGTTTAAACTTACTTGGCGATAGGAAAGTCGCTAACGCCATACCCAGTGGCGGAGTACAGATCGCAATACCGACACCACCCATCAACCACGGCTGAGTATTCACCTGTGTCTGAGCAAACAAGGTCGCCACTTTGTTGATAGGACCGCCCATATCAAACGCGGTCATTGCGCCCAGTACGGCGCCCAACATCACTTTACCTGAGCCCGCCATACCTGTAAGTACATCGTTCATTGTCGTCATTGCGCTGGCGATCGGTGAGCCAATCACCCACATCACTGCACCACAGGTGACAAACGTACCAACCAGTGGGTAGATAAAGATCGAGCCGAGCGAACTCATGCTGTCCGGCAATTGAATCTTCTTCAGCAGCCAAACCACAAAGCCGGCGAAAAATCCGACCACAATCGCGCCCAAGAAGCCGGTGTTGTAGTGACTAACCGCAATCCATGAGCCAATCATACCCGGAGCCAGACCCGGCTTATCCGCAATCGAATAGGCAATGTAACCACCCAATACCGCGGTGAACAGCGTCAAGCCTGCGATACCCATCTCAGCGATATCTGCTAGAATACCTTCTTCCGGAACGCCGCCATGGCCCGAAATCATCACAGAAAGAGACAACAATACGCCGCCCGCGACAATAAACGGAATCATATGAGAGGTGCCAAACAGCAAGTGTTCTTTCATTCTGCCGAGTTTTTGCGCCCAAGGGCTGAGAGGCTCAGACGCAAACTCTAAAGGATCGATACCAGAGTCATTCGTGTTCGATTGAATATCAGTAAGTAGCTCGCGCGCTTCTTCCACCGACTCCGCCGCTTTTAACTTATTGACGAAACCATCTTCAATGATTTTGGTGGAAATTTGTGCCAAGACTTCGATGTGGTGATGGTCGTCCCCATCCGGAGAAGCCAGCATAAAAATACGTCAGATAGTTCGCCGTCATCAGCGCCGTAATCAATCCCTTTTCGGCTGATGCCCACTGCGACTGCGGGTTTAGCGACTGCATTACTTTTGGCGTGAGGAATGGCAATACCCTCGTCAAAGCCGGTATTGCCAATCTCTTCTCGTTTCCAAATGTCCGCCAAGAACTGACTTTTGCTAGTGAGCTTGCCCGCCGCGTCCAACAATTCGACGAGCTCTTTGAGCGCTTCATCTTTGGTTTGAGCCTGCAAATCCAAGCAAATGGTTTCCGGTTCAATAAGGTTTAATATGTCCATTGTTTGTACCTTGCAATGTTCACGCTCGTGAGTCATGAGTTATTTGTTCCATCTATGACTGTGTACAGAGTAACCAACACTCGTCCTTTCCAATACAGGACAAAAGTGCATTAACTGGATTAATGTAACATGAGATTTAAACTGTGATAGAGCTCTTGCGATTATCTGCTTTGAATCCATCCTTCCGACGACCACTATGCTAAAATCCACAAAAAATAAAGTGGATAGAACATGAAAATCGTAGCTGTGACAGCGTGCCCTACAGGCATCGCTCATACTTATATGGCGGCAGATGCGCTAATGAAAGCTGCGCCTAAGCATAACGTACAAATTAAGGTCGAAACGCAAGGTGCGATGGGTATTGAGAATCAGCTCACCCCCACGACATTGCACAAGCGGATCGTGTCTTAATTGTGTCCGATATCGAGATTGAACAACCAGCCCGCTTCGAAGGCACCAACAAATCCAAATCCCAATTGAAGATGTGTTACTCAATGTTGATAAGGTGTTCCTTGTACACTGTCGATGATACTCTTTGCAGATGAACGAATACCAGATCACCTTTTTTGTCGACGATATTAATGCCAGTGCTCACGTAGCGCAGCCCCTCAATCGCGTCGCCAAAAGTTCAAAAGCACCATACACATCATTAACATAACGCAAAACCGCATCGCTGAACTCACCAAGTCAGTCGCGGTTTTACAGGTCGGCTTGCAGCAAGGCGACCTGTGCCAAATCACTGCCATCGGTATTGATGCCGAGCTTGCCTGTTTCGTTATCAAAGACATCATTGCTGAGAACTTTACCCTTGTGGTTCCCACATTAATTACGAGTTCTCAAGCCAACTTGCGGAGCGACTTCCCCAGATTTGCCCACCGTGTGAAATCCAATGGCATTACGCCAAAGCGCACACCGAGCTCACCAAATTTGAGTGCTTGAAAGGGCTAGCTCAGCTTATTCATCCGATTCACCCAGACGAACTCATTCTCGCCTTTATCAAACGTGAAGAGCGTTCCTCAACCGCAGTAACACCGGGTATTGCCCTGCCCCATGTGATGTTCGAAGGTGTAGAACACATTTCCATCGCGGTTATCGCCAACGAAATCCCAATGGATTGGGCGTCCAAAATGGGTGAAGTTCATCTCGCCATAGCACTGGTGATGCCAGCTAAGCCCACTCGAGAACAAATCATCGCCGCCACCAACTTAACTCGTAACCTGCTGACCGACCAAATGGCTGAGCGTTTACTGCTAACAAAAAGCAGCGTCGACTTACAGGCGCTTCTGATGTACGCCATGTCGAGGCTGCTTGCTTAATCTTTACTTGCTTTAGATCGAACCGCGATATTCCGTCGGCGTTCTGCCCGTTCGGTTCTTAAATACTCGGCAGAAGTAGTTCACATCTTTGAATCCACAGCGCACCGATACCTCATTCAACCTAAAGTTGTATTTCTTGAGCATAAACTTCGCACGGTCTACCCGTACCCACGTAATGTAATCGGCTAACGTCATGTGACCTTGCTGACGGAACAAACGCGACAAATGGTTAGAAGAGATGCTGAACCTCGACGCAATACTGTCACGTGTGATTGGGCGGTGGAAGTTCTCTTGGATATAGATACAAATGCCCTGATACAGATCTTGCACTCGGCTGTGCGCCTGCGTCTCGATAGGCGCATCTAACATCGACTTAGCGTATTGCAACAAGGCTTGCAACAACAACTCATCCATTGGTTTCTTATTACACTCACGAGCCAATGAACTCAGTGCTTCCAAGATATTATCTATCGCAAATCCAGAACGAGTTTGAATACTGTGCTTTTGGATATCGTAAAAGCTCGCTTCCCCTTTACGTTTGGACACAAGACTCAAACCCAATTGACGGCGACCAAAGAGAATACTCAATACCGAGCAATCTGTGTCCCAGTCAGGTTTATTCCAGCAGTTTGGCGGAATAAATATCGCATCACCAGTTTCGCTACGATATGCGTCACTTTGCGATCATGACTTTCCATTTCATTAATATATTCACCAGACAAGACCAATTCTAATCGAGGGAAGTTAACCTGATAACTAAATTCAGGGGGTGTATGAAAATCACCAGCAAACCATATATTGTGGAATGGTTCTCTCTCATTTAATACTGATGAAATCAAATCATGAAAAATCATTTTACGTACTCTTAAACACGCATCCATGATGCTATACCTATAGATATACACCCTACTTGATTTTTGTGCTATTGAGCAAAATCACACTTCCATTCCAAGGTTACAAAAATCCAGTTAACGCATCAATTATCCAGTCTAGTAAATCATCAATAAAGCTCTTAAAGCCTTATATATTGGAGCAATAAAACATTTTACTTATGGTTCATCGACTTCCACATAATGTCACAGATATACAGTAAGTTTATCCAGCAGACGATCTACATCACACTCTAGTCGGGCGGTTACAATCGTCCAGTAAATGCATTTTTCTTCACTACTGTCTCCGCTTGGTTAATTTCAAAATACCCCTGAAATAAAATTATATTTATAGGGGTTCGACAATGATCACCAAACTAATAAATGAAGACTTGATTAAGCTTGATCTTCAAGCGACTTCAAAAGAAGACGTATTTAAAGAACTGGTTGCAGTTCTACACGCCCAAGGTCGTATTTCAGACCAAGAGCAATTTCTAACAGATATAAAAACACGTGAAGAATTAGGTAATACCGGATTTGAAGATGGAGTAGCTATCCCACACGCAAAAAGTGCTGCAGTCATCGAACCAGCGGTTGTGATCGGCGTAAGCAAATCTGGTATCGAATACGGCGCGGAAGACGGTTTGCCTTCAAAACTGTTCTTCATGATCGCTTCTCCAGACGGTGGCGATAACCACCACATCGAAGTACTTGCAGAGCTGTCTTCAAAATTAATTGAAGATGGTTTCATTGATGCGTTTTTAGGTGCAACAAACAGCCAAGACGCACTGGCACTCCTACTTGCTAAAGAAGAGCCGCAACCAGTGGCAGACGCACCAGCAAACCAAGGCTTCATCATTGGTGTTACTGGTTGTCCTGCAGGCGTTGCGCACACTTACCTAGCGGCAGAAGCGCTTGAGAAAGGTGCAGCGGCGATGGGTTACGAAATCAAGGTTGAAACGAACGGTTCAATCGGTGTGAAAAACAGCCCAACCGCAGAAGAAATCGAGCGTGCAGACGCAATCATCGTAGCGTGTGACAAACAAGTCGACATGAACCGCTTTGCGGGTAAACGCGTGGTAAAAACCAACGTAAAAGCCCCGATTCGCGATGCTCAAGGTCTGATTAACGAAGCGTTAAGTGCTCCAACATACCAAGCAGATGCAAGCAGCAATGCTCAAACTTCTGTTGCCAACAAAGCCTCTCAGGCTCGCTCTGACATTTACCGCTACTTGATGAACGGCGTATCACACATGATCCCATTCGTTGTCACGGGAGGTCTGTTGATTGCACTTGCTCTTGCAGTCGGTGGTCAGCCAAGTGAAGCGGGCATGGCTATTCCTGAAGGCAGCATGTGGAACCAAATCCTCAACGTTGGTGTGGTTGCCTTTACGCTGATGATCCCAATCCTAGCCGGTTACATTGCCTACGCGATTGCTGACCGCCCTGCTCTAGCTCCTGGTTTGATTGGTGGTTGGATTGCAAACAACGGTTCTTTCTACGGCGCAGACGCTGGTACAGGCTTTATCGGAGCCATCATCGCTGGTCTGCTCGTGGGTTACTTCGTGAAGTGGATTACGTCGATTAACTACCACAAATTCATTCAACCTTTAGTGCCAATCATGATTGCACCAATCACAGGTTCGCTATTCATCGCTGGTCTATTCATTTTCGTTATCGGCGCGCCAATCGCAAGCCTAATGGACGGTTTGACTGCGCTACTAACGAGCATGAGCACAGGTAACGTCGTTCTACTGGGTATTGTACTTGGTGGTATGGCTGGCTTCGATATGGGTGGTCCATTCAACAAGGTCGCATTCCTATTCTCTGTGGGCATGATTGCGAGCGGTCAAACGCAATTCATGGGTGCGATGGCGTGTGCAATCCCTGTGGCACCTCTAGGCATGGCACTGGCAACGGCGCTTGGTCGTAAGTTCGACCTGTTCGAAGAATCAGAAACCGAAGCGGGCAAAGCAGCCAGGCGCTATGGGTCTGGTTGGTATCTCTGAAGGTGCGATTCCGTTCGCAGCGCAAGATCCAATGTCAGTAATTCCTGCAAACGTACTTGGCTCAATGGTAGCGGCAGTAATGGCGTTCTCATTCGGCATTACCAACAGTGTTGCTCACGGCGGTCCAGTTGTCGCTCTACTTGGCGCGATGAACCACCCCAGTACTTGCTCTGATTTGTATGGCAGCTGGCGCAGTAGTTACCGCAGTAACGTGTGTAACTCTGAAGAAAGTTCGCAAAGCAAAATGATGCAAGCAGCCGCTTAATCATCCCTACCCCCAAATGGCTCCTATGGCTTGGGCAATGTCGCCCAAGATGATTTTCTCTCATGGTGACACTCTATGTCTGATTTAACGATGTCCGATACACAAACGATTCAAACTCAAGCTAAGCATCCGATGTTTTTCCTGATGAACAACGTGATTCAAAACTACGCTTGGGGCAGTACTACTTCTGTTAACCAACTGTTTGGCATTGAAAACCCAACGGGCGAACCACAAGCAGAAGTATGGATGGGCGCGCATCCAAACGGTTGCTCATTGGTAATGGTAAACGGTGAGGAGACCAAACTCTCTTCACTGATTGCTCAAGACATGAATGCCTTTCTGAGTGAAGAAGTCGCAAACCGTTTTGGTGAACTTCCATACCTATTTAAAGTGCTTGCTGCTGAGAAAGCACTGTCGATTCAGGTTCACCCAAACAAACAACAAGCAGAATTAGGCTTTGCACTGGAAGAAAAACAAGGCATCCCCCTAACCGCTGCAAACCGTAACTACAAAGATCCAAACCACAAACCTGAGTTAGTTTACGCGCTAACCGAATACCAAGCGATGAATGGCTTCCGCCCAACAAGTGAAATCATCAGCTTCTTCTCTGAGCTGGCGATTCCTGAGCTGCAAGGCTTAGTGGATGATCTAATCGCAAACCAAACACCAACGGGCTTGGCGACGTTCTTCTCGGGTCTACTGTCACTAGAGGGCGAACAGAAAGAGATGGCGTTGACAGTGCTATTGGCTCAAGCTCGCATCACCGACTTACCTCTATTCAACCTGATTCTTGAGCTAGAGAAGCAATACCCTGGCGATATTGGTTTATTTGCGCCACTGATGCTTAATGTTATTACCCTACAACCGGGCGATGCCATGTTCTTAGATGCAGAAACGCCACACGCTTACTTAAAAGGTACAGGTCTTGAGATCATGGCGAACTCAGACAACGTACTGCGCGCGGGTCTGACACCAAAATACATGGACGTGAAAGAGCTTGTTGCGTGTACACGCTTCAACGAGAAGCCATTCGACAGCCTATTGCTTGCGCCGAATGAAATCGACGACATGTTGGAATACCCAATTCCCGTGGACGATTTCAAATTCGCTATCGTTAAGCAAGCTCACCAGCGCACTCTAGAAGTTCAAACCGCTGAGATCCTTATGCCTCTGGATACCAAACTTGTGCTCACTCACGCTAACGGCGAAACATGCGTAGTTGAAAAAGGACAATCAGTTTTCATTCCGGCTTACGCAAAACAGGTCACTTTGGATTGTGAAGGTCGTGTCGCACGCGCTTACAGCTAATCGTAATTATTAATAGTACGCCACTAAAACCAACGCCTCGCCACTCGCGGGGCGTTTTGCTTTAACCCTAGTAAAGCAATGGTTAATTAACCACTATAGTCTTGATCCAAAACAGAAACATTTCCC
>LZQR01000344.1_pt1 | contig 11640 bp, 14 predicted proteins | sample 768601 | NCBI WGS metagenome assembly LZQR01 (sample SAMN05207299, study PRJNA324521) | oil field metagenome | isolation source: sample BH-FW-24 from oil reservoir | place: India: Bombay High | collected 2015-12-04
AGTTTGTCACAGGCACCTCGTTGTTTAGATCAGCGAGTGTACCTGAGTACTAAGGGTCTGTTGACCTTTAGAGCTTATTTTTGCAGCTGTTTGTGGGTTCTTACTATTCAATCAAAAAAGAGAAAAGTTTGAAATACAGTAACTCAGTACAAGAGCGCTAACACTTGGCGATGCACTTGAGGATTCGATAAAGGAGAAAGATAGAGTTTGTCACAGGCACCTCGTTGTTTAGATCAGCGAGTGTACCTGAGTACTAAGGGTCTGTTGACCTTTAGAGCTTATTTTTGCAGCTGTTTGTGGGTTATTACTATTCAATCAAAAAAGAGAAAAGTTTGAAATACAGTAACTCAGTACAAGAGAGCCACAAAGCTGCCCAAGGGTTCGGCTAAAAGCGCTTTACTCTTTGTTGATAGGTCATTGCTTAGAGTGACTAGGCGGCTAACCTATCGTCGCGATTAAAACGCTTTTATCTCGAACAAAATTTAACCGCAAAAGGTAAACAGACCCTCGAGCCTATCCAATTACCACTTGATGTGAACGAGAACTGGCGTGAGGCGATGCTTCAACATTGGGATCTTATTTAGCCAACGTTGCCATGCTTTCCAGCGTGAGCAGAATCGGTCGAATGGCGAGAAAGCTTTCACCCATTGTGCCCATGGTAACCAATGCAGTACTTGTTGTGCTGGTGCTTCAAAACCATGTGCATACGTATCTGAGCCGAGCTTCTGACCCCATTTACTTTCGGTTAAGTCACCTGCTAGTACCATGCACACTTCTGCCGATACAAAATGACGACCCAGAGTTTGGATGAAAGTCGCAACGCGCGATTCATCACAATCGAGTAAAGCCATCTCACACAGAATCAATACTGGTGCTTTTTCAGGAATGCGCAGTTCATCTAACCAATTCATGTCTTCTACGCTGCCACAACGATGCTCGTAGCGTTCGTTTTTATGAAACAATCGCTGACGCCAAACCAGATTCTCGGTGACATCCAGTTCAATCCAGTGACAACGACCATTGTCCAAACGGTAGAAACGCGTATCTAAGCCCGCACCAACGTTAATGATCCAAGCGTCTGAGTGTTGTTGAAGAAAGTGACTAACCTGCTGATCGCACAGCTGAGTTAAAGTCACGTGCAGCAGCTGCTTCTGATCGACGTCGCCACTGATGCAATCTGGTGCCATCTTGCAGCTCAAGCACGCTTTTGCAGCGATCGGATCGTACACCAAACCGTTATCGACCAAGCTTTCGCGGCTACGCAAAAACAACGGTTTCAACAGATGATTGGGTACGTGATGTTGAGGCTTGGACATGGGCATTTCCTTGCGCCGAAAAGAAAATGGTTAAATGGAATTAGATGATAATAAATCTCAATATCACTTGCAAGTTTTAACGCAACAGCCAAACGCTCTGAATCAGTGCGAGCGTAACTATGCTCGGAAGAAAAGAAATATGCTTTGAAGAAAATAAAAGTTGGAATAGAAAGTGCAGAAAACACAAAGCCCAGCAGAACGCTGGGCTTTATTAGAATGCTTGAGGTAAGAAACCTACATCCAGTCAGTGTTACGGATGATGCCAACCGCCAGACCTTCAATCGTCAGGTGTTGCGATGTTAGGTCAACTTGGATTGGTGAAAACTCTTCATTCTCTGACATGCAGTAGAACAGTAGAACCTTTACGCTCTAAACGCTTCACCGTCACATCATCATCAACACGTGCGACCACAACTTGACCGTCGCGCACATCTTGAGTTTTGTGCACAGCCAGCAAGTCGCCGTCCATAATACCGATGTCTTTCATACTTTCGCCATTTACGCGAAGTAGGAAGTCTGCTTTTGGTTTGAACATCGCAGGATCCACTTGGTAGTGAGACTCCACATGCTCTTGAGCCAGAATCGGCTCACCAGCAGCAACTTGACCAATCAATGGCAGGCCTTGATCGTCGTTTGCCGCATCTTCGAGTAGGATTCGGATCCCGCGAGATGCGCCTGGAATAATTTCAATCGCTTGTTTACGAGCAAGCGCTTTTAGGTGTTCTTCTGCGGCATTCGCAGAGCGGAAGCCAAGCTCACGCGCAATCTCTGCACGAGTTGGTGGCATTCCGGTGTCTTCGATTTTGCTTTTAATCAAATCGAAGACTTGTTGTTGGCGTGGCGTTAACGGCTTCATATGTCACCTGTCTTTTTATACAGTTAACTGTGAGTATATCCAGTAAATGGACAAATGAAAACCCAATTGGTTGTTTTTTAATTTATTTGCGCCAGTTTCAGATCCTATCCACAAACCTTAAGCGAACATGCGTTTTAAACACGAAACAATCAATTCGTCTAATGAAAGCAACAACCCAGGGGTTAGACTAATTTCCGCTCAATAAAATTAAAAGGTTTGACCAGTTTCTGGTATCCTTGCTGCGCTTAAAATTTATCGCCTAGGCTTATTTCTATTGCCGTATCTATTTCCTTTCCTGTAGAAGATGGAGAAGCGGACGCAGAAATAAGGTTAGGCTTGTTTGAATACCTATTGAGGCTGTGAACTTTATGTCTTCTGGACAATCATTTTCACGTTCATTACTAAAACTACCTTTATCGGTAATGGTAAAGGGCACCACAATTCCATCGAATCCGATTGACGATCTCAGCATCGACCTAGCGAAACCGATTGTGTACGCCTTACCGTTCCGTTCGAACGTGGATTTGCTGACACTACAAAAACAAGCTTTGAGCCTTGGTCTACCAGACCCGCTTAGCCCGCTAGAAATCAATGGCAAAAACTGACTCGTTACGTGTTTATTGCCTCTCGTCCGACCGTGATGAGCAATGATAACGACGTACCGAGTGAGTCTGTTTCTCTATTTACTGAATTACTTGAACTGCACAAACTCGACAGTGAGCTAGACGTGCAAATGATCCCAGCAACCGTGCTTTGGGGTCGTAAGCCAGGTAAAGAAGAAAACCACAAGCCGTACCTGCAACCAATGAATGGTCCGCAAAAAGCAAAAGCGGTAATGGCAGCAGGTCGTGACTGCTTGGTGCGCTTTAGCCCAGTGGTTTCACTGCGTTACATGGCAGATTCTCACGGTACCGACAGCGCTATTGCACACAAGCTAGCGCGCGTTGCACGTATCCACTTCTCTCGTCAGAAGCTTGCGGCATCAGGTCCAAACCTGCCTCAACGCCAAGTGCTGTTTGCACGCTTAATGAAATCGCCAGCGATTGAAAAAGCGATTGAAGACGAAGCGCAAAGTAAAAACATTTCTATCGAGAAAGCACGCAAAGAAGCCCATGACATCATGGATGAGATTGCAGCGGACTTCTCGTATGGCTTAGTGAAGAACGGCGATCGTATTCTTGGCTGGCTGTGGACCAAGCTGTACCAAGGTCTGCACATCAACAACGCTTCGACCGTTCGTCGCTTAGCGCAAGATGGTCATGAGATCGTGTACGTGCCGTGTCACCGCAGTCACATGGACTACCTACTGCTTTCTTACGTTCTATACCATGAAGGTATGGTGCCACCGCATATTGCTGCGGGTATCAACCTGAATTTCTTCCCAGCGGGTCCAATCTTCCGTCGTGGTGGTGCGTTCTTTATTCGTCGTAGCTTTAAAGGCAACAAGCTGTACTCAACAATTTTCCGTGAGTACCTATCAGAGCTATTTGCTAAAGGTTACTCGGTTGAGTACTTCAGTGAAGGTGGTCGTTCACGTACTGGTCGTCTGCTTCAAGCGAAACCGGTATGTTGGCAATGACGATTCAAGCCATGCTACGCGGTCTAAACCGTCCAGTAACGTTAGTGCCTGTTTACATCGGTTACGAGCACGTAATGGAAGTGGGTACTTACGCCAAAGAGCTTCGCGGTTCTCGCAAAGAGAAAGAGAACGCGGGTCTTGTTCTGCGTACTCTACGTAGCTGCGCAACTTTGGCCTTGGTTACGTGAACTTCGGTGAGCCGATTCAGCTAAACCAATACCTGAATGAACACGCGCCAGAGTGGACCAAAGACATCGACCATATGGGCGGCAGCAAACCACAATGGATGAACCCTGTGGTGAACGGTCTGGCGAACAAGATGATGACGCACATTAACGATGCAGCTGCGACCAACGCTCTGACCCTATGTGCGACCGCACTATTGGCGTCTCGTCAGCGTGCATTATCTCGTGACTCTCTGATTAATCAGATCGAATGCTACCTGAAGCTACTTAAGAACAACCCATACTCAAGCACTTCAACGGTTCCAACAGAAACGGCTGAAGAGTTGGTAGATCACGCTATCTCACTTGATAAGTTTGTGATTGAAACTGACACTATGGGTGACATCATTTCACTGGATCGTAGCCAGTCGATTCTGATGACTTACTACCGCAACAACATCATTCACTTGTTTGCTCTCCCTTCACTGATTGCTCAGATGATTATTCGTCAGCGCAACGTGACCGTAGAGAAAATTCAAGCCAACGTCGCTCAAATCTACCCATTCCTGAAAAAAGAGCTGTTCCTAAGCTATAAGGAAGAAGAATTGAACGAGCTGGTCGTGAAGATCTTGAACGAGTTCATTGAGCAGAAGATGATTTGCCAAGATGGCGACAAGCTGGAAATTAACCAGTCAAACAACCAATCATTGGTTCTGTTAGGTCGTACTATCACCGAAACACTGCAACGTTACTCTATCGCAATGAACCTACTTGTGGCAGACCAAGAGCTGGGTAAATCTGACCTTGAGCAGAAGAGCCAAGATATTGCGCAACGTTTGGGACGTCTACACGGCATCAACGCGCCAGAGTTCTTCGACAAAGGTGTATTTGCTGCAATGTTCAATACGCTGAAAGAGCAACAATACTTAGACTGTGATGGTAACTGTGATCTTGAGAAGACACAGCAATTTGCCAAACTGCTTTTTGCTTTGCTCTACCCAGAAGTGAAATTGACCATCGAAGAGAGTATCCACCAGCTGCAGGCATAATTGGCTTAAGCTCGATATTCATCTCGACAAAAAACAAAAGGCATCCAATTGGATGCCTTTTTCTATCTGAATGTTTGTACGAAACCGTTACCAGAAAGCGATAACAAGACCGATCGCAATCACCATTCCCACATAGTTATTGTTGAGGAAGGCTTTAAAACACAAATCGCGCTCTCGGTGGCGAATCAAATGCTGCTGGTACACAAACAGAGAAGCAGCAACCAGAATCGTCCAGTAGTAGCTTTGGCCAAGTTCATAGTGTTGACCTAGCAGCACTAGCATCGCCAAGGTCACCAACTGTAGAACGCCAATCACCAACTTATCGTGACGACCGAACAAGATAGCTGTCGACTTGATACCAATTTTTAAATCATCATCGCGATCGACCATCGCATATTGAGTGTCGTAGGCAATAGTCCACAAAGCGTTAATCACAAACACAAACCACACAATCCAAGGCAGTTCGCCCGTTTGCGCAGCCCACGCCATCGGAATCGCCCAGCTAAAAGCCAAACCCAAAAACAGCTGTGGCAAATAGGTGTAACGCTTCATAAATGGATAAATGAACGCTAAAAAGATACCAGCAAAGGAGAGCTTAATCGTCAGTGGTTCATGGTCAGCACTAGTAAGAAAGAGCTGATACCCAGAACCAAAAACAGGCCGATCGCTTCTTTTGAGGTCACTTTACCCGATGGCAAAGGACGCTGTTTGGTGCGCTTCACATGCCCATCTACTTTGCGGTCAGCAAAATCGTTAATCACACAACCAGCACTACGCATTAGGAACACGCCTAACACAAACACGATGAGTACATTCCAACTTGGCATGCCTTGGGCGGCAATCACAAGTGCCCAAACCGTCGGCCACAATAACAACAGTGAGCCAATTGGGCGGTCCATTCGCATCAGTTGCCAATATGCTTTGGCTTTTTCTGCGGACATTTACACCTTCTCCTTAGCGTAAACAGGTGAATTTGGTAAGAATAACTCAGCAACCAGCATGGGTTTGTGATTCATCCACAGTCTCGAGCGTCGCGCTAAAAAGCGTCCCTGTGGCAAATTAACCCATCCCATTTGCAGAGCATCGCGTTCAACGTTATCGGCGCTGAACACAGTTAAGCCAGCGGAATATCTCCTTGCTGAGCTAAGTCATATTGTTGATCGACCAAGGTTGAACGAGGAATGAGCGTGCGGCCAATGACCCAATCCGTATTGTCGCCACATAAAATCACCTCTCTCAGTAGGCAATCTTGCTCAGACAATAGCTGGCTCTCATCCTGTTTTAACGTCTTGGCAGTGACGATCTGATTGTGCAGCAATTCCACCGTTAAGTGTTGGCAATGCTGGCCTAAACGACGTGACAAAGAGCCCTGTTCTTCAAGCCAATGCTGAGCGAATTCGTTAGGGAATTCAAAATCTTCGGGGTTTTGCCACTCTACTTCCAATAAAGAAGTAAGATAGAGTGATGTCGGCTGATTCATACTAGTATTCAATTGGAGGCTTTATGCGTACAATAAAGCAACAACTTACCGTCTTATTGAAACTGTAAGTTCCGTTATTTGTTATAGACGGTCTATTGTAACAAGACTGAAGCGATTCGAATATCGCGATCCAGAGAAAGAAAAGTTAGAAATATGTACAAACGTTATATAGCCCAAATTATTTTCGCGCTAAGTCTACTTACTTCAGCACCAAGTTGGGCAGAATCAGAAGAAGCTGCACCTAAATTAGCCTACTTTACGCTCGAACCCGATTTGACCACGAACTTTTACACCAAGGGCAACAAATTAGGTTATGTCCAAGTACGTATGGACATCATGGTGATGAGCCAACAAGACCTTGCCGTTATCGAGCACCACCAGCCGCTGATCCGCGATGCGGTGATTGAGCTTCTGGGTAAGCAAACTGAAGATACAATTAAGTCTTTGTCTGGTCGTGAAGATCTCCGCAAAACGTTGGTGAAAGAGCTCAACGAAACCTTGTTGCCAGAGACTGGCAAAACCATCATTGCTGATTTGCTGTTTACCAAATACCTTTACCAGTAGTTTGAACAGCTAAAGCTGACAATCGCCCCTAAGACGAAAGACAGATAAACAAAAGACCGCCGATTGGTGGTCTTTTTGTTGGTATCCGTGAGTCATCCACTTATGAAGCTTGTTGGTATTTCTGTTTACCAGAATCAAACAGTGCAATCGCCATACCTGAAAGCAAGCCCAACAAGTGCGCCGTGTTGGCAATCGCCATAAATGGCTGAACAAAGCCAAGCACTAGCCACACTAACATAAAGCCAATGATCGGTTTCGGTAGGGTCAAACCAAGATGCGGGCAACGGTAACCAAGGATCCACAAGTAACCAAGCAACGCATAAACCACACCAGATAAACCACCAAAGTTCGCACCTTCCACGTAGAACTGACCTGCACCAGATAGCGCGGCAGAAATCAGGAAAATTTGCAGTAACTTACCAGAACTTAAACGTCGCTCGATATCACCACCCAATTGCCACCACCACAATAGGTTGAACACGATGTGGGTAACGGAGAAGTGCAGCAATGCATGGCTGATCCAGCGCCAGAGTTGCCACTGCTGCCCTTCGAAGCTGGGAAATGCAGCAGAGCAAACACGCCATCACCAAAACCGAACATCTGCAAAAAGTAGATAACCGTACAAACAGCCATGATCAGTAAGGTCACTGGCCCAGCTTTGGCCTTCACCATGCCCATGATACTCGGGCTGGAGTAATGAAATTTGCTCTTACGCGAATCGGCAACGTCCCACGAGGCGGCGCTGTATTTCGAAGCAGATGGATTGGCCAAGAACTGTTTAAGCTCAGCTTCGACTTCAATTTCATGCTGCGCGTCCGTCAGCCAAAGAGCAAATTGCCCCTCGCCTTCCGGCATCATTTGAATATCAATGTGGCGTGAAGCCATGTAATCAATAAAAGCTTGCGCCATTCGTGGATTATTTAACGTTACCAATCTCTTCATTAACTTCTCACTATCGGTAGTTCTGCTCGCTGCCAGGCTTCAAAGCCGCCATCCACACTGTACACCTGTTCGAAGCCTTGGTTAACCAAATATTGTGCCGCACCTTGGCTACTGATGCCGTGGTAACACATCACTAGGATTGGTTGTTCGAATTCCACATCGTTCATGAAAGGAACGATCGAATCATTAGTCAGATGAAAAGCAGATTCTGCATGCGCGACAGCAAAAGATTGAGGATCACGAATATCTACAAGCTTGGCTTCACTCTGCTCGAGCAATGCTTGAGCACCCTGTACATCGATGTGTTGAAACTGGTCCATTTACTTTCTCTAAGTCGTTTGTCGTTATTGACGCCATTGTAACCTATCCAAAGCCAAACTTAGACACAGAGATAGTCAGGGCATTGAACGCTGTACATATTCGCACCATTTGTGGATAAATCTGTGGATTGCGTTGATAAAGTGTATTTGGATCCTTTGATCCACAATATGTAGTGATGATCTTGATCTAACTGTGTGTATATTCACAACTATCCCCAAGAGTAAAACTGCCTCAAAGCCTTATTTTGTCCGGCTTTCGAACAGTTGATGAATAATTACTTCACAGAGTTATACACAGGTAGCACAGATAAATTAGATCGCAAACGCTATCGATTTTCGATCGAAAATAAAAAGCCGAGATCACATGATCTCGGCTTTCTATGAAAATCTTACTTTAGATTAGAAGCGAAGTTAGAACTCACCAACAGCAAGTTTCAGTTTCTTCATCGCATTCTTTTCTAGTTGACGAATACGCTCAGCAGAAACACCAAACTCATCAGCTAAGTCTTGCAGTGTCGCTTTGTCGTCGTCTAACCAACGAGAGCGAACAATACGCTGGCTGCGCTCATCTAGACTTGCTAGCGCATGGCCAAGGCGGTTATTAGTATGCGTTTCCCAGTTTGCCGCTTCAATGTTATCCGCTACATCAGACGATTTGTCTTCTAGGTAAAACATTGGGGCGGTGTACGAGTTTGAATTGTCGTCATCGTCCATTGGCATATCGAACGTAGAGTCCACTGCCGCTAAACGTGATTCCATCTCACGTACTTCTGAAGGCTCAACACCTAACTCACGAGCAACGGTTTCTACTTCACCGTTGTTGAACCAGCCCAGACGCTTCTTCGACTTACGTAGGTTGAAGAACAACTTACGTTGCGCTTTGGTGGTCGCAATCTTAACGATGCGCCAGTTACGCAGTACGTATTCATGGATCTCAGCTTTGATCCAGTGAACAGCGAAAGACACCAAACGTACACCCACTTCAGGGTTGAAACGCTTAACCGCTTTCATTAGACCGATGTTGCCCTCTTGTACTAGGTCTGCCATTGGCAAGCCGTAGCCTGAGTAGCCACGAGCAACGTGAACAACGAATCGTAGGTGTGACAAGATCAGACCTTTCGCCGCATCTATCTCACCTTTGTAGTGTAATCGTTCTGCCAGCCCACGCTCTTCTTCTGGTGTCAGCATTGGGTAGCTGTTTACAGAACGGATATAGCTATCAAGGCTATCTTGCGTGACTAGAGCCATCGGATACGCTTCTTTTGTCATTCAATTCCTCATCAATCTCTGATCTGGAGCATTACATTGCAATTTAGCTTGGCCATCTTGAACTTAAAATGAACAAGTTTCAAGAAGGGCGAGTAATTATCCATAAACAAATTGTCTAAACAAGAGGTAAAAATTAGCTTGTGCTAATAAATTCCAAGTATAAGACCTTTATCACCTAAACTGGTTCAATTTCTTTTAGATGACGCTGCGCGGATACTCGTGCGGCGATACAACCCAGCAAACTACCAGTGATAATTAATAGCAGAGATTCATCCCAACTCAGGCCAATCAAACGGAATTGGCTATCGTAAAGCGAGGCTAGCTGCTCAACAGCATTGTTCATCACAACCGTGATTAACGCCGTAACCAGCCATGCGATGCACGCTCCTAACACACCAAACCACATACCAGTGTAAAGGTAAGGACGCAGGATGAAGCTATCGGTCGCACCAATCAGCTTCATGGTTTGAATCTCTTCTTTGTTCGCCAGCACATTAAAGCGCAATGTATTGCCGACGATTAAAAATACAGCACCTAACATCAGTATTGTCAGGGTGATGACAATAATGCCAGCAAGGGTTTTGATGGCATCAAGGCGTGCTAGCCAGTCTTCATCAAGCCTCACGTCAGTCACATCTTGTTGCTCACGAACTTGCTTGGCAATCGACTGAATATCGCTCTTCACCTCAGAATCAGGTGTAATGACCAACACACCTGGTAGTGCATAACCACTCAACAAGCTCAACGCTTGGTCAAAGCCGGCGTATTGGCTTAAATCAGATAGACCTTGTTGCGGCGAAATATATTCCACCTCTTTTACTAAAGGCCAAGTCTCAATTTGGTCTTTTAACACCATCACGCGAGCATCGGGCATGCCTTCTACTAAGTAAGCACTAACTTGCGACGGTGATGCGACGTCTTGCGCTGCACTCGCCACGTTCTTACCCAGCAAGTACAAGCATGCTGGCATCGCTAATGCCACCGAAATCACGGCTAGGGTTAGAATGTTACCGAGAGGACGACGCCATAACGCGCCGAAAGAAGATTTTGCTTGTTTTGCATGGACAGAGAAAAAACCATCGGTATTTGCACGCTTGGCACTGCGACCTTTCCCTTTTTCTGGGTGCGCTTGTTACCTACCATAGTCTTCTACCTCACTTAGGAAGCCTTGGTTCAATTCAAAATGGCGATATTGTGGGCGAGTGTTCACTAACCCGATATCGTGCGTCGCAAGCAGGATCGTTACGCCAGCACGGTTAAATTCTTCAAACAGTCGTAACACACGGTTAGACAGTTCAGGATCTAGGTTACCAGTCGGCTCATCGGCCACCAGTAAGGTTGGTCGGTTTACGACTGCACGCGCAATACCAACGCGTTGTTGCTCACCACCCGAAAGTTGGCTTGGCAAACAACGGGCTTTATCCAGCAAGCCCGTTTTATCCAACGCCGCAGAAACACGGCGTTTGATTTCGTTTTCAGAAATCGATTCGATGCGCATCGGCAGTGCAACGTTATCGAATACACTGCGATCCATTAAGAGACGGTGATCTTGAAAAACAATCCCGATGTTGCGGCGCAAAAACGGAATGTCTTTGTTTGAGATACGAGTAATGTCATGACCATTGAAGTGGATTTTGCCATCCGTTGGTCGCTCTATCGCGCATATCAGTTTCAACAAGGTACTTTTACCTGCCCCGGAATGCCCGCCTAAAACGCCATTTCTCCGCGTCGAAGGTGAAAGTCGACTTTCTGTAAGGCTTGTCGACCACCTCGGTAAGCTTTGCTCACTTGCTGAAATTTGATCACCGTTGATTTCCTCTAACTCTTGTTACTCTTCACGACTAAACAGAGCGTCAATGAACTCTTGAGTTTCAAATGGACGCAAGTCTTCGATGCCTTCGCCTACACCAATGTAGCGAATTGGGATTTCGAACTGATCAGCGATAGCGAAGATCACGCCACCTTTCGCTGTACCATCCAGCTTAGTCAATGTAATCCCGGTTAGAGGGGCAACATCACTGAAAAGTTTCGCTTGGCTAATTGCATTTTGACCTGTGCCTGCATCTAGCGTCAGCATGATCTCGTGTGGCGCTGAGTCATC
>LZQR01000345.1_pt1 | contig 11623 bp, 12 predicted proteins | sample 768601 | NCBI WGS metagenome assembly LZQR01 (sample SAMN05207299, study PRJNA324521) | oil field metagenome | isolation source: sample BH-FW-24 from oil reservoir | place: India: Bombay High | collected 2015-12-04
ACGTAGCTGTACATCGATCGATGCTCAGACGTACGTAGCTGTACATCGATCGATGCTCAGACGTACGTAGCTGTACATCGATCGATGCTCAGACGTACGTAGCTGTACATCGATCGATGCTCAGACGTACGTAGCTGTACATCGATCGATGCTCAGACGTACGTAGCGCTGATCGGCTCGCTCGGCCTCTAATAAACCGACCTCTTTAATCGTTTCCAACAAACGAATGTTATCCGACCAATCGGTTAAAGATTCATATTGATGCGCAAATCCGAGCACCAAGTATTGCACCATGAATTCAATATCGACAATCCCGCCGGCACCCTGCTTCAAATCAAACCGTTCCGCCGACGTTTTATCCAAAGAGGCGCGCATCTTGTGACGCATCGACACCACTTCTCCCTTCAAATCATCCAACGACCGAGGTTGCGCAATAAACGTTTTTTTGAAGTCATAGAAATGGGTCTGCGCTTGTTCGGAACCGACGATGGCACGGGTCCGCACCAAGGCTTGGTGCTCCCAAACCCAGGCTTTGTTCTTTTCATAGGCTTCGAATGCGGCCAAATCGGTCACAATCATCCCACTGGCACCGTTCGGTCTCAAACGAGTATCCACTTCATACAACACTCCGGTCGGCATAAAGGTCGTCAGCAGCGAAATCACCTTCTGCGTTAACCGCATGAAATACAGGTTGTTTTCCAGTGCTTTCGGCCCATCACTCATTGCCGAAGGATTCAGTTCGTCGTACAGGAAAACGATATCCAAGTCGGAACCGTAACCCAGCTCGATCCCGCCCAATTTACCGTAACCGATAATCAGAAATGGCATGCGGCTTGCGGCTCGTAACCGCCGGGCAAGCCACTACGTTTTTGCATAAACTGCCAGGCATATTCCGTGGTCGCCTCCAGTACCGCCTCGGCAATCCACGTCAGGTAATCACTTACCTTCATGATAGGCAAATGCCCGGTGATATCGCAGCGGCCACCCGGAACACCTGAGCGTGCTTCCACTGCCGAATCTGGTTCATAAAAGCTTCATCGTCGTCGAAAGTTTCCGCCAGAATCGCCGACGCTTCCTGCTTCAACCCAATCAAATCAAGCGGTTCATACAGGATGCTTTCATCCAGCAACTGGTCCAACAAGGCCGGATATTTGACCAGCACTTCCGCCATCCAAGCACTCAAAGCGCACAGTTGCAGTAAATGTTTAATCGCTTGCAGGTTTTCTTTCAGCAGCACCAGATACACACTGCGATTCATGACACTGGCCAAGACACTCAAGGAGCGCTCCAGTGCCAGCGTCTGGTTGTCGACCTGACTCAACTCCGTCAACACCAGCGGTAACACCGCCTTGAAACGCTCGACGCCTCGGCACTGGCATGGGTATAGGCCCGCGAAGCCATGAATTTATTGATTTTATCCGCCACTTCGTCCGGCTGCTCCAACGCCAGAGACTGCAACCCGGCCGAAACAATCTCGTCGGACAGACAGACTTCTTTCAGCGTTTTATCGGTCACCGCATCCTGTGCTTCATCCGCAAACACCTGGTCAAATTCAGACTGTACAAATGTCAAATGCACATCCAAAGCGGCTTTGAAAGCCGTGTAGTCGTCAAAACCCATCGATTCGGCCAGCGCTTGTTGTTGGCGTGCTTCCGTCGGCAAGTCGTGGGTCTGCTGATCGCTCCACTCCTGCAAGCGGTTTTCCGCCCGACGCAAAAAGATATAGGCCTCCATCAGCCGCTGTTGCGTCGTTTCGTCGATATAATGCCGCTCCATCAGCACACTGAGCATCGGCATCAACCGACGGCCTTGCAAGGGTTTTCCCGCCCGCCATGCACCAGCTGAAAAGCCTGGACAATGAACTCGATTTCCCGAATACCGCCCGGCCCCAATTTGATGTTGCGGTGCATGTCCTTTTTCTGAACCTCGACGTTAATCATGGCTTTCAAGTCACGCAAGGCCTCAATCGCCGAAAAATCGACGTATTTGCGATACACGAATGGCCGCAAAATCTCGAACAGTTCCTGCCCCTTCTCATGATCTCCGGCGATGATGCGCGCTTTGACCAACGCATAACGCTCCCAAGCACGGCCATGCACTTGGTAATAGGTTTCCATTTCCGCGAAACTGACCGCTAAAGGCCCGCTCTGCCCGAATGGACGCAAGCGCATATCGACACGGTACACCGTGCCGTCAGGGCTGAATTCCGTTAAGGATTTATTGAGCGCCTGCCCCAAACGAATAAAAAATTGGTCGTTGGGAATGGCGCGGTCGGCGCCTTCGGTCTGGCCTTTTTCCGGATACACGAAAATCAAGTCGATGTCCGACGAGAAGTTCAATTCCTGACCGCCGAGTTTTCCCATTCCCAGCACAATCAGTTTTTGCGGCTCGCCGCTTTCCTGGCCGATGGGCGTGCCGTAACGCTGAGTTAAAACGTGATAGTGCCAATCCAACGCGCCTGAAACCAATGCGTCCGCCAAATCGGACAAATCCTGCAGAGTTTCTTCCACCTCGCCAGGCCTTTCAAATCACGAATGGCAATCCGTACCATTTCCGCCCGACGGTGGTATCTGAGACGCTGATTCAGCTTCGCCAAACTGTCGGACGCCATCAAGTCTGCACGAATGCGCTGAATCAATTCGTCCGGCGCATAAGCCGCTTGCCAATGGGCTTCCGCCAATAACTCGGGAAAGCGACTGGTTTCCCGCTCCACAAACAAACTCCAGGATTGCACTTGTTCCAAACTGATTTCGTGACTCATGTTTTTCTCTTTTTCTTCCTCAATACCACATTCCATTTCGACCAGGCCTGGCCAAAATCACGATTCGGCCTCATTTGCGAAGCCTTGTGGACGTGTTTTAAAATCGCTCAAATAATAGACATATAGCTGGGTTTCACGCCGGTCCGACAACGACCAAACCTCGCTGGGTTCGACATCCGGCACGGCGAAACTGTTGGATACGAATACGGCATCCTCGCGCATTTCCTCACGGATCTTTTCCCACAGCTTCGGCATCGGCTCCGGGGATAAAAACGCATAGACCACATCGTAATAATCCAGCTGGGTTTTCCAGAGATCCATGGCAAAGACTTCCCCGCCTCGCAGCAACGAATAGAGTTTGGCGATCAGATACGGAATCGGCGCGGTTTCCACGCCATCGGAACGTTCGACATTGACTTGCTGCGCCATAAACACCACATTTCCGCCCAGGCCACAACCCAAATCCAAAAGCGTACCGATTTGCGACGTTTGATTAACCGTTTCAGTGCATTCCGCGTGGTGGCATTGGTCAAATACAGTGGCACCCGTTCTTTGATGGCATTAAAAAACACCAACCACAACACCAGGAATATCCCCAGTGCCCAGACGGGATTAATCGCGTAATGCACGCCGAGATACAAGCCGACGGGTAAGCTGAATTGAATGATGCGCCACCAGCAAGGCAAGCCCATCCGGCAGCTTAAAAAGGCGGCCAGCACGCCTTGCGCAATCACTAAAGCCCATAAAGGATAAGGCGGCGAAACCACCCAGGGCAACCACCAGACAATCCCGCTAACACGGCCAACGCCACCATTTGTGCCAATAAGGCCACGATAATCTTCGGAAATCTTGCCAGTGTTTTTCCGATTGCACCAACTTGTTTCAACAGAGCACCACAAAAATTTTTTTATTTTTCAAAAAAAAACGCAAAAAATGACGTAACTTCATGTTTTAAAAAAATAATTCAAAAGTGGCATAACCGAAGCTATAGACCGTTTGAACATTTTTTAATAACAAAATACAGAGGTTAGTATGAAACTTGTAGTCGCAATTATCAAACCTTTTAAGCTTGATGATGTTCGTGAATCCTTGCACGAAATCGATGTGCATGGCATGACCGTCACTGAAGCGAAAGGTTTCGGCCGTCAAAAAGGCCACACAGAGATTTATCGTGGCGCTGAATACGCGATCGAATTCCTACCAAAAGTGCGCATTGAAATTGCGGTACCGGAGGAGAAGTGGAGAGCGTAATCGAAGCATCGGAAATGCTGCGAGAACAGGCAAAATCGGTGACGGCAAGATTTTTGTCAGCCCGATTGAACAAGCTGTCCGTATCAGAACCGAAGAAAAAGGTGAAGTGGCCCTTTAAGCAACAACGGCTACCCTTTACAAGTCTTGATATTTAACGGTAAGGAACTCATGTTATGGAACAAGTATTAGAACTCGGCTATGCATTGGATACGTTTTATTTTCTAATGTCTGGCGCTTTGGTCATGTGGATGGCCGCTGGTTTTGCCATGCTGGAGGCAGGCCTGGTCAGAACCAAAAACACAACGGAAATCTTAGCTAAGAACGTCGGGCTGTTTGCCATCGCCTGTATTATGTATATGTTTGTTGGTTACAACATCATGTACGGCGATGCCATCAGCTCGATCGTTCCTGGTCTAAGCTTCTTCATCGGTGGTGATAACGCAACTGCAGCGGTTGTTGCAGGTGGCGATGATGCACCTTATTACTCAAACATGTCTGACTTCTTCTTCCAAGTCGTATTCGTTGCAACGGCCATGTCGGTTGTCTCCGGTGCGGTGGCGGAACGTATGAAGCTGATGTCTTTCTTCGTTTTCGCATCATCTTCACAGGCGTGATCTATCCGGTTGAAGGTTACTGGAAATGGGGCGGCGGTTTCCTAGACGGTCTTGGTTTCCTAGACTTCGCTGGTTCCGGTATCGTTCACATGGCGGGTGCCGCTGCGGCGCTTGCAGGTGTTCTTCTACTGGGTGCCCGTAAAGGTAAATACGGACCAAACGGCGAATCCCGTGCGATTCCAGGTGCGAACTTACCGCTAGCAACCTTGGGTACCTTCATCCTATGGTTGGGCTGGTTCGGATTTAACGGTGGTTCAGAGCTTAAAATCTCGAACGTTGAAGAAGCCAACGCCGTTGCGATGATTTTTGTGAACACGCTATTGGCGGCCGCTGGTGGTGTTGTAGGTGCCCTATTGATGTCTAAGATCAAGTTCGGTAAAGCGGATTTGACGATGATGTTGAACGGCGCTTTGGCTGGTTTGGTCGCAATTACCGCTGAACCTCTAACGCCAACCGCTTTGTCTGCAACGCTGATTGGTGTCGTAGCCGGTATCATCGTGGTCTTCTCCATCATCATCCTGGACACGAAGTTCAAGATCGACGATCCAGTCGGTGCTATCTCTGTGCACGGCGTGGTGGGTATCTTCGGTTTGATTGCGGTTACTTTCACCAACCCGGATGCAAGCTTGGTCGCTCAGTTGATCGGTATTGCGGCCATCTTCGCTTGGGTCTTCATCGCGAGCTTGATCGTGTGGGGTATCATCAAAGCGGTTATGGGCATTCGAATCTCTGAAGAAGATGAATTCGAAGGTGCAGACCAATCTGAATGTGGAATGGAAGCTTACCCAGAGTTTACAAAGTAAGTCTCACTTCCTCGAAAACAAAAAACCGCCGAAAGGCGGTTTTTTTATGTCTGAAATAACTCTAAAATTAAAGGGTCCGCAGCTTATACAGCCATTGCATCAAGCGCATTTTCAACGTCGGCTTCGTGTTGAGCGGATGCTTGAACTTCAACACCACTGCCTGGGTTTCCGGGTTATGCAGCGGATGGAAATACCATTTCCGAATGTCCTCCTCTTCCATCCCCGAGTCCAAAGCAATCAACTGCCAAGCAAAAACACACCGTCTTCCTGGCCCGTTACACCCGACGGTTCAATCGCAAGCGGCACTTTGGCTTCCAGCAACACGGTTTGCGTTTGCCCGGACTCCATCCAAATTCGAACCACCTCTCCTTCCTGCAACAGGGTGCCATACGGCAAAAACAGATAACGGGCATTTAAATTGGTCACCGGATTATCGGTTAACGGCGGACCATCCGGAAATTGAAACTGGCAAAATTAGCAGGGCAACATGACATGACGTAAGCATCACTTTCAAACAATATAAAAAAGCGTATAATAAAGAATAGCTTAAGCGAATAGCAAGCCTTAAAACCGGAAACCTTACTCATCCATTATCGTAAGGAGCATATCATGGCCATCGATTCATTAAATTCCACCGATTATTATTCCCAATATTTGGATAACCTCATGACGTCGGTTGACCAAAGCGCTGCGTCCGGTTCTCGAATCAACAACAGTGGCGATGATGCCGCGGGCCAGGCGATTGTGTCGGCTTTTACGTCGCAAATTCAAGGTCAGGACATGGCGATTAAAAATGCCAACACCGGCATCAACCTCATTCAGACCGCCGATGCCGCCAGCCAAACGATGACCCAACAACTGCAATATTTAAACGACTTGAGTGTACAGGCCCAAAACGGCACCTACTCGGCCAGCCAACGCGACATGCTGAATCAAGCCTACCAACAAGGATTGGAAGGACTGAACCAAATCGCAGAGTCAACCACCTTTAACGGCATCAACCTGCTCAACGCCGACACCTCAACCGTGGACATTGCTCTGGACACCAACAGTTCAACCATTAATTTACCCAACCTGACCATTGATGCGCTTGGCTTAACCGGTTCCAACCTGACCTCACCGGATCAAGCGGCCGCCACCCAAGCACTGCTGGATGAAGCCCTGGGATTGACCTCACAGAGTCAGGCCCAATTCGGCGCGCAACAAAACGGTTTGACGGCCGCCGCCGATACCATGGCCAACCAAAACCTCAATGCGATGGCGTCACGTAGCCAAATCAGCGATGCGGACATGGCGCGCGTTTACACAGAGCAGAACCGGCAACAGGTACTGACCGATGCCGGTGTAGCCATGCAAGCGCAAAGCAACCAAATTACAGCAACGTCCTCACCTTGCTGGGCTAATCCTCAAAATCACCAGGCCTGGTGATTTTAACGGATTCCATGCATTAAACGACCAACCTTCACGACAAAACCGGTTTGACCCATTGGGCCGCCCCACCAAACGCCACATCTCCATTCAAATCGCTTTTTCTCTCATAAAAGCCCCTTTTGATTTGCTATAATCCCAAGAATTTCATAATTTAAATCGCGAGGCGATTCCCCAACATTCCGTCCCGGAATTGGATGGACCGACCTCTTCGTAAACCCGATTAAAGACCGAGAAGACACAAACCAAACATGGAAAAGCATTTCGACCCTAAATCAATTGAAACAAAGTGGTATCAAACGTGGGAAAAGAGTGGCTACTTCAAACCACAAACCAGTACATCCGGCGACAGCTACAGCATTATGATTCCACCGCCGAATGTCACCGGCAGCCTGCACATGGGACATGCTTTTCAAGACACCATCATGGACACCTTGATTCGTTACCACCGCATGAAAGGTGATGAAACGCTTTGGCAACCCGGCACAGACCACGCCGGTATCGCCACGCAAATGGTGGTCGAGCGCCAACTGGCCGCACAAGGTTTGAGCCGACACGATTTGGGACGTGATGCCTTCACCCAAAAAATCTGGGAATGGAAAGCGGAATCCGGCGGCACCATCACTCAACAATTGCGTCGTCTCGGCGCCTCGCCCGATTGGAGCCGTGAGCGCTTTACCATGGACGACGGGCTATCCGACGCCGTCAAGGAAGTCTTTGTTCAGTTATACAATGAAGGATTGATTTACCGCGGCAAACGCCTGGTCAACTGGGACCCGGTTCTGCACACCGCCGTCTCCGATTTGGAAGTGCTTTCCGAAGAAGAAATGGGCAGCCTGTGCACATGCGTTACCCATTGACTGACGGCTCCGGACATTTGGTTGTTGCCACCACACGCCCGGAAACCATGTTCGGTGACCAAGCCGTCGCGGTGCACCCGGACGACGAACGCTATCAGGCTCTCATCGGTAAAACCATTACCCTTCCGTTGGTCGGCCGCGAAATTCCGATTATCGCTGACGATTACGTCGAGATGGAATTCGGAACCGGTTGTGTCAAAATTACCCCGGCCCATGATTTCAATGACTACGAAATGGGTAAACGTCATAACCTGCCGATGCTGAATGTCATGACGGTCGATGCCGCCATGAATGACGAAGTCCCGGAGAAATACCAAGGCCTGGACCGCTATGATGCCCGTAAACAGGTCGTCGCCGACCTGGAAGCGGCGGGACTAATGGAAAAAATCGAGCCGCATAAATTGATGGTGCCGCGTGGTGACCGCTCCCACGCTGTCATCGAGCCATTCCTGACCGACCAATGGTATGTGGCGGTGCAGGAACTGGCCAAACCCGCTATTGATGCCGTGAAAAACGGCGATATCGAATTCGTTCCAAAGAACTGGGAAAACACCTATTTCGAGTGGATGAACAACTTACAGGATTGGTGTATTTCACGCCAAATTTGGTGGGGCCACCGTATCCCAGCCTGGTATGACGACAACGGTCAAGTGTATGTGGCACGCAGCGAACAAGAAGCCCGCGAAAAATACCAAATCGCGGACGACACAACATTGCACCAGGATGATGACGTACTGGACACCTGGTTCAGCTCGGCCCTGTGGACTTTCTCCACGCTGGGATGGCCGGCCAAAACACCGGAACTGGAAAAGTTCCACCCGACATCGGTTTTGGTCACCGGATTCGACATCATTTTCTTCTGGGTCGCTCGGATGATTATGATGACATTGAAATTCACCGGTCAGGTGCCGTTCAAACAGGTTTACGTGCACGGTTTGGTTCGCGACGGCGAAGGTCAGAAAATGTCGAAATCCAAAGGCAATGTTCTGGATCCAATCGACCTCATTGATGGCATCGACCTGGAAAGTTTGGTCGCCAAACGTACTACCGGCATGATGCAGCCGGAAAAAGCCGCTAAAATCGAAAAAGCCACACGAAAACAATTTGCCGACGGCATCGAATCTTACGGAACCGATGCATTGCGCTTTACGTTTGCATCGCTCGCCTCCACCGGCCGCGACATCCGTTTCGATTTGAATCGCTGCGAAGGCTATCGTAATTTCTGCAATAAGCTGTGGAATGCAACCCGTTACGTTCTGATGAACACCGAAGGACAAGATACCGGCTTGGACGACACTCAGGAAATCGAACTGTCGTTGGCCGATAAATGGATCGTGTCCAAGCTGCAAAAAGTGGAAGCCGACGTGGCGAAAAACTTCACGCAATATCGTTTCGACTTGGCGGCCAGCACCCTCTATGAATTCACCTGGAATGAATATTGTGACTGGTACCTGGAACTTTCAAAGCCAATCATCAATTCCGACTCGGCAACCGACGCTCAAAAACGCGGTACACGCCGGACGCTGGTGCGTGTTCTGGAAACCATTCTAAGATTATTGCACCCGATCACGCCTTACATTACCGAAGAAGCCTGGCAAACAGTCGCGCCTTTGGCAGGCAAAGATGGCGACACCATCATGTTGCAACCCTACCCAACCAGCAATGAAGCTTTGGAAGACGAACTGTCCGAAAAAGAATTGGAGTGGGTCAAACACGTCATCATGGGGGTTCGAAAAATCCGTTCTGAAATGGACATCGCACCGGGCAAAAAATTATCCATTCTGCTCAGCAACTTATCGGGCCAGGATAAAAACTGGCTGAACCGGAACAAGGTTTTCCTACAAACCCTAGCCAAACTGGAAGACATTACCCTACTGGATAACGAAGACGAAGCACCCGAATCCGCGGTTGCACTGGTCGGCGAAATGAAAATCCTGATTCCGATGGCCGGGTTAATCGATAAAGACGCTGAAATGGCCCGTCTCGATAAAGAAATTTCTCGTCTGGAAGGTGAAGTCAAACGCTTCAACGGCAACTGTCCAACGAAAGTTTCGTTTCCAAGGCACCGGCCGCCGTAGTTGAAAAAGAGAAACAAAAACTGCAAGATACTGAAATAGCATTGAAAAACTTAAAGGATCAATATGCAAAAATCAGCCAAATCTAATTCCAAAATGCGCCCTCTTCTCATTGCAGCCGGCCTGTCCGCTGCATTGCTTTATACAGGCGGTGCGCAAGCAGAATTGCAAACCGGCTATACCCACTATGTCACGGATTCCGTTGAAATTCCGCTTCGCAGTCAGCCGGGCTACAAGTACAAAATTCTGAGAATGGTACGCTCCGGCGCTGCTGTGACAATTTTGGAAGTCAACGAAGACGGCTGGGCCAAACTGCTGTACAAGCATAACGGTAAAGAAACCGAAGGCTGGATGCCGTCAATCGTACTGCAAAGCCAACCGATCGCCAAAATGCAGCTTCAAGAGAAAGAGAAAAAAATTGCTCGCATTGAAAAGCAATTGAATCAATTGAACTTGGAAAAAGAAACCCTTCAAAACCGTTTCAGTGATACCGATAACGAGCTAAAAGAAGTCAAGCAGCAAAACTTCGAGCTCAATAAGCAACTGGAAGAGATTGAAGCGATTTCAGGGCAGTCCATTAAGCTCAATGAAGAAAACCAGCGCATGGTGCAAGAAATCGAACGCCTGAATAATGAAAACGCCATTATGAAAGAGCAAATCGATCAGGCGGAAGACGTGGTTCAACGTCAATGGTTCCTGACCGGTGGCGGGGTATTGTTACTCGGCTTACTGTTAGGCCGCTTCTTCCGCATGCCAAATCGCAAAAACAAATGGAATACGCTATAAGCGCGTGCTTTATTGTGATCAAAACCGCCAGGCCTGGCGGTTTTTTATATCTTCTTAACGTCCATTTCCCCTTATATATCCTACCAGACATCGTTACCTCAATACGTCCTAAACTCCCGCCATGCCAGATTAGCTGCCCTCCATCAGCCTTCATCAGCAGGCAAACAAGTATCGTAAAGAACGGACCTCACAGAAAGCTTAAAAAAAGCGAATGGACACGTGGGATCTAAAAGCGGAAGGAAGAACCAAGAACCCAAAACACGACCGGAAGAAGAAGGCGAAGAAGACAATATAAGCCGTTAAGATATAAATCCCAGGCAAAAAAAACCCATCATAAAGACGGGTTTTTAGGAATATAAGCTTGGGGATGACCTACTCTCACATGGGACCTCCCACACTACCATCGGCGCTAAGACGTTTCACTACTGAGTTCGGAATGGAATCAGGTGGTTCCATCTCGCTATGGTCCCCAAGCAATTTGGTTATGTAAGCTGTCTGTTAAACAAACAGCCCACTGAATTCGGAAAAATCTCTTAAGCTTTTCTAGTCAGCTTATCTCATGCTATCTCACATGATGTCACAATGCGCTTAAAGCGTTCTTAATACTAAACTCAAGCTCGAACACGTCTTCACGTCATACTTCGAGTCATTGCTCAAAAGTTACTTTTGAGTTGTATAGTTAAGCCTCACGGGTAATTAGTACTGGTTAGCTTCATCCATTACTGAACTTCCACACCCAGCCTATCAACGTCATAGTCTTTAACGGCCCTTAAGAAGACTTAAAGTCTAGGGAGAACTTATCTCGAGGCAGGTTTCCCACTTAGATGCTTTCAGCGGTTATCCTTTCCGAACATAGCTACCCGGCAGTGCCACTGGCGTGACAACCGGAACACCAGAGGTTCGTCCACTCCGGTCCTCTCGTACTAGGAGCAGCCCCTCTCAATTCTCCAACGCCCACGGCAGATAGGGACCGAACTGTCTCACGACGTTCTAAACCCAGCTCGCGTACCACTTTAAATGGCGAACAGCCATACCCTTGGGACCG